>Ga0207646_10006041_pt1 | contig 12616 bp, 11 predicted proteins | sample KBSK5502metaG_FD_184343 | JGI IMG/M metagenome (GOLD analysis project Ga0207646, IMG submission 184343) | Corn, switchgrass and miscanthus rhizosphere microbial communities from Kellogg Biological Station, Michigan, USA - KBS K5-50-2 metaG... | ecosystem: Host-associated > Plants > Roots >...
CTCGGGCTGCCAGGAGACTCCAGGCTGCGGGACGGCCTGATAGGGCCCAGCTTCGTCTTCATTGAGCTGCACGATCCCGGCCGCTTCCGCCTGCTCGTACGCCAGCTCGATCAGTCTTTTTTTTCCGGCGTCTGGGGATCATAGGTCGTCACCGTGCCGCTTTTACGCACCCGCAGCGCGTAGCCGGTGCGCACCCAGGTACGTGTGCGCAGGTAGCGGTAGCCCGCTTCGTGCAGCACCTCACGGATCGTTTCCGCCGCGATCTCGGGCAGGTCCCTCTCCCGTAAGGCCTTTCGCAGCGTCATCAGCGACCACGTCGCTGTCTGGTCCTCTTTGCGATCGGGCTGCCGCTGCACTTCCGCGAGGATGCGCGCCCGTTGCTCGCTCGTGTAGGTCGGCTTGCGTCCGGCCCCAGCGGCAATCGACAGCGCCGCCAGGCCGCCCGCATTGAAGCGCTTGACCAGCTTGCCCACCCCAGCCCCGCTCTTCAATCCCGCCTCCTGCGCCGCCTCCGTCAAGGGCTTCCCGTCCGCCACCGCTACCAAGGCTTTCGCTCTGCGTACCACATCTAACCGCTCGCTCGTCGCTTTCGCCAGTCGCTTCAGTTCTCCCTCTTCCTGCTCGCTTAATGCCCGCAAGGGCTCTTTCTGGGGCTGGGCCATGCTCGTTCTCCTTCCTTCACCTCCATAGTCTACCACCCCACATCTCTTACCGCTATTCCATTGCCAGTTGACCCACTAGGACGTATCCAAGCTGCTTCTGCTTGCTGCTATTCTCGTTGGTATGCTCTTGCTGGTGCTGCGGATGAAAGTAACAAGCAAGCTGAGGAAGGGCACCTGGGAGCATCCAACAACCAGCGATTCGTAGACTCATCGTCTCTGCCTGAGTAACGCAGATAGAGGGATCTCACCAGTCCTCCTTTGGCAGGGCAATCTACCAACGGAAACTACACAGGGGGCAGTATTCACCAGGAACTTGTCTGAACCCCACTCATATGCTATGCTGCTTGTAGCAGAAATAACCGGCACACATTGAAAGGAGGGCTCGGCTCTTCCCACCTTGCCTGGCAAGATCGGGTGGCTGCCGCGCAGACTGTGATGGGTCAGCCTTTTTCCCCTCGCGGGACGAGCACCTCTCCCCGCTTAGCGGACCTGGTGATTCGCGCCGGAGCAATCTATTCTATGGCTCCAAATCGCACGGTCTATCGGGCTATTGCGCTCAGAGACGAATGGATCGTCGCCGTCTCAGCAGATGCTCATGGGCTGGATGAACTCATCACGGCGGGCACGCACGTCTTGGATGACCAGCGTCTGACGCTCCTGCCAGCGTTCTACGATACACATAACCACCTGCGAGAGGCTACCCACAATCTGAATTTTGTGCAGGTAGAGCATGCCCAGAGCATCGCGGAGTTTATCGACCTGATCCGCGCCCGTGCTGCTCAGACTCCGCCGGGCGAGTGGGTTCAGACCTCCAACTCCTGGCACGAACGGAACCTTGCAGAGCTGCGGCTGCCAACCGTCCACGATCTCGATACGGCAACCACCACACATCCCGTGTTGGCAAGGCGTGGGGGACATCTCGCCATAGCCAATTCACTCGCGCTGCAACGCGCCGGCATCACCAAGGACACACCGAACCCGCCAGGCGGGATCATAGGGCACTTTCCCGATGGTTCTCTGAATGGCATAGTGGAAGGCGGCGCCGTCTATATCTTCTCGCGGGTGATTCCGCCGCAGCCTTTCGAGCAGCAGGTTGCCAGCATCGAGCAGGCGAGCAAGTCATATGCAGCGGTCGGCCTTGGAGCCGTGCGCGATCCCATTGTAATGCGCGATGACCTGCCCCTCTATCAAGCTGCCCAGGAGCGCGGAGGGCTGAGCACGCGCTGCCGCCTGATGCTCTTGATTTTTCCAGCCGGGTCGGTGGCAGATCGCATCAAGCAAATAGAAGGCTATAGGGTACGCAGCGGCTTTGGTGATGATTGGCTGCGACTGTGGGGGCTTAAGTTCGTGATGGATGGCGGCCCAGAGGGCGGTGCGCTCGATGCCCCTTACGCAAACGACCCTACGTATAGCGGCCACCTGAACTGGGACCCTGACGAGATGGTGGCGGTTGCCAGCGCAGCGGTCAAACGTGGCTGGAAGATTGGCACCCACGCCATTGGTGACCGCGCAGTGCGGACGTTGCTGGATATCTACGAACGTGTTAGCGCGGCCAATCCTGGCCTCCCACCAGGCACATTCGTCATTGAACATGGTTTCCTCGATGATGCAACTCAGCGTGCTCGCGCTATCAAGTTGGGTGTCTTTGTCACCGTCCAGCATCCACTGCTCTACGCGCTTGGGGAATCGCTCGTCACGCTCTGGGGGCCAGAGCGTACCCGTTCGATCATGCCGGTCAAGAGTTGGCTCGCAGAGGGCGGGCGGTTGTCCGCGGGCACCGATTATCCAATCAGTTCGTATGATCCGATACAATCGATCTGGGGTTTCGTCACACGCGCGACCGAAAAGGTAGGAATACAAGGGCCAGAAGAGGCCATCGACCAGTATACGGCAGTTCAACTTTACACGGTAGGAGGGGCCCAACTTGATGGGGAGAACCAACGGCGCGGAACTTTACAGCCGGGCAGACTTGCCGATCTGGTGGCCTTCCGCGCAGACCCTATCACCTGTCCAGTCGCTGATCTTCGCTCCCTGCGCCCAGCCTTTACAGCTGTCGGCGGGCGTGCCGTCTTCGACCCAGACGGCCTTCTCAGCTAAACTGCTGATAATCACGCAGGAAAACCAAGGATAGCTTCAAGATGGGCTGGCAAGCAGCGCCGTCATCATCCCCTGGACGAACTCACTCTCATCTTGATTGACAGTGTGGCCATACGTTGCGCTCCGCCAGGGGTTTCCACCAGTGTGAAGACGAGATCTTCCGCCATAGCCTCACTATGCTGGACGCGTTGTACCTGGGCATCGGTGTCGATGTGCAGATTCTCGTAGAGGAGGGACATTTGCAAGAAGCACTCTCCTATCCCACATTCCGCAGTTTGATTGACGAAGGAAGCGGAATTTGCTAAGGTAGAGCCTACTACATAGGAAGGCTCGAAATGTCGTCAGAGGAGAGCTACATCAATGAACGCCTGGACCTCCTGGGGATCGTTGCAGGCGTGTGTCAAGAGATCGGTCTAGCCGCCTGGCTCGATGCCCAAGATCCCACTCATCGCCAACAGGTAAGCGTTGGAACGGCCACCGTGGCCATGATCCTCAATGGCTTAGGGTTCAGCAATCGGCAATTGTATTTGGTCCCACAGTACTTCGCCAACAAACCGGTCGAGCTCTTGTTGGGTGCGGGGATCACGGCCGAGATGCGAGAGTGTCGACTGCCTGCGGCGCACACTCGATTGGTTGTACGCGCACGATCCCACCAAGTTGTTTGCTGGCATTGCCAGACAAGCACGCCAGACCTTTGGCGTGAAAGTCCAGCAGGTGCATGTGGACACCACGTCGTTTGCCGTGAGTGGGCAGTACGCGCAAACGACTGCGAGGGAAGAGCAAACAGAGGCGGAGGCGGCGATCATTGCCATCACGTATGGCTATTCGCGCGACCATCGTGAGGATCTCAAACAGTGGATGTTGGCGTTGGCGACAACTCACGACGGGGATATCCCGCTGTTCCTGCGCCCACTGGATGGCAATAGCAGTGATAAGGCGAGCTTGCTCGCGGCCGTCATCGCTCTGCAAGACCAATTGCGCGCAGCGGATGGGGAGCCGAGGGTGTATGTCGCCGATAACGGGATCTACAGCGAGGCCAATATGCGGCAGTTGAATGAAGCTGGGGTGAAGTGGGTCAGCCGGGTCTCGGAGACCTTGACCCAGGCTCAGACGATCTTGCACGACAGCCCCGATGAGTGGCAGCGTTCTGAAGATGGCAGTATGCAGTGGTTTTGCCGGGTGCTGGAGCTCCCGCAGGGAACGGAACGCTGGGTCATCGTCCGCACACCCGCTTCCTTGCAGCGAGCCCAGGGCAACCTGCAACGACAAGTGAGCCGTGCTCAAACGAGCTGGACTCAGAAGTGTTGGCATCTGGGCACCCGCCGCTTTGCATGTGAAGCTGATGCCCGTAGCGTCTTGGAGCGTGAACTGAAAGGCAAACCGGGCTGGCTCGAGGTCCGAAGTCGAGTTCGTGGCGCATCCCCATCATGCGGGCAAAAGGCGTCCGCGCAAAGACGCCCGTCCTGCCACGCATCACTGGCAAATCGTGGCAACCGCGACGGTCAAGCAGGAGCGTGTGGACGAGGAAGCGTTACGCAAGGCCTGTTTCATTGTGGGCACCAATGTGCTCGATACCGCCGTTCTCTCCGATCACGCACTGGTGACGACCTACAAAGAGCAAGGCGGGGTGGAGCGGGGGTTTCGTTTCCTGAAAGATCCGCTCTTCTTGGCGTCCTCGGTCTTTGTGAAGAAACCGGAACGCCTTATCGCGTTGAGTTTGATCATGGTGTTGTGCCTGCTGGTCTACCGTTTAGCAGAATATCGGCTGCGGACTCGTCTGGCTGAGACCGGGCAGACCATCCCTGATCAAGTACACAAACCCACGGCACGCCCCACCATGCGGTTCTCGTGTTTCAATGTTTTGAAGGCGTAGAGTTGCTGCATGTCCGGACTGCGAGCACCTCACTCACCGTGGTATTACGCCTTCAGCCCGTGCATCGGCTGATTTTAGCCCGCTTGGGACCTCTCTACGAGCACCTCTATCAAGCCTCTGGATGAAGCGAGAGAAAGAAGGCCAAGAGGCAACACTACTCCAGTGATGCCTCTGAGAAATGTCTCCCTGTCTCTCTCAGTTCATCGTTAAAAGGTGGCGAGCCGTGCGAAGGCCCGGTAGCCAGCCGCATCCGCTAAGCGAAGCGAGGCGGTATTGGAAGCATCGGCACTGTAAATGGGAACCAGTCTTTCTTGCAGGATTGCTTGTGTCCACACCATGGTGGCTGCCAACGCATATCCCCTTTGGCGAGCGAAAGCTCGCGTATCGATCCCCAATTCACAGGCCTCTGGAGTGCGGCGGGAGCTATGAGCCAGACTCAGAAGATGTCCTGAAATGACCACACCGATGAGCGGTTGCCTCTCCGGACGAAAGTAGTAGTCGAGAGCAGCGGGTTCGAACGCCTCAACCAGTGCTCGATCCTTTTCGGTCAAAGGACGAGCGATGCTGCGGGCCGTCGCTTCATCGAGTCGTGGGGAGGCGACCAGGGAAAGAGCTACCTCTCGATGCACGCCTGGCGGTGGAGCACCAAGCGGCGGCAACGCCAGGGCTTCGCTTCCCCTCAGGCGGAGCGCTTCCCGTTCCATGGTGGTCACATCAGGTCTCCACATATACATACGGTCCTCAGCGAGTTCTGCGGCACAGAGTTTCCAAGAGGGCTGGGAGCCGTCTCGCAACAGCTCAACATCATTGAGCACAATGGAAGGAAGCCGCACGTCCCAGACAGCCTCGACATGCAAACGCAGCAACGTCCGATCGGTTGATTCCATGACAATCCTTTCTGAATGGTGAAGTCCAATGAACGTGGAAAGACAAAAAATCCTCCTGAGAAGCAATGTTTCCCATCAAAGGCCTCCAATCATTGAGATGAACTGTCAAGTCAGACGTATGGTGACTTTCTGAATCTTACCAACGTTTCCGTGTCCAGACAAGGGTTTTGAGGGCTATCAACACGAACTGGATGTGGAGAGCATCTTTCGCTTACCTTACGAAAAATCTTTCATCCTTCCAGCTGCAAACTGCGGAATGTGGGTCCTATAGGTTTGATACGAGGTAACCTCACCAGGGCCTTGCCAAGTTTCACGAAATCCTCACGATTGCCCTTTGCTCATAAAACAAAACAGCCAACGGAAGAAGTTCCAGCGCTTCCCATCGCGTCTTAAGCGTCTTCACTGAGAGCGAATATTACAGTTATCCCCTATAAAAGAATTCTCCTTGAGTCGTTGACTCTGGCAAGATTTGGCGGGGAAATTGGAGTCTGAACCACTGCTCTACTCGGGGCCAATCCGATTCTGGAATCTCATCATAACGAGGCACTCTGAAGGCTGTTTTGAGCTGAGCGTAAATCGTGGCATGCGTTTTCTTGGTTATGTTGCTCAGCTGCGAGACATAAAACTGTACCAAGGTTTGATGTTCTGTCGTGATTCGAGGCGGCCCGACCTGTTGTAAAATGCGTCCGGTAACAGTTTCGAGACTATCCAAGCGTCCTTCAACGCTACCGCGCCATTCTTCTACGCTTATTTGCCATTCTAAGAACTTTACCATTTGCCGGTTATAAGCTAGCCATTCTTGCGGAGTTGCTCCTTGCGCAGGTATTTCAGGTTTGCTGATAGGTTCATCTGAGACGAGTTCTGTTGAGATTGGGGCTTCTTTCATTGAAGCTGCCCAGGCATAGAGAGCGTCTACAGCATTGCGTTGATATTCCAAGATCTCCTGCCGACGCGGATCATTTTTTTCCATGCGTCGTGTGTCAATGGTGGCCAGCCAGTAGGGGACGGCACGCAGAACCAGTGTTGGCATAATCTGCGGGCCTCCGTCCGTTTGCACGCGTACATATACCAGATCATCGGCAATCACTTCGGTTCGTTTGATACGTTCCACCTGACCATTTATAGCCAGGTGTAAATTTTCACACACCCAACGAAGCACAACGCCTGGCTGCCCATCGGGCAAACGCACGACAACGAGCGGTTTCTTTTGAAATTGAATGGTGTCTTGTATTGCCGGGATCAAGATTTCTGTATTTGGCTCTTCCACAAAAACCTCCTTGCAAAGGGGTTCGTACAGTACGAACCCCTTAAGCTCTTCAATTAACGTGGCCCTTCTATTTGCCCAGCTTGCCAGATCGGGGCTTTTGTCCCTGGCCACTTTTGGGTCTCTGTCCTCTACCACTTAAGCATTGACATCGGTTTTGAAGCACAGCGTCAAATGAGATCTTGAGCAGTATGGTGTTCTTGTCCACAGTGCTGCCCTTTCTCTACTGAGAACTACCGACAAATTGTCGGTAGTTGAGCAGTGGGTTTTCTAGCTGAGTACCGTCGTTCTATTGAAGAAGGACCTCTCACAGGAAACACCCTCCTCAAGGTATGATACGGGGTAACCTCACTGGGACCTTGCCAATTTTCACAAAATCCTCACGACCGCCCTCTTGAAACATTCCAAACTGGTCAGGCACTCGAAAATGATGAAACCAGCATGGTTGTGTGAAGCGCAAGAAAACCCAAACTCGTCAGGCAACCATTTCTACTATATGTGAAGTTTTGCTGCGAAACCATGCTTCCTCATCAAGGCTACTCACGACCTGAAAATCCAAAAATGCATTAATCCGGCTTCTCCCTCACGCTCCATCCGCTGCAAAACCATGCTTCCTCACCTCTGCAAGATTATGCTTCCCATCTCTCATATTGGAAAAATGCATTTCACTATTTATGATATTCGTTATAGCTTTAGGGGAAAGACTGAAATCAACCTTGACGGTGGGTACAGCCATTGAACATGGTGGAGAATTCGACCAGTCCTTTACAAACCTACTTCGGGCCGGTTTTTTGTCATGAGGCAGTCCAGATAGGCCTTCTCTTTCCGGAGCGAGGCTTCCTCCGAGTTCTTCTGCTGGCACATTCACCCATCTCCCCGCGACATGACACTGCACCCATCTCTGCCTTTGGTGCCTCTCAAGCCGAAATCGGCGGCAATGGGCAAGTGAGCACCTCGCGCGCCGTCCATCGTCGGGTGGTTCTCCCGGCTGCCATGGCTGGGGTACGCTGCCGGTACCGTTGCGCCAGACGGTTGCCCCCTCGTTCTCGAGGCTGCAGGAGCGCTACCCGCAGCGATTCGTGAGGTCGCACAAAATGATAGTAGGCGCGCCACCACTCCAGATGGGCGAGCAGGTGTGAGGACTGCTGCGCCGTCGCCCAGGTGCGACGTGCCAGCGCCGCTCTTCCATGGCGGATGGTCAGATTCGCCCGCTCAATAAAGGCGGTGTTCAACCGTCCAGAGAGGCCCAATCCCTGTAAGGCGGCGAGGATCAGCGTCCTCTGTTCCAAGACGCATCACGTGCGAGACTCGCACCAGCTTGCGCCGCTGGTAGCTTTTCTTCACCTGACCGTAGATCAGTTCCACTGCCACCTGCCACTGGCGCACGTTCCGCCCTCTCCGACCCACCTCGCGCCAGTGTCCAAAATGGGCAGTCAGCGCATAGAAGTACAGGTTTAAGCCATCACTCGTGAAGAGCGGGAGGCAGAAAGGCGGCCAAGAGCTGTCGCAGGGAGTGGATGAGCAGATGGGCCATGTTCTGCGTGCGGGGACCCAACTGCAGGACGGGAAGAATCTTTGTGCAAGGATCAATTGCTAACCACAGCCACAGGACCTGTATGTTGCTGCGCAACCTGGTACGCAGTTCATCCAATTGAAGATGCGGGAGCCAGAGGGTGCGCAAGGAGCGCTCGTGCAAGGTTTGAGCGTGCTGGCCAGCGCGAGACAACCAGGTGGTGATGGTCGCTTGCCGATAGCCGAAGACCCGTTCGGCAGCCGATGGGTCCAGCCCATCGGGAAGCCGCAGACAGCACCATGGCGATCTGGTGAGAGGGAGTTTTCAAACGGTACAAGGGCGTGTCGCGTCGAGCACTGAAGGTGGTGTGGCAGGCAGGGCCTCGAAAGGTCTGGATCCGCTCGACACGGCCATGCTTGCCATCTCCGACCAAGGGGTGGACGTGTGCATCGGTGATCCCGAAGTACGGGCAGAAGGAGTTGGGACAAGCGAACCCCTCGGTGTCGATGCGTTTGGGTGCTCCTCGTCGGCTTTTCACCTCAGGCCAGGGACGCACAGGCAGAGGCGCTGGCCCTCCAGCCGACGAGGGAGTGGAGGCGAGACGACAGGCGGGGCAATCGGCTGGGCAGCGGGGCTTCAGCAGACGGTGGAGCGCGCTGCGCTTGGCCCCTCCTCGTGAGGTGGAAGGCCGAAGATGGAACCAGCAAAGACGCCCGAGCCTCGCCAGCGAGAGGAGGAGGCAGACCACGAGCAGGAACACGTACACATGAACGGCCATAAAAAATCCTCGTTGCTTGAAATGGGGAGCATGGAGAACTCCTTGAGAAGCAAGGAGAAGCAGAGTCTACAGTCCTGTCAAGCGATTGGGAGAGAAGTCTGAATTGTCCACCACCGTGTGGGGCAGTACCCCCATATCAATGCCGATGGCGAGATGCAGTGATGCAGCTTGTTCACGAAGACAGGCTTTGAGTGTGCGTTCCATAGAAGATTGTAAGCCAATCGCAGCCTCTACTGCTTGACGCGCGATCCCACGCCAATCACCCCTGGGCAGGTGAAAGAGCACCTGCACACGATCACCCTGAAACTGGACACGCAGCCCACCGTAATCATCCTGGACGACCAGCGACATTTCACGGCGGATGGCATGTAGAACACGGATGGCTGCTTCTTGCTCCTCTGTCTGTTCATGCTGCTCTACATACTTCGTGAAGCCGGATACATCCGCAAAGAGCGAAGCTGCTAGCACACGGCGATTATTGTAGATACCCAGTTCCTCAAGGTCAATCAGCTGATGCTCTGAACGATGGGTGATCCGTTCGAGAGAAATGTCCTCTTTAGCCTGGGCCAGGATTTTAGCACTGATGTCAGGTTTCCAGGGAATCACATAGTCGCGCAAAAGACGCTCAAATATGCTCCTATCCGCAAGAGGAAGTTTATATAAATTGATAGGGACCGATCCCTTTTCCTTCACGGGAACGCAGAGGTCTTTCAGTGTCTTTGGCAGTGCATCATGGATGTGTTCAGTGAAGCGCGGCCATTGCTGCGTGTTTGTGATAATCTTTGCCGCGTAATTCGCCGGAGAGCCGATAAAGAGGAGTTCCCGGTCGTTTCGTTGCCCATTGGCGGTGACGATTGTCTTCCCAAGGTCTGCACCGCATGCTAGCGTAAGCATCTGATAACGGGGAAAGACCCGGTGAAAGACAGAATGGACAAAGTCGTTGAGCACCAGGGGCAGGAGAATGGAACGCACCGCAATCACAGTCCTCTCACCAAACGGCTGGTAGAGCAAGGCATGGAGTTTGGGACCCTGGAAGTGCACCTGGTAGCCAGCAAAGAGTCCAACAATGCGGTGCATTTCTTGTTGATAAAGATGGATGGCACGTGTCAGGTCCTGGTAGCTCTCGACGCCTTCCGTATCGTAGACCCGCGAGGCCAGGCGGGCAAAGGCAGGAATGGACACATAGACATGCGCCCCATAGACTCGTTTGCACTGGAACTCCGAGATCGCTGCCCGATCAAGCGCTTCGTCAAGCAGTGTGATCCTGATGGGCGTTATTTTCAAGCGCGCAACGTGCTGTTGTATCTCATTTAGACTGGTATGCTCGTTCCAGCTCAACCCTGATGATCTCCTTCCTATGCTGTCGCTAGATCACACGTATATAATGTATGCCATCCAGCTCCCTTGAGCGCAACGCTCTCATGTTTTTGAAGCAGCGCAAAGAGCGCAGGGGGAAGGCGACGAGCAAATTCCTCACTCATCACAATGGGGACGTGCAATTCTTTCGTTGCCTCCTCGCAACGGGCCGCCAAGCTGACAGAATAGCCAAGCACTGTAAACTGCCGTTTACCCTCTCCACCAATATTGCCGACGAAGACACGGCCCGCATTGAGTCCAATACCGAGCCTGATAGAGGCTCCGCCCAGGGAGAGATGCTCAGCAGTAGTAAGCATTTCCTGCGCACATTCAAATGCCTGCTGTACTGGATCAGTCTCGCATGGTGCTATTCCCCACAGCGCGAGCACTGCATCTCCAATGAACTTATCCACCATCCCCTCATGACGGTGAATCACAGAGACAATGGTATCAAGGTAGGGATTCAACTCCTGGACCAGTTGCTCTGGCGTCAGCCTCGCTGACCGCTCTGTAAAAGAGCGGATATCGGCGAATAGCAACACAGCATCGATGAAGCGTGGCGCGCCGTACTGTTTGCCTGTTGCCAGCAGACGCTGTGCAACTTCTGGAGAGAGATGCGCACGGAATTCACTAAAGAGTAACGCCTCAATGCGAAAACGGAAAGCGCGCTCTTGTGTTGCCTCATGCAGTTTCTCAGACACGATGTGGAGCAGGTTCCACGTAAACGTGGTATTGGTCATCAGATGTTCAACGAGAGCTGCGCGTAAAACAAGAGCCTGCACTGTTCCTTGCGCGATGACTATGGCATTACGGGTCGTCTGATTGATAAATGCCAGTTCGCCCAAAATGTCGTAAGGTTTGCGTGCAGTGAGAAAAATGTTATCGGTCAAGACGCGTGCTTGTCCATGCAGGAGAATGACGAGACAGTCCGCCTGATCACCCTGCTGGAGGATGACATCACCATCGTGATAGTATCGCAAAACGTCTTCAAAGGGGATCGACGCAAGCAGATCGAGAGGAACATGTGCGAACAGGGGAAGGGATGAAAGCAAGGCGGTATCGAGACTAGGTTCAGCCTGCCAGTGGATAGGATCGACCATATTCACGCTCCTTTGCGGCGACTAGTTCGGAGACCTACGGTGAATGTACCATAAAGTAAACAACCCTACTCATAATAACGATACTTGCAGAGTACTTCAGTGAGCTATATCACAGTATCACAAGGATAATTCTACTCGTTCTTTTTCGCTCAGAAGTCTGTATGATGAAAGTCAATTAGACAGTACCATCGGTGGCTATTAAACGTGCCGATGTGATGTCGTGATTTCGCGGGTCTCGATGTCTGCATGCTCAGCGACAAGTAGATGTGCCGGTGTGGCATCAGCGACAAGTACACTTGCCGGTACCTCCTGGTTCACTGATGGAGAAGCGAGCGCCGAAGAGGCATCAGAACCTTGCGGGGATGCCAGAGCCTCATCGAGAGGAGCGTGTCTGGACGGTGACTTTTTCGGACGAGAGGAGGAAAGGTGCTGCTGGGAAGCCTCTGCAGCTCGATAGCTCTCGACGCTCATCATATCCAGAATGACTGAATGATGAACAAGACGATCAATAGCGGCCATCGTGGTCATGGGATCTTTGAAAATCCGTTCCCATTCGCTAAAGACCAAATTCGTGGTGATCAGCACCGATTTGCGTTCGTAGCGCTCGGCCAGGAACGTAAACAAGACCTCCATTTCGTCACGATCGTGCTGGAGGTACCCGATATCATCGAGAATCACACAGGCAAACTTGTCCAATTTCGCGAGGGCTTGCGGCAGGCGCAGATCTCGCTTCGCCGCCAGAAGCCGCTGGACAAGGGCGCTGGTGGGTGTCCAGAGCACAGGATAGCCGGCCTCAATTAAGGCATAACCAACCGCTGCCAGACAATGGCTTTTCCCCACGCCTGGTTTCCCAATGGCAATAATGTTCGTCGCCGTCTCCAGGAAGGAAGCGCTTTTGAGGCGGTCCAATTGCAATTGCAGGCTCGGGGAGAGTCGGCTGAGCGAGAGCGTTCGAAACGTCTTCTCCACTGGCAGCCCAGACTGACGTAGCAGGCGGGCAGTCCGTCGTTGCGTGCGCTGTTCCATCTCCAGGCGTGCGAGCTCATAGAGATAGGCTTCATGAGACAATCCTTCCTTGGCGACACG
>Ga0207646_10006042_pt1 | contig 12614 bp, 12 predicted proteins | sample KBSK5502metaG_FD_184343 | JGI IMG/M metagenome (GOLD analysis project Ga0207646, IMG submission 184343) | Corn, switchgrass and miscanthus rhizosphere microbial communities from Kellogg Biological Station, Michigan, USA - KBS K5-50-2 metaG... | ecosystem: Host-associated > Plants > Roots >...
AACCGCAGGCGCACACCCATGGCAGCCTTCCAGACCCTGCTTGGAATCGGCAGCCGGCTACCGCCAACGACCTACGAGCAAGTCAGGGGCTCAGGCCTGGCCTTCCGGAGCTAACCGGATAGGCAGATGGATGGATTATCAGGATCAAGTCGGTCCAGAGGCTCCTCTGGAAGCCCGTCGATATGTAGGCGCTGAGCTCAAGTCCGCCTATGCATCGGAGATATATTTGTATCTTGACTCTACACCTAGCTCATAAGAGAATCACACCATCGCCCTAAAAGTACCTGTGCGCCGAGTCATCAACGCAGCGGCCAGTCGCCCGGCCGAGGTGCGATTGATTCACGTGCGCCTTCCCGAAGCCGTTCATCGTGCCCTACGAATCCTCGTGGCGACGCGCGATACGTCCATTCAGGAATGGGTTGCTGCTCTGATTGCACGAGAAGTCGAGTCCTCTACGGGCGATGCCTCACGCCGAGAGAAAGCTCGCCGACAGTGACCGGCGAGAAGCTGCGTGCACCCCGCAACCGGACACTCTACCTGCGCGCTGGCGAGCGGCGAAGACTCAGGTCGCGGGTTGCCTCTTCGAGCGATCTGTCGCACGGATACCTAGACCGGACCATCCTCGGCGACTATCGAGAGATAGTGCCTCTGTTGCCGAAAGGCTTTGCGGATCTCGTGTTTCTAGATCCGCCGTACAACCGCAATGCAGAGTTCGGAGGAACCAGGTTCAGCAAGCGAGCCGTCGACGAATACTCGACGTGGCTCGGGAAAGCGCTCGACACGCTCCTGCCGACGCTAAAGCCCACCGGGACGGTCTACATTTGCGGTGATTGGTTCACATCAGCATCGATCTTTGTTGCCGCGTCTGCGCGACTATATGTTCGGAATCGGATCACTTGGGAACGGGAGAAGGGGCGCGGCGCGAAATCCAACTGGAAGAACGCCAGCGAGGATATCTGGTTCTGCACGAAATCTGGCGAGTACACCTTCAACGTCGATGCAGTGAAGCTTCGGCGCAAGGTGATAGCGCCCTACCGCGACAGGGGTGGGGAGCCTCGTGACTGGAGTGAAGGCGCCGACGGAAACTTCCGCGATACCCACCCTTCAAACCTATGGACAGACATCACGGTGCCTTTCTGGTCAATGCCCGAGAACACCGACCACCCCACTCAGAAGAGCGAGAAGCTTCTTGCGAAGCTCATCCTCGCAAGCACGGACGCTGATGACGTGGTGTTCGATCCCTTCCTCGGCAGCGGTACCACCGCGGTTGTCGCCCGGAAGCTCGGTAGGCATTACGTAGGAATCGACTGCGTCGAGGAGTTCGCCCTTCTGACTGAGAAGCGACTCAGCTTGTGCGCGGAGGATCCGAGCATTCAAGGCTACGTTGGTCGCGTCTTCTGGGAGCGCAATACGCTCCAGACAGGGAAGCGGGCCGTCAGACACTTAAGCAAGGGGTATGAACAGAGCGGAATACGCCCTGCGGCCCTCAACGGATGACCCTCGTCTCGGTTCACCGCGCCAGAAGCTCGACCAGGAACCCCTTCGCCATCGCGATGTCGATCTTTGGTGTATAGGCACTGGCGAGCACTAGGTCGAATCGCCCCGCGAGCTGCGTCACGCCCCGCGAGCCTCGTCCTGCCCAGTGGTGCTGAACCGTCGTTGCCACTAGGAGAACCTGGTCCAGCACAGGGACGAGCCGAGCGGCGATAGCACCGGCGCGCACATCGACGCCGAGGACCAGGAATGCGAACACCGATCCTTCCGCGGCGAGGAACGTCAGCATCTTGTCGATGTTGTAAGCCTTTGGTGCGGACAGACGGTCGGACAGCTTCGTCTTGACGTCCACGACAAGCTCGCCGCCATCAAACCCGCGGCTGAGGTCTCCGAGTTCATGCAGATTTAGACCTCCTGTCACAAGACGCTCGATGCGGTTGCCTCGAAGGTTGACGTTGTCAATCGCCGCGGCGCGTAGGATCTCGGGTTCACGCTGGCTGGCGATCGTGCGCAACTCGTCTTCGATCTCGGCGAACCTGACGGAAGAGAGCGCGGCCGCCGATCGCTCCGGTGCCCGGAGGATGATCACGCGCTGTTCCGGCGTCGGATCGAACCGCACGTTCTTGGCGACGATCGCCGTCGTTGTCTCCACTAGCCGCTCAAGGTTTTCGGACCAGGTGAACGCCGCGTGAAAAGCGATCAGCCGATCGAAGTTCTCGGGCTGGTTTGCAATGCCCTCATAGTTCGTCAGGATGTCAGTGCCGTTGAAGCTCCCCTTCACATTGTCGAGCCGAAGGCGATGTGAACTGTGACTGATTTTCTTGAGGAAGGTGGAGTTGGCGAGAAGGAAGCGGACGCTATTCGGGCTCACGACGCACACAACTACGGGACGGTCGTCCACCCTCCGAAGAGCGGACAGCGACAGCACGGTATTCGAGAACGGCGAACCTCGAGTCTCGGAGAACCGCATCGAATATCCGTCGCCGACGAAGAGACTTCTGTTGCGCTCGGGCCGAAAGCGCACGACATAAGCCAATTGGATCTCCTCCTTTTCGGCGCTGGGGCGGGCGGACTTGACCTCGGTAATGAAGCGGATGGCATCCGTAAGCTCGCTCATTCACAGAAGCTATCAGCGGGCTGGAAGATGCGCGCGAGGAAGCCGAGCGCTGGGTCCTAGTCGTACGTACCGACCTAGGTCCGGCCCCGATTTGACTCTCCGGTCGGCGTTTACAAATTTGCTGTCAGCGCTTCCCGAGCAACCTACTCTGTCAGTCGCTGCTTGACGACTTGAATACGTGGTGGGCCGGGAGGGAGTCGAACCCCCAAAGCTTTCGCGGCGGTTTACAGAGCAACGCGAAAGACGAGAAGCAAACCTCGGGGGTTCGGACAGTCAAGGTGGAGCGGGAGACGGGACTCTCGACCCCAAGTACCAATCACCGCGTCGAGTTGATTTATCGGCTCGGATAACGGCCTACTGGCGGGCCGACGTCGAACATGTGCCACCGACTCGCCCGGAAAAGAAATGACCCCAACGGATCGCCTCTCCGGCTTCGGAACCGGCCTTGCGACCAACTCCGACTCCGGTGAACGTGTCCCTCGGGGCCACTGCTCACAGTACTCCACTCCCAACGGTTCTGCCCGCGCATCTTTTTTCCGTAGCCTGGCTACTCAGAAGGTCTGGCCGGGGCTGCTCGCTTTGCGCTCGGCAGCCGCCCTCCACCGCCCTCGGCAACAGTTCTCATGTACTCCGCACAAAGACCAATTGAGGTGTATGGTCGTGACAGCGGACCGCTCCCCAGCCCGTTACATCTTTGAGCTGAAATTGGCGGAAGCGCCGAGCGGCCCGCTTAACTCCAAGCTCATGATCTGTCGCCCGCGACCCAGGTCACTATCGAAGGGCGATCGCGCAAATGGCGGTTTCGGTGTCCTACGACTACCGTCGTGGCTTTCTGAGGAGTCGATTGGTCCCGGCGCGCTTGCGCTCCCGGACCACGCGGATGGCCGAGGCCTGGTCAATGGCAGTTACCGGGTGCTTGCGCGGCCGGCCAGGAGGGCGACGCGTGCGCCGGAAGGCTTCCAGGTCGTCCGGAAGAATGGCCCAGACGATTCCCACTTTGAGTCCGTACAGTCGTTGCCTCAGCAACATCCGGCGTACGTAAGCTTCCGATGCGTTGAGCTCGGCGGCGGCCTCGGCGACGGAAAGCAGGCGTGGGCGCTCGATCCGCGGAATATTAGCACGCAGCCGCAACCATTTTCTGCTATGGTGGCAACTGTTCTGGACTGAGTCGGGGGCTGGTAACGGTCCTCGCGGTTGCCGGCCTCGGATGGCAGTAGCCTTCTTGGCCCTCCGCCTCGCGGTACTCCTTTAGGAGGAGACGCAATGACCGAATCCAAAGACACGACTGCCCGTTTCGTAGACGCGTTCAACGCCCGCGATGAGAAGGCGCTGCACGAGCTGCACGCCGAGGACATCAAGTTCAACGCGCCGGGCGGCTTCAAGGCCACCAACGCCAAGGACGCCACCGCATACGCCATGACCTGGCTGAAGGCGTTCCCTGACGGCAAGATGACGGTGCGAACCGAGATCACCAGCGGCCCCTGGGTCGTCCAGGAAGTCGTCATGGAGGGCACGCACACCGCTCCCCTCGAGGGCCCGAACGGCCCCATCCCCGCGACCTACAAGAAAGTGAAGGGCTACGGAGTCCAGATCCTCAAGGTCGAGAACGGAAAGATTGCCGAGGCTCGCATCTACTTCGACCAGCTCGACCAGATGAGCCAGCTCGGTCTCATCCCTGTGCCGGCCGCGGTCTAACGAACGATGCTTTGGATCCGACCCCCATTGGGGCCGGGTCCTTTTCATTGTTCCTCTCAGGGCGTGGTTGAGCACTACCTCAAGTCGGGAGAGATGCCGCCCCGCATTCCGTTGCCGTTCTTCTCCGGAATGATGGCCGCCGCGCGAAAGTTGTAGCGCCCCTTCGGTGATCGAAACGGGTGCGGGTGCTGAAGCCGGAGCCGATATGGGAGCCGATTGCTGAACTACCACTAAGTAAAATTCTCGTCGCCGACATGCAAGCCTAAACTCGAGCAGGCCGGTGAGCGAGCACAAAGGGGAGCTTGGCGCGGCACTGACCCAACTGGTAGCCGCCCTGGAAAGGGTCAGCCTGGATGGCCTTCAACCCAGAGACCGTGACCTCGTAGAGCAAGCGCTGCTTGCAGCAAGGGCCGCCCTCGACAGAGCTACGTCCCGAGATGAACCATTTCCCCAGGAGGACTGATCAAGGCTCGGGCACGTCTAGAAGCAAGTGGGGTTACAACCCGAGGACGACCTGGGTGACCGCTATCTGAATCCATATCCTCAACGGATGTCGGGCCAGCTTCGCGTCAGGTGCCTTTGTGTTCTCGGATTGCTCCCGCTTAACGTCGGAGAGGCTAACCGCGCCCCTTTGGCAGCGCACTAGCCTGGCTTGGTCCAATGGCTATCCGCACGGGCTCGACCTTCGCCGCCTTCGGCACACGCACCCTCAGAACACCGTTCTCGAATTGAGCGACGATCTTCGCGGGGTCGATCTCCTTAGGTAGCTCCAGCTTGCGGCTCCAGTTGCCCCAAGGTCGCTCCTGACGAATGAAGGTGCCCTGCACCTCAACCGGCGCTGCCTTTGCTGCGATGCTGAGCATGCCGCTCTCGAACGTCACCTCGACACCATCCTGCGGAACGCCGGCGACGGTGGCGTGGAGCTCGTAGGCGTCTTCCGTTTCGAGGATGTCGAGCGGGAGAGCGTAGGTCGGCGTGCCGTCCTCCCGAATCGCGGCTTCGTAGCCTAAGAACTGCTCGAACAGCCGGTCGATAGGCCGAGTACCAGCCACTAGAGAGCCGGGCAACAAGTAACGTGTTGCTGTCATCATCAATACACCTCCCGATGTAGGATTAGATGTGAACGATACTTATCGGTTCATACCCTTTCGGAGCGGTTCTCAACCATTTGGCGCAAACAAGAGCAATTGGTGCTCCTTCGCGGCGACCCCTACGAAACCGCGTCTGTGGTTCGGCTGATCGGCTGCTGGCAGCCAGCTCGTGGAGAGACCATTTCTTGCGAGTTCGTCTATCGCCTCACTTGGAACAACAGTGTGTATGACTGTGACCTCGGTGTGTATGATCATTTCGTGGCAACGCACGTGAGGAAGAACATCACGCTTCCCCGTTCGCTCGACGAACGGATCCGCAAGACCGCGCGCAAACGAGGCACTACGCAGAGTGGGCTCATCGTCCAGCTTGTAGAGAAAGGTCTGGCCGCTGAAGCCGGTCAGGTCGACCGCGTGCTGGCCTTCGCTGGAGTCCTCCACGGTCCTCCAGACCTGTCCGAAACCATCGACGAGACGGTGTATCGCCCCTGAGCTCTCTCGCGGACACCGGGCTTCTGATCGCAGCCCTGAATCGTGGTGATCGCCACCATCGCTGGGCGATCAACGCAATAGAGGCTCAACGAAGGCTACAGACTCCGTTGGTTGTCCCTGAGGTAGTCGTTGGAGAAGCCTTTACCAAACTGCGCTACGACCGTCGCATCAGCGGCCGCGGCGACGCTCGGCCCGCCCTCAGTGTCTTTGGCCTGCTGGATGCAGGCCGCAGAGTCTTTGAAGTCAGAGGCATGCCAGATGAATCTCTTCGCCGGTCAGTGGCTCTATTAGCCAGATATGTCGACCAGTCCTTCTCATGGGTGGACGCGATCGTCCTCCTAAGCACCGATGACGATCGCCGGGTCGAGAGGCTTTGGACGGTCGACTCGAGTCTCGCGGCTTACCGCTTCTCACATCGCGTTGCTGTGTCGACGCCTAGCGACTGATTCTGCGCGCGCACACGGGATCGGGCGAGAGCAGACTTGGAGCGGGAGACGGGACTCTCGGGCCCAGGTACCAATCATCGTGTCGAGTTGATTTATTGGCTCGGATAACGGTCCGATGTCGAACAGGTGCCACCGACTTGCCAGGAAAGGAAATGACCCCAACGGATCGCCTCTCCGGCTTCGGAACCGGCCTTGCGACCAACTCCGACTCCGGTGAACGTGTCCCTCGGGGCCACTGCTCACAGTACTCCACTCCCAACGGTTCTGCCCGCGCATCTTTTTTCCGTAGCCTGGCTACTCAGAAGGTCTAGCCGGGGCTGCTCGCTTTGCGCTCGGCAGCCGCCCTCCACCGCCCTCGGCAACAGTTCTCATGTACTCCGCACACCGACCAATTGAGGTGTATGGTCGTGACAGCGGACCGCTCCCCAGCCCGTTACATCTTTGAGCTGAAATTGGCGGAAGCGCCGAGCGGCCCGCTTAACTCCAGGCTCATGATCTGTCGCCCGCGACCCAGGTCACCTATCGAAGGGCGATCGCGCGAATGGCGTTTTCGGTGTCCTACGACTGCCGTCGTGGCTTTCTGAGAAGTCGATTGGTCCCGGCGCGCTTGCGCTCCCGGACTACGCGGATGGCCGAGGCCTGGTCAACGCCACTTGCCGCGAGCTTGCGCGGCCGGCCAGGAGGGCGACGCGTGCGCCGGAAGGCTTCCAGGTCGTCCGGGAGAATGGCCCAGACGATTCCCACTTTGATTCCGTACAGTCGCTGCCTCAACAGCATCCGGCGCACATAAGCCTCCGATGCTTTGAGTTCGGCTGCAGCTTCAGCGACGGAGAGCAGGCGTGGGCGCTCGATTCGCGGAATATTAGCACGCGTCCGCAACCATTTTCTGCTATGGTGGAACTGTTCTGGACTGAGTCGGGGGCTGGTAACGGTCCTCGCGGTTGCCGGCCTCGGATGGCAGTAGCCTTCTTGGCCCTCCGCCTCGCGGTACTCCCTAGGAGGAGACGCAATGACCGAATCCAAAGACACGACCGCACGTTTCGTAGCCGCGTTCAACGCCCACGACGAGAAAGCGCTGCACGAGCTGCACTCCGACGACATCAAGTTCAACGCGCCGGGCGGCTTCAAGGCCACCAACGCCAAGGACGCCACCGCCTACGCCATGACCTGGCTGAAGGCGTTCCCTGACGGAAAGATGACGGTACGGACCGAGCTCATCAGCGGCCCGTGGGTCGTCCAGGAAGTCGTCATGGAGGGCACACACACCGCTCCCCTCGAGGGCCCGAACGGCCCCATCCCCGCGACCTACAAGAAAGTGAAGGGCTACGGAGTCCAGATCCTCAAGGTCGAGAACGGAAAGATTGCGGAGGCTCGCATCTACTTCGACCAGCTCGACCAGATGACCCAGCTCGGTCTCATCCCTGCGCCGGCCGCGGTCTAACGAACGATGCTTTTGGACCCGGCCCCACATCGGGGCCGGGTCCTTTTCTTTGTTCCTCTCGGGGCGTGGTTGAGCCCTACATCATGTCGGGAGACATGCCGCCCCGCATCCCGTTGCCGTTCTTCTTCGGAATCTCCGTGATGACGGCTTGGGTCGTCAAGACCATGGCAGCGATCGAGGCTGCGTTCTGCAGCGCTGAGCGGGTGACCTTGGCTGGGTCGACGATGCCGGCCGTGAACATATCGGCGTACTTGTTGTTCAAGGCGTCGTAGCCGTGCCCTGGCTTGCCCTTGCGAACCTGCTCGACTACCACCGAGCCCTCCATGCCGGCGTTCGCGGCAATCTGCCGCAACGGCTCCTCGAGGGCCTTGCGGACGATTCCGACACCAGTCTTCTGGTCACCCTCAAGGTCGAGGGCCTTGTCGAGGACCTTCTGGGCCTGTAGGAGCACCACGCCGCCACCCGCGACCATGCCCTCCTCGACCCCGGCTTTGGTGGCGCTGAGCGCGTCTTCGATCCGGTGCTTCTTCTCCTTCTGCTCGACCTCGGTGGGGGCGCCGACCTTGATGACCGCTACACCGCCCGCCAACTTGGCCATGCGCTCCTGCAGCTTCTCCTTCTCATAGTCGGAATCGGTCTCCTCGATCTGGGCCTTGAGCGCCTTGATCCGGCCCTGGATGGCCTCCGGCTTGCCCGCGCCCTCCACGATCGTGGTGTCGTCCTTGTTGACGGTCACCCGCCGCGCCTTGCCCAGCTGCTCGATCTTGGTCTGGTCGAGCTTCACGCCTATGTCCTCGCTGACGACCTGGCCGCCGGTCACGATGGCCATGTCCTCGAGCATCGCCTTGCGACGGTCGCCGAAACCGGGCGCCTTGACCGCGACCGCCGTGAACGTGCCGCGCAATTTGTTGATGATCACGGTCGCCAACGCCTCACCCTCAATGTCCTCAGCCACGATGAGGAGAGGCTTGCCGTGCGTAACAACCTTCTCCAGCACGGGGAGCAGGTCGGAGATCGCCGAGATCTTGCGATCGGTGATCAGTACAAAAGGCTCCTCGAGCACTGCTTCCATCCGGTCCGGGTTGGTGACCATATACGCCGAGGTGTAGCCGCGGTCGAACTGCATGCCCTCGACGACCTCGAGCTCCGTGGCCATGGTCTGGTTGTCCTCGACGGTGATCACTCCGTCCTTGCCGACTTTGTCCATTGCGTCGGCGATGAGCTCGCCAATCTTCTCGTCCTGGGATGAGATGGTGGCGATGTGAGCTATGTCCGCGTGGTCCTTAACTGGTACGGACATCCGCTTGATTTCTGCCACGACCGCCTCAACTGCCTTCTCAATGCCCACCTTCAGCTGGATCGGGTTGGCGCCCGAGGCTACGTTGCGGAAACCCTCGCTGATCATGGTCTGGGCCAGGATGGTGGCTGTTGTTGTGCCATCACCGGCGACGTCGTTCGTCTTGGTCGCCACCTCGCGAAGGAGCTGAGCGCCTGTGTTCTCCCAAGGGTCTTTGAGCTCGATCTCACGGACGATCGTCACCCCGTCGTTGGTGACGGTGGGAGCGCCGTACTTCTTCTCGAGGAGTACGTTGCGGCCTTTGGGCCCCAGGGTGACTCTTACCGATCGGGCGACGATGTCGATGCCTTTCTTGAGTCCCTGTCGGGCCTCAACATCAAAGTGGACGATCTTAGCCATTTGATTCGCTACTCCTCACGGTTATTTGGTCTTGCTGCTTCGACCGGACGACGTAGCGACGACTGCGAGGACGTCCTTCTCGGAAACGATCAGGTACTCGATGTCATCGGGCTTGAATTCGCTGCCTGAGTATTTCGAATAGAGCACCTTGTCACCGACTCTCAGTTCCATGGGAACCCTCTGGCCGTTGTCCAGGATCCGGCCGGTCCCTACAGCCTCGACAATCCCCTCTTGTGGCTTCTCTTTAGCGGTGTCCGGGATTACGATTCCGCTCTTCGTCATTTCGTCTCGATCGACTGGCTTCAGGACTACCCGATCACCGAGTGGCTTCAGATTCACAGCTGGACCTCCATTTGTCTGAGGAAGGCGGGCCTCGATGACCTTCAGCGCCCAGGTAAGGTCTCCGACCCTGTGCTGTTGCTCAGTCCGTCTCTTCCTCTTCAGGGTCATCGTCTCGCGGCTCCGAGAACAAATTCAGTAACACCGAGCCGGGACAGGCCTGCATTGCATCTGCAGGAAGACGGCCCCGCGGAGGGGTAGTCCGCGAGGCCGGACGAAAGGGAGGGAATCTCTAAGCGTGAAGAATCCCGCGGTGGGTCAGTGCACGGAAGACGACCAGCAGGATGGCAGCTCCGACAAAAGCAACCACGACTTCCATCACGATGTTGGTGGTCGCGATACCGACGAGACCTGCGAGCCACCCACCCAGGAAACCGCCGAGGATGCCGACAACGATGTCCCAGATGAGGCCCATGCCCTTGCCTGTGAGCACCTTGCTGGCCAGGAACCCGGCGATGCCGCCGACGATGATCCAGACGATGAAACCGCTCATGGCTGGGTAACCTCCACTACCGCCTTACGGCGGTGATTTGAACGATGTGACGTGACCGAAACCGGGGAGGCGTCTTTCCACCTCTTGGCCAAGGAACGAAAGTCAGTCACGACGTCGCCGGCCTCGTACCGCGCGGCGCAGTGACGATCCGGATGAGCATCACGAGACCCCAGCCGATCACGGCGTAGGCGGCGATCGCCACCAGGTCCGCTGTCTCGAAGCTGTTGGTCTTCGATCCACCGTTGCCAAAGATGCCCTGGAATGGGGCCACAAGCGGTCCACTTACGGTGTTGATGAAGCTGACGAAAGCGGCTTGCGTGGACGCACCCAGCAGTTTGCCGAGGAAACGAGCCGCGATCAGGATGTCGACGACTCCGACGAGAAAGCCGACGATGGCCGCCGCGCGAAAGTTGTAGCGCCCCTCTTCGGTGATCGAAACGGGTGCGGACGCTGAAGCCGGAGCCGATACTGGAGCCGATACGGGAGCCGATTGCTGAACTGCCATTTATATAGTCACCTCTTTGACGCAACAGTCGCTGAAGGCCCGTAACAAAGGCAGTAACCATCCTTTGGGCCGCAGGCTCGCATCAACCGGCTCGATTGGTGACGATGTCAGCCACAAGTACGATTTGGTGAGGTGATTGGGTTGGATCCAGAGAAGTCCAGAGGCCTGGAGGGCGAGGACCTGGAGACGACGCATTGGGAAGACGCCAGGCACTGGATCGGCGTCTACGCTGACCTGATTCGGTTCAAGGTCGGCCTCTTGGAGCGGGTGCGCCGGGAGTTGCCGAAGCTTCGCCCGGTGGCTCAACAGGCGGCCTCGACCGACCTCGCAATCATCGAAGGCCAAATGCGTGGTTATCAAACCAGGCTCGACCTTTGGTACCAGCGTCTGTGGGAGCTTCAAGGACTGCAGCTCGATCCAGAAGGTCAGTTGATCCGCCACCGCGGACGGGAGGGCCACCTGACGAAGCGGGAGTTTCAGCTGCTGCAATTCTTGCTCGACCACCCGCATCGATTCTTCACCGTCAACCAGTTGCTGGCCAGAGCGTGGGCCGACCCGGCTCTGTTTCCCGAAGAAGTGCGCAACTACGTACGCCGGATCCGCAAGATCCTGGCGGATCTGGAGATCCCGTGCGAGCTCGTAAACCGCCCATCTCGAGGCTATTCGCTGGTCTTTCGATCAGAAGACTGAACCCCCTGGTGACGTCGAAGGCCGAGCAGCCGGCGAATCGAGAGAAAGTTACTGACCTTCTTATGGCAGCCGGCGCCAAATGGTGTCATGAAGCTTTCGGATGAAGACCGCATCCGGCCCGACATGATTGCCGCCGCGCGAGGAGGCGACGCGAGCCAGGCCATGGATGGCGAGGGCGATCCCAAGAGTGCATCGATGGAGCAAGCGCTCTACTGGAGACAGATCTACCGGGAGATCTTGGCCATGGAAGAGAAGGTCATGGAGCGCATCCAAGACCTGATGGCCAAACAATCCCCTCAGGTTCGGCGAGAGGTCGAACTGACTAACGTCCCCGTGGTCGCTTCTCAAGCTGAGAGGTTCCGTCAGCGCCTCGGGTTCTGGACGGCGAGGGTGAGGGAGCTTGAGTAGCCGGCTCGAGGTTGGGTCGGCAACCCTCGAGCAACGCCTGCAAGCAGTGCGCAACAAACGAATGGCGTGGCGACTTTCGCGTGCCACCACTCTCGCCGTTTGGGTCGCGGCCTTGACCGCCGTCGTGATCGTTGGGGTCGCGGGCCTGCTCAACGGTCATTAATTCACGAGAGCAAAGCTGGAGCGGGAGACGGGACCCTACGGCCCAAGTACCAATCCGTATGTCGAGTTCATTTATCGTCTAGGTTGATCGGCGCCTAACGTCTGGTTCGAGTCCGCCGAGGCCCCACCACGAATTCGGTGGGCTATCCATGGTGCATACCGAAGGTGCCGGAAGGTGGAAGGTCGTGTTTAGCCCGGTTTCTGAATTGACGGCGACCCCCTCGCGATTTCCTTTGCGGCCTCATTATGCGCACCCATTCGCGAAGCAGGTCGCCGCGGTCCGTCTCACCGCTGGCGACCTGGCAACGAGTTCTGCCAACGGTTTGTTGGCTGCGACGGAGAACCCCAACGGATCGTGAAGCCTCAGGGATCGATCGGCAGTCTGCGGAACGGACCGAGCCTTGAGCGGCCTTGAGTATCTACGCGTGCTCGATTAAGCCATTGGTCTGGGATGGCGTTCACGACCACAGGGACGGTCGCGGCCAGCCAAACCGCGGCAAAGATGCAGGCCCAGACCAGCGGCCACGACCCGAACTCCAGACCGCTGA
>Ga0207646_10006043_pt1 | contig 12613 bp, 12 predicted proteins | sample KBSK5502metaG_FD_184343 | JGI IMG/M metagenome (GOLD analysis project Ga0207646, IMG submission 184343) | Corn, switchgrass and miscanthus rhizosphere microbial communities from Kellogg Biological Station, Michigan, USA - KBS K5-50-2 metaG... | ecosystem: Host-associated > Plants > Roots >...
AGGTGAATCGACTCAAACTGATTAAAAGAAGCATGTATGGTCGCGCCAAGTTCGATCTTCTCAAGCTGCGCGTGCTTCATCACGATAAGAAGAGTCTGGAGAGAAAGAACATGAAGAAGCAAGCACAGCAGGAAGAGTATCTGAAGACACCGAGGGTGAGAAAAAAGAACACAACCTTTGACTATACCACCATTGAGATCAGCAAAGTTGCGTAAGATTCATAAATCCGCCAGAACGGGGAGATATGCGTCAGGAGAAGAAAATGGCGAGGATATGCGTCAAATTTTGAGGACTCTGTAGCTATCAATGAGATCATGCAGCGGCGAACTGATTGTCGCGTAACGTGTTCGTAAAGCCAGGGGTGATCGGCTAAAGAGGCATGATACCAAAGGGGATCGTTCTCTGCACGTCTGTTAAAGGGGGAAACGCACCTCAAAGACCGAGCCTTTGCCTGGAGAAGATTGAACCTGGATGGAGCCACCGTGTTCGCACACGATCCAGCGAGCAATGGAGAGACCAAGACCGCTCCCAGAGGTACTCCTCACGCTCTCAGTTGATCGGGTATGCGTGCGGGACTGATCGACACGGTAGAAGCGCTCGAAGAGGTGGGGCAGGTGCGAGGCCTCGATGCCAGGTCCCTCGTCGATGATCTGTATACGAGCGTGATTCTGCTCTCGGTCCAGTTCCACCTCGACCTGTTTGCCAACGCCAGCGCTGTATGTGATCGCGTTTTCCAGCAGATTGGTGCAGAGGTGCGTCAGGTAGAGTCGGTCCCCCCAGACCACGAGTTCGTCCAGGCCAGACAAGCGGATCTCGATGCCATGTTGCTCTGCCAGGTGGGAGAGATCTTCCGCTGCATCGACGACGATCTCACTGAGATCGACTCGTTCACGTTTCAGCACGGCCTGCCCTTTATCCGCGCGAGCCAGGATCAGCAAGTCACCGACCAACCGGGTCATCCGCTGATTCTCCTGGTGGATGATCGAGAGAGCCTGGACATATTCCTGAGAGGTATGTGGTCGTTGCAAGACCCGTTCCACCTCGGTCGTGATGATGCTCAGCGGAGTTCGCAACTCGTGACTGGCATCGGCTGTAAACTGCTGCTGGCGCTCAAACGCTCCCTCCAGGCGGTCCAGCATGCGATCAAACGTTGTCGCCAGTTCCCCCATTTCATCGTGTCGTCTCAGATTGAGGCGACGGTGCAGATCGGTGGCGCTGATTTCTTGCGCGGTGCGCGTGATGGTTTGGACTGGATGAGTTGCCCTGGAAGCCAGCCAGTATCCTCCCACACTGGAGAACAGCAAAATCAGAGGCGTTGCCACGGCCAGCGTAGTCAGCAGTTGTCGCAATTGATCCGGGATATCGCTGGGAACACCGATGTACATGTAAGCGAGCAGCTGATTCTGCTGGGTGGCGATGGTGACCCGTTGCAGAGCGTAGGGACCCCAACCGGCCCCCATCTTAGAGAAAACGGGCGAACCCGTGCTCGTAAAACTGAGCGCCTGGCCGTTGGAAGAGCGGTAGGGAAAGGAAAACTGGCTGTTTCCCCACAGCTGGCTGTTTCCCCAGTTCTTCACCTGAGCGAGGGCGAGGCGCAGTGCTGGGAGTGCCTCGGGAGGGATTGTGGGACTGACCTGGGTGATGTGTCCCTCTGGATTTTGCAGGATCACGAGGGCACCAGGATGATTTTGACCCAGTTGACCCAGCTGCGGATCATAAGAGGGAGCCAGTTGCTCAATGGTGGTAGCGAACTGGCTATCCAGGCTCCGATACAGGGCCTGCTCTTCGAGCACATAAATCGCCGTACTGAAAGCGCACAGCACGATCCCCAGCATCAGGAGATACCAGAGCATCAGCCGCAAGCGCAGGCTGGAAAAGGAGCGCAGCAGGCCCCAGGCCCTGCCAGGCACATGAGCTTGTGCTTGCATCGGCTCTCTCCTCATCGCGTTTGCAGGGTGCGCAGCCGGTACCCTGCTCCGTAGACGGTCTCCAGCAGCTTGCTCTCGAACGGGTCGTCGAGTTTGCGGCGCAGGCGCCTCACATAGACATCGACCACATTCGATGCGCTGATGAAATCATAGCTCCAGATGTGGTTCTCGATCCTGTCGCGGGTGAGTACCTGATTGGGGTGATGCATGAAGTACTCCAGCAGGGCGAATTCTTTGGCATTCAGTTTGATGGGCTCCCCTGCACGCGTGACCTCATGCGTGGCCGGATTGAGGACCACCTCCCCAACGACCAGCGCCCCGCTTTTGTGCGCAGACACGCGTCTGAACAGCGCACGCAGGCGAGCGAGCAGTTCGTGTAAGGCAAAAGGCTTGACCAGATAATCATCTGCTCCGCTGTCGAGCCCCTGGACGCGGTCCTCGATGGTATCGCGGGCGGTGAGCATCAAGATGGGAGTCGTGATGTGGTGCTGGCGCAGCGTCCTGCAGACCGCGACTCCATCTTTGCGCGGCAGCATGATGTCGAGGATAATCGCGTCATAGGGCGTCTGCTCGGCATACGCTTCACCCTCCACCCCATCATAGACCGAATCCGTCGCATAGCCCTCCTCGACCAGGCTCTTTTTCAAGGCCTGGTTCAGATGGTAGTCGTCTTCGATGATCAGGATGCGCATGCGTGTTGCTTCCTTTCTGCTAGTTCCATTATGCACCAGAAAGATGACAGAAACATGAAACGACCTTTCATTTCAGTGTCATCTTTTTCGCGTATAGTTTGCTCAGTCCAAGCAATGGACAGCAAGTGCTTGAGGAGGATTGTACTCTGCACACACTGCACCTGCAAACTCGCAGACACCCACAAGGAGCGTATCATGACTAGCACTACACTGACCAGTACCGGGAAGCTGACCCGGGCGATCGAGCGCCCGCGTCCGCTGACTCGCGTTATGGCCTGGGAACTGCGTCGCTTTCGCGCCAGCCGCCTCTTTTGGCTGCAGGCCCTCGGCTTCTTCTGTCTCTCGTCCTTCGTGATATGGACCCAGCAGATCCCACTCACGCTCAATCACGCGCATGCCAAAGTGCCGTTCTTCGGCTTCGTTGCCGGAACCAGCGCCTGGGGACTGCTTATGATCCTGCCCTCAGGAACGTTGCTGCTGCTGGGGATGCTCCTGCCCTTTGTCAATGCGGATGGCGTGAGTCGGGATCTCTCCCGACGCACCCACGAACTGCTTATGGCGACCGCGCTGCCGACCTGGGCCTATGTCTGGGGACGCTACTTGATCGGCCTGCTGCTGAGCCTGGGGCTGGCGCTGCTTTTGCTGGCCGCGATCCTGGGGACGGGCTTGTTCCTGCATCTCACCATCACCGACTATCCGTTGCCGGAGATCGGCAATCTGCTGGTCATCTGGATCGGCATGGTCGCGTCAGCGACGGTCCTGGTCAGCAGCCTCAGCTTCGCCCTTGGCACCTTGCTCCCACGCCTGACCACGCTGGTCAAGATCGCGCTCCTGGTGGCGTGGTTTGTCGGGGTGCAGATGATCTCCATCGTGTTAGGCCAGGCCAGTCACGCTGCCAATTTCAGTCTCCCTGCCTGGTACATCCATTGGGACCCCACCAGCGAGGGAATCGCGCTCGTAATGCTCTCCAAGTATTTCACTGACTTCAGCAACCTGGCCGAGAAGGCGGCAACCAGCACGGCGCAAACGCAGCACATCCTCCTGACGGTCGAGAACACCTTGATCGACATCGGGGGCTGGTTCGCACCACACCTGCTGTTGGCCGGGCTCAGTCTGGTGCTAGTGCTGGTCGCGGCTCTCGCCTTCAAGCGGTCCCGCGACACGCTCAGTTAATCGGTTCGTAAGCTGTTGCAATGGCTCTACTATGAAAGGAGCTTCTATGACGACCATCGTCCACGCACGACCTGACCGACGGATCACCACCACCGAGCGGAGCTCCCCGCTCCTGAACGTCCTGCTCTGGGAGCTGCGGCGCTTCTGCGCCAGCCGCCTGTTTTGGCTGCAAGCCCTCGGCTTCTTCTGCTTCTTGCTCTTCCTGACGTGGGCCCAGCAGGCACCAGAGCGCTTCGCCACCATACATGGCACGGTGGCGTTGGACGGCTTCGTTGCCGGAACCAGCGCCTGGGGACTGCTTCACACCCTTCCACTCGCTTTGGTGTTGCTGGTTCTGCTCCTGCCCTTCGTCAATGCGGATGGCGTGACGCGGGATCTCTCCCGACGCACCCACGAATTGCTCATGACGACCGTGCTGCCGACCTGGGCCTATGTCTGGGGACGCTACCTGATCGGCCTGCTGCTGAGCCTGGGGTTGGCTCTCCTGCTGCTGGCCGCCATCCTGGGGATGGGCGGGCTTTTGCATCTGACGGTCACCGACTATCCGGCGCCGCAGATCGGCAATCTGCTGCTCCTCTGGGTCGGCATGGTCTTACCAGCGACGGTCCTGGTCAGCAGCCTCAGCTTCGCCCTTGGCACCTTGCTCCCGCGCCAGGCCACGCTGGTCAAGATCGTCATCCTGCTGGGGTGGATCGTGGGGGCGGTGATTCTCCCCAAAGGGCTAGGGAATACCACTCCCCCTGCCTGGTACGTCAATTGGGATCCGACCAGTGCGATTACCGCGCTCGGGATGCTCCCCAAGTATTCCCTTGACCTCAGGGGGGTGACCAGCACGGCTCAACTTCAGCAGATCTTCCTCACCGTTGAGAACAAGGTACCAGACATCTCTGGCTGGTTCGCCTCACACCTGCTCCTGGCCGGAGTTAGTCTGGTACTGGTGCTGGTCGCGGCCCTCGCCTTCAAGCGGTCCCGCGACACGCTCAGTTAAGAGGTTCGTGACTCCCCTCAATGGAGCACCTGCACAAGAAAGAGAGAACAGCAATGGAATTGACGATTGAACACCTGAGCAAACGCTATGGGCAGCACTGGGCGCTGCATCAGCTTTCGTTACACTGCGAGCCAGGCTTGCTGGGGCTGGTTGGACCCAACGGCGCGGGCAAGACGACCTTGATGCGCATGATCGCGACCCTGCTGGAGCCCAGCGAGGGGACCATCCGCTGGAACGGGCAGGACATCCGCACCCATGACCAGGCACTCCGGCAGGTTCTGGGCTATCTGCCCCAGGATTTTGGCATCTATCGAGAGTTCTCGGGCCGGCAGTTCCTGCGCTACCTGGCCGCGATGAAAGGGCTGCCCTCCTCGCTCGCCCAGCGGCGCGTCGATGAGGTGCTCTCGATAGTGAATCTGGAGGAGGCAGCCGACCGCAAGCTGCCCACCTATTCCGGTGGCATGAAGCAGCGCATCGGCATCGCCCAGGCCCTCTTGAACGACCCCGAACTCTTGATTGTCGATGAGCCGACCGCAGGACTCGACCCCACCGAGCGCGTGCGCTTTCGCACGCTGCTTGCCAGCCTGACCGGCAACCGGATCGTTCTGCTGAGTACCCATATCATCAGCGATGTGGAGGCCGTGGCCAGCCGCCTGCTGCTTCTGCAGGAGGGACGCGTGCTGGCCGATACGACGCCGGAGGCGTTGTTGGCACGCACCGTAGGCTCGGTCTGGAGTGTGACCACCGATCAGGCCACGGCTTTGCAGTTGCAGGCGAGCGCTCAAGTCAGCACGATGGTCAATCAGATGGGCGGCGTCACGCTGCGCATCGTCAGCGCCACGTGCCCGCACGAGGCGGCCGTCGTCGTTGACCCCAGCCTGGAAGAAGCGTATCTGCTGGCAACAGGCAGGCAAGAAGTTCATCGCTAACAGGAGTGCGCACGCCCATCGCCAGGAGGCTCGGTGGTCACATGCACGCGGGAGGGCCAGGAGAGCTCTCGCGAGTTGCGGAAGTCACCGCGCGGGTTTCGCGCCAGTCCACATGGGACGCATCGCAAAGAGCAAGTTTCAGCGTTCCTGCCGAGGCAGGGGGAGGAGACACATGAATACACCATCGTGGGAGAGAGGAATGCAAGCTCACGCTGCCGTTCTGGCAACAGAAGCGCTGGCTCAGTGGGACTTCACGCAGGAGGAGATGGCTTCCCTGCTCTGGCTCAGAGAGTGGTATCAGCACGGGGGAAGTGATCGCATGGAGGTGGTCCGCCATCTCGAGTTCCTCAAGTTTCTCGTCACGCATGGCAAACTGCCATCGTAACGCTTGGAGGACCTGGCAGCACTCCCAATCCCCTGCATCTGGAAGAGGAAGCAAACGGGCTATGGTCCGCACTGCTGATTTCAGCCAGGCAGAAGAGGGAGTGGGGGGAAACCCTGACCGCGGGTTGAGCTTGATCTCGCTGCGCTGGCAGCGCACGCCGAGCGGATCGTGCTCGCCGGGAGACGTGATGCGCAGGACCAGTTTCCAGACCAGCCGCATCAGGTGCTGGCGAGGCAGTTGGGCCTCGAGATGGTCGATTTGCCCGGCGGACACCTCGGTTTTGTGTCCTCTCTCGCTGCGTTTGCAAAGGCACTCATGAACACGCTGTAAATCATTTAATTGAGGCCTGGTCATAAATCATCAGGGCGCCTTGAGAAAAGCTTTGAGGCCGACACAGAGTTCCTGATCGTGCTCAAAGCGGTACACGAGGGCCAATTGTGGTAAATGTCCTTCCAAGTGAGCAGGTTTGGCCCTCCGACGTAAGCACTTGCCCTCCAATGTGAGCACTAGGACAAAAGAACCTGGGCAAACCGCTCCACATCTAGGATGTCATCAGAGAAAATTGTAAATAACTTGAACGCTTTCGCTCCCTGGCATCTTCCGCCTCGAGAGCGGCACCAACCTGGTACAGAAGCCCAAGGTTCGTCCATTTTGGGGATCAAGGATGAGCCATGGTGTGAAGGTTCTCGCCACCTGCTTTCCGTCTGGATCGACCATTCTGACCTTTGGAGGCATCGCGTTGTTTTTGGCCTTTCCAGTTTTCCTTCGCGCCAAGAGAATGGACTGGTACATTCTCGCTTTCTGCGAGAGGAACGGAACGATTGAAAGGAGTTCTGAGGATGAACGAACCCATCACAACACTCGACCCCCGACACAGCGGACCAGACGGAGTGGTCACGCCATGGGAGGAGACGCGTCGGGTGCTGGAAACAGCCGAGCTGTTCTGGCTCTCAACAGTGCGGGCTGGTAAATTCACCGAAGGGCTGACCGATTTTGTACCGAAGGGTGGAAATTTGATCTCAATCATGGGAATCAACTGGTTCGAGTCTGGAAATACGGCTCTAGGAGCCGGTCACGGCACATCGTTTTTGGAAATTCACGGTGCAATGGACGGGAAATTTTCGCCTCTTCGGACCGAAAATGGGCCCAAAGATCGACCGCGCATGGAAGGATGGAGAATGTTTGTCCAACCAAGAGCCTGTTTTTCCTTGTGGGCTGATGATTGTTCTGTGCGAGACATACGTTCGGCTTTCCTCCTGAATTTCCAAAAACGGCGTCCAGCAATCTCCGCGCTGAGAGCGGATTGTCGAGCAGCCAATGGTTGTGCTGCTCACCATTCAGTGTAAATTCCCATCCTTCAGTACAAAATCGGTCAGCCCTTCGGTGAATTTACCACCAGGCCGAAATCGGCCACCTCGATAGTAGCAGCTTCTTCCGCTGTCAGCACAATTCCTGCGCGATTCAGGAAATCGCGGGTGCGAGCCTGAGCGTGAATCAGTTGTTGCCTGGTAAGCATAGCGCGGCTCCTTTTCCTGGCAGATATATTTACTGGCGGCCATCCATTGGTCCAATCCATAGATCGTGAGTGGCATCCCAGCGCCAGTGGGTGTGTGATGTGATGCCGAGTGCTTTTTTAGTATATCACGCTTCTGTTTCAGGATTTCCAATTTATTGGGGAGCACGAGGGAAGATCGTTCCATGTCTTTAGTTTTAAAAGCCCTTCCCAGGCTCATGGAAGATAGATAACAGAGAATAGGCAAAAGAAGATATCACTCTCTTCCTATCCCCGTTTTTTTGCCTTTAAACAACATTAGAGAGCAAGCCAAAACAAAAATAGTGCAATTTACTGTCGACAGTAAATTGCACCATTACCCGGCGGAACCGACGGGCGTCGGATGATCCCCAAGACGCCCAGCGTGACAGGCAGACACGAAAGGCCAGTTCGTCAACAGGGAGCCTGGTTATTTTCTTCTGGTGTCTCGTTTTTCAATAACGGATGGTCCAGGTAGCCAGTACAGGAAACGAGAACTGCCCCTTTCGCTCCCTCCCTTTTTCAGCCTCCTCGAACCAGCGCATGACCTCCGGATTGAGCGGTTCTCCGGCTCCATTGGCCACCCGCTAGTTACCACGCCTATCAAGCTGTCTTGATCTTTGCCACCTCCTTTAACCCGAATGCCTTGATGGCTTGCTCGCGCAGCACGAACTTCTGCACTTTGTCACTCGCTGTCATGGGATACGACTCGACAAATTGGACGTAGCGTGGGACCTTCTGATGGCTGATCTGGCCTTTGCAGTAGTCACGTACCTCTTGCTCGGTGAGGTGCTCACCCGCTTTGGGGACGACGACCGCCAACAGTTCTTCACCAAAGAAAGCGTCTGGCACTCCTACCACCTGGACTTTGGCAATCCTGGGATGACGCAGCAGCACCTCCTCGATTTCAGCCGGAAAGAGGTTTTCGCCGCCACGAATGACCATGTCTTTGACCCGACCAACAATATTGACGTGCCCACTCGCATCCATCGTTGCCAGATCGCCAGTGTGCAACCACCCATCCTGGTCAATCGCCTCGGCGGTCTTCTCTGGCATCTTGTAATAGCCAGCCATAACCTGATAGCCGCGGCAGCAGATTTCCCCCCATTCCCCACAGGGCATGACCTGCCCGGTTGCTGGATCGATGATCTTCACCTCGGCATGGGGCAGGGGCACGCCCACCGTCGTGGCTTTGCGTTCAAAGGGATCGTCGGGACGGGTCATGGTGATGACAGCAGAGGCTTCGGTCTGGGCGAACACAATCGACACATCCGCACCGATGCGCTCATGCACTTGCTCCATCAAGACCACAGGAACCGGAGCACCACCGGTAGCGACCAGCTTGAGCGAGGAAAGATTAAAGGTCTCAAAGTCAGGGTGTTGCATCATCGCCAGCAGCATCGTCGGCACCGCTCCGGTGAAGGTACAGTGCTCTCTACCGGTGATCTGCAGGAATTTCTTCGGATCAAACGCCACCAGGGGATGGAGCACCCCATCAGCACAGAGCGTCGCGAGAATGGCAAACACACAGCCCCCGACATGAAAGAACGGCATCGGGGTGCAATACCGGTCCGCCGGCTGCAACCCCCAGCGCTGTACCATCAGCAAGGCGTTATTGAGCACCCCGCGATGGGAAAGCATGGCCCCTTTCGGAGCGCCAGTGGTGCCCGAGGTGTACAAGAGCATAGCCGGGTCCAGGGCCCTGACCGAGGCTTGACGCTCGGCAAGGGCTGGCCCGCTGATCGGTGTGCCCGCTGCAATAACCTCGTCAAAAAGGGCAGGTCGCCAGCCCTCCTGCTCTCCGAAGCCTGCAGGGGGCATCCCCAGCAGGCTCACATGACGCAGTATCGGCAACCGCTCACTCGTCACCTCGCCGTTGTGCGGTCCAGGGGTAATCAGGGATTGGACCGTGGCCAGGTGGTCGTAGTCGCGCATCCGTGCCTGGAAAAACAACACCTGCACGTCGCCTTGCTTGAGAACGTACTCGATCTCTGCCTCACGCAGCACGGGGTTGACTGTCACCAGCACCAGGCCCGCTTTGGCTGCCGCCATCATGAGCAAGGGCCACTCGGGCAGATTGGCCGCCAGGACAGCGATATGGTCGCCCTTCCCCAGTCCCAGAGCCAGCAGACCCCTTGCGACCGCATTGGCCCGTTGCCGGTACTCCTGGTAGGTCCAGCGGATGTTGAGCGCAGCGCCGAATTCGGGATAGCACGAATAGACAATGGCTTCCTGGGTAGGAAGCTCTTGTGCACGACGATCTAAATAGTCCCCAATCGTGGTGTCGAGGAGGTCGATCCCCTCGGTTTCGGTCTGCCAGTAGGACAGGCCATCCTTAGTCATGCCCATTGTTTCCCTCCTGAAATAAAGTCTTCTACCGCTATCCAATGATGAGGATCAGCTCATTTACCGTATTAATAGAACCGACTGGAGAGGTAAACTATTGTGCCGTCACGTGTGCCTGCTGGTAATGTAACTCAAGGGTGGCCAGATGTTGAACTGAAGGATGGAAAATTGACGTGAATCATGGGAATCATCGTGAAGTCGCCTCTTCATCCCGTGCTCCATCTGGTTTCCTTCCACTCAGGCGTGTAAATTCGTCGCCTGGCATTGCGGAGCGTAGGGGCAACGTGTGCCACACGAACATGGAAGTGAACTTCCAGTATCCACGCTCCACTAAGCCAGGGAGTTCCATGCTATCAATAGAAGCATGGACACTTCTCTTCTGACACTTCTATTCTGCGCTTGAGGTGCAAGCTGAACACCGCATGTTTCACCCGACCTTCACCTCACCATCCCGACCATCCACCACAACCCATCCCACCCATTGTGCTCGGTTCGTGCCAAGCATGAGGAGTCTCATTTACAAGATAGCGATGGAAGAAACCGCAGCGGGGGCGGCATGGCCTGGAGACGAAGCCCCAATTTCCATCCTTCAGTGCACATTCCCACCCTTCGATGTAAAATCGGTCCACCCTTCAGTGAATTTACCACGGGCCGACGGTCGCCCTCACGTTACGCCGTGCGTTTCCGTGTGGCACGACGGGGCCATCCACTTTACCGCTGAAGAAACCGCACAGAAGACGGTCAACCTGCGTGGAAACCCGCACGTCATTCTGACGACCGGCTACAACCAGATAGGGGGACTCACTGTGGTGGTTGAGGGCGACGCCGTGCGGATCACCGACCAGGACACCCTCGAACGCTTAGCCTCGGTGTGGGCGATCAAGTGGGATGGAAGCTGGCCATACCAGGTACGCAACGGGTATTTTTACCTCTACGATGAAGACGAACAACGAGTTCTCGTAGATTCGAACCTCGTGTTCTCCGTCAAACCCAGGAAGGTCTTCGCATTCGGCAGAGGCCAGACCCGCCACCAGTTCTAACTACTCGCGTCGCGTCGCCACGCGACAGGCATTGGCCGCGTTCTGTCTCAACCGATGGAATGTCACTCTCGGCATAAAATGACCGCCAAAAACGGCATATCCTGGCCGACAAACAGAAGTATTCAAGCTCGAAAGCGGCTGTCCTAAAACGGCATATCCTGGCCGAGAGTGCAAAAATCGAGCAGAACTTGGCCGGGAAGCCTTTTTGTGTGATATGATTTGGGGTGACGGGAGATACAGGTAAAAAGATATTTTCAGAGCGAATCATCTTTCCTGTCCTCTTTAGGTAAAGGAGAACTGTTGTAATGAATGATGCTGTTCCTCTTCAAACGCTCGAAGAAATGAAGCGGTACTATCAGTCCAGTGCCAGCGAGTACGATGAGGTCTTCAACCGCCAGGGGCGCTACGATCAGGGGTCAGAGCTGAATGCCCGCTGGTTCGCTGAATGGGATGAGGTGTTTGCCCAACTCCATGCCTTTCATCTGACAGGTGACGTGCTCGAACTGGCCGCTGGAACGGGAATCTGGACGCAGCAGTTGCTGCGCAGCGCATCGACGGTGACCGCCGTCGATGCTTCTACCGAAATGCTGGCGATCAACCAGGCCAAAGTCGCCAGTCCTCGCGTGACCTATGTCCTGGCTGATCTCTTCTCCTGGCAGCCCGAACGTGTCTACGATGCCCTCTTTTTCGGCTTCTGGATTTCCCATGTCCCGCGTGAGCAGCTTGATGCCTTTTTGCGTTCCTGCTGGACCTGGCTGCGTCCTGGAGGCAAGATGTTCTTTGTGGATGAGACAAGTTGTCCCACGGCGGCTCCCGATCGGTCCGTGAGACGAGATCGCCAGATCGAGGCACGCACCTTAAGTGATGGACGCAGCTTCGAGATCGTCAAAAATTACTATGAGGCTACTGATCTCGTGGCTGCCTGTGTCCGTGCTAGATTTGACATCACGATACGCCAGGCCGCCACCTCTTTTCTCTATGGCTTCGGAACCCGTCTTCCCTCTGAGGGAGACAACGAAAACCTTTCACACAGATAAGGTGTTCGGGAGAGAAGCACGACTGAAAACGCATTGAGGAAATTCCCAAAAACGGCAATTCATGGCCGCCCGGCCATTTTATGCCGAGAGTCACATGGAACGCGGCGGTGGCGAGAACCTTCACACCATGGCTCATCCTTGATCCCCAAAATGGACGAAATCTGGTCAAATGAGTGTTGACTCTCCTAGGCTGTATATGCCGGAACAAAATCGCTTGTTTTTGGCAGGTTTCTGTCCCTGGACAAAGTAATTGACCGCAGAATCCACCTTTTGACGTAAATCGGTACAGACACATTAAGTGGTGAAAGAGGGGGAAAGGCTTGAAAAATTCGACGGTTCTTAGCATGCTGTGTCTATACAAAACAACACATCAGAGCCGATGGAACCGTCGGAACAATTTTGCCCGAATCCGACGTGTTGCGCAAGAGGCCAAATCAGACAGGGCAATATCATCATTCATGATCGCAAGCGGCAACGCTATCGTTGCAAGAGGTGCAAACGGACATTCAGTGCCAGGCGAGGAACCATGTTGGAAGGGCTTCGCAAGCCCACCGAATTGATCGT
>Ga0207646_10006049_pt1 | contig 12604 bp, 11 predicted proteins | sample KBSK5502metaG_FD_184343 | JGI IMG/M metagenome (GOLD analysis project Ga0207646, IMG submission 184343) | Corn, switchgrass and miscanthus rhizosphere microbial communities from Kellogg Biological Station, Michigan, USA - KBS K5-50-2 metaG... | ecosystem: Host-associated > Plants > Roots >...
CCTCTTGGCTACCGGGGCCAATGAGTACTGCGGTTCACGGTCGGTTGGCCTACCGAGATGAGAAATGAGAACGATTTTGGAACGACGTTTAGTCAGATATTCAATTGTGGGGAGCGTCATACGGATTCTAAAGTCTTCCCCCACAAATCCACTGTTCACGCTGACATTATAATCTACCCTAATCATCACCGTCTTACCGTCTAGCTCTGAATCCTCCAAGTCAGAGATAACTTTCAGCAATTCACTAATCCGGTTATAAATGCGTACCAGAATAAACCTTGCGAATCAGCATGATTAGACGTGAACATGCAGTAACATTGGAGGTGTGAACTGATCTAATCTACACATCGACTGAATAGATTCTTGGGACTAGATTATCACTTCGTAAAATCTTTTGGGGGGAAATCTTGACAAAGCATTGCTTTTGATATTAGGCGACAAAACGCACAGAATTTAACGCTTTCGCCTGGTGATCTTGCAATCTTGTCTGCAACAACTTTGTAATCTGTTCAAAAATTTTGCATGATCCAACCATTGCTTCAATTTTATCTTCATCAGAAACTGCATTTGTCTCGATGATTATATTGTCCCATATTATTCTGACGTTGATCTGAAAAGTATTATCTTCATTTATCCATTGCAACACGTAACCGATTTCGCTTTCCATTAAGCCTATCCACCTAATTCTGCTAAACCACCTGCCGTTTAACGCCCGCACTATCTCCTCTGTCTGTATACCTGTTGGAATGTATGTTTGAAGTAACTGCTTGTATTCGCTTCGCTTTCTTTTGTCAGGCACGCTAATTGCACACTTCTGTTCGCGTTTGTTCAGCTTGTAGCCGTTAACGGATCTCTGGATTAATCCAATTTCTTCAAGTCTGTTTAGTGCTCGTGTGAGACTCTGTTGATGTAAATTTAGTTTTCGCATTAACCCTTTGAAGGAAAAATAAGAGCCTGTGTGTTGGTTCAGCAATGAAAGAATCTTATTGTCATTATTATGGAAGTCTTGTATGAACGGCAACTCGCCAGTCGTTTGAATCTGTGCATCAAGTTGCAAATCTTTCGATATCTTTTCCGGTGACAGCGATACCTCCGTGAGATCTCGGGAAGGAATATTTTCTCCGGTCTCTGCCGAAACACTCGTAGTGTGATTAACGCTACCCGTCTCAGATATCTTTTCCACTTAGCATATTTACCACTATCCGAATATAAAGGAGGTGGTAAGAACGCTAAAACTAAGTTAGGTGATTCTAACTACTTGTGATCTGTCAACTTGAATTGTTAAATACGTTCGTACCATTTATGTGATAATTTGAGTAATTTGTTGGACGGGGGTGCAAAAGAATTGATAAGTCGAAGCCGCGTCGCCCGACTCGGCACAGTAGATGGCTATAATCAGCCCCACGTAATCCCTGTGGTATTCGTTTTTGATGGCGCATATTTTTTTATCCCTTTAGATAGTAAGAGGAAAACTGTGAGATCCAGAGACCTCAGAAGGGTAAAAAACATAGAGAAAAACGCCAAAGTAGCTTTGCTTGTAGATGAGTATAGTGAATCTTGGAAAGAGCTATGGTTTATCATGATCATGGGGGTAGCAGGGATACTCGAAAAAAAAGACCAATTAGTACCATTAAAAGAGATTCATAGGATGTTAATCGCAAAATATCCCCAATATGAAAGTCTTGGGATAGGGGAATCGTGTATAAAAATAAATCCAATCAAAGTCATATCTTGGAAGAACGCTGAAGCCAGTATTGAGCATTTGTGAATTTGCGTAGACGAATTATAACATCGAAATTTCATGACATGGTGCGTCCTACAAAGTTATCCAGACATAGCATCGGCAAACAGAAAATCTCTTTTGAAAATAGGGGGACCGGTGGTTGTTCACCGAACAACGTCGACTTGGCTGCAAAGCAGCCACTCGTTAAGTCCTTCAGTTTTGCCCGCTAGTCCAAGATGCAAAAAAACGGTACCATACTACACCGGAGTAAGCAGATGACAATGAAAATGACATGGATAGGTGATGCACTTAAAAAGAAGAGGAAAGAGTGACTAAACGTTAGTCTTACTTTTTGGCCGCCATTCTAAGTACATCTACTTGACCGCTGTGAAGCCAATCCTTTAGCTCTGAATGAGACGGCTTAGCGTCATGTTTGCCGGCCAAATGGAGATGCAACAGAACATAGTTAACTTGATTTAGCAACGGCTTGTTTTGTTCATCACCCTTCCGCGCCTTCTGTCTCAAATCCGAGGGAACACTTCCCCACCACTCATCAAAACTTCTCTTTCCATTGTTTTCACTTTTTGAACCGAATCCTTTTGGCATTGTCATGGCACTAAAATATATTAGATCAATCTTTTTAAGGGTTTGCCTAAGTCGCGGCACGGACCTAGGGACATAATCTTGGTGACGTCAAAAACTACACAATTTGATAAAGTATCGATGTTTGCAGGAGAAAGGGATAGAGTCTATGATGGCTAGCTAATGACACGAGTACAGTTTTGAATACTCAATGACGAATATCAAATCACCCAGATCTGAAAGGGAATTCTCATAATTTGCCCTTTCAAATTCGAAGTCATTCAAGAAAATCCATTATGCAGAATGAAAACGTGAATTTGACAGATACTATGACAAGAGTTCGACCACTTCCTTTGCAATTACACACAAAAAGACATGCCGAAAATTGGAACGTAGAAATTCTGTCAGTGTATAAAGCCTTGGCCTCTGAACAAATTTTTGGCGTCATCAATAGAAATGTCAGTGCCCGGGACTATAATATCGGATTGAACGATTTCTTTATGGTCAAGTGGTATCCCAGCTTTTTTTACCAATCCCACCACCTCAGCTACCCTTCGAGCGTAGTCTTTTTCGCCTTGTTCATGCGTTTGAATAATTTTTACCAGTTCATGGTCTTTCTTACTGATCATCTTGGCCGTACGATTATTCACCCTGAACTGGCCATGTCCCATGAGTCTAACAATCGCATACATACCCTTCTTTACTTTGGACTGGTCATGCCAATGTGTCGTCTTTTTGAATCTCTTCTGTTTTACATCTCTCACTCTTCGCCGATGGCCGTAATTTGAACCTTTTTTCTTAGTCTTTGATGGTCCTTCCTTCTTCATTCGGCAACCACAGGTTGTTCTTCTTCCTCAACTCTGCTCTCCTCTTTGTTTTGTTCCTCCTGCCCCTCCGGTTGGTTTTTTTTCTTTTTGGCGTTGGCTGCCTTTAACTTTGCTAATTCCTCTTCTACTGAGCTTTTTGCTGTCATTTTCTGTAGCTCCCCCTCTATATCATTATCGCTACCAGTTGTTGATGATGTTAATGTGTAATCTGTAAGAACACCTGAGTCAATCATTTCATCTAACGCTTGGGCTTTTGCCTTCATTTTTTCTGTTTTGTCTTCTGCTCGACTCATTGCCATACCGACATCAGTCATTTCTTCTGAAATTCCTGTTACATTTTCTTTGATCCGTACCTGCGCTTCGGCTGCAGAATATTGTGCTTTAATAACCTCTTTTTTTGATTTAAATTCCTCAACTTTGGTAGATAGACGCTTCTCAGTATCCTCCAGCTTTTGCTGCTCAGCCTGCATCTCTGTAATTTGTTTATCCAAACCTTGCACCTGAAGCAAATTGGCGTTCTTACGTTCCAGAGCTAGTTTTGCCAAGTCCTCTCGGTTTGAGTCAACAGCACGATGCGCCTGTTCGTCCAGATTACGAACATTATCCCAAAGTCTCATCTTCTGCATCTCCAGTCGCTTTTTGGCTGTTATCACTTCAGCAATATTCCTGCGTAACCTGTTTAGAGTTTCGACCTGCTGTATATATGAATAATCTAATGCCTCTTTCGGGTCCTCGTACCTGTCTAAAAGCGTGTTCACCTTTTGCTTAAGAAGTGTGGAAAATCGATTTGTAAATCCCAACATGACATAATGACATTCTTCGTTATATTATTCTATCATTAACAATATTAATGAAAAGCTAGGCAATCTAGCAGTGACAATTAATATATTTTTGTAATTCTGGACCTAGGTGAATGCCAGAAGGACATGATGATTGTCCATTGTTATTCGTACATAGCTCGTCTTATTCTTGAAGTGAGTCAAAGACCCGATTCGTATCTTGCCGTATTCTAGAGGCATGACTGGTACCGCTTAAAGTCTGCCTCGAGCAATAGGTGAAAACGATTATGGATAACTTCATTTCTTCTACAAGAAAAATGATGTAAAATATCTTGTAATTATTTATCGATATTTATTGCCCGTAAATTTAAAGACTTTCATCTTACTGCAAAAAGATATTGATCATTACCAAACATTAGTAACGTTAATAAGCTTACGAAGAGTACTAATGAAAGAATGGGTGAATACCCGAGAGATCGACTAAATTCATCTGCATCATGTTGTATCTGGCCGCTCAAGAATTTAAGACAAACCTTAGTTGAGGTAATATATGAAGGCCAAGACTAGTGGCAAGAAGCCAATCACATCGAGCAAGAAGGATGGGAACGACGATAGTTTTACAGCTTTGAAGAATGCTCTAAAATACTCCTTAGATATCCTTAAGCTAAAAGAGGAGACAGAAGTGGGAAGAAAGATTGCAGAGTTGGCAATTAGACGAATGCCACAAAACTGGAGTAATGATCACAAATCGCTGAGTGTCGCGAAGATCATAGCAGACGTCTGTGGTGAAAACGATCGGCACATATTCAGTCAAACGCAGTTATACGACTTTCTTACGTTGGCTACCAACCAAGTGGATAAAAAATATGGTAAGATATTCGCATCAGGCGACATTGTCTTTAAGATCTACAGAGATATTATGGAAAACTACCAAATCGCCGACAAATCTTTGAAAGCAAATTACCCTAAGATTATCGTTGACATGGTTTCAGTTCTTATGGATGGAATGGACACACTTGGGAGGAAAGTAAGCGCCCATGGTATAGAGAGATATTACCAAACCAGAAAATCAGAGTCTTGGCCCACCAAAAAAGATTGGAGCAAACCGAAAAGCACTGTCGAAAAAAAAGATGATCTTATTGAAAGCTTAAGTCAGATAACCGGCCGCAAAAGATCAGACTTGATAGAATCGCTTAGTAAGGTGGAGAGTGCAGACGTGGAGAAGCTAACTGACCTCTGTCTAAACTATAACAAATTGCAAAGGTACAGTAGCTTAATATCTTCAGAGGGAGAATTTAAGAAAGAGGTAGAAATGGAGCTCGGTAGAAAACTTACGTATAACCAGCTTCAACATGCGAGTGTATCAGTTAGAAAATCGAGAGCCTACATCGAAAACATTTTGGATGGTAAATTTGTACCCCATGGCTCTCATGGAATTAATCATGTTAGGCACAACCTAGAGTATGGTTATCAGTTGATGGGCCTAATCGAACGTAAGAAACGTGGATCTCAGAAGTCCCGTTAGCCCTCTGGTGTTCGGTGCTGTAAAAAGTCGAATGATTTCCCTCCAAGAGCTTGTTTCTTAACAGCTAAAAAAATAAAAATTCTTCTGAAGCCACCCAAAAAGGAGGAATTGTATTAAACCACTATGCCAAAATAATAACTTGAAATGCCTAGAATTCATGGACGTTTTTGCTCGACAGATCTGAATAACCAACCACGAATCTCCGAGCATCCTACTTGCAATCGAGCTTGCGATAAAAAGCATGAAGAACTCTCGAAATAGATAAAACGAACCCATTATCATCATCTAGGTGCATCCAGTTTGGTCAGATGGAGCTATATTGTGACATGTAAAAATTGTGGTTACATATCAGCCGAAAAGATAGCTGAGTCAAAAGCAAAGGAGCATTTGCGTTCACACTTAGGCGGTCTTCAGAATTGCACACGTGGACATATGAAATTGATGAAAGTCAGAACCTAAGACAACCGATACACTGATTGCTACTGTCGCGCTTCTTTAAAAATCAATAAAAATGCAGGCCGTTCAGATTTAGATTCGGCCATAAAATTGGAAAATAGTATAATCAGGAGTCTTTCCCCTTGGTATCGCGGCAGCTACCGCTCTTTGATATTTAGTCGCCATTTGAATTGAATTTGTTCATTCCTGACGGAATTTTGGTTTCTCGTACATCTCCACCTTGTAGGGTAAACTTCCTTTTACGTCTTGAAATATATAAACCCCAGTCCCTCGAGTCGTTAAGTCCCAGCTACACGACTATTGTTTAGAGCTGTCATACTTAAATCAAAATCACATATTCGGCTTATGAGTGTGCTCACATCTCTGAATATAATTCTGCATAAATTTAGCATATATTCAGTTCGGTTTAGAATAGTTATCGAATCGAGGGGTAAGTCTGTGTTTAATTTCGAGCTTGAAAGGAGTTGGTGCATTATAATAAGGTGGTCATCAATATATATGGCTCTGACGTACAAGAGTAAAAAGCCAATTCATTTCCTTAGGCATCAAGTTTGAAATTATTGCAGTAAATCTTTTGAATATATGCTGATGGACGTCATGAAATAGGTTGCATTTGCATCGCCGTCGCCTGTCATTGCTTTAGTAGCATTTTCTAGCTTAGGCTGGGTTTGATTTTGAGTTTGCGATGGAGGCAGTACTGGCAGGTGGAAAAAGGGAAATTCGCCGATATCTAAGGCATACACTTTTTAATTTATTGCCGGTGATACACGGGACTCTTAAATGTGCAGTAATTATTTTGATAGCTTGAGATTCGCAATTCGCTTTTGGCTCTTGCAGATCATTTGACGCAGCGGAAGAGTAAGCTTGAAATATACACTTCCAATTGCCCCAACATAAAGAACGACTCCTCTATGACCTTCCTATGCCAATTTTATTGACAATATTATAAATACTTCTGAAATTACAATTACATAGAGGTCACAACTTGATTGAGACGAGCTACGACACCCAGGAACCAGAAGAAGGAAATCACGTCGACCCAAATGTATCAGATCGAGGAGAAGGCACATAATCGTCTTGGAATGGAACGTAAATGTATGATGGAGAACGCAGGCCACGGCATTGCCGATTTTGTGAAAGATAATTTTAAAAAAAAGTCGGCACGGAAGACGCGCATAGTCGGGGTCTGTGGCACTGGCAACAATGGCGGAGATGTGTTTGTCGCAGCTAGACATCTCAGCGGATATCCCGAGTGTGCGGTAGCTGTGATATTATTGGGGCGACCGGCTGATTTACGAACTGAAGAGGCAAAGATAAACTGGGAGATCCTAAAAAAAATGGATTCCATAGAGACCAGTTTTTGTGATGAGTTCGATGACAAGCTGAGAACAAAAATTTCTAAAGCACATGTCATTATTGACGGCATATTTGGAACGGGTATCAGGGGGGAAATTCACGAACCGTATGCATCTGCAATACAATTAATAAATAAATCAGACGCGTGGGTTATTGCAGCCGATATCCCTTCAGGTTTAGATCCCAATACTGGCAGAATCGGCCAACACTGCGTCGTGGCTAACGCAACTGTCACTTTTCATAGGCTTAAGAAAGGCCTTCTAAAGGATAGAAAACATACAGGTTTTATTTTTGTAGAACACATAGGAATTCCAATGGAAGCGGAGAGAGGAATTCTGAGGTGATTTTACGTTGGTAAAAATAATGCAAATTCCGGTAGGTCAGATGGCTAATTTTACGTATATATTAGCTGACGAAGATACCAGTGAGGCTGCAGTAATAGATCCGTCTTGGGATTTGGAAAAAATTTTTGCCGCCGTAAAAAACAACGGCTTGAAGGTAAAATACATTATTAATACTCATACCCATTTCGATCATATTCTGGGCAACCATGAAGTTGCTGCAGTTTCTGGGGCAAAAATTATACAGCACAAGGACTCGACTCAGCCCAAAGACATTCCTGTAGAAGACGGACAAATTATTACGCTCGGAAAGATCATGATAAGAGTCATTCACACGCCAGGGCATTCAAAGGATAGTATTTCACTCGTGGTTAACAACAAGTTAGTATTGACTGGCGATACTCTATTTATTGGGAATTGCGGCAGAGTCGACCTCCCGGGAAGTGATGCGTCAGAGATGTATGACAGTTTATTCGAGAAAATAGCAAATTTAGATGAATCCTTGATCGTCTACCCGGGGCATAATTACGGAACGACACAAACTTCCACGGTTGGCCAGGAAAAGAAAACCAATTATGTGCTGAAACCGAGATCCAAGGATGATTTTCTTCGCTTTATGGCAAGTGCTGATGATTGATTCTTGCCTAGGAATCAATATCCCGATATACGAGTAATAAACCAGACCAATTCTTCGATAGCTAGATATTCAACCAAGTCACCGCTATTCATCTGCGTGATTTCGTATACAGATACAGGTGCTATTCCTGGAATCACCGCAGCAGGTGTCAACCGAGAATTTATAAAATACACTCCTGCAGCTGATACCGAATTCTTGTATTATGGCTTTTGCAAATGTATCAATAATGTACCCATCACGCCTGAAGGAAATCCGACCCCGGCTATCATTACAAGAGCGGCCCTTAGACTAGCAGATATTCCGTTTCTGGTAGTTGACGCTGGTTCGAAGATCAAACCCTCCATTCCCTATATTTCCTTTGGAATAGACCCAGGCCACAACATCGAATCAGGCCGGGCGGTTGACGCTACCGATGTTAAGATGGCCTTCGAGTATGGGAGTATACTCGGAAAGCAATTGGGCAAATCCTGCGACTTACTAGTCTTAGGCGAAAGTATTCCTGGTGGTACCACAACGACTTTGGGAGTTCTTCATGCGCTTGGCATTGACGCAAAGTATAAGGTAAGTAGCAGTATGCAGACAAATCCTCATCGTCTTAAAAATAACATAGTCAAGCACGGTATACAAAAGTCAAGGATAGCATTTGGTGAATTAAGAAATAAGCCTTTGGAAGCAGTAGCTTGTTTAGGCGATCCAATGATGCCATCTGTCGCAGGAATATCAGAAGGGGTACTATCCGTCGGAGGGAAAGTTCTCCTGGCTGGAGGCACTCAGATGGCAGCGGTCTTGGGGATTCTGAAATCTCTTGGCCTTAAAATGAAGGAAGTATGTATTGGGACTTCCGTTTATGTTACCGATGATCATTCTTCAAACTTAGCTGGACTCATAAATTCAATCTCAACCGAGGTTCCAGTGTTTGCAGCCGATCTGCGTATGGAAAAATCGATTATCCGAGGCCTAGAAGCTTTTGCAAGAGGGTTTGTAAAAGACGGCGTAGGAGCTGGAGGTGCATCAATTGCTGCAATGCTAAAATCAAATGGTAGAATAAATGGAAGTATGCTTTTGAAGACAATCGAAGAAGAGTATGAGGGCGTACTGCACGGCAAGTCGCATTAGGAGGCGTGATCTTTGCTTTTTTATCTGTTGTGACTGGTCCCCCAAGGTTTTCACGCATCCAGATTGCTCAAACTTCCAGAGCAGCCGGGAATCTTTATTATCCACTACTTAATTTTCTAATTACGACTAGCGCAGAATGATGACGATTATGACAGTCCACCGATTAGTCTGAAAACGATGCCAGCAGACAAAGATGAAGAGGAATACCGGACTACCGAATTCTGCAGTGGTTCATACGTGCTCCGGCCGGGATTTGAACCCGGGATCGTCGCCTTGAGAGGGCGAAATGCTTAACCGGACTACACCACCGGAGCGCCGATTTTTGGTTGAGTAGCACCAATTCTATTTAATCTTCATATAAAACTTGTGTGTGGCGGTTTTAAACTATCTAATCCATTCCAACCTAATCTAGTCCAATCTAATCTAATCTAATCTAATCTACCCGCTTTGTAAACACTTCCTCACGATCTTTCTCATTAATGTTCGAGCTCATCAAAGATCCTATGCAGAAAATTCCTCCTTCCATCAAGAAGTACGTCGATAATAATATTGCGTGTCCCGTAGCCCTAATTGGCTGCAGGGCAACGGATCCTAAAAACTCGCTCGAATGTTGTGAATACGATCTAGCGATTTTCAGTGAAGGTGCACTTGAACATGAGGACAGATTTTTAAGAATTGGTGATCACAATATCGAATTAATTAATTTTTCGGCTAATCTCAGAAAAAATATTATAGCCTTGAAAGGGATGATAATAGTTAAGGACTTTGCGGCAAGCTATCCTTTTGTGCCATCAAGTCACGCCGGCCTCTTCCATCAATCGTTCAATTATTCAAGCTACGCAAATGCCCTTACCGCATTCGGAAAAAAGGCAATTGTAGGATCACTTTTTTCCTACGACAAGATCGAAAGTGCTGCTTCAAAGAACCTTATTCTTGCATCTATGTGGTTAAAAATATCCGCCTACGATTTCTTAGAAGGAATTCTTGCACTAGCAGGGTACCGACCAATGCCCCTTCACGAATTAAATCAGATTAGAAATTTGAATTTTGAAGAACAAAACATCTCGAATGGGATCAAGGTCGCTCTGACGTGCATAGGCGTAGAAAGAGCAACCAGATCCACGATATCGAGATCATCTTCGGCCCTCTTGCAGCTATATTCCGAAGATTATGACAAAGAATTGTTTATCATGAAGGTAAGACACCTAATCAAGATTGGTATGTTGCCAGATTGTTATTACTATCTCGGCAAAATGGCTCGGAAGGTTTTGGTAAACAAAGATGGAAGCTTTTTCAACTCATATTCTAAGCTAGTGCAGATGTCAATGGATCTTAGTATTGACGCGCCACAGATTCAAAAGCTGCAGCTTGAGCTATTCAAAACGGCCAAAAATGTGCTAAAAAACTATCGCACGATTACCGTGGCTTGAACACTCTCCATCGTTTCGTTTTTCCTTGTCCGCAATTTAGCCTTGTACTTTAAGTTACGCGGCCTTGTTCTCAGTCTATACCCGCAACATGGGCACCATAATCCGTCCCATGTCATGAAGATCTCGCATATCTGACATCGTTTTTGTCCGTTTGCATAACGCCCCGTACCTACAGGTTTTTGCGCTTTATGACGTATGCATATACCTTTACAAGTCAATTGATAATAACCCAATCTAAGTTCCGTGTGTCCTATTTAAACGTGACCAATAACGAATAATGATTCACCATTAACATTGTTCTAACAAGCCGGATAGGAAAAAGAAAAGAAGAGGAAGAAAAGAGCTTGTATATCCATCGACCTTAGCGCACGGATAAGTTCGAGGCATTGAAGGCTTCGTTCATCGTCAGATATTCTTCTATCTTCATTTTGACATCGTCAGCCTCGGTGTCGTCCATGCCTGCGAAGCCAGCCTTGAATGCAATCTTGTTCCCGGAAACATTTATGTCTCCAATTTCCATGTCTGCATAGACATTTGCGAGTTCGTTTACCCATTCTTCAGCTTCCTTTTTATCGACGCCTGAGGTATCTATGGTTACGTTTAGCATCTTGGTCATCCAAAATCACCTAAAGAAGCATTATTTTAGAGATTTATAAAGTTGACGTAGGAGCTACAAATGAAGTTTTAGATGAATTTAAACCATCTTATGTTTCAAAATGTTAGGAAAATAACAACAACAATAAATCAGATTCTTATTCTAAGGGATTCAGCAGTATCTGGCTTTAAGGACTTTTGTCTCCAAAACCCCAATACTGAATCAGCTCTTTTTGGAACTTTGCCGACTGCTCCGCGCTCATTGGATCCCCGCAGTTCTTGTGGGTTGCAACGACCCGCATGCCAGCCAATTTAAATTCAACTTCGTAAAAGTGAACTTTTGGACAGCTACACATTGATGAACAGATATCGCGGAGCCTATAATTATTTGTATATCCAAGAATCGTATCACTCTAGGGTTGGATTTCTCTATCCGATTCTCACAAACACATATATCGACTAAATTGTCCTAATGGTTTGATAGACAATGGCAAAGAGAAATTATTGTAATATTTCGAACTCGATATTGTTGTCGTTGATATTGATATCAGCTATTCTAACAGGAATTTATATGGGCTTGACCAAAAATGCATACGCTGCTAACAACTGGTACCTAGGCATAGGTGTCCAACCAGATACCTATTATACGTATAAGATTCAAGACCATGACACTAACCAGGGTCAGCCTTTCCTTATGACTATTTATTTTAAGCAGTTCAACAGTACTGGCAGTTACTGGGTTGCCCCAACAAACGTTGTGTACCAAGGGAAAGTGTACAATGGAACGCTTCATCTAAGTGATCTCGACCTCACACCATTAGGATCTTCCCTAATCCCACCCGACATGAGAGATTTTGTATCAGGCTATAAGGACAGCCTTGCGTGGCTATCGGCTTTTGTTCCCAAGCCAGGCCTATCATTAACGGCTCCATACTGGGGAAAGATTGCAGCAATTGGAGGATCAGCTGTAGCACCTGGCGGTTCGGCAAAAGTTACCGTACCTGTTGGAACATTTGACACTACAATAATCACTTGGCATTATGGTGTAGATAATAATATTTATGTCAATCCCAATATGCCATTTCCTGTCAAAGCACAAACCTTCGCTGCCACTACCGGAGGAACTCCCCCAATTCAGTATGCATTTGAACTCCAAGCTACGGGCCACGGTCAGCCTGCCATTCCAAAAAACCAGTTCATAGTTCCTACACCTCCGATAACAATACAAACGGCCCGCG
>Ga0207646_10006050_pt1 | contig 12604 bp, 10 predicted proteins | sample KBSK5502metaG_FD_184343 | JGI IMG/M metagenome (GOLD analysis project Ga0207646, IMG submission 184343) | Corn, switchgrass and miscanthus rhizosphere microbial communities from Kellogg Biological Station, Michigan, USA - KBS K5-50-2 metaG... | ecosystem: Host-associated > Plants > Roots >...
CCTGAAGACCGGCGTCGCCTACCTCCCCTTCACCGCAGCCCTGTTCCTCGGAGCCGGGGCCGTCGCCCAGCTCGTGCCCCGCATCGGCGCCCGCCCGATCCTGCTGGCCGGCTCGGCCGCCGCCGCCGGCGGCCTGTTCTGGCTGTCCCGGCTCAGCGAGCACGACAGCTACGCCAGCGCGGTGCTCGGCCCGACCATCGTCATCGGCGCCGGCGCCGCCCTGCTGTTCGTCACGCTGTCCCTGGTCGCGCTGAACCGCGTCCCCGAAGCCGACTCCGGGGTGGCCTCCAGCCTGCTCAACACTGGCCAGCAAGCCGGCGGCTCCATCGGCCTGGCGGTCCTCGGCACCGTCGCCTGGACCGTCGTCGCCAACAGCATCCACGCCCAGGCCGCCCACGCCGCGCAGGCCGGGCACCCGGTGCACCCCGGCGGGCCGCTGGCCGCCGCGATCTACCACCACGCCCTCGCCACCGGGTTCGCCCGCGGGTTCCTGGTCGCCGCCGGGATCGCGCTGCTCACCCTGGCCATCAACCTCGCCGTGATCCGGGTCCGCCGCGCCGACCTCGCCGGCGCCCAGCAACCCGAACCCGCCCCGCTCGCCCAGCCGGCACAACCGCCGGTGACTGCAAAGACACAAACGATAGGAGAGACCCCGACGACAACCCCCGCATCTGAGCCTGGCTGACCACGAGGCCCGCAGCGCGACGGTCATCGTCCGCTGACGAAAACAGAAAAGGAACAATGTCATCCAAGACCTCTGACGGCGGGCCCATGCAGCCCTGCGCAGCACCAGAGTCCGTGACTGCCACTCCACGTTCGTAAGGCGCGCATCGTCGCCGTTATGCCCGCATCCAGAGTCGGCCGTTGTGGTCGTGGACGGCGCACAGAAGTGGCTGATCTGGTGCGGCCAGCCAGGTCATTGGCAGGAAGCACGGGCGCACCGTCGTGACGCGGCGACGGCACGCTGATCTCGTCACCATCCCCATCGCGTAAGCGTCTGGCTAACTCTCGCGGGCTTCCAGCTCCTGCAAGACAGCGTGCATGAAGGCATCGGCAATCTCGCGGCGTCGGGCCTGCCCGGCTACTGGCCGCAGCTGACCCCCGGCCACACCGCCGGAAACGCGGCCCTGAGCCTGGCCGACCGCGACGTCCTGATCGTGGGCGACACGCTGGCCACGCTCAGCCTTCCCCCCGGCGAGTCCGGGCCGCAACTGCTGCCCCGGTTCCTGAACGAGGATCACGACCGGGCCCTGGCCTCGCTGGAAAAGATCGAGCCGGTCCAGGCTCGCTGGGTCCTGCCCGGTCACGGCCTTCCCTGGCAGGGAAGTCCGCAGCAGGCCGTCAAGCTGGCCCGCCAGATCGCGGCCCGGACACGTGGAAAGGCCTGCCCGGCTCACCGGCGAAAAGAACTTGATCAACCCGGCGCCGCGCGGGCGGGTCGCGGAGCGCCGCCACGTCGAGGACCGTTGGGCGCCGGACCGCGACCCGGTTGAGGCAGGCGGAGACAGTTTCTCGTCCATGACGTTCCCGGCCCAGGAGGGCACACACGGCCAGCAGGGGAACAAGACGCCGTCGTGGTCAAGATCCCGGGTATCCGGGCGGGAGGACTGGGGCGCCGTAGTAGGCGTTGTCGATGAGGCCGGTCCCGTGGTTGACGGCGGCGTCGAGGCGGTTGAGCAGCTTCGACAGCTTGCGGCCTGCGCGAGAGCTGGGGCTCGTGGTGGTATAGGCCCGCGCCGCCGCGGTGGCGTATCCCGCCGCTTGGTAAAGGGCGGCGCAAGCCTGCCTGGCCAGCCGGTAGGTGGGCCGGAGCGGGCTGGCCGGCGGGCCGAGGGCGGCCAGTTCGGGCGTGCAGCGGCGCAGCGCGGCGGCGGTGCGGCGCAACGACCCGGCCGTTATCACCCCTGCCGGCAGGGCGTTGTTCATCTGCTGCCGCAGCCAGCCGAGGCCCTGCAGCCAGCGCTGCGGGCTGCCCGCCGGCGGCGCGGTCCCTGGTGCGGGGCTCGCGGGGTAGCCGGCCACCGTGAAGGTGCGCAAGACCTGTCCGCAGGCCCGCGTCACCTGCGCGGCGTGCGCCCGCGTCTGCTGGCAGTCGATCTGGTACGCGGTTTGGCCGGCGAAAGCAATGACAAGCCTGCTGGTGATGGCTACCCCCGAGTAGGAGCGCCCGGAGGCCCGGTACTCCAGGGCGGGCAGCCCGCCGGCCGTGGTCCGTTGCGGCCCCGCCAGCAGCGCGCCGCCGTCCCGGGCGGTAACCCGCCGGACTTCCCCTGTGACGAGGGGGGTGACGACGCCCAGGTTTGCGGCGGTCACACGGCCGGGTGCCGGGTAAGCCTCGACGACAATCGCGTCCGAGGGGCCGATGAACAGCGCGGTCCGGCACACCGGATGGCTCACCACGCGCTCTTGGGCTGGTACCTCAAGCCACCCGGCGGGGTGGTCGAACGAGACGCTGTGACATGGCTTGGTGGCCGCGGCCGGGGCCTGGCCGGACGGCGGGCCCGAGGTCACCCGTACGGACAGGCCGAGAATGACCAGGCCGGCCACGATCCCGGCGACCACCGCGTGCCACCGCCGGAGGGTTGCCCCGGCCACCACTGCGACCTCGGTCCGGGCGGCGAGGTCGCCGAGGCGCTGCCGCCGGCTCCTCGTGGCCAGCATGCTGATGAAGCCGGCCAGGTACAGCACCGGCAGCCAGTCGACCAGCCGCAGCAGCGTCCGCGCGGCGATCGCGGCCGCCGATGGCCGGGTCCCGTCGCGGGAGGTGACCCGCAGGCCGAGCAGGAGCTTGCCCACAGTCCGCCCGGTCGCCGCCTCCAGCGCGAAGTAGTAGGACAGCACCAGGGCCAGGTACAGCGCCAGCCACCACCCGGCCACGGTGACCTCGCCGTACCTGAGCGACCAAGTGCCAACCTCGGCCGCGCCGACGCCGATGTTCACGGCACCGGGCGGAAGGGTGTGCGTCGGCGTCCTTCCGGTGGCCTGGCCCAGGATCAGGAACAGCACGGCCAGCAAGGCGATGTCGACCAGCGCGGCGCTGACCCGTCGACCGAGCCGATTCGGCGGGGGAATGGCGTCGGCTTGCAGGGGACGAGCGCCCGCCTGCGGGGCGAACGGGCCGGCTTGCGGGGCGAACGGGCCGGCTTGCGGGGCGAACGGGCCGGCTTGCGGGGCGAACGGGCCGGCTTGCGGGGGAGGCGGCGCGCCCGGGGCGGCCGGTGCGCGCGCGCCAGGGCGCCACAGGGAGGCGAACTCGTCTCCCGTGGGCACGGTGCCGCTGGCCGCCGCGGTCTGCAGCACCAGGTCGAGCCCTTCCCGGCGCATCCGCAGGTCCACGTAGAGGAGGACGGTCACCCCGGCCGAGATCGGGCGCGCCACGGCGCCGGCGACGATGCCGCCGACGGCGCTGATGACCACGCCCAGCAGGCTCCCGGTGGTGGTGCCGGGGAGGTGGGAGTTCCCGCCGCCCGCCGCCCCCGCGATCACGGTGAACGGGATCTGGAGCACCAGCGCGGTGACCACGACGATCAGCCAGGCCAGCAGGCTGATGCCGAACACCCGCCAGAAGCTGCGCCGAACGAGCCGCCACGACCTGGCCAAAGACCGGGCCGGCCCCTCGCGTTCCAGCACCACGACCGGACCCACCATCCGGAACATGACACCGAACCAGATCGTCAGCACGGTCGCGGCGATCACGCCGAGCAGCACCACGGCCCGGCCGAGGAAGAACACCAGCGAGCCGAAGACGACCCAGATGCCCACGAGGGTGAGCAAGACAAGCAGCGTGGCACCGATCAGCGCCGGCAGGCGCGGGCGGGCGATCCGCCACGCCTCCGCGGCGGTGATCTTGTGCCCGAGCATGCTGCGCCCGATGACCACTGTGAGCAGGCCGGTGAGCACCGTGTCCACGATGAACGCGAACACCGCGGTGAGGACCAGGATGGGGACGAAGACCCCGGCGTTCGTGAAATGCTGGCCCTGCGAGGGCAGGGTCACCGACCCCAGGTGGTGGACCAGGAGCAGCGAGACCGCCGTGGTGATCACCGCGGAGAAGGTCAGCAGGACCGCGGCGAGGCCGAGCGTGGCCTTGGGGTTGCGCCTGATGGCGGTGAAGGCGCCGTCCAGGATCTCCCCGACGCCCAGCGGCCGCAGCGGGATGACGCCCGGCTTGGGCGCCTGCGACCGCCCGGCGCCCGGTGGCGGCGGCGGTACAGAGCCGACCGGCTCGGCCGACGGCGGGAACCAGGGCTGCCGCTGGGCGGTGCCGACGCCCGCCTCGCCAGCCCCGTTCCGGCCCGGGGACGGATCGTCTGTCATGTTTCTCCTCACCGGCAAGGCGCACGCCAGTGCCGGACCGGCACCCAGCCGGCCGGCGGCGCCTTCTGCGCCGGTGCTCGGTGGCGGGGCGGCCGGTGACCCGGCGCCCGGGCCGGGCACCGGGCCCTCACGCCCGGTGCCGGGCAGTTCGGAACGGTTATGCTGGCCATGCGACCATAGACGCATTGCCCCTCGATTAAGCGGCGGTTGAGCGGCGATTGAGGGCCCAACCCCGCGCCGCCGCCCGGGCTCGCCGCTATCGGGCCAGGCGTCAGGCCCGCCACGCTGCCCGGCGCCCGGAAGCGCGCCGGGGCGGGGCGCCGGGGCGCGGGGTGCTCGACCAGTGCGGGGCGAATTCGAACTGGTAACGGCGTCCTCAGCCAACGGGATCGCAGCCTCACCGAATGCCAGTCTGGTGGGCATAGTCGATGCACAGCCGGATCGGCCGCCGGAGAGGTGCGATGCGGGCGATCCAGAACGTGATCTGGCTGGTGCTGTGTGGCGCGGACGGAAGCTACCACGCTCCAGCCTCGCCGGTGGCAGGCGGTGACCAGGCTGGCGCCGATGCCCGGGGAGCCGCCGGTGATGATGGCGGCCTGCTGGCCCTTATCGCTCATGGCGTTCCCGTCGGCGCCGTGGTCGGCGGGTAGATGATCGCCGGGTCGCTGGGGTGCGGCGACAGCGGCGTGGTGTCCACGGTCATCCAGGGGGCCAGCGGCAGCGCCTCCAGGATCGCCTGCAGCTGGGCGGCGTCGCGGGCTTGGTACAGGCCCAGCGCGCGCCCGTCGGGCAGGGTCCACAGCCGGAGCAGGTGTCCCTGGCCGGCCAGGTCGTGCGCGGCCTGCGCCTCACGGGCCCTGGTGTCCGCCACCGTCTGGCCGGCCATGCCCGGCGGAACGGCCAGGGTGAAGGTCACCAGGAACTCTGTGGCCGTGACGGCGCTGCTCGCGGGCGCGGGGGGCGGGTCGTTCGGGTGCGGCGAGAGCGGGGTGACCTCATCGGTGCGCCACACCCGCAGCGGCATCGAGGCGAGGACCTCCTCGAGCTGGTCGCCGCCGGCGGCGGCGAACAGCCCGAGGGTGCGCCATTCGCCTGGTTGCAGCGGCGGGCGCCACAGGCGCAGCAGGTGCCCCTGGGCCGCGAGCTCGCGCGAGCGGGCGGCCTCGCGGGCGCGGATGTCCTGGACCGCTTCGTCCGGCGTTCCGTCCGGAACGTAGGTGGTCATGCTGACGAGGTATTCCATGGTCAGGCACCTCCTGGATTGTTGTAGACGCTGTAGATGACCAGCGAACCGCCGCCCTCAGAAGCGAGCGGCTCGCGGGCCATGCCGCCGGGCTTTCCTGGCTGCAGCCTGGCGGTCCACTTTTCCTCGATCTGGCCGTAGCGCCAGATGAGCATGGCGGCCAGCCAGGTGACGATGAACATGGCCACGATCACGAAGCCGGCCGTGTTGAGAATGAAGCTGGACAGGAAGCCCCACAAGCCGTGGCTGCGGCTAGGCCCTGCGATCTGGTGGGTGAGCAGGCTGAGGGCCTCGACGCCGCCCCATGAAGAAGCAGATGGCCACGGACAGCGCGGTGATGGCGAGGTTGTAATACACCTTGCGGGGCGAGTTGAAGAAGGCCCAGCCGTAGGCCAGGTTCATGAACAGTCCGTCGGTGGTGTCCATGAGCGTCATCCCCGCGGTGAACAAGACCGGCAGGCACGCGATCGCGTACCAGTGGATGTGCCCGGAGGCCAGTAGCGCGGTCGTGGCCAGCAGGGCCCGCTCGGTCGCGGTGTCGAAGCCCAGCCCGAACAGCACCCCGACCGGGTACAGCTGCCACTCCTTGCTGAGGGCCTTCGTCCAGCGGCCGAAGAACCGGTAGAAGAACCCGCGGGCCTCCAGCTGGCGCTCCAGCTCGGCCTCGTCGTACTGTCCGCGGCGCATGGCGGTAAAGAAGGTGCAGCCCGGCGATCGCGCCGTACATCGCCGTTACCCGGGTGCGTTCGGCCGGGGTCATCGCGGTAAAGGACTGCAGGACCATCGCGCCGATGCGCGGGGACCCTGACACAGTCAAACCGGACATGGTGCCCTCCTGACCGGAGGGCATACAAATCCGGAGTCAAGCGGGATCATGGATGCCCTCCGTTCTTCCCCGGCCAGCCAGGCCGCCGCCTTCGTTCGGATCAGGAACTGGCCTTCGGCGGGTTCGGCGGGCCAAGGTAGGGGAACTCGTTCAGCAGGTCGTCGTGCGGTTTGAGGCCGGACGGGGGGACCTTGCCATTGGTCAGCCAGGCGAAGCGCATGCTGTACACGTCGTCGGTGGGGATGCGGCCGTTGGGGTAGGTGGCGGGCTGGGTGGGGTCGTAGCGCAGGATGTCGGGCAGTACTTCCAGGGCGGCGGCCCTGGCGGCTTCGGGGGTGTAGCCGCCGGCGTTTTCCAGGATCGCCGACCACGGCTCCAGGTAGTTGGCCACGTCGTCGGCGGGCTGGCGGGAGTTGAACAGGTTCTTCTCGCCGTCGGGGTTGATGAACGGGTTGATGGTCGGGTTCCCGCCGCGGTCCAGTTGCTCCAGGGTGCCGTCGTCGCGGTAGCGGCTGATCGAGGCCCAGACGCCAATGACCGGGCCGCCGAGCATGTCGTCGGGCACCTCCAGCACGATCGAGTCGACGTTGTTGCCGGCGAAGTCGTCGTGCCCGGTCCAGGCGAAGCCGTGCAGAGCGCCTTCGACGTCGGCGAAGAACGGGTCGCTGCGCAGCCCGGCGAACAGCCGGATCCGGCCCGCTTGCACGGGCTGGGCGGTGCCGTCGAAGCTGACCGGGATGGCCTCGGCGACTACCTCTCCGCCGGGTTCGCCCTGGCGGGCCTGGGCGCCGGTGGCGTACCAGGCGGTCCCGGTCTGCTTGCCGTCCTCGTACTCGGAGAACACGAACGAGAACGCGACGTCGGCCTGATTGTCGCCGTCGGTGTCGATGTTGATCCGGTAGATCGCGCCGGGGTAGAACTCCGGGCCGGTCACCGGGGCCGGGATCGGCGGCGGGGCACTGGTCGGGTTCGAGTCCATGATCAGCACGGTCGTGCCGGGGTGGTGACGCTGAAGCAGTGTGTGGTGATGTTCCGGGCTGGCGGACGCCTGGAAGACGAACACGTCGGTGAGGTCCAGGCGGCGGTCGTCGCCGGGGAACTTGAGGTTGTCGGCGCTGAAGTGGTTCGACATGAGTGTTCTTCCTTTCGGGGCGGAGAGTTCGGCTGCGTTAGCTGCGGATGAAGTCGAGCAGGGCGGCGTTGACCTGGGCGGCGTGGGTCCAGGGGATGGCGTGCGGGCCGCCCTCGACGACGGTCAGCTGCACGTCTTTGATCAGGGCGGGCAGCCGCTGGCCGGTCTTGTCCAGCGGCAGGACCTGGTCCGCGCCGCCGTGGATGACCAGCATGGGCACGTCGATTTCGGGCAGGTCGTCGCGGAAGTCGGTCGCCCAGGTGGGGATGCAGGCCACGGCCGCGGTGGCCGACGCGGTGACGGCCAGGTTCCAGCTGGCCTGGTAGGCCTGGTCGCTGACCAGTGTGCCGCGAAGGGTGTCGGCGTTGTAGAAGTTGTCCAGGAATCCCTTCATCCACGCCGGGGTATCGGCCCGGGCGGCCTGGGCGAACCCGTCGAACAGGGCCTGCGGCACCCCGTCGGGGTTGTCGGGGGTCTGCAGCAGGAACGGGGGGATCGGGGCGACCAGCACGCCCTTGGCCACCCGCGCTGACCCGTAGCGGCCTAGGTAGCGGGTGACCTCGCCGGTCCCCATCGAGTGCCCGACCAGCACGGCGTCGGACAGGTCGAGGTACTCCAGCAGGGTGTTGAGGTCGGCGGCGAAGGTGTTGTAGTCGTACCCGACGGTGGGCTGGCTGGACTTGCCGAACCCGCGCCGGTCGTAGGTGATGACCCGGTGCCCGGCGTCCAGCAGGGCCGGGACCTGCTTGTCCCAGGCGCGGCCGCTGAGCGGGTAGCCGTGGATCAGCACGACGGGCTGGCCAGCGCCGTGATCCTCGTAGTGGATCTCGATGTCGGCGTTGTTCTCCTGGCCGACGATGACTGTGGGCATGAGATTTCCCTTCCTGTCGGGGCGTGGCCTGCATCTGTGCGGCGGGCCGGGTGCCGGTCGGCTTCGGTCGGCTGCGGGCCGCGACTCCACTCACGATTGCGCTCCAGGGGGGCGCCTCGCGCCCGTGGTAACCACCGGCCGGTGCTCTGGCCTGCGGTCCGGGCCGCGCCAGTAGTCGCCCGGGACCATCTGCTGAGCGTTCATCTGCACCAAGCTGAAACGAACATCCGGTTGCCGCACATGCGGCACGATCACCGAGGGCAGCGGGGAGTAGCGGCCCTGCTGACGGCGACCGGACCCGGCTGGGCACTGGGTGGTGTCGGACGAGCTTCCGGCGCGGTCACCATGGTCTGGTTGACGGAGGCGCGGTCACCCCGCCAGCCACCCGATGGCGGGGGTAATGGCGCAGATCTCCCCATCAACAGGGGCCGGGCGCCTGGATTTCCTGGTCCGGTCCCCCCAGGTAGGCTGGCGGGCGGGTCAGTGGTGTCCGGCAGGGAGGCCGTGTGAGCGCTCATGCCCGGCCGGGCGACCGCAGCGCAGCGTTCCCGGTGTCGCCTTGCCGCAGGAGGCGCTGCCGCCGCCATGGTAGCTGTGTGACGCCGGGCCGATGACGGCACATTCTGGTATCAGGGGGCCCGCAGCAGGGCTGACGGGCCGGCCCAGGGAACGTGGCGTACTTGACCGGTTCGTGGTCGGCGTGCGGGCCGGTGAGGGCCAGGCCTTGGTGGTGCGCGGCGAGCCCGGCGTGGGCAAGACCGTGTTGCTGGACTACCTGGCCGGGCGGGCCTCGGGGTGCCGGGTAGCGCGGGCAGCGGGCGTGCAGTCGGAAATGGAGCTGGCTTTCGCGGCACTGCATCAGCTTTGCGCGCCGATGCTGGATCATGCCAAGTCCCTCCCGGTTCCGCAGCGTGAGGCGCTGCGGACCGCGTTCGGCCTCAGCGCCGGCCCAGTCCCGGACCGGTTCCTGGTGGGCCTGGCCGTGCTGGGGTTGCTGTCCGAGACGGCGGGGGAACGCCCGCTGATCTGCATCGTGGATGACCAGCAGTGGCTGGACCGCGCCTCGGCGCAGGCGCTGGGGTTCGCGGCCCGGCGGCTGGCGGCTGACCCGGTGGGCCTGGTGTTCGCGGCGCGGGTTCCGGGCGAGGACGTGGCCGGGTTGCCGGAGCTCGTGGTGGAGGGCCTGGCCGAGGACGATGCGGCGGCGCTGCTGGAGTCGGTGCTGACCGGGCCGCTGGACGCGCAAGTCCGTGACCGGATCATCGCCGACACGCACGGCAACCCGCTGGCGTTGCTGGAGCTGCCGCGAGGGCTGACGCCGGCGCAGCTGACGGGTGGTTTCGGGGTCAGCAGCGCGATGCCGCTGGACGGGCGGATCGAGAAGAGCTTCGGGCGGCAGCTGGAGACGTTGCCAGCGCAGACCCAGCGGCTGGTGCAGCTGGCGGCGGCCGATCCGACCGGCGATCCGGTGCTGGTGTGGCGGGCGGCCGGGCGGCTCGCGATCGGCCCGGGGGCGGCGGGGCCGGCCGCGGAGGCGGGACTGGCAGAGTTCGGCGCCCGGGTGCGGTTCCGGCATCCGCTGGTGCGCTCGGCGGCCTACCGGTCGGCATCGGTCCAGACGAGGCGGGAGCTGCACGGCGCGCTGGCCGAGGCCACCGACCCGGCCGCCGATCCTGACCGGCGGGCCTGGCACCGGGCCCAGGCCGCGCCGGGCCCAGATGAGGAAGTTGCTGCCGAACTTGAGCACTCCGCAGGCCGGGCACAGCGCCGTGGTGGTCTCGCGGCGGCGGCCGCGTTCCTGGAGCAGTCCGCCCGGCTGACGCTCGACCCAGCGCGCCGCGCACAGCGGGCGCTGGCCGCGGCGCAAGCCAAGCACCAGGCTGGCGCCCTCGACGCCGCGCTCGGCCTGCTGGCCATGGCACAGGCCGGGCCGCTGGATGAACTGCAGCGTGCCCGCAGCGACCTGTTGCGCGCGCAGATCGCGTTCGCCTCCAGTCATGGCCGTGACGCGCCTCCGCTCATGCTCAGCGCGGCCAAACAGCTCGAGGCGCTGGACGCTGGGCTGGCCCGCAAGACCTACCTGGAGGCGTTCACCGCCGCGCTGTTCGTCGGCCGCCTGTCACCGGCGGTCGGTGACGTGGCCAGAGCAGCACGTACGGCGCCCGCGCCACCGGCCCCGGCACGCGCCCCCGACCTGCTCCTGGATGGCCTGGCGCTGCTGGTCACGGAGGGCTACGCGGCCGGGACGCCCGCCCTGCGACGAGCGCTGCTCACCGCCCGCAGCCAGGACATCTCGGCGGAAGAGGGGCTGGGCTGGCTGTGGCTCGCCGAACGGGCAGCCATGGCGGTGTGGGACGACGAGACATGGCACATCCTGGCCAGCCGGCACATCAAGCTCGCGCGTGAAGCAGGGGCACTCAGTGAGCTTCCCCTCGCGGTCCGGTCCCGGATCCTCCTGCACACCCACGCGGGCGAGCTGCAGCAGGGCGCGGCGCTCATCGCGGAGGCGCAGGCGGTCGCCGACGCGACCGGCAGCCAGCTCGCGCCCTACGGTGCCACGGGTATCGCCGCGTTCCGGGGCCATGAGGCCGAGGCCACCGAACTCATCCAAGCCAACATGGACGGCGTGACCAGCCGCGGCGAGGGGAGAGGAGTGACCAGCGGGTACTCTGCCGCCTTGCTTTACAACGGCCTCGGCCACTACGACAAGGCCCTCGCCGCCGCCGAGCAGGTGTGCGAGTACGACGACATAGGCGTCCTCGGCTGGTCGCTCACCGAGCTGGTCGAGGCGGCCGTCCGCAGCAGCCAGCCAGCCCGCGCATCCGACGCCCTGCAGCGGCTTACCGAGACCACCCGCGCCAGCGGCACCGACTGGGCGTTTGGCACCGAGGCGCGCTCGCGTGCCCTGCTCAGTGAGGGTGAGACCGCCGAGAACTGCTACCGCGAGGCGATCGAGCGGCTCGGCCGTACCCGCATGCGCCCGGCCGTAGCCCGCGCCCACCTCCTGTACGGCGAATGGCTGCGCCGCGAGAACCGGCGCCGGGACGCCCGCGCCGAACTGCGGACCGCCCATGGCCTGTTCACCACAATGGGCATGGAGGCGTTCGCCGAGCGGACCCGGCGTGAGCTGCTGGCCACTGGCGACACGGTGCGCAAGCGGACAGCCGAGACGGCCAGCGAGCTCACCGCCCAGGAAGCGCACATCGCTCGGCTCGCCGCCGACGGCCGCACCAACGTAGAGATCGGCACCCAGCTATTCCTCAGCACCCGGACCGTCGAATGGCATCTCAGCAAGGTGTACACCAAGCTCGGAGTCGGCTCACGCCGGGAACTGCGGCGAGCCCTGGCCAGCCCCGGCAGGCAGACCCACAGGCCTAGCGACCGGTGAGCCATTTTCGTTTTCGTTCCCTTCTTTCGCCTGGGTCGCTGCGGCCCGCCAGAGAGTTGGCTCGCGAAACGGTCGCCGGCTTTGTCACCTCTTCGGGCGCGAATGGTTCGGCGCGGCCGGCCGCGAGCGGCCGGCGATCTCGGCGGCGCGGCCGGTCGTGGCTGGCCGCCGGTCAGGTGGCGGGGACCATGACCATGCCGTCGCCCGCGGGGGACTGGCCCGCAGGGCGGGCGGCACCGCCATGCGGCCAGAGGGTTAGGCCAGGCCGATCTTCTGGTAGAGGGTCTGGCCGTCCCAGAACAGGAACTCCTCATCCATCGTGCCCTGGCGGTTCCAGATCCCGACGGTGATCATGTCGATGGCGAACGCGTTGCCGGTGGGCGCGATCGTGCCGCCCTTGCCGTCGGGCATCGGCTGGGTGAAGGTGCCCTTCATGACGCCGGTGACGGCGGTGAGATTGTCCTTGGCCACCCGCACCGGGTGGGCCTGGATCCGGAGGTCGGGGGCCCAGACGAACAGGGCCGCCATGTCTTCGGTGTGCCTGTCGAGGCCGTCGGTGTAGTGCCCGTCGGGCCAGTGCACGCGGATGTAGGGGGCGTGGCTTTCACCCAGTCGTGACCAGTCCTGGCGGGAGAACACGTCGAAGTCCAGCGCGTCGAACGTTTCCAGGTTCGCGCGTTCCTCAGCGGTCAGGTTCGCCGGGAACGGCGGGCTGATGACACTGCCGTCGGCGGGGTCGGGCATCGGGGTCCAGCCCATGGGCGGGCTGTCGCCGCCCGCCATGGCCAGGCGTCAGGCCCGACTGCACGGCCCCGAGAGCGAGGACG
>Ga0207646_10006051_pt1 | contig 12603 bp, 12 predicted proteins | sample KBSK5502metaG_FD_184343 | JGI IMG/M metagenome (GOLD analysis project Ga0207646, IMG submission 184343) | Corn, switchgrass and miscanthus rhizosphere microbial communities from Kellogg Biological Station, Michigan, USA - KBS K5-50-2 metaG... | ecosystem: Host-associated > Plants > Roots >...
CAGCCGACGGGCTAGACCATCGGCTGGCCTGGAGTTCCCACTCGCCGAGACACTCCCGGCAGCCCGCCAAAAAGATCCCGATCGGATGCGGCGTCCCCACGACCTCGGCCCCGACCTCGAAGAACCGGTCCACGAGCTCCATGGCCTCGATGTCGGGCATCGCCGCCAGCACTGTGCGCCGAAAGCGCTCCCCGGGGGGACTAGGCTCCCGACCCCGGGGCAGGGCATCGAGCGCCGCCGAGACTTTCTCCTGCAGGGTCACCGTCGGCAGCTGGCCCGCCCACTCGAGCCAAGGCTTCCACTCCCGCAGCCGCTCGATCGCCGGGACCACGACCGTGGCCTTCGCGAGGCCCACCGCGCCAATGGCCGCCCGGAGCTGGTTCCGCTCGGGCTCTTCAAAGCCCATCAGCATGCGGCCGATGGCCAGCCGCTTGTAGGCGGTTCTCCAGGAGGCCAGGCCAAGCACGTCGCGGAAGTAGGCCTCCTCGGACTCGTAGGCACCGCCATCGGGCCGCCGGATCTGGCCCCAGTACCCGTGGACGTGCATTTCCCACGCGAGCTCGCAGGCGAGCACCCGGTCCGGTTCGACGCGATCCCGGAGCGATTGCAGCGCCAGGTGCAGGGCTTCGGCCCGGCGCCCGGTTGGGTATTGCGCAATGAACCGAGCCACCGCCGCCCAGGGGCCCCCCGGACCGGCGTCGTTCATCAGGGTCGCGCTCATCGAACCCCGGTTCCCCTCGTTGGCGACGCGACCTCGCGATGGCTCGCTTGGTCCACGTGCTGATCGCCGTTCGGCTGCCCGGTCATCGCCCGCTGCCAGCGCCAGAGGCGGAGGGCAGCGAGAAAGTCCTCCAATGTGAGCGCGGCCGGTACCGGCATCACCTCCCAGGCCGGGTCATCGAGATGCTTCGGGAGCCGGACGATGAGGCCCTGGGCGGAGGGGAGGCCGGCGCGCGTCGCGGCATGGCGGTAGGCGAGATTCTGGAGGAACGCCTCCGGGTAGATCGCCTTGCCGCTTTTCCAATCGAGCACGGTCAGGACCCCCTTGACCCGGGCGTAGAGGTCGAGGGTTCCGGCATAGCCACACTGCAAGCAATAGACCGTACGCTCGATGGCCAGGGGCTCCAAGGTCACCCTCCCGGCCCAGTCCTTCCAGCTCTCGACGGCCCAGGCGGCCACTTCGGGCAGGCGGGGTGCTGGGCCGGCATCCTCGCCCAGTTGCCGCCGGAGTTCCCACTCGATGCCGGCGTGGACGGCCGTGCCGATGGCCGCGGCCTTCTGCTTTTCCCGATCGGCGGCCTTGACCCCGGTGACGGCTTGGGCGACGGCTGCCAGCACGTACTCTGGATCCCGAGCCCCGGGGCGGGAGAGGACCTCGAGCATGGCGGTCTCGAAGTACCGCCGCTCCTCCTTGGCATACCAGGGTCCCAGAGCCGGCTTGGCGATGATGTCCAGGATTGTGGTCACGGAGGGCAGCCGGTGCCCTGCGATCGTGTAGAAACGGTCGCGCCCCCACGCATTTCGCGGCTTCGCAGGAACGGGCGGCATCTCAGGCCTCCTTGTCGAAGGGGAGGGGCATCGGGGTCACCGGCTCACCCCAGCCGTCCTGCTCCGCTACAAAGACCTCGAACCCCTTGAAGGTCCGGCCGGCATTTGAGGTCTGGAGGCCGGTATAGCGCACCAGCACCAAGAGCCCCGGGCGAACCTGTCCCAGGCGCTCCCTGAGGGCGACGGGGAGGGGAAAGGTGAAGCGCCCGTCTGCCGTGTCGACAGTTCCGAGAGGACCGAAACGTCCTTCGTGAATTCCCTGCCAGAGTCCCTCGAGCTCCTGACCTGACGCCTCCCACTTCTGGAATTGCCCTTGGCCGACCCGCCGCCAACGTTTCAGACTGGTCACTGTCTTGCCCTTTCCGCCTGAGGCCTAGGATTGCCCGTCGCCTGCAGCTACCTCACAGCACTAGAAGTACTCCTTTATCGGATATCATGTCAATACATATTATCCGACATAGGATAACTTCAAAAGAACTAGCGCGTCCGTCGATGTTCCACGATCATCGGGTCGCAAATGCGAATCCCCGAGGTCGGGAAACGTATACGCCAGATCAGGCAAAGACTCGGCCTGACCCAAGCTCAGTTTGCACACCGTCTGGGCGTCATTAAGGTGTCGGTGGCGCGCTATGAGGCGGGCCGAGTTCCTCGACCGAAGGTGCTTGAGGAAATTGCTCGTCTGGGGGGAGAAACGGTGATAGCGCTTCTTCAGGGACCCGTAGAAGGAAGGGCACTAAGAGCGTTTCCCTCGGCCCTTACTGAATTGGGAGTATCGGAACTTTTGGCCGGACTTACGGGGTTTCTTGATGGCAGAGCGCTCGTGATAAATCGTCTGCCACGGCGATATCGAAATCAATATAAGGAACGGATCAGAGAGTCGCTATCGAAGCTCGAGCGCGATTTGATGGAATATCAGGTCGTACTCGAAGTCACGAATGAAAGACGACGAGGTCGGCCACGTGGAAATCGCCCGCACCGCGATCCGCTGCACCGCGGGCGTTAGGCCTCTTTTCCGACCAACTGCTTCGCGCGTTGTAGGCTAGCCGGTGGACAGGATGATCTCCATAATCACCCTCATCTAGGTCCCCAGGGCGGGGGTAACCGCGTGGCCGCCGATATCGCGCTGGGAGCGTGGCCGGTCGGGGGGTCAACGTCGCCCACCCTCGGACGTGTTCTTCGGGCCAGGCGCAATGCGCAGACGGCTATAGCATCGTTGGCTCTGTCCAAGTAAGGCGCGGGCGCAACACGCCCGGCCAAGATCCCTTGTACGCACCCCGAACGGCAAAGGGGTCATTCCCATCAACAGCGTCGAAGGCGATCGCAGAGGGAAGGATAACACTCAGAACGTTGGGATCGTAAAACACGAGCTGGATAAGTACGCTAGTCCGGCCCTCGGCCAGGAGGTACGGGGGAATGGCGACGATCGCCCGATAACGGTTAGGGCGGAGACTATTCGGCCGCCAGTCGCAGCTAGCGAACAGGCACAGACCTGAAGAATCGTAGAGGTTAATTCCTGGAATGAGATTCTCCGCAGGGCGGAGGACTTGGAAATCGATCTGGACGTGAGCGGATTTGTTTATGTCCACTACCGACGTGACTTGGTCCAATTGAGTAACTCGTGCTCCCAGGAGGCGTACGCGGTCGTCACCGGGAGCATCCCCCGGAAAAGTCCACTGGCGATCTGGAGACTGGCTCATGTCGTCTGACAAGTACGCCTTGATCACTTCATCGGAATCCCCAACTCGACTGACCCGTCCCCCATCTAACCAGATAGCCTTTCGACAGAGACGACTGATGGCGTTCATATTGTGGCTAACGAAGAGGATCGTCCGACCCGCGTGGGCCACCTCGTCCATTTTCCCAAGACATTTCTTCTGGAATTGCGCATCGCCAACCGCCAGGACCTCATCAACGATGAGTATCTCAGGGTCCAAGTGAGCAGCGACAGCAAAGGCCAGCCGTGTATACATGCCGCTCGAATAGTGCTTTACGGGCGTATCCAGAAAACGTTCGACTTCGGAGAAAGCTACGATCTCCTCGAACTTGCGTACGATGTCCGCCCGTTTCATCCCCAGAATTGCACCGTTGAGGTAAATGTTCTCTCGACCCGTCAGCTCTGGATGAAAGCCCGTGCCGACCTCGAGCAGACTGCCAATACGGCCTGTGATCTCGACAGAGCCTTCCGTGGGTCGGGTGATGCGCGAGATGATCTTCAGGAGTGTGCTCTTGCCCGCGCCATTGCGCCCGATGATGCCGAGAACCTCGCCCCGCTGGACCTCAAATGAAACATTCTTGAGTGCCCAGAACTCCTCGGAGGAGGCCACGGACGAGTCTAGGGCCGAGCCGCGCCGCTGTTTACGGTTGAATAAGGCTGTGCAAGCGTGAGAGATGACCTCACGCAAGCTATCGTGCTTTAGCTGGTGCCTGAGGCGGAAGCTCTTGCTTAAGTTGCCGACGCGGATCGCTGTATCCGACAAGGCCAGACCGAATCGGTAAGAGTATGAGAAGCGGCCGCGGAATGAACCGCGTAGTGCCCAGGACGGCTTGGTCCTAGGGCACCTTGATGTCGCGCTGGGCAAGCATCCCGAGCAGCTCGCGACTCGGCCAGATCTATCGCTTTCCATCCGGAACGCGCGCGCCGGACGATCGTCTCGGGACGGTACCGTACTACCCTGGTAGCGGCAGGTGAGTCGAGCAGCATGGCGGACACGAGAGCCAATCTACTATAAGAAGAATATGCGTCGGATGAGAATGTCACGCGACATGCGCGTTGTGCGGCGGTACCTCGAGAAGTCCTCCCGGTATCGCGATACCATGTGCCGCCTAATCGGCCACGGCCCAGTAGTTCGCCAGTTCCCCCGTCACGTCGTCGAGCGTGACCGGCTCCAGAGGGCGGTCCGTGTGGATGCGGTGAAGGCGATAGCCTGCCTTGACGAGCCGTGCCAACACGGACCGGGCGGACTCTCGAAGCTGGTCGGCCAAGCGGTCGCCCGTCTCGATCATGACCATTGGGCGGATGCTGGCGAGGGTCTGTTGTGCGCCGTCTAGCACGCCCGCCTCGTAACCCTCGACGTCGATCTTCACTAGGTGCGGCCGGAGGCTGCGCCCGCCGAAATGCTCGTCGAGCGTCGTCACGGCGACTTGGTGTGTCTCGACGCCTGCGGCCGGAATTCCCCCGAGCAGGGAGTGCGAGCCGTCGTCTAAGCGAGCGTTCTCGTAGAGGTACGCCGTCCCGGTTGTCGCCCCCAGGGCCGTGCCGAACACGACCAGCCGCCCCGACACCCCGTTCAACTCCGCGTTGGCCCGGACCCGGTCAGCCAGCCGGGGCAGGGGCTCAAAGGCATGCACGATTGCCCCGGCCCGCGCTGCAATCACGCTGTGCTGCCCCTGGTTGGCCCCCACGTCCACAAACAGCTCGCCGGGGACGACGTGGTGCCGGATCAGAGCGACGATCTCGGGCTCGTAGGCCCCCTCCTTGAGGATCAAGCTCTGCATCCATTCGCTCGGTCGGTCGATAATAAGGCGGGCGCCGCCCGGCAGCGCCCAGCCATAGCGCCGCCCGCACCAGCGACTCACCCAGCCGACTGGCCCGTGACGCTCGGCCTGCCGTAGCACCGCCCGATACGGCGTCCGCTGATCTAGGGTCGTCCATCGGGCCCGTGCGGCGCGCAGCCGACGCCGCACGGTCAGGGGAAGCAGGCGAACCAGCGAGGAGCGCATCCCGCTAGATTAGGGCGACGCCACGGCTCAACAGCGGGCATCGAACTGGCCCACGCAGCCCGGCACAATGCCGCCGCACACGTACAGGTTGGCGCAGCACAAGCTGCCGCCCGGAATGGGAGCAGCAGGACAACACCACGAATTCTACCGCTCCGAGCCGTCGACGCATGGGGGTTGCCTCCGCTCTGCGAGCGTACCACGGGGTGTCAAAGGTGCGTGAAGGGCCGCAAGGGCCGCGCCGCGAGGCGTCCGCGCGGCACCTCGGCTGAGTGGAAGAGACCATCCGATGATCGACAGGACGCAGTTCGCTGACGCCGCGCGCGATAAACGACTGTTCAGTGCAGATCTGATTTCTCGAGTGGAAACTAGTCTGGAGTACCGGCCCGTCATCAGAGATGATGAGAGTGTGAGCGGGTTCGAAATCCACGCCCACCAAGCCGCACGCCCGACGCTCACTGAACCCGAAGGTCGTCTGCATCGCCCGCACCGCGATTCGCTGCGCCACGGGCCTCAGGCCTCTTTCCGACCAACTCCTTCAAGGCCTGGTTATCGAGGTGAGATCGGCCATCAACCGCTTTACCCGGGTGTTCTCGTGTTCGAGCTGCCGCAGGCGGCGCGCCTCATTGACCTCGAGGCCCCCGTACTTCGCCTTCCAGCGGTAGAACGTGTGCTCGCTGATGCCGTGCCGCCGGCAGAGCTCAGTCGTCTTCCCGCCGGCCTCGACCCCCTTCAGGATCCCGATGCTTCCGTGAATCGCTTCCGACGCATCGCGGGGCCCCCGCGGGCATCCTAGGCCAGAATCCTCGCCCACCCCGCGGTGGAGTTTTCGGGAAGCAGGTCGAAAGGATCTTCCTGACTGGCTGAATTCCACGTGCCCGCCCAGATGAGATTTCGCTCCGGGGACTGTTGCGGCCCGTAGTAGATTACTCGTATGGCTTCTACGCCGTTGGCGCCTTCTTCTCCGATCAATCTAGCACCGCAACATCCGCACACAATCATCTGGCGTGCTCGCGCCGGCTGGAAGCCGGTGGATCTCGCTGAGGTGTGGCACTTCCGCGAGTTGCTCTGGGTGCTGGCACAGCGTGACATCAAGGTTCGCTACAAGCAAGCCGTCCTAGGCACCTTCTGGTTCGTTTTCCAGCCCCTCCTCACCACCGGCGTGTTCACGTTTCTCTTCGGGAGTCTCGCGGGCATGCCCTCGGACGGGAAGCCTTATCCGATCTTCGCCTACTCTGCCATCCTCGTGTATATGCTCTTTTCGCGCTGTCTGGCCTCGGCTAGCATGAGCTTGGTCGGTAACCAGCACCTCATCACCAAGGTCTACTTCCCGCGGCTGCTCTATCCTCTCGCGCCCGCCCTCAGCAATACTCTCGACTTTCTGGTTGGGTCCGTCGTCCTCCTGATTCTGATGGGGATCTATCGGATCGAAGTCCACTGGCCCCTGCTCATCACGCCACTGCTTGTCCTGCTGGCGGTTATGTGCGGCGTCGCGATCGGCCTGTGGCTGGGAGCTCTAAACGTCCGATACCGCGACGTTGGGGTACTTGTCCCGCTCCTCACGCAGCTCTGGATGTACGCGACTCCGGTGGTCTATCCGCTGAGCCTCGTGAAAGAGAGGTGGCCAAAACTCTACCTGCTGTTTCTTCTGAATCCGATGACCGGCATCGTGGAAGGTTTCCGCTGGGCTATTCTGGGCACGGACGCTGCCCCCCCCCTCCTCATGCTTACGGTCGCCGTTAGTGTCATTGGGCTGACACTCGCCGGAGGCTTGCTGTACTTCCGCCGCACGGAAGACACGTTCGCCGATCTGGTATAGATCTTGTCCGACGTCGCAATCCGGGTCCACGACGTGAGCAAGAGCTTCCGCCTCAGACACGAGGTGCGCCGCGATACGTTGCGCGAGGTCATCTCCCGCGCGTGTACGGCACTGTTCCATCGAAACCAGCGCGCTGAGTAGCCCTTGCAATGAACCTTCAAGGGCCTCATCGGAGGAGTTTTGGGCTCTGAAGGGGGTCTCCTTGAAGCTCACGCGTGGCGAGGTCCTCGGCATCGTCGGTCGCAACGGTCTGGATTCCTCCGATCCGCTCAAACGCGGCCAGGGCTACTTGCTCCTGACCGTGGGATATCATGCCGACACGCTTACCGTGTCGACTGCGTAGGCGCATTGATATCGACGGAGAAGATTCGACGCCTGACGCGAAGCCGCTTCTTCGCAAGGCTTTTGTCCGAGCCAGCAGTCTTCAGAACCACATTTCTCCCCGCGGCTTCTCGCCTCAACGTCGGCTAGAGCGCGTGGACCACTCGGTTTGAGGTAAGTGAGACGGATCCGGCGAATGCGTCGCAGGCTTAAACACGTTGCGCTGAACGATCGCAGCCGTCTGCCTTCGTCTTATGCGTAGGCCATGAGCAGCACAACGCTTGCGCCATCCGTCGGGCCGACATCGTGAAACGAGTGTTGAGTATCATCGGCACACGTCCGGAAGCTATCAAGATGGCTCCGGTGGTTTTGGAATTGTCGCGATACCGGGAGCAGGTCAAGTCGATTGTGTGCGTTACAGGCCAACACCGCGAAATGCTGGCGCACGTCTTGGGTCTCTTTTCAATCATTCCGGATGTGGCCTTGGATGTGATGCATCCAGACCAACGGCTGTCCGATCTCAGCGCCCGGTTGCTCCAGGGTCTTGATCCGGTGGTCGCTGAACAGCGACCGGATTGGATCCTGGCTCAGGGTGACACGACGACTGTGCTGGCGGCAGCGCTTGTGGCGTACTACCGCAAGGTGCCGTTTGGGCACGTTGAGGCAGGCCTTCGCACTGGAGATCCGTATCGTCCGTTCCCAGAGGAAGTGAACCGCCGTGTCGCAGACGTCATTGCCGAACTCTTGTTCGCCCCAACCCAGCGCAGTCGAGAGGCCTTGCTCCGTGAGGGACAGCCAGAGTCGCGGATTGTTCTGACGGGCAATACCGTGATCGATGCTCTCCAGACGGTCGCCAGCATGCCTTACGATTGGGAGAAGGGGCCACTGGCCGCCGTGCCCCGCCACAAGCGCTTAGTGCTGGTGACTGCGCATCGGCGAGAGAGCTTCGGTGACCCACTCGAAGACATCTGCGGCGCCGTTCGCGAGATCGCCGAGCGCTTTGGTCCAGAAGATGTTCACCTTGTGTATCCGGTCCATCTCAACCCAAATGTGCGACGCCCGGTGGAACAGCTGCTGGCCGGCGCAGCGAACATCACGCTACTGGAACCGCTCGACTATCTCTCCCTCGTCCACCTCATGAAGTGCTCAACCCTGATACTTACCGATTCGGGTGGCATCCAGGAGGAGGCTCCAGGCCTGTGTATACCGGTCCTGGTCATGCGAAACACCACCGAGCGTCCTGAGGGGATCGAGGCCGGCGTAGTGAAGCTCGTGGGAACACAACGCCAGCGGATCGTAGGTGACGCAACCCGTCTCCTCACCGATCCGACTGCCTATCGTGCCATGGCTACGGGCGCAAGCCCCTACGGCGATGGAAAAGCCGCCCAGCGAATCGTATCGGCGGTGCTCGGGGCTTCACACTGAAGGCCCCGCTGCCGCTCGTGTCCATCGTGCTGCCTACCTACAACGGGGCCCGCTATCTCCAGGAAGCTGTCGACAGTATCATCAACCAGACCTACCAGCGATGGGAATTGCTTATCGTGGACGATGCTTCCGTAGACGAGACACCGCACCTTCTAGCGTCGCTCATGGCCCGGGACGCGCGTATCCGGGTTATCCGCAACGCTGAGAATCGCAAGCTTCCAGCGTCGTTGAATAAGGGGTTTGCGCAGGTGACCGGCGAGCTACTGACGTGGACCTCTGATGATAACGCGCATCGGCCCGAGGCGATTGCTCTGCTAGTGGACCTTCTTGCCTCCCATCCTGATGTCGACATTGCGTACAGCGGCTATACCGAGATAGAGGAGGATGGATCGCCCATCCGGCATATGCGCCTTCGGGACGCATCCTCGTTGCCATTCGACAATGTCGTTGGCCCCTGCTTTCTCTATAGAGCCAGAGTACAGCAGCGGCTGCGCGGGTACGCCGAGGACCTGTTTCTCGCCGAGGACTACGATTTCTGGCTGCGCGCGTCGTGCCACTTCCGCTTCGCACGCCTTTCGCAGGATCTCTACAAGTATCGCGTCCATAGCGGCTCCCTGACCGTGCAGCGAGCGGCAGCGGCAATCCTGGCTCACCAGCAGACTCTTTGTCGTAACTTACCGCGCATGCACTGGCTTACCCGCCGCGACAAGGCCTTTGCCTATCTGGAGCTGGCCCGGCGGGCATGTCGGCGCGATGACCTCTCAGGTGTGAGGACACTGCTTTCGCATGCCATCCGCCAATCGCCGATGGTTGCGTTGCTGGCCGATCGGGCGGGACGGGGCCGGCGAACGTCTGCTGCCAGACACGAAATCGGCGCTGCGGAGTCATTCTGGGCCTTGTCTGTTTTCGCGGTGGCCGGCAGCCGAGGCCACCGCCACTGGGTGCGGATCGCGCAGTTCATCCGCCGCCCGGTTCCCGCCATTAGGAACAGACTGCGGCGGCTTGGCTGCTTGTTCGGGCGCCGCTGAGAACCCGGACCGCCCAAGGCGAATCCGCAGCGTTGAAACGGTCTATGTCTTTGGGGCCATGGCCCAGAAGCAGGTGGGCCTCGGAGGGGGATCTCTGATCCGGCAGGCGTGATCTTCCGGGCGTAGCGCCCCAGTATCCGCGAGCGCCCCCCAACCTTCAGGGTAGTCGTCGCCCTGAACCGACGACAATTCTTCCCAATTCCGAAAGCTCTGCCCGGTAGTCCTTGCCTCTTGTCGCTCCCCGTGGCGCAGAAAATGGGCGAGCGACCCCAGATATGTGAAGTACGGAGTCCGGTACGCGCCTTGCATGGCCACTCTCTCCACCTTTCTGAACGTGGTCTAAATCACGGCTTACGGGCGGACTCAACTTCCACAACGATCATGGGTAGACTCCGCATGACATTTTTTTGTAAGGACCGTGGAGCGATTGAAAGGGATCGGAAGGATCTTGCGGAGCATTGCGACAAGAACAGAGGACAGCAAGCACTACCCGGACAGAGCGATTGCAATCCTCTGGAACCGACGTCCGGAAGTGATTCGATCATGGGAGGTCACGCAAGCGGTCGGCCGCCTGATCCACCGGCGGTGCGGAGAGTTCAGCAGAGAGGGGGGGCAATTACACGCGCTTCTTTCGCAATTCACCCCAGCTTGAGCTGCTTCGGGATCTCGCACTCGAGATGTCCAGAGGCGTACCCGTGAAGATTGCCGTGCTCGGATGCAGTACCGGAGTCGAGTTGTACTCTGCGGTCTCGATGATCCGGACGGCGCGGCCTGAACTAGAGATCAAAAGCACTCGGCATCGATATCTCGGCGGCGTGCATACAGACCGCACGTAGTGGGGTTTATGGTCTCCAAAAGACAGAGGTCGCGGGGAATTCAGAGACGAGCCACAAGGGGCCGTAAGCTTCCCCGTCAAGTAGACACTTCGAATGCAGACTTTAGGGGCGTGTCTGGCCTCGGCAGAAACGTCAGGGGCGGCACCTGGCCGAGGCTGTCATGAGGCCGCTCGGTGTTGTAGGTCGCGAGCCACGCGTCGGTGATCTCGCGCACCTGCTCGAGCGAGTCGAAGAGATACGCGTCGAGGACCTCTTCGCGGAAGCTCCGATTGAATCGCTCGATGAAGGCGTTCTGATCGGGCTTCCCGGGCTGGATGTAGCCGATCGCAATGCGGTGTGCCGCGCACCAGTCCACGAAGGCCTCCGCGGTCAGTTCGGGCCCGTTGTCGACGCGCAGCCGGGCGGGCCGGCCGTACAGCCGAATGAGGTCATCGAGGATCCGGATCACGCGGGCGCTGGGGATCGACGTCCCGATCTCGATCGCGAGGGCCTCACGATTGCCCTCGTCGAGCACGTTGAACGTCCGGAAGCCACGGCCGTCGTAGAGGGCATCGGCCATGAAATCGAGGGCCCAGATCTCGTTGAGCCGGGTCGGCGCCACCAAGGGCTGGCGGAGGCGCACCGGGACCCGCCGTTTCGTACGCCGGGGCAGATTCAGCCGGAGGGTGCAGTAGATGCGATGGACTCGCTTGTGGTTCCACCGATGCCCGGCCCGGCGTAGGCGATAGAAGCACTTCCAGAATCCCCAGCGACTATGTCGCGCGACCACCTCATTCAACGCCGTCACAACATCGGCGTCCCGGACCAGCCGGGAGCGCGGAGGCCGGTAGTACGCCGCCCGCGAGAGCCTCACCGCCTGGCATGCGCGCCGCACGGGCACCCCGTGCTCCTGCACACGGCCAGGACCTCTCGTTTCGCAGACGGCGTCACCGCTTTCGGCTCAGGACGTCCTTGATCGCCGCATTCTCGAGCGCGAGCTCGGCGTACATCCGCTTGAGCTTCGCGTTCTCGGCCTCCAGCTCCCGCAGTCGCTTCAGCTCGTCGACCGAGGCCCCAGCGTACTTCGACCGCCAATGGAAGTAGGTCGCCTTGCTGATGTTGTGCTGCCGGAGGATCTCGGCGATCGGGACCCCCGCCTCTCCCTGTTTCAGGATGCCGACGATCTGGCTCTCGGTGAACCGCGACTTTCGCATGGGCATCTCCTTGGCCCCGGAAAGTCTACCTTCGAACGGTCTACCGGGTAGGGAAGCTTACGGGGCTCTTTTGCCGATGCGGAGACACGCTGCGCATCCAGGATTGGCTGAGGGAAGGGATCAGGTGGCGGGTTGGCGACGTATCTTCTTCAGACCTCGCTGCGCAGTTCGGACTCTAGGATATCGTCCTCGCCAACAATGTTCTGTTCCAGATGCCTCCTGAACGCTCAGAGGTTTGCTTACGGAATATCGCTCGACTGGTCGCGCCCGACGGATACCTCTGCGTCGGCGGGGTCGACCTCGACGTCCGAAGTCGCACCGTTCGAGAGTTGGGCCTCATTCCCGTGACCGCGAGGATCGAAGACATCTACAGGGCGGAGGAAGGCATGCTCACTGCTTGGCCCCTCTCTTTCTGGGGTCTCGAGCCGATGGATCGGGGCCGGCAAGAACGGCCAGCGCGTTATGCGACCGTTTACAGTTGCAGGTTGCCGGACGGTGTTCAGCGTACGCGTGCACGAAGTCGAGCGGGCAGACTACGTATGAGCGCCCGTCTGGGTGCGCAATAACGCGGCACTTCGGCTGCTTTAACCTGTACCGCTCCCGGTTTCCTGGACACCAGAGGGGGATGTCACGGTATGGCTCCCGCAACGATCATCGATCCTGGCGCCACTGTGCGATCGCGTGTCGTGAGTGACCATGGTCACGCTGCCAGCGCG
>Ga0207646_10006052_pt1 | contig 12603 bp, 19 predicted proteins | sample KBSK5502metaG_FD_184343 | JGI IMG/M metagenome (GOLD analysis project Ga0207646, IMG submission 184343) | Corn, switchgrass and miscanthus rhizosphere microbial communities from Kellogg Biological Station, Michigan, USA - KBS K5-50-2 metaG... | ecosystem: Host-associated > Plants > Roots >...
CTCGGCGCTCATGCCTTCGAAAAGGTTGAGGCGTCGTAGGTACCACAGCTTGTCTGGCATGCCTCCAGCCTAGCGCCGCTCGGACCGAAATTACGTGACCTGGATCACAGACCCAGCGGTCGCCGGTGCATAGGCTGAAAGCAAACAGATCTCAAGCACTGGAGGAGCGCAATGAGTGCGACAGTCATTTCTCGAGACACAGGTGGGTCGGCGTCGACCGCGGTGAGGGCGGGGGCATCGGGGTTAATCGCCGGGCTGGTTTTCGCCATGTGGGCGATGATCGTCGGGATCTTCACGAGCAATCTCTGGGCGCCGCCCCAGGGCATCGGTCAGGCGCTGGGCCTCGGTCACCCGGGCCACGACTTTCAGATTGTGCCCTTCGTCGTCGGTTTGATGGGCCACATGATGAACTCCATCATCTTCGGCTTGATCTTCCTGGCGATCGCGATGGCGCTCAAGCTGCGTGGGATTGCCGCCGTGGTGGTCGGCATGGTGTATGGGATCGTGGTCTACGCGGTCATGTACTGGGTCGCGTTGCGAAACCTCCTCAGCGGTACGAGCGGTTCGTTTCTCAACGCTAATCCCGAATGGTCCTGGGTAATCGCCCATCTGATGTTCGGTACGGTGCTCGGACTGCTCTTCGCCTACGGGCCGCTGCGGCGGCCAGAAAGCCAGTAGACATGCCGAAGGCCTTCTGGAATGGCGCACTGATCGCCGAGAGCGATCACACCATCAAGGTGGAGGGAAACGAGTATTTCCCGCCCGAGAGCGTCCGGCGAGAATACCTTGCCGAGAGCACGACGCACACCTGCTGCCCGTGGAAGGGCTTGGCGAGCTATTACGACATTGTGGTCGACGGCAAGACCAACCGCGATGGCGCTTGGTACTACCCGACGCCGACCAGCTACAAGGATCGTCCTACCGATATGAGCGGAGCAGGTAACCGGTGCTTTCGCCCTCTGGCGTGACGGCGAGATCGCTCCATGACGCGGAGGCCGGCATCGAGAATGTCAAGGTGCAGGAACCAGAGCTATCGGTCATGAAGGTGGTCAGCATCATCGGCGGTCGCTCTGCGAGCGACCAGAGCTCGTAATACGATTGACGCCCCGGTCTCAGATGTAGCACCACCAGGCGCACAGGGCGATTGGGCCCATTGGGCTGTCCGACCTCCGCGATGGCCTGCGTCCCTGGGGCACCCTGCAGCGTCACGGCCGCCACCGCGTGGAAGGCAGTGAGCTGCTGCACCGCCACGGTGCTCCCGCTTACCAACAGGATGGCCGCAACGGCGGCGACGGCGATCCGGATCCGCCACTCCCGAAGGCGACGCACGTCAACCGGGCCGGTCGGTACCCGCAAGACGGCGCGTCGCAGGCGGGCCGGTGGTTCCAGCGGCCGCCCGGTTCGCCGTAAGCGTGCCTCGACGTCCTCAGGCTTCATTCCTGAACGTCCTCGAGGTAGCCGACCAGACGGTGCAGGGCGGTGCGGGTCCGCGTCTTCACGGTGCCTAGCGGCAGCCCGAGGCGGGCCGCGATCTGGGTCTGGGTCATGTCGTCAAAGTAGGCGAGCTGGAGCACCTCGCGCTCGGTTGCCGGCAACCGCGTCAGCGCTGCGTGCAACGCCAGGCCCATCACCGGGTCGTTCTCGGCGTCAGCGAACTGCTCGTCCAGGACGACCAAACTCCGGCCGGCGTGGCCTCGCCGAACCAACTGCGCCGCCGCGTTGCGGGCGACCGCATAGAGCCAGGCGGCAGCCGAGCCGCGGGCTGGGTCGAAGGTCCCCGCCCGCCGCCAGACACTGGTAAACGCCTCCTGCGTTGCATCCTCAGCCGCACTGACATCACCCAGCCGGCGACAACAGACGGTGTAGACGGCGGCGCCGAAACGATCCCACAGGATTCGAAAAGCGTCCTCACTGCCCATGGCGATCTGTTTCAGCAGGTCACCGTCCGCCGCCTCGGCGAGCGGAAGCTCCGTCGTCCTGTCGAAATGGGCAGCAGCCTGGCCACGAACGAGCCTCTCATCCTTCATCTAGGGCACCTCGATCGTAAATGGATTGGCAGCCGGACGTCGTCCCAATCCGAGCCCAGTCCCCGGCGCATAGGGATGGATGAAAGACACATGGAGGTGGGCATGATGACGCGCACGCGGTCATTCGGTGCACTGGCGATCGGCCTTCCGCTATTGCTGGCGGCCTGTGGTGGCCGGGCGGCCGCACCGGCTGCCTCCCCCTCGATGTCCATGATGCCGGAAGCCTCCGGCAACATGACAGCGAAATTCGTCTCGCCGCAAAACGGGGCCGTGGTGACCGCCAATTCCCTGGACGTGACCGTGGCCGTGACCGGCTACCAGCTCAGCTGTGCCCTGGCGGGAAAGGCACCCAAGGAAGGCTTCGGCCATTACCACATCGAGCTTGACCATGCGCTCGTGAATATGTACTGCACCGACACCGCGACCATCAGCATGCAGAACGTATCACGGGGCCAGCACACGCTTACCGTGCTCCCCGCGCTGAACGATCACGAGGAAGTCGCCAAGGGCAAGGAGGACATGACCTTCACCTATCAGCCCGCATCGCCGCTGCCGGCCATCACCGCGGCCAACCTGGGGACGCCGTCGATAAAGATCCTGTCGCCTCACACCGGCGAGACCGTGTCGGGCGACTTTACCGTCCAGGTAGCGATCACCAACTTCAATGCGTCGTGCGACCTGCTCGGGAAGGCCAACCTTAAGGGTTACGGCCATTGGCACCTGAACGTCGACAGCATGAATGGGCCAATGATGGGGATGGCGACCATGCTCGGAATGAGTTGTGCGACAACTTTCCAGGCATCGACCCAGGGCCTTACCCCCGGCCATCACACATTCTTCGCCTTGCTGGTTGACAACCAGCATGCCCCGCTCATGCCTGACGTCGCGGACAAGGTCGATCTGATCGTTCAGTGACCGTCCTCGCCTCCACTGGCCGGCGGCCTGGAGCCCCCCTCAGGTCGCCGGCCGTCTTCTCCGGCACCACGGCTCTCCTGCTGTTGTTGCTGGCCGGGTGTACCTCATCGGGAGCAAGCCAGCCACCCCCGGTCACCACGCTTCACCTGGCGGAGTATCGGATTACCCCCGCCACGCTGTCGCTCGATGCCGGCATCTACACGTTCACCGCGATCAACAATGGCACCATCAGCCACGCATTGGAACTGACCGGCAACGGGATCGATGGACACACGCCGGACCTCGCCTTCGCCCCCGGCCACTCCGAAGGCTTCACCGTCACCCTCAAACCCGGGACCTACCAATTCTTCTGCCCTATCGATGGCCACCGAGGGCTGGGCATGCAGGGCACCCTGACGGTGCATTAGCTGCACGACGTCTTACTCAAAAGGCTGTCAGTCCGGATGGCAACGACGGGCGCATCGTAGCCGCCAGGCAAACACGACTACTCGCCGGCTACGCCGAAGGATCCGGATCAGTGCCCAGAGGATTCGGGCCCGGCCGGGTCGGCTCCTCAGCGACGGGCAGGGCAGCACAACAGCAGTCGGCGCGTCCGCAGACCTCGAGCCTGGTTCCGCCTGGCTATTGTCGTCACTCGACTCTGTTTTTCACTCTTTAGGGGTGTCCTGCGTCTGTCGGGCTCGCCACAATGGCGGAACACGGGTGGACGTGGCAGCCGTGGGCTCGCCAGTGCAGGATCAAGTCGGCGAAATCCGACAAACCCATGGCGAGGGTCTCCGACAGACCGGTCTGCGGGTCGGTCAGCCGAACTCGCACCCAGGTCCGACCCGTCCCTTCGACCACGGCGGGCAGCTTATTGTCATGGATGATGGTCTCGAGCTCCGCGGTTCCTAACATCACATTCCACCTCACCTTTCCCCTCAAGCCTGACAGGCTGTCGAGCCGGAATCCGTGATCCGCGTCACATCGGTTTCGGTCGATCAGATGCGCGCGGTGGACCGGCTGATGACTGAAGAAGTCGGGATCAGCCTCCTGCAGATGATGGAGAATGCGGGTCGGTGCCTGGCCACGCATGCCCGGACCATGTTGGGCGGCGATGCTCGGGGTCGGCAGATCGTCGTCCTGGCAGGTCGAGGTGGCAATGGTGGAGGAGGCCTGGCCGCCGCGCGGCGTCTCTTCGGCTGGGGAGCGGCGGTGACCGTGATGCTCGCTCAGTCGCGGCACGACATGCGCGGCGTGCCAGGCCAACAGCTGACCATCCTCGACCGGATTGGGATTCCCGTTCGATCTGCTGCTGACGGGATGGCGGACCTCGTCATAGGCGCGGAACTAGTCATCGATGCCTTGATCGGCTACAGCCTGCGAGGCGCGCCGACCGGGGCGATCGCAAATCTGATCCAGGCGGCGAATGTGTCGGGCCGTCCGGTCCTCGCTCTGGACCTTCCCTCCGGGCTTGATGGCGATAGCGGCGAGGCATCGAATCCAACGATCCGCGCCACGGACACCCTGACCCTCGCGCTGCCCAAGCGCGGACTGTTTGCCCTTGCCGCCCGGTCATGGGTGGGTCACCTCTTTTTGGCCGACATCTCGGTGCCGGAGGAGGTCTTCCGCCGGATCGGCCTCACAGTGGGACCCATCTTCGCCGAGAGTGACATCATCCCGGTCGACCTCACCTGAAACGCAGATCTTATTTATAGAGCGCGGTCCCCGGGAAGAAGTCGAACCAACCGAACCAGAAGCTGGTGGTGGCAGGCACCGGGGTCAGTCGCCGGCCGGCCAAGGGGCCCGCGGTCGCCGTGCCGGTCACCGCATCCCAGGTACTGCCCGTTTCGCGGTCGCGGATGGCGTTGGCGACAGCCATGAAGGTGAGGGTCTGCCCATTCAGCCTCCGCTCGTACACCGATGCGGATTCATCGCTGGTCGCGAGTACCACCAGCGGCAGGCTCTCGAAGGTGTCGTTGACGACCGTGGCGTTGACCAGCGCGTCGAGCCTATAGGCTTTCGGCGCGTCCATGACCCGGACGCCGATGATCAAATCCTTTGGCGGCAGCCGGGAATCTTCCCGTTTCCGACCGAGAATGCCGGCCTCGCCGCCGGCGTAATATCCGGCGTACTCATCCCGCTGCCCGGGGTAGTCATGGGGGAGGACATGCGTGCCGGGATACGCCTTCTTCCACGCCCCCCACCTGGTCTCGGTCGCGGGCAGGACCGTGAGCTGCGAGCCGCTCAGCGGGCCCTGGATGGCGCTCCCGGTCAGATGGCTCCACAGGCTATGGGTCTCGTGGTCGTACATGAGGAGCGAGTTCCGTACCAGCTTGCCGGAGACTCCGAAGGTCAACACTTTCCCTTTCACCGGTCGGGCATACACGATGCCCGTAAAACAGAGTGGTCACCAGGTGACCGCGACCGGCTCACCTCCGATGTCGTCGTCGACGATCTCGTGGGCGCTGAGCGTCGACAGCGGGTAGGCGCGAGCATCGCCGTTGACGACAACGCCGATCACTTCCTCCTGGTCGTAGATGTCCGACGCCTGTGATGCGGTCAGGTACGCCGGCTTGATCAACGCCGGAATGGCGTCCTGAGGAAGAATTGACTGGATCTCGTCTGACCGAATCGGGTCGAAGGCCGTTCCACCGGACTCGAGGATCGTTCCGGTGGGATTGCGGACGACAGCGTGCCGGTCCGTGATCGCGACCGCTACCGCCCCTAGAGCCACGGCGGCCACGATCGCCCACAAAACGGGACGGCGCACGCTCATCGCGAAATCCGACAGCTCCGGGTCACGTTACGAAGTCCGATCCACAGGCTGACCAGCAGGAACGCGATGGCCAGTGCCATAAGCAGGAGCCGGAGCTGGTGGAGACGCAGGTTGAACGCCAGAAGCGCGGACCCGCTGAAGCCGAGCAAGCTGAGCATGCCCGGGAGCAGGAGAGGGGCGCAGCAAGAGAGTGATCCGACGCTTAAGAGGGTCCCCACCAGGCCCAGCCCGGAGGCCGGCGCGGCGACTCGCGTCCGACGCCACGCATACCAGTGGAGCGGGAGGGTGATCCCCATCAGCCCGGCGGCAAGAGCCGTGCTGATCAACGTCAACGCGTCGGCATCCAGAAAGAGGCCGCCCTGGGGGAAGATCGTGACGATCTGGCTGCTCCACACAAGCAGGACGGCCATCCCGGCCGCGCCAATCATCGCAGCGAGTTGGTAGGTCCGCTGGTGGTAGACCTCCATGAACGAGTTGCGCGCCAGCATCGCGCTGGTCAGCCGGCCTGCTGGCTAAGTGCCTGGATGCCCTGCTGGTTGCATACTGCGGACGGCTGCGCGCCGTCTGTCTTGCAGATGATCGCGGTAATCCCGTCGGCTTCGGCGTCGATTGCGCGGCCAACCTCGCCCGGGTTGCTGGCGTTCACCTCGGACAGGATCTGCTGGAAGCTCTTCCCCTGCAGCAGTGCCGGCGAGTAGGGGAGTTGCGCGACGTAGGCGCCGCCGACAAAGACGAAGGGGATGGATCCCTGCGGGTCGAACTGGTTGAGGAGCGCCGTCGTCTCCGCGTCCGGCTGCTGCAACGCGTTGCCGTTGGCATCGGCCACTTCGACCATGCGGAGGGTGACGTAATCGCTGTGGAAGGCGGCCTTGGTCAGGTCGTACGTGCCGATCGAGTTGAAGCCGTCGGTGCCCTGCTGGCTATTGATCTGGCCCAGCCCGCTCAACGTGCCGAACCGGCTCAGGGCCTTGACCAGCGGCCAGCGCATCGAGGCGCAAAACGGGCAGAACTGGCCGCCAAGGAAAAGCGTGAGTGGGTGACCGCCGCTCAGATGCGGCGAGTCGAAGACCCGGTGAAACCCCTGAAGGGTGCCGGCGGTCGGCGCTCCGCCGCTGGTGTTGGGTGCGGCTGCGGGCGCCGCGGCTTCGCCACAGGCGGCCAGCAGGCTTGCGGCCACCACGGAGAGCGCGAGCGTGCGAGCCCTCGTCCAGCGGGACGGGCTAGCGGCAGCGATCACGTTAGGAACTATGCACCGGCGCGAACCGGCGGATTGGCCGTTACGAGGCCGTGAACCTGGGCATGTCGGCCCAGCGAGCCTCCAGCTCGACGCCCAATCCGTCCGCCACCCGATTGACGTAGTTGAAGTAGGCGACGACTTCGTTCAGGTCGACGATATCGCGGTCTGTGAGCCCGGAGGCACGCAACGGAGCAAGGGCGCGTCAACTCGTACGCTCGAAGCCGGCCGAATCATGGAGCGAGTGCGCGCCGCTATCGATGTCGTGTATGCGTTCGAGACGCCCGACGCGTTGACCCGGCAGGGCGTCCAGGTCGCGTTCGGCGCTCCCCGATTCGTCGACGAAGACACGATCGCAATGGCTGACGGGCACGTGACCGGTTGACACTTCATCGTCTGTACGGGCGCAGAACCGATCGTCCCATCTATCCCGGGGCTGGTACAGACGCCGTTTCTAACATACAGGGATGTCTTTTCGTTGAAGGCCATCCCTCACCGCCTGCTGGTGCTTGGCTCGGGGCCAATTGGCGCCGAGCTCGCGCAGTCATTCGTCCGGCTTGGGTCCGAGGTCGTCCTGGTTGAAGCTGCTGACCGGCTCCTGCCGAGCGCTGATCCGGACGCCAGCGCGGCTCTGTGCGACATGTTTACGCGGGCAGGCGTCGAGGTCTACGTTCGGGCGCCGGTGGAGCATGTCGAGGTAACGGGCGACGGTATTGCCCTGACTGCGGCGAGACGCTGGCCACGCCTGGGCGGGCTGAATCTCGAGCGGGCAGGTGTTGCTTTCACTGAGGTTGGGATTTCGGTCGATTCAAAGTTGCGTACTAGCAATCCACGGATCTATGCTGCCGGCGATGCGGCGGGTTCGATGCAGTTCACGCATTACGCGGGTTGGCTGGGCTACGTCGCCGCCCGTAACGCCTTGTTTCCGGGGGCCATGCGGGGGAAACGCGAAGGAGTGCCCTGGGTCGTCTTCACCGATCCGGAGGTGGGACAGGTCGGGCGATCCAGTCAACGGCGACCTTGTGTCAACTCAGTTCGACCATCCACGTCTACCCGACGTACGGGATCGGCATTCAGCAATTGGCCTCGCATGCCACCGTTGCCGGGTTCAATCGCGGATGGCAGGGCCGCTTGCTCTGTTGGCTCACGAGGCGCTCGTCATAGGCGTTGACGGCGATCAGAGGGTGGCGCTTCGCAGGATTCCTCCGACCGTCAGCCAGTAGTAGAGGAGGTATGCCCCGCCGAGCAGCAGCAGTCCGCCGCTCACCGGTTGGACATAAGGCAAGACCCGCCGGACGCTGCGCAGTGCCGTGACCTGCAACAGACTGACGCCGACGGTAAGGACGGTGATCACCAGCCCCATTCCGACGGCATACAGAATGAACTGGAGCAGGGCGGCACTGAGTCCGAGCGACGTCGCCGCACCGCCGACGATGACGAGGAAGATCGGCAAGGTACAGCTCAGCGACGCCAGGGCATAGGCAAGCCCGTACGCGAAGTAGGCGCGGATGCTCGTGCCGCGAGCCTGGCAACGGAGTCGATCAGCCGCGCGCTCGCCGAGGTCAACGTACAGCGTCCCGCCCGCCACAATCCAGCCTCCAATCAGCACCATAAGGATCCCGACCGCCAGCCCGATGGCGGGAAAAGCCTGGATCACCGCGTGAAGCCCGCGACTGAGTGCGATCCCGACACTGGCGAAGAGCAGCACAAACGCTGCGGTCATGGTGAGACTCACGGTGATCGCCCGCACGACGCGCCGTTCGATCCCTAGTCTGCGCTCATCGATGGCGCCAGTTCCCACAAAGAGGCCGAGGTACGCCGGGAGCATGGGAAAGCCGCACGGATTGACGGCCGCCACCATTCCAGCGCCCAGCGCATAGCCGGCCGGTAGGTTCTGACCAAGTTTTGCGATGATCGTTGAGACCGACGACGCCAGGCCTTCGACGGTGCCGGTGATGGGGCTGATTCGGGAGCCTGTGAGCAGCCCGGCGACGACAGCCCCCGCGAGCGCTCCAATTGTCAGCACGATAGACAAGGCGCCTCGATGGCGGCGCAGAAACCCCGTGGGTGGCCCTCCGGCTGCGGCCACTGACCTCGTATTCGTTAGCCGCCGGCCAGCACTTTCTGCTGGATGATGCTTCGCAGCTGCTCCTCAGTCACGATTCCGGTTTCCTGGTCGACCACCCATCCCGACGAAGACAGGAAGACCGTCGTTGGCATCCCCTGCACGCGGTAGACCTGCAGCGGAGTGCTATCCACGGCGTACGCCAGCGGGTAATGAACGCCGAGCTGCGTGTACAGGTTGGTCGCATCCTGGTGGGTCCCCAGGTCGACGAAAGGACCGACATCGATGCCGATCACCAAGATTTTCCCTGAAAACTCGGTTGAGACCTTCTGGAAGCCGGGCATCTCGGCGCGGCACGGCGGGCACAGTCCCGCCCAGAAGTTCAGAACGATCGGCTCTCCCTGATCGAAAACCCTGGCGAAGTGCGATTGCTTGCCACCGAAGACGGCCGCACCCTGATACGCGACGAGGCCGAAGTCGCCTGGTCCGGTCGCCTTCGTCGCCGGGGAGGTGGGCGATGTGAGCGCCCCGCAGGCCGTCAGGAGGACCGTGCACGACGCTAGCGCCGCCAGCGTTCCGGATCGCACATCTATTGTTATGTCGCCGATCTCGCTTCCGGATTGACGGCCCGGATCAAGGCCTCGATTGGCGGGCGATCGGCTGGCGGGCGGTTCGCACGAGTCAATAACGGGCGAAATCCGGCTGTCCTGCCACTACCAGGCCCGCGTTCATGGCCGTTATAGCCCGAGCGTGACCGTGCCGTGAGCATCCAAACTGGCTCTCCCCGCATATCAAGGAGTGCAAGCATGCGTACTCGAGTTGCCGCCATCGCGGCGTTGATCGGCGTCCTGGGCGCCGCCGTGGTAATGGTCGGCTCCCCAAACGGCCACCAGATCTCGCGAAAGCCAGCGGATGCGATCATTCAATCGGTCGTTCCAAGCGCCGACCCGATCCGAGCTGACGAGATCGTCACGGTCATCCCCCAGGACGCCAAAACAGCGCTCGTCGATCCCGGCTACCTGGCCGCCGCCCGGGCCCCGGATATTCAGCCGAGCGAAGAGGTCATCGGGGTCGTCATCAACGGTGACGCAAGAGCGTTTCCGATGGCCACTCTTAACGTCCATGAGATCGTCGACGATGTGATCGGAGGTCAAGCAGTAGCCGTCACCTGGTGACCGCTCTGTTTCACGGGCATCGTGTATGCCCGAACGATGAATGGCAGGACGCTCACGTTCGGCGTTTCAGGCAAGCTGATCCGGAACTCGCTCGTGATGTACGACCGAGAGACGCACAGCCTCTGGAGCCATCTGACCGGCGGGGCGATCGACGGGCCACTGACCGGAGCCCTGTTGCAGATGCTTCCGGCCACCCAGACCACGTGGGCGAACTGGCTCCGAGCCTACCCGGGCACAAAAGTGCTGCCCCACGATTACCCGGGCCAGACGGATGGATTGCGATACTTCACCAGCCAGGCGGCCGGCATCCGCGGCCGTTTGCATGACGACAACCGACTGCCTGCGAAGGCAAAGGTAATCGGGGTTCGGGTCCTCGATCAGGCAAAAGCATATGCGATGACGGCCATCGTGAGGGCGAAGGTCGCGAATGACGCGTTCGCGGATGTGAACCTTGTCATTTTCGCGACCGGGCCTGACTCGGCGTCGGTCTTTCGGCGGGACCTTTCCAGCCAGACGCTAACGTTCGAGGCGTCGGCGGGTGGGATGATCACGGACCGCGAGACCGGGAGCGGATGGGACCCGCTGACTGGAAAAGCCATCTGCGGAGCTCTGATGGGCTCGAGTCTCACCCCAATCGACGCGACTACCAGTTTCTGGTTCGGCTGGTTCGACTTCTTCCCGGAAACGGCGCTCTATACCGGACAGGGACCGGTCACTCCTCGCGTTCCCAGAGGCCGGGCTCCAGTTGAAGCCCTTCGGTGAACTTGTTGTTCTTATGGAAGATCTCTACGATGGCGGCGTCGGCGAGCTGCGTCATGTGGGCCGCGAACACGTAGGCGGATCGGCGGGCTTGCTCCTATGCTGGAAGCACACGCACTTAGGGCTCCGCTAGAAAGACCATGAGCGAGCCTTCGGCGGTTTCATGGGCGGCCGTCAACGCCGCATCGGCAGCGCGTCCGTTCAGACCTTGAGTGCGGCGGCTCGGAGCGTCCTGGCTGCCAGTTCAGTGCCGGCTACCCGGGCGCGGATCTTCTCGAAGGCCGTCTGGCGTGCGGTCGACGTGTCGTCGCCGAATGGAGCAAACCCGCAATCGTCCGTGGTGCCCAGTCGGCTCGGCGGAATGTACTCGCTCGCCTCGAGGACCCGGTCGCGCACCTCCGCCGGCGCCTCCACCCGCGGATTGATGGGATCAATCACCCCGACGAAGATCCGCTGGTCGCCGCGCGAGTAGTCCTGGATGATCCGCAGCACCCGCTCGCGGTCCTTCTCACTCGCCAGCTGGATGTAGAAGTTGCCGGCCTTGAGCGTGAAGAGGGTCGGCAGGAGCTCTGCGTAGTTCACGTCCGCGCTATGGGTCGCGTCGCGGTCGCCGCCCGGGCAGGTGTGGACCCCGATCCGCGTCTGCTCCTCGGGCGAGAAGTGGTCGAGGACGCGGTTGTTGAGGTCGACGAAGGCATTCAGCAGGCCCTTGCTCGGGTCCAGCTTGAGGGAGAGCCGGGCCTCCGTGAAGTCGACCTGCACGTTGTATGCGCCCTTCTGCAGGCAGCCGCGGATGTCGGCAACGGCCTCGCGCACGAGGTCCTCGAGGAACGCGTCGCGGGAGTAGCTCGCAATCCCGCCCTGGGGGTAAAGGAGGCTCAGTGCGGACGCCGCGATGACCGCCTGCTTCACGGGGACCTTCGTGTACTTCCGGGCCTCCTCGAGGTACTGGTCGGCGTGGACGGCGTAGCGGAAGGGGCCCGAGGTGAGGCGAGGTAGCTGCCGCACGTGGCCATCCGCGAAGGGGATGGTGACGCCGTCCGCAGCGAGGTTGGGCAGGTCGTGGAGTGGGTAGGTCACAAAGCTCGGCTTACGCTGTTCGCCGTCGGTGATCACCGGGGAGCCAGTTGCCTCGAACTGCTCGATGGTGTCCCGGACGGCCCGCTCGTAAAGGGAATCGAGGCGCGCCTCCGTAATCCTTCGGGCGTCGAACTCTGCGATGCCTTCCAGAAGCTCGCGCGGCCGCGGGATACTCCCGATCGGTTCAGTTGGAATCGCTGCGTCAGGCATAGGTCTTCCCTCCCGGAACCAGCCGGTCTGTCAAAGATCTGATCGGATTCTATCCGCGCATCGACTTGCGTCGCCCGCCTACCTTCGTCTGGCAAGCGGGCCGGCGGTCCGGCTGCACTGGGAATTTCGCGGTCGGCCAGCGTGTTTCACCAAGCATCGGCACCATCCTGAAGACGGGCGTGCGGCTCCCGGCCTTTAGCCTCCTGGCGCAGGATGGCTCAACCCGCGCGCTGCCCGACCGTTCCGGGCCGAATCTGCTGGTCTTTTACCGGGGCGACTGGTGACCCTATTGCAATGGGCAGCTGGTCAGCTTTGCCAGAAAGATCGAGAGTTTTCAGCGTGGCGGCACTCGGATCTATGGCATCTCCATCGACTCACCC
>Ga0207646_10006053_pt1 | contig 12601 bp, 9 predicted proteins | sample KBSK5502metaG_FD_184343 | JGI IMG/M metagenome (GOLD analysis project Ga0207646, IMG submission 184343) | Corn, switchgrass and miscanthus rhizosphere microbial communities from Kellogg Biological Station, Michigan, USA - KBS K5-50-2 metaG... | ecosystem: Host-associated > Plants > Roots >...
CCGCCCCGGACCCGGCCGCCCGAAAGGCTCGAAGAACCGCCCCAAACCCAAGCAACCGCCCTACCGCAAGAGCGAACCGGCCACCACTGAACACACAGAGTAACGACGAAAGCTTAAATCGCAAGCTCAGTACTCGGCTACCGGACCCCGCAAGAGGCCCTGGATGAGTACCTGGAAATGCAGGCGGCAGCGTGAATTAGTCAAAGATTCCCTGTCCGGAAAACGCGGGGCAGCTCAGATCGCCTGACCACAGCACAGCCATCATCACCTGGCCAGGCCGTCCTCCTGCCGGCCCCATGATGACGGCCTGCGCCGGCTCCTTTGGCAGCCTGCGTCGGCGCGAGGCGGCACCGCTGCCCGTTTTGACAGCACCGGCCCGTCACACGGTCGGCGGCATGTGCGGACGTTGATGCGTACTTCAAGCTCGCTTCCGTAACGTTACCGTCTTCGCTGATCGCGCTGTTGGGGAGCCCTCCGCCGTATAAGAGAGCCATGAGCGTAGTGCCCACAGATGCCCCAACAGACACTTCGTTCGGCTATCCCTGGACTTAGTATGCAGATTCGACAAGGCGTGCTAGGGCTCGATGACCGGCTATGTTGGGATGGAAGCTCCCAACATAGCCGTGTAGGATGAAACGGTTTAGGTACGGATAACGTGTGCAGAGTTCGTGACCCTGGAAGGCGTCGTAGGCGTTGACATACTTCACCCCTGCCTGATGGGCAGCTCTCGCTAGGGCCTGGTCCATCTTCTTGCCTTCGGAGTTAATCCAGTCCATCTGAGGGCGGACGAAATAAAAACCGAACAGTCCCGTGTAGCAACTAGACGGCGGGTGTTCCGGGAATAGACGGGGGTAGCCTACAACAAGAATCGTCGCTTGTGGCGCATCTTGCCTGATATGCTTGAAAAGCTGGGCGAGTGAGACTGGGTTGTGCGGCGAAGCATTGCTCATGTGAGCTATGTCATGGTTGACCGTATGCTGCCAGACCAGCCTACAGTTTGGGTCGAATACGCATGTTGCCATTACCCAGGGGAAATCGATATTGTTGCCGCCTATAGTGAGGCTGACAAGCTTCACTGTTGAGCTGCGAGTGAGCCAGTACAGCTGAGGCCGCTCATGGTTACTAGCGTTGTATCTGTAAAAGTCTTGTATAACGGCCCCGCTGCAGGCATGGAAGCTGAAGCTTCCCTGGTAGAAGCCAAGGTCGTTGGCCGCTTGGAAAGGATAGGCCAGGGGAGATCGGTGACACTCGTCGCTGTGATGGTTGGTTCCCACCAGGTAAGGCGGGTTACCTTCCCCCGAAGAGTACGAATCACCCAGGGCGACATAGACCGGTGGACTGTGCATGGCCAAAGTGGCCACCACACCCTCAGAGCTGTTTTCGCCCACCGCCAGGCAGGTGGTGCTGGAGCAGGCCGCGCCCTGGAGGAGCTCGGTCCCGGGTATCACTGCGGGGCTGCCAGCAAGACCGTGGGTGATCGGGACCATCACCCCCGTCGAAGTGTTGGCCCCTACCGCCAGGCAGGTGGTGGCGCTGGAGCAGGCTACACCGAACAACGTGTTCCGATTTATCACCTGGGCCGTGCCTGGTGTGCCGTTGATGATCGGCACCACCACGCCCTTCAAAATAGGGTTTGATCCTTTGCTGGCGTAGTCGAACCCCACAGCCTGGCAGGTGGTGGCGCTGGGGCAGGCCACGCCGGCGAGAGTGAACCCGTCGGTTCCGGGCATAATGTGTGCGGCGCCCGGGATACCGTTGATGACCGGCACCACCGCGCCCACGCCCTGGGGATGCGCATTACCCCCCAAGTCACTTACCACAACACAAGTGGTGGCGCTGGAACAGGCCACACCGAAATAGAGGTCGCCAATCGGCAACGGCTGCGGGCTGCCCGGAACGCCGTTGATAATTGGCAGGGCCACCGCACTAGAAGAGCTGTCGCCTACCGCCAAGCACGTCGTAGCGCTGGAGCAGGCCACCGCATCCAGGACGAGGGTCCCTGACACTGCCTGGGCGCTGCCTGCCACGCCGTTGGTAATGGGTACCAACGCACCCTCATTGGAAGGGCCCGCTCCTACCGCGAAGCAGGTAGTGGCGCTTGGACAGGCCACACCTTGGAGCTCAGTCCCGGGCACCTGCTGGGGGCTGGCGGGAATACCGTTGGTGGCGGGCACCACCACGCCCTCAGAATTCGAATTATCGCCCACTGCCAGACAGGTGCTCCCACTGAGGCAGGCTACGGCGAAGAGATCATTGGTCCCTGGTACCCCGTGAGCCGAGGTGCTGGCCGTCGCGGGCGTGGCGGTGCACACGAATCCGCCGACGAACGCGGCAACAACTGGAGCAAGGAATTTTCTGCTCATATCGGACCTCCGCGACCCTCTTCGTGCGAGACCCTGCTCGAACAGGAGGAACGACGATGTGCCAACCCATCCGCGCACCGTGGGACTGCACAGGCTAAGCCAGCATGACTTCTTGCCGATAAGCACTTCACCTAAGCACTGTAAATCCGCCCCGAGACTATATCTCGGGGTTCGACGAAACTCGCAGACGACTTCCCAAACTCTAGGGCAGAATGCGGAACTGGGCCGAATCATATGATATTTTCTATTACTGGCAAATGCAACCTAGCAGGAACAGTAACAGCTCAATCTCTAGCAGCCAACTGAAACAGGGAATTGGAAACATGAAACAACCGATACGAATATAATTCGTGTCTTAGCAAGTCTTCCGAGCCCGACCGCCTAGACACCAGTCATTAGTAATCAAGAATGCGTCGATTTTCATATAGAGCGGATCATAGGCCCACCCAAAGTATCTGGCCGAATCCGATCAGATCCTCCTCAAAACGCCGAGTTCCTGGTACGGCACCTTGGGGGAACCTAAATCCCGCAGTCTTGCTCGCCCGCGGGCAACGGCCCTTCCGCTCATCGGCATGTGAGGTCGGGTTCAAGATGCTTCGAGGGAGATCTTGACGCGCCAGATCGGCCAGTTCGGCGCTCCTCGGGCGATCACCGCCAGGGCCCGGCCGGCCGCGCCAGTCAGGCGGTTGCTGGCGCGTGTGCGTCGCGGTGCTCATCACGGAAAGCAGCCATGACGGCCCGCATCGCCCGGTGGTGAGGACGTGCGGCGGGCAGCGCTGCCGCCGGCCGCGCCGGCGGCGGGCAGCGGTGCGGGAGCAGATCCTCCCGCCACTGCCGCCCTGGGCCAGGTGACAGGCCAGGCGGCGGGGTAAACAGCGAACACCTGGCCGGATGTCCGGGCAGGCCGGCCCGGCTCCTGTTACGCTAGTTCCATGATTTCCCCCGGACCGGGGAAATCTCCCGCGTTTGCGTGTTCAAGTCTCGGACACGTTAAAACCCCATGGCCGGGAATATCCGGGCAAGCCGGAACGTCACCCGGGCCCGGTCTTGGCCGTGGCGGGTGCTGTGCCTGCTGGTATTTCCCTCCTCTTCCGCTTTTCGGCGTGGGTTGTTAGCCGACGCTAATAGGGATGGCGTCTTGGGTGTCAGTCCTCAGAGCGTGGGTGGCGGGGTCGTAGATGAGGCTGACGCCGGTCGCCTGCAGGTGGTCGATCAGGCCGGCAGCGTGATCGGGTGCGGTGATTACCGCCTGGCTCCCGTTCCTGCCTGCTGGCTGGCTGGCGCCGCCCGCGTGGAGGATGGCCAGGGCTGCGAGCCGGGGCATGATCGTGTCCTCGCGGATGTACAGGTTCCTGGGCCGTCCCGGGTTGGGGCGGGTGGCGCTGGTATACCCGTGGCGGCACCGGTAGGCGGGCTTGCCGTTGGACCAGGCTGATTCCAGCCGCCGCCCGCAGTCCCCGCAGCGCAGCAGCCCGGCCAGCAAATACTGGCGGGCGGCGGGCCCGGCCGGGCCGCGCGGGGCGCTGGCGTCCTGCGCGGCGATGAAATCGGCCTCGCTGACCAGAGCCGGGTGGGCGGGGCGGGCGGAGATGACCCACCCGGCGGGCAGGTTCCACCGCTGCACCTGACGGTGCCCCAGGCTGGTGTTGGCCGGATCGATCAGCTCGTGGCTGGCGGGCTGCCGGTTCCACACCTGCCGGCCGGTGTAGCGCGGGTTGGCCAGGATCGCCGCCACGGTGCGCAGCGTCCACGCCGTCCCGGAGCGATGCGGGTTGCGTGTCGGGTCCGATGCGGACGGGCACGGGATGCCGGCGTCGTTGAGCGCCCGGGTGAGCCTCGCGGCGCTGTGCCCCGCCAGCCGCTGCGCGAACATCCACCGCACCACCGGCGCGCTCTGTGGGTCAGGTTCCAGCCGGTGGGCGCGCCGACCCCAGGCGGCGTGGGCCTTGTTCGGGTGCGGCCCGGCGTCGGCGAGCCGGTACCCATACGGCGGCCGGCCGCCCAGGTAGCGGCCCTGCTCGCGGGTCTGGGCCGCCATCGCGGTGCGGACCCGGATGCTGGTGCGGATGATCTCCCGCTTCGATTGCAGGCCCAGCGCCATCATGGCCTGCTCGTGGTCCTCCGCGCGATAGTCCACACGGCCGCCGGCCTCAGGCATCCACAGCGCGACGCCGTAATGCTCAAACAACGGCGCCATCGACGCGTACTGGGCGCCGTAGAACGCCCGCTCGTACTCGCCGATCACGATCGCGTCACAGCCGCGGTCCGGGTCAGCCAGCGCAGCGGCCAAAGCCGCCGCCTGCGGACGCCGCGCCCAGGCCAGGGTGCGGCTTTGGCCGATGTCGAAGAACTCGGCCACGATCTGCCCGAACCCGGCCACCAGCGCAGCCGCCTGGGCCAGCTGCCGCGCCCGCGACGTCACCGGGTCCTGGTAATCCTCGGTCGACACCCGCCCGTAGAACGCAAACCGCAACCTCCCGCCCAAGCCCCCAGATGCCCGGCCACGGCCGGCGCTCTCCGCCCACGCCACCAGCGCGCCCCCGCCCTCCCGGTGGGAAGCCTGATGCCCACGATGACGCTGAGCCCCCAGTTCACTAGCCATCACCGCAGATTCCGGGCGGCCCACCCCGCCCGCGTAGGGCCTAACGTCACTACCAGCCCGCCGAAAGACCCGGCCGGCACCACCCATGACCGCAGGCCATCAACACCCCGCAAACGTTACATCGAGTTCATACAAAATATTCACATCACAGCCATAAGCACGCATAACGCCGATTATTTTCTGCTTGCTCCTGGGTTGGTGTAGGCCGCTGGCGAGCACATATGAGCCGGTTCTGTGCGCTGGCGCCTGTTACGCGACGCTCGCCATGAACGTCGTGCCACCTTCTGGGCATGCCCGCCCTCGGTGCTGCCCCGCCCACTGGCGAGAGGGGTCATGAGCGTCGGACCTGGCGGGCGGACCCGCCGCGGCCAGTGCCCGCGGTGCTAGCCGGGTGGCCAGCGCGGTTGTCGCATCGGTCACGGCGTTCCTTGCGGGGTTCAGGCGGCGAGGCCGCCGTCGATGGTGATCGCGGTGCCGGTGATGTAGCGGCCGCCTTCGCCAGCGAGGTAGGAGACCAGGGCGGCGAAGTCATCGGCGCGCCCGTAGTGCCCGAGGGTTGTGACGCTGCGGAGGAACTGGCCGGCTGGCCCGTTCTCGGGGTTCATGTCGGTGTCGATCGAGCCTGCCTGGACGAGAGTCGCCCTGATGCCGCGGGGGCCGAGGTCGCGGGCCAGGCCTTTGGTGAGTCCGCTGAGCGCGGACTTGGCCATGGAATACAGGGTGAGGGCGGAGCCGATGGTGATGATCCGGCCGCCGTCGCTCATGTGCCGGGCGGCCGCCTGGCAGGCCAGGAAGACCGCCTTGACGTCGACGGCGAGGATCCGGTCGAGATCCTGCACTGCGGCCTGTTCCAGTGGCCCGCCAGTGAAGATGCCGGCGTTGTTGACCAGGATGTCCAGCCGCCTCAGCTGGTCCACGGTTTGCTCAACCGCCCGCGCCGGGCCGGGCGGGTCGGCGTGGTCGGCATGGATGACGACGGCGCGGCCGCCGTTGTCTTCGATGCTCTGCGCGACGCCGGCGGCCTGGGCGGCGCCGTTGGCGTAGGTGAGCGCCACGGCCGCGCCGTCCGCGGCCAGCCGCCGGGCGACCGCCGCCCCGATGCCGCGGCTGCCGCCGGTCACCAGCGCCACCTTGCCTGCGAGTTCCGTCATGTCGTGCTCCTTCTTGTGGTTATTCGGGTTGCGTGCTGGTTTCGCGGATTGCGCGGGGCGGCTACTGGACGTCCTCGCCGGCGGGGGAGCTGTGGCAGGCGTGGATGAGCCACCGGCCGTCGCTCCGGGATAGTACCCAGGTCGCTCGTTCGCGCTGCTGAGCCGCTGGCTGAGGTTCGCCCGGCGGCACGGTGACGCTGTCGGTGATCACGATGGCCGTGCCGGGGCTGGTGAGGCGGATGCTGCGCACCTGGTGGCTGCGCCGTGTGTTCTTCAGCGGCCCGGCGAATGCGGCCGCCATCGCCTCCCGGATCGCGTCCTGGCCGGGCAGGTAGACGCCGGGCAGGATGACAGTGGCGTCGGGCGCGTACCACGCGGCAAAGGCCTCCCCGTCGCCGTCCGCCCATGCCCGGGACGTCTGGGCGAACACGGCGCGGATGGCGCTGTCCTGGCCGGTTCCGGCCGCGGTGGTGTTGCTGGCAGTCATGGTGTTTCCTTTCTGGTTCAGTTGCCGGACAGGCGGTAGCCGCCGATCTGGTCCGCCTCGGCGGTCTGCGGGGGTATCTCGGAGCGGCCGGCGATGCCGTCGTGAATCGCCGGAAGGCGGCTACCTCCAGCAGCGGGTTACGCTGGTGGAGGGTTTCGCCGACGGCGACGTGGGCGAAGGTCCGGCCGTCGTCGAGCCGGAACGTGGCGTACCGCAGCCCGGTGGGCTGGGTCTGGTGCAGGTCGTCGCAGGCCACCCGCACCAGCTTCTCGTTGACTGCTTCCTGGCCGGGTTTGACGGTGCAGCGCACTATCACGCGTCCATTGCTGACCTCGCTTGATTCGTGGCTGGTATCGGTTATCGGTGTCTGCTCCCCGGCCGGATGGCCGCTGGCCGTCTTAGCGGCCGGCCCTGGCCTGGGGCAGCGCCGGGGTCAGCTCCGCGGGGGCGGCCGGTGCCGGGTTGCGCCGGCTGGCCAGGGCCAGTGCGGCGAGCGCGGCGGCCAGGGCCAGGCCGGCCGCGGCGAAGGTGGCGGGCGCGAACCCGTTGCTGAACGTGGCCGGGGAGGCGTAGCTGCCAGCCGCGGCGAAGACGGCGGCCAGGATCGCGACGCCGAACGCGCCGCCGAGCTGGCGCATCGTGCTGAACACGCCGGTGGCCTTGCCGATGTCACCGGCCGGGACCGAACTGACCACGACCTTGGTCAGCGCCGGCAGCGCCAGCGCGATCCCGGTACCAGAGATGATCATCGGCGCGAGCAGGGCCGGATAGGCCACCTGGGGGCTGGCGACCGTGGCGATCCAGGCGAACCCGGCGGCCTGCAGCAGCAGGCCGCAAACCACCGGCGGCCGTTCCCCGATCCGGTCCGCCAGCCTCCCGGACCACGGCGCGATCAGGAACGGGGCCGCGCCCCAGGGCAGCAGCCGCAGCCCGGCGCCGAGCGGGTCCTGCCCGAGGCTGACCTGCTGGAACTGGGCCATGAAGAATATCGCACCGGTCAGCGACGCGTTCCAGAGGAAGACGGCGGCGTTACCCGCGGAGAAGCCCCGCGAGGCGAACAGGCGCATCGGCAGCATCGGCGCGCGGGTGCGCAGTTCCCAGCCGGCGAACGCGACCAGCAACAGCCCGCCGGCCACCAGCGTCCCGGCGACCTCGGGGCTGGCCCAGCCGGCCGAACTGCCGCGCACCAGCCCCCACACCAGGCCGAGCGCGGCGCTGGTGACCAGCGCCAGGCCGGGAAAGTCCAGCGGGGCGCGCGGCCCGTAGCTCTCCTCCAGGCGGCGCAGCGCCAGCGGGATGGCGAGCAGGCCGATCGGGACGTTCACCCAGAAGATCCACTGCCAGGCGATGCCCTGGGTGATCGCGCCGCCCAGCACCGGCCCCACCACGGCCGCCAGGGCAGTCACCGAGCCGAAGATCCCCATCGCCCAGCCGCGGCGCTGCGGCGGCACGGCCGCGTTCAGCAGCGCCAGCGCCAGCGGCATGACCATCGCCGCACCGACGCCCTGCACCGTGCGCGCCGCGATCAGCGCGCCGGCCCCGGGCGCGAGCGCGCACGCCGCCGAGCCCGCGGCGAACACGCCCAGGCCGACGGCGAACACCCGCCGCCTGCCGAACCGGTCGCCCACGGCGGCCGCGGTCATCAGCAGCACCGCGAAGGCCAGGGTGTAGGCGTTGACCGTCCACTCCAGCTGCCCCATCGAGGCGCCCAGGTCGCGGTGAATCGTGCTCAGCGCGGTCGCGACGACCAGCAGGTCCAGCACGACCATGAACGAGGCCAGCGATGACAACGCCAGAGCCCAGCCCTGGGCGCGGGTCACGGCCGCCTGCCTGCTCGTGGTAATCACGTGTCCTCCAGATCAGCGTTTGGTGATTGCCGCTGATTGAGACACCGCGGGAAGCCGCGAAATGACCGGTTAGTTTCTGGCCCGGCTGGTGTCGTGACCCTTGAGACCAGGCGAAGGACGAGGCGATGCGAGGATGCGATGGTGACCATGACGGCGCTGGCTCGCGCCCGGGCGGGCGACGGGGAGGCGTTCCGCGAGCTCACCGACCCCTACCGGCACGAGCTGCAGCTGCACTGCTACCGGATTCTCGGCTCGGTCCAGGACGCCGAGGACATACTGCAGGAAACCCTGCTGGCAGCCTGGCGCGGGCTTGACGGGTTCGAGGAGCGGGCTTCGATGCGCAGCTGGCTGTACAAGATCGCGACGAACCGGTGCCTGAACGCGCTGCGTGACTCCGGCCGGCGCCCCAAAACCGCGGCCGGATCCGGGTTCCTGAGCCCCCCGCCCGAGCCCACCCGGCGGGGCGAACCGCTGTGGCTGCAGCCCTACCCGGACACGCTCCTCGACGATGTGCCCGACGCCGCGCCCGGTCCCGAGGCCCGCTACGAGTCCAGGGAGGCGCTCGCGCTGGCGTTCGTCGCCGGGCTGCAGCGCCTGCCACCGCGGCAGCGCGCCGTCCTGGTGCTGCGCGACGTACTCGGCTACCCCGCGGCCGAGGCCGCCCAGATGCTGGAGACCAGCCAGGTCTCGGTGAACAGCGCCCTGCAGCGCGCCCGCGCCACGCTCGGCGGCCAGCTCCCCTCCCCCGGCCGTGACCGCGCGCCTGCGCCGCGCTCGCCGCGCGAGCGGGAGATCGTCAGCCGGTTCGTGGATGCCTTCGAGGCCGCCGACATCGAGCGGCTCGTCAGCGTGCTCACCGACGACGCGTGGATGACCATGCCGCCCGAGCCGCTGGAATACCAGGGTCACGCCGCGATCGCGGAGTTCTACGTGACCCGGACCTGGTGGGGCGCACGGCCCATCAAGCTCGTGCCCATCCGCGCCAACGGCCAGCCCGCGTTCGGCTACTACCTACGCGACGCACACGCACCAATCGCGCACGCCAACGGTCTCATCGTGCTCACCCTGGCCGGGGACAAGGTCTGCGCCATCACCCGGTTCGGGGACAACAGCCTGTTCCCCCACTTCGGCCTGCCCCGGACCCTGCAATGGAGTCAAAACGCCCACAGCGACGCCTAGCCAACGTGGCCGCGACCATCCTGGTCGTGCTGGCCAGAACAACCGGCGCGCGGTGAACCCCGTCGGCTCAAACTCGCTCGACCCGCCGACCCGTCCGAACGGCCCGTAGCGACTTGCACCCGGTGATGCTCCTGAGCCCGGCCGAGCTCACTCCTCGAAGGGGCGACATTATGGTGCGGCGGCACCCCAGCACCCTGGCAGGCGAACCCGCCCCTCCCTGTCCGCGGCTAGCCGCCCCGCCGTGAGGGCAGGTGGTCACACACATCCTCCAGATCGGTATCCCCTGGGGGATAATTTCAGGTCCGGATCCGCCGCGCAGATCGGCGGTTCAAGTGCGCAACCGCGCGGGAGTCTGGTAACGGGGTGTGAGATGCGGCGGGCCCCGGGGGCGGCGCGTAGGACTGGGTTCGCTCACGGCTGACGCTGATGCCGGGCGGCGCCAGGCACCAGGGTTGAGAATGGCAGCATGGCACACCGGCGGGCGGCTCTGGTAGCGGTGCTTGCCGACGTCCACGGCAACCTCCCAGCGCTCAGCGCAGTGCTCGCGGAGCCCGACGTCGCAGCCGCAGATGCTGTGGTGCTGCTGGGTGATATCGCGCTGGGGCCGATGCCCGCTGAGACCCTGGAGGTGCTGGCGGGGCTGGGCGAGCGAGCGATCTGGGTGCACGGCAACTGCGAGCGGGAGATGGTCGCCGCCTTTGACGGCACAACGGTGCCCGGGCCGAACGGCCCGCAGGCTGCCGCGAGCGCCGCACTGATCGGCCGACGGCACCGCGACATGCTGGATCGCCTGCCACTGGCCGTGACCCTGGAGATCGACGGCCTGGGCGTGTGCGGGTTCTGTCATGCTTCGCCGCGCCGCGACGACGAAATGCTGCTGGTCGACAGCCCGGTGGAACGCTGGGACGCCGCCTTGTCCGGGCTCGGCGCCGAGGTCGGGACGGTGGTCTGCGGGCACACCCACATGCAGTTCGACCGGCTCGCCGCCGGCCGCCGGGTCATCAACCCGGGCAGCGTCGGCATGCCTTACGGCCCGCCAGGTGCACACTGGGCCCTGCTGGGGCAAGGTATCTGGCTGCGCCGTACCCGTTATGACACGGCGGCAGCCGCCGAGGTGATCAAGGCCAGCCGGTACCCCGACGGCGCGGCGTGGGCCCGCGAGTACGTGCTCCACCACTACTCCGATACCGAGGCCCTCACGGCGTTCACCGAGATCGCCCGCCAGGAGGAAGGCCCGGCCCGGTAACTGCCTGATCTGCATCCAGCTGAGCAGCACAGCAACCCGTTTGACCCCATCCCGGACGGCGGGGCCAGGGCATCCAGCACGGCCCAGGGTCAATCACGCACCGCTACCAGGAACCGCCGGGCACACCACGCTGAGCGCCGACTACGCGCTGCCTGTTGATAACGAGGTCGCTGCGGCCAGGCGGCACGGAACGGCCATTTCCGGCTCGCGTCCTGCCTGTTTCTGCGGTCTGAGAAGCGGTTTCATGCATGGCCGCGCGGCCGCCGACGTCGAGCGCGGGCCAGTGGCGCCTGGCTATCCCGGGCGGAGCATTTGCACATTGGCCCGGTTGCTGGGCTGGGCGCCGGTGATCGCGCCGATGACACAGGCGCCCATCACCCCGGACGGTGCGCCGGGGCCGGCGCGTGGCGGGTGCGGACCTGTGACTGGTCTAGTCTGGAGAATCCGTTGCCGTGCGGTCCTGGCCGGGCCGGCGCCCGCTGACCCGTCCGGCGGCCTTGACGGCCTGCTGGCCGGCGATGCCGGCTGGTACGGCGAGGTGACCGGAGGAGGCCCGGTGACGCAGCCGGACCAGGACCTGGTGCGGGCAGCCAGCGCGGCTTTCGGCCGCGGCGACCTGGGCGCCCTGCGCGATCAGTTCTTCGCCGCCGACATCGTCTGGCATACCGCGGGCACGGGCCCGCTGGCCGGTGACTATCAAGGCGCGGCGCAGGTGATGGAGCTGCTTGCCAAGATCTCTGAGCTGTCTGGCGGCACGGTCCGGACCGAGCTGCGCGACGTCAGCGACGACCACACGGTCGTGTTCACCGCAATCCGCGCCGAACGGGCGGGCAAGCAGCTTCAGCTCAACCTCGTCCACGTCATCCACGCCGAAAACGGCAAGGCGACCGAGGTCTGGACTCAATCCTCAGATCCCGCCGCGGCAGCGGAGTTCTGGTCATAGCGCACACCTGCGCCGGCCGGGTTCGCGCCACCGGGTCGGCCTGCCCGCTCGCTCCGTGGCTGTGCACGCATCCGCTGCGCCGGGAAGTTCCTTTATGCCCACCGCGGCGGCGAAGTGGCCTACCACCGGAGCCGAAGCCAGGCCCACCGAGCCGGACGCCAGCCCATCAGCACATGCCAGCCAGACCAGGGAGCACCACGGCCCATCCGGTCCCGGAACAACCGGGGCCCAGATTGACCAGATATGGCCGCACGCCGAAGGCTCCGTCTTCTATTAGGCGGCTCTTTGCGCGTCCGCCACCAGAGCACCGACCACGCTGTGTCATCGCCGGCACCGGCGGGCCAAGGTCGGCAGGAAGTTCCGCCGCGAGCTGGCAGACATCCGCGGCGGAATCCCCGGCCGGGCGGAGCCTTGGTCCTGTTACTGGGATGGGATGCCGAGCGCTTCGGGGTGGGCCCGGCGGTAATGCTCGGTCAGGATCTCGCTGATGTTGCCGGGCCGGTAGGCGAGGGTGCGGTCGCAGATCTGGCAGCGGGTGACCGGCAGATGGGTGACAGTCACCGGGAAGCGGCGGGAACGGGGCGTGCTCATCATCTTCCATGGTGCCAGCCCTGCTGGAGTGACCTTGCCCTCCGTGCTCGCGCGAACGCGCGACTCGCGGCAGAAGCGGATGGGCTGGCGGCTATAGCTATCAGGTTGCCGCAGTCATGTGATGAAGCTTGGCTCAAGCACCCGAGAATGCGACTGATAGTCGCACTGTGGCTATGTTGAAATAACCTTGAT
>Ga0207646_10006054_pt1 | contig 12601 bp, 9 predicted proteins | sample KBSK5502metaG_FD_184343 | JGI IMG/M metagenome (GOLD analysis project Ga0207646, IMG submission 184343) | Corn, switchgrass and miscanthus rhizosphere microbial communities from Kellogg Biological Station, Michigan, USA - KBS K5-50-2 metaG... | ecosystem: Host-associated > Plants > Roots >...
GCTTGTAGCAGCACACGTGCTCCTCGGTCTGCCGCAAGACCTCTCGGCAGTGCCGCAGCGCGCCCGCCGCGCCGCCGGCGATGCGCTCCGGGTCTGGGTCCAACCCGACGCAAAGCATGGTGTCGCGCTCTTTTGCAAGCGCGCGCAGGCGTTCGAAGTAGCTCATGGGCAGATTGAATCGTAGCTAGCATGAACTCGTGGAGCGGCTGATCCGGATCGGTCTGGCCCAGGTCAACACCACGGTCGGCGACCTGGAGGGAAACGCACACCTCATCACCGAGTGGATCGGACGCGCGCGCGACGAGGGCGCCGACATCGTCGCTTTTCCCGAGCTCGCGCTCACGGGCTACCCGCCGGAAGACCTGGTGCTGAAGCCCGGTTTCGTGCGCGACAACTTCAAGCACCTGAAGGTCGTGGCCCGGGCGACAAAAGGAATCTCGGCCGTCGTGGGTTTCGTCGACGAGGACGGCGACCTCTACAACGCCGCGGCTTTCATGCACGACGGGAAGATCAAATCGATCTACCACAAGGTGTTCCTGCCGAACTATGGGGTGTTCGACGAACAGCGCTATTTCGCGCCCGGCCACCGGTCTCCGATCATCGAGCTGTCCGGCATCCGCGTCGGGGTCACCATCTGCGAGGACTGCTGGTATCCGTCAGGCCCGATGGCGTGGCAGGCTTACCACGGCGCCGAGCTGCTGATCAACATCAACGGCTCGCCGTACCACTACGGCAAGCGCGGACCGCGCGAGGAGATGGTCGCGGGCCGAGCGGCGGACTACGGGGCGTTCGTCGCGTACGTCAACGAGATCGGCGGCCAGGACGAGCTCGTCTTCGACGGCAACAGCGTCATCTTCGGCCCGGAGGGCGAGGTGCTCGCGCACGCCGCGTCGTTTCGCGAGGACCTGCTCTTGTACGACGTCGACCTGACCACAGCCGCGTATCACCGGCCGCACGAGAAGATCCGCTACGAGGCCGATGGTGCGGCGCGCCTGGAGCTGGTAACGAGCGAGGTTTCGATCCCGGCCCCGGCGGTTGAGCGGCCGAAGCCCAAGCTCGTCCCTCGCATCGAGACCCCGCTCGAAGGAGCCGCCGACATCTACGCCGCCGTCGTGCTCGGCACCGGCGACTACATCCGCAAGCAGCAGTTCAAGAAGGTCGTCGTCGGCCTTTCAGGCGGCATCGACTCGGCGCTGACAGCCGCGGTCGCTGCCGACGCTCTCGGGCCGCAGAACGTGATCGGGGTGCGCATGCCCTCCCGCTACACGTCGCCAGAGAGCCTCGAGGACGCCGGGCTCGTCGCCGAGGCGCTGGGGATCCAGCTCCTGGACTTCCCCATCGAGCCCGCGCACCGCGGTTTCGAGCAGATCCTCGCGACTGCGTTCGAAGGCACCCAGCCTGGCATCGCCGAAGAGAACCTGCAGCCCCGAATCCGCATGATCATCCTGCACGCGCTGTCGAACAAGTTCGGCTACATCGTGCTCACGACCGGCAACAAGTCGGAGATCGCCACCGGCTACACGACGCTGTACGGCGACTCCGCGGGGGGCTTCGCGGTGCTCAAGGACATCACCAAGACGACGGTCTATGAGCTGAGCCGCTACCGCAACACGCTCAGCCCGGCGATCCCCGAGCGGATTCTCACCAAGCCGCCCTCGGCCGAGCTCAAGCCGGGCCAGAAAGACTCGGACAGCCTGCCGCCGTATGAAGAGCTCGACCCCATCATCCACGGGTATGTCGAAGAAGACCTCACGCCAGAAGAGCTCATAGCCAACGGCAATCGCCCGGAGACGGTGGCCCGCGTGATCCAGCTCGTCGACCGCAGCGAGTACAAGCGCCGCCAGTCACCCCCCGGGGTAAAGATCACGCCGCGTGCGTTCGGTCGCGACCGGCGCATGCCGATCACCAACCGATACGTCCCCAACGGCGTCGGTCCTGCGAAGTAGGCGACCCGCTGGGCATAATCAAGTCTGATAGCAGGTATAGATAGGAGCTATATGGCGGGATTGTTCGACGTCGTCGTGGTGGGTGGTGGTCCGGGCGGATATGTAGCAGCGCTCCGTGCCGCGCAGCTCGGAGCGAACACAGCCATCATCGAGAAGGACCGGCTCGGCGGGACCTGTCTGGTCCGTGGCTGCATCCCCACCAAGGCGTTGCTGCAGTCGTCGGAGCTGTACACGCTCGCCAAGGGCGGCGCTCAGTTCGGCGTCGTCGCGGACAACGTCGCCTTCGACTGGCCGGCCGCGCAGAAGCGAAAGGGCGCGGTGGTCGACCAGCTCGTCAAAGGCGTGGAAGGACTTCTCAAAGCCGGCGGGGTGACGGTCTTCCGCGGCGCCGGCAAGCTGGCTAGCGGCGGAGCGATCGAGGTCGCCGGCGAACGCCTGCAGGCGAAGGACATCGTCATCGCCACAGGCTCGGCAGTCTCCCGTATCCCGCTGAAAGGCGCCGAGCTGACCATCGACTCCGACGCCATCCTCGAGCTGAAGGAGGTTCCGAACCGGCTCGCGGTCATCGGCGGCGGCGTGGTCGGCATGGAGTTCGCGGCCATGTTCGCCGCGCTTGGCAGCAAGGTCACCGTGCTCGAGATGCTGCCGCAGATCCTGCCGATGGTCGAGGCAGACGTCGTCAACGCCTACGCCAAGCACCTCGCCGGCCTGGGCGCCGAGATCCACACCAGCAGCAAGGTGGCCGAAGTCGCGAAGTCAGGAAAGGCGCTGCAGGTTCGCTTCTCGACCGGAGGCGAGGGTGGCGCCGTGGATGCGGACCAGGTGTTGCTCGCGGTCGGGCGGTCTCCGTACACCGAGGGTCTCGGCGCCGAGGCCGCCGGTGTGAAGCTCGAGCGCGGTCGCGTGGTGGTCGACGACCACCTGCGTACGAGTGCTCAGGGCGTCTGGGCGATTGGCGACGTGATCGGCGGCATCATGCTCGCGCACGTCGCCTCATATGAAGGTATATGCGCCGTCGAGAACATCGCCGGCCACGCGCGCATCCCTGACTACCACGCGGCCCCGAACTGCGTGTACACGGACCCTGAGATCGCGCACGTCGGCCTGGGCGAGAAGGAGGCGAAGGAGCGCGGCATCGAGGTTAAGGTCGGCCGCTTTCCGTTCGCCGCCGCCGGTCGCGCGCTGACGCTGGGTCAGACCGAAGGCTTCGTCAAAGTCGTGGCCGACGCGCCGACAGGTCGCATCCTCGGCGTGCACATCGTGGGACCCCGCGCCACCGACCTCATCGCGGAGGCGACGCTCGCGGTCCAGAACGGACTCACGCTCGACCAGCTCGACCTGACGATGCACGCCCATCCGACGCTGCCCGAAGCGATCATGGAGGCTGCGCTCGCGGCCCAGGGCCGGGCGATCCACATTGCCAACAGACGCTCAAATCCGGTTGCGCCCAACCCCTCTCCTGCCCCAGTGGCTACGGCGGCTACCGCTCCGTTGCACAATCGTGAGCAGCAAATGGTCGCACCCGTGAAGCCAAGGGCCGCTCCGACCGCCGAGACGATTACCGCGAAGAGGCTCGAGCTCAAGAAGGAGAACCGGGACTTCTTGCTCGGGATCCACCGCACCATGCAGCTGATCCGGCGCTTCGAGGAGCGCGCCCAGGAGCAGTACACCAAGGCCAAGATCGGCGGCTACTGCCACCTCAACATCGGCGAGGAGGCGACGGTCGTCGGGGCCATCCTGCCCCTCAAGCTGACCGACTACATCTTCACCAGCTATCGCGAGCACGGGCATGCCATCGCGCGCGGCATCGACCCGAAGGCGGTGATGGCCGAGCTGTTCGGAAAGGAGACCGGCACGTCGCACGGGCGCGGCGGCTCGATGCACATGTTCGACGCCAAGCTGCGGTTCATGGGCGGGTACGGCATTGTCGGTGGTCATCTGCCCCTCGCCGCGGGTGGCGCGGCGGCGATCAAGTACCGCGACCAGAAGGATGTGGTCGAGTGTCTGTTCGGCGACGGCGCCACCAACATCGGCGCCTTCCACGAATCGCTGAACTTCTCCAAGGTCTTCGACCTCCCCGTGCTCTGGCTGTGCGTCAACAACCGGTACGGCATGGGCACCCCGGTCGACAAAGCCTCGGCGGTCGCGGACATCTACAAGAAGGCGTGCGCGTACGACATGGAATCGATCCAGGTCGACGGCATGAACGTGCGCGAGGTGCTCATCAAGACGTCGGAGATGCTCGAGAAGATCCGAGCGGATTCGCAGCCGCGGTTCATAGAGGCGCTCTGCTACCGCTTCCGGGGCCACTCCGTCGTCGATCCGGACAAGTACCGATCGGCCGAGGACAAGGAGAAGTTCCGCAAGGCGGACCCGATCGTGTTCTTCGAGCACGAGCTGGAGACATCAGGCCTCGCCGACGAGGAGTACTTCAAGACGGTTCGCCAGGAGATCGAGACCGAGGTCCAGGACATCATCAAGTTCGCGGACGAGAGTCCCGACCCCAAGGTCGACGACCTCTACAAATACGTCTACGCCGGCGAATGGGAAGAGAGTCCGGCGCTGCGAGGAGACCCGCTCTAGATGGCGGCTGAAGAAAAGCTCTATCGCGTCGCCTTGCGCGAGGCTTTGGCGGAGGAGATGGAGCGGGACGACTCCGTCTACTTGATCGGCGAGGACATCGGCAAGTTCGGCGGGGCGTACCGCGTCACGGAAGGCCTGCTGGATCGCTTCGGCGAGAAGCGCGTCGTCGACGCCCCGATCGCTGAAGAGGTGATCGTCGGCAGCGCCATCGGCTCGGCGATGCTGGGCCTGCGCCCGGTGGTCGAGATGATGACCATCAACTTCTCCCTGATCGCGTACGACCAGATCGTCAACAACGCGGCGAAAATCCGCTACATGTTCGGCGGCGAGGCGAAGGTGCCTCTGGTCATCCGCATGCCGGGCGGCGCCGGCCACCAACTTTCGGCGCAGCACTCACACAGCTTCGAGGTGTTGTACGGGCTCATTCCGGGCCTGATCGTCGTCGCGCCCACGACGCCCGAGGACGCCAAGGGAATGCTGAAAACGGCCATCCGCACCGACAACCCGGTGATGTTCCTCGAGTCGATGAGCCTGTACAACGTGCGCGGCATGGTGCCGGACGGCGACTACACGACGCCCATCGGAAAAGCGGCGGTCCGGCGCACGGGGTCCGACATCACGATCGTCGGGGTGTCACGGATGGCCGTGCTCGCAAACGAGGCCGCGAAGCAGCTCGAAGAGGAGGACATCGACGCCGAGGTCATCGACCTGCGCTCGATCCGCCCCATCGATTGGCCGCCCATCGTTGAGTCGGTCCGGCGCACGAGCCGGTGCATGGTCGTCGAGGAGGGCTGGGCGACGTATGGCGTGACCGCCGAGATCGCAGCCGGCGTGCAGGAGCGCTGTTTCGACTACCTGGACGCGCCGATTCGCCGGCTCGGTGGCGCGCAGGTGCCGATGCCCTACAGCCTCCCGCTGGAGAAGGCGTCGATCCCGACCAGCGAGGACATCAAGAGGCTTGCGCGCGAGGTGGTCGGTAGGAAAAAGCTCGATGGCTGATATCAACATGCCCAAGCTCTCCGACACGATGGAGGAGGGCACGATCGTCGAGTGGAAGAAGAAGACCGGCGACCCGGTCAAGAAAGGCGAGGTGATCGCCGAGGTCGAATCGGACAAAGCGACGTTCGACCTCGAGTCCGAGGCTGATGGGGTCTTGAACATCCTGGTCGAGCAGGGCGTGCCGGCCAAGATCGGCGCTCCGATCGCCCGCATCGGCGACGCGGGTGCCCCCACCCCCGCCGCGAAGGAGCCGACAAAAGAACGACCGAAGGCAGCTCCGGAACCCCCTCCAAAAACGCCGCCCCCCACACCGTCGGCGCCTAACGGCGCGGACGGAGCTCCCCGCGAGGCGGGGAGCCCAGGCGCAGCGACAGTCGAGGTGAAGGCGTCGCCTCTCGCCCGGCGTCTGGCGTCAGAGCTGGGAGTCAACCTCGCCACGATCCAGGGCAGCGGCCCGGAGGGCCGGATCGTCAAGGAGGACGTGGAAGCAGCGGCTGCGGGCAAGGCGGCGCCAGTGCGAGCGCCCTCCCCCACCCCGGCTCGCCCGTCCGGACCTGACGTTGAAGTCGTCGAGCCCAATCGCATGCAGGCGACCATCGCCCGCCGCATGGCCGAGGCGAAGTCGACCATCCCGGAGTTCACGGTCACGGTCGAGGCTCGCGTGGACCTGGCGGTCAGCATGCGCCAGCAGCTCAAGGACTCCGTGCCCGGCGCCGAGAAGGTGACGATGACGGACTTCCTCGTGCGCGCGAGCGCTCTGGCGTTGAGGAAGTTCCCCGAAGTCAATTCGTCGTGGGTCGACGGCAAGTTCCAGCGCAAGCGGCGCATCAGCATCGGGCTCGCTGTGGCGCCATCGCAGGGCATGGGCCTTCTCGTCCCCGTCGTGCACGACGCGGACTTGAAAGACCTGATCCAGATCTCCATCGAGTCGCGTCAGGTCATCGAACGCGCTCGGTCAGGCCGGCCCGCCGAGGGCGACCTCAGCGGCGCCACCTTCACGATCTCGAATCTCGGAATGTACGGCGTCGACGAGTTCACCGCCATCATCAATCCACCCGAGGCGGCGATCCTCGCCGTCGGGGCGATCAAAGACGTTGCCGTGGTCGATGCGGGTCGCATCGTGCCCGGCAAAGTGATGCGCATGACCCTTTCGGTCGACCACCGTGTCTTCTATGGCGCGACCGCTGCGCAGTTCATGGCCGAGGTCAAGCGCCTGATCGAAAACCCCGTGACGCTGGTCGTCCCCGCCACGCAGTGACCCCCGGCGAGGTCGCGGACCTTCTGGAGTCGTCGGGCCGGGCGTTCGCTTCCACGCTGACCGCAGTCCCGCCAAACGTCGCCTCGTGGCATCCCGCGCCAGGCGAGTGGTGCGTCAACGAGGTCGTCGGGCACGTGATCGTGACCGAGAAAAACGGATTCGCGGGCAGGATCGGGGTCATCCTCGGCGCCGATGAGCCCGACCTACCCACATACGATCGCGACGGCATCCAGAAGACCCGAAACGACTGCGCGCGCGATCCGAAAGAGCTGGCTCAGGAAATGCTCGTCGTGCGCTCTCAAAGCCTGGAGCTTATTCGGGCGCTGCGCCCCGAGCAGATCGAGCGCGGCGGCACGCATCCGGAGGTCGGCCGCCTCACGGTGGAGGACCTGCTTCATGAATGGGTCCACCACGACGGCAACCATCTCCGCCAGGCGCTCGCGAACGTACAGGCGTATGTGTGGCCGAACATGGGCAACGCCCGGCGCTTCTCCCGCCCAGATATTTAGCCGCTAGCCCCCACCCGACAGCGCTCCCTGCGGGAGCGGTGTCGACCTACCCACGAGTGGGGAGGCAGCGGGCAGCGTGAGGTGCACACGCAGATTGCCGGCATCGTCGACGTCCGCCCACAACCTTCCGCCCATAGCCGTCGCCAGCTCGCGTGAGATCGCCAACCCCAGCCCCACGCCGCCGGCCGCCGCCGACCGCGCCGGGTCCGCGCGGTAGAACCTTTCGAATATCCGGTCCGGGGCCGGACGGTGCGGCCCGGCCGGGTTCGACACGACCGCCTCAATGGAACCGCCGACAAGACGCGCGGTCGCCGTAATCGTTGAACCTGACGGGGCGTACTTCACGGCGTTGTCCATGAGGTTGTCGACGATCTGGTGCAGGCGCTCGGGATCGGCGGCGACAGGAGGAATGTCGGCCGGCACGTCGAGCTCGAGTTTGAGCTGGCGCGCGTCGGCTCGAGACCGCACGATCTCCAACTCCTGTTCCAGCTGACCGCGAAGATCGACCGCGGTGATGTGGATCGATATCGATCCCGCCTCGACTCGAGCCAGGTCGAGGAGCTCCTGTGCCATTCGCAGGACGCGCTCCGACTCCTCATGCACGACGGTCGCGGCCCGAGAGCGTTCGAGGTCGGTGACAAGGCTTCCGTCGACGAGCGCCTGGCTGAACCCGATCAGGCTCGTCAACGGAGTCTTCAGCTCGTGCGAGACGTTCGCCAGGAATTCGCGCTGGACCTTGCGCGCCCTCTCCACCGCCTCCGCCATACGATCGAACGCAGTCCCCAATGTGCCGATCTCGTCGGTTCCCCGGATGCCGACGCGCCGTGAGTAGTGGCCCGCCGCGATGTCCTCGGCCGCCGCGGCCAGCTGGCCCAGCGGCCGAGTGAGAGAACGGCTTACGAGCAGCACGAGAAGCATCGCGAGGACCAGCGCGGCTCCGCCCGCGAGCAGCAGGCGGGGCACGAGCTCGTTCGCGGCCGCGGCCGCAAACGCTCCTTGCGGCACCGCGAGCACGACATAGGCGGCGGTCAACGGGTCTCGTGCCGGCGTGATGGCGGTGGCGGCGACGAGGTAGGTCTGGCCGTCGAGGGTGATCCGCGCCTCGGCCACACCGCTGACCCGCTTCGACGCCGACACGGAGATGTCCTGTCCCTCGGTGTCCTGGCTGCCGCTGTCGAAGACGACGCGGAACTGGCTGTTGAGGAGCAACAGCCGGTTGCTACCCAACTGAGAGGCAAGAGCCGCCAGCCGCTGTTTGTAATCGATGGGATCGTCCATGCCGCGTGACGGGGTGCACGCGCCCGCGTTGGTCGCGGCGCCAACGCGCAACTGACACTGCTCATGAATTACTAGCGGGCGGGCGGTCTGGATCGATCTGTCCAACTGCTGCTGCGCGCTCTGCAGCTCCAGGTCGCGCACCAGGACCCAGGTTAGAGCCCCGCTGAGCAAAAGGCTGACGGCCACGATGCCGGCCGCTGCGGCGAGTAGCCGGAGTCGGAGGCTCAGCTCGCCGCCAGCTCCAACCGGTAGCCGACGCCCCACACCGTCTGGATGCTCGGGTCCGAGATCTTCGCGGCGGCGAGCTTCTCGCGGACCTGCTGGACGTGGACGTCGACCGTCCGCGTGTACCCCGGGAAGTCATAGCCCCACACGAGGTCCAGCAGCTCGCTGCGCTGGAACACCCGCCCGGGATGGCGCGCAAGCAGCGCGAGGAGGTCGAACTCTTTCGGCCGGAGCTGGACCCGGGCGCCGCCCTGGCGCACCTCGTGGCGCTCCAGGTCGACCTCGAGCCTGCCCGCCCGGATGAGCCTGGGCTGGTCGGGCTCGAGCCGAGCCCGGCGGAGGAGCGCCTTGGCGCGGGCCACCAGCTCTTGCGGATGGAACGGCTTGGTCAGGTAATCGTCCGCCCCCACCTCGAGCCCGACGACCTTGTCGGTGACCTCGTCGCGGGCCGTGAGCATGATGATCGGCACCTGGCTTTGCTTGCGGATCTCCTTGCAGATGGTGAGCCCGTCGGTGCCGGGCAGCATGATGTCGAGGACCACGAGGTCCGGCTTGACCTGGCCGAAGCGGACGAGCGCCTGCGTCCCATCCCCCACTCCCTCCACGTCATAACCCTCGCGCGAGAGGTATAGGCGAGCCAGCTCGAGGATGTGCGCCTCGTCGTCGACGACCAGGACCTTGAAGCTCAATGCGGCCATACCATCAATAGATCACCATCCCGTCATCCGGATGTCCGGGTGACGTGAGCGAAATGTAAACGAGCTAAGCCTTGGTTTTCGAAGCCGCGCGTTTGTCGGTGCCGGCCCGAAGGACCAGCTTCAACGGGTTGCCCGACAGCCCAAACCGCTCCCTGATCGCTTTCTCGAGGTAGCGCCGGTAGGAGAAGTGGAGGAGCCCGACATCGTTCACGAACATCACGACCGTCGGGGCTTCCGAAGCCGCCTGGGTGGCGTAGCCAAGCCTGAGGCGACGGCCTTTGAAGCTCGGCGGCGGGTGGTCGATGAAGGCCTGACGCAGGACACGGTTGAGCTCGTTGGGTGGGATCTTGATGCGGCGGTTGCCGACCACCTCCAGGGCGGCCGGGATCACCTGCTGCATGCCTTCTTTGGTCTTCGCCGACACGGTCACGATGGGCGCGAAGGGCGCGAACTTGAACCTTCCGGTGAGCACAGTTCGCCAGTAAGCCGCCTTGCGCATGGCCGGCTCGACGAGGTCGATCTTGTTGACTACTATGACCAGCCCCTTCCCCGCCTCGAGGGCATAACCGGCCACGTGCTGGTCTTGCGCCAGCACCCCTGCCGAAGCGTCGAGCACCAGGAGCACGACGTCCGCTCGCTCCATCGCATGGATGCCGCGCAGTAGGCTGTACCGCTCGAGCTGGTCGCGGGCCGTTGATTTCCGGCGGATGCCGGCCGTGTCGATGAGCATCACCGGCACGCCGTCGTAAAGCAGCTCGGTGTCGATCGGATCGCGCGTCGTCCCCGGTATCGGGCTGACGAGCGCGCGCTCGTCGCCGAGCAGCGCATTGAGAAGGGATGACTTACCGACGTTGGGGCGGCCCATGATCGCAAGCCGGTCGGCTTTCGAGTCCGGCGCCGGCTCTTCTGATGGCTCCGGCAGTTGCTCGATGACCCGATCCAGGAAGTCGCCGATCCCCAGGCCATGCTGAGCGGAGATCAGGTTGGGTTCGTCGAAACCGAGCTCCAGGATCTCGTGCGCGAAATGGCGGTCGTTGGGCGAGTCGGCTTTGTTCGCGGCGACGAGAACACGGCGGCCGGACCGGCGAAGCAGCCGCACGATCTCTCGGTCGATGGCAGTCAGTCCTTCGCGGACGTCGAGGAGCAGCACGATGACGTCGGCCTGATCGATCGCGACCTTGGTCTGAGCCTCGATCGCGGCGCGGGATTCGTCCTTGGCGGAATCCATGTCCAGGCCGGCCGTGTCGACGATCGTGAACTCGCGGCCGGCCCACTCCGCGACGCCGTACAGGCGGTCGCGCGTCAGCCCCGACTGGGAGTCGACGATCGCCTTGCGCCAGCCCAGGATGCGGTTGAAAAGGGTCGATTTACCCACGTTGGGGCGACCCACGATGGCGACGATCGGCCTCGACATGGATTCAATTAGGCCAGCTTTCAACCCACGGCGTTGTGGAGTACCGTAAGCGGGGTCGCACGAATGTCAACCAAGCCCGTCGTTTTTTGGTCTCGGCTGTACCGCCTCATCGCCTCCCCATTCGCGCCTGCTCCATGCGCTATCTGCGGACGGGGACATGCCTCGATCGGATGGGCGCTCGACCCGTTCGGCCGGATGCACGGCCGCTGTCCGGGCTGCCTGGATGAAGTCGGCCCGGTTGACTCGACGCCCGCGGCATCCACGACTCCCACATCGGGTTGACGACTTAACCACCCGGCGCTTCACCGTCGAGGAACGCCGCGCGCGGCTGGCGTGGCGCCACCACCTCGCGCCAGGAAACCGCGTGTCGTCGGCCACCGAGGTCGCCCGCGACATCGTCGGCCTGCACAGCACCGACCCGGCCACCGTGTTCGTCGCCGCGTGGGCTCGGATGAAGAATGCGGACGTCCCCGGCATCGAGCGGGAGCTCTACGACGACCGCTCGCTCGTGCGCGTCCTCGTCATGCGCCGGACGGCATTCGTCTTGCCTCCAGAGGAAGCCGGTATCGCGCTCGCGGCTTGCGTGCGCTCGGTCGGCCAGGTGCAGCGCAGGCAGCTCGTCCAGTGGATCGAGAAGGCGGGCATCGTCAAGGACGGAGCCCGCTGGTTGAGGAGACTCGAGGAGTCGACGTTCGACGCCGTGGCCGCGCGCGGCACCGCAACCGCGGTTCAGGTTTCTCAAGACGTGCCACTTCTTCGGCGAGAGCTCGTCGTTGCCGAAGGGACCAGGAACGAGGCCCGAGTGAACCTCGGTTCTTTTGTCCTTCGTCTGCTCGCCGTCGACGGCCGTTTGATGCGTGGGCGTCCGCGCGGAGGCTGGCTGAGCACGCAATGGTCGTGGTCGACGACCAGGTACTGGCTGGGCAACGAGCTCAAGACATGGACCATCCACGCGGCACAGGCCGAGCTGGTCCGGCGCTGGCTCAAAGCCTTCGGGCCTGCCACGGTCGAAGACGTCAGGTGGTGGACGGGCTGGACCCTGGCCGACGTCCGGCGCGCACTCACCGCGATCGCTCCGGTCGAGGTCGAGCTCGACGGCGCCACCGGCATCGCGCTCGCCGACGACCTCGGCCGCACACGCCGGCCGGAACCATTCGCCGTCCTGCTGGCCGGTCTCGATCCCAGCGTCATGGGTTGGGCAGGGCGCGACTGGTACCTCGGCGCTCACCGGTCCGCGCTGTTCGACCGTTCCGGCAACGCGGGACCGACGATCTGGTGGGACGGTCGCATCGTCGGCGGCTGGGCCCAGCGCCCAGAGGGTGCGATCGTCCTACGCCTCCTCGAAGACATCGGTCGTGATGGCAGGGCCGCTGTCGAGGCCGAGGCCGAGCGGCTGCGTGCCTGGCTTGGGGTCAGGAGGGTTCTCCCCCGGTTTGCGACGCCGCTGGTAAGGGAGCTTGCCGCGGGGGGCGAATCGAAAGAGTCGCCGCGGCAATCGCGCAGAGCACCGCGCCAAAGCCAAAAGCCGCGGCGGGGCTGACGAGCGTCCACAGCACACCCGCGGCGACGCTGGACACGAGGTCGCCGACGCCATTCACCCCGTTGAGCACTCCGAAGGCTGTGCCCAACCTGCGCTCCTCGACGATCGAGCTGGTGAGCGAGCTTTCGACGCCGCTGACCACGGGGTTCTG
>Ga0207646_10006055_pt1 | contig 12600 bp, 12 predicted proteins | sample KBSK5502metaG_FD_184343 | JGI IMG/M metagenome (GOLD analysis project Ga0207646, IMG submission 184343) | Corn, switchgrass and miscanthus rhizosphere microbial communities from Kellogg Biological Station, Michigan, USA - KBS K5-50-2 metaG... | ecosystem: Host-associated > Plants > Roots >...
CGTCCAGGCCCTGGCCTGCCGCTTCGGCTACGACCCGGGCCAGCCGCCGGCCATCTGATCCGATGAGGCCGGCGACGAGCGCACGATCGGCTGGTATTCCCTGTTCCTCGAAAGTTCTCAGCCACGCCACGATCCGGGTCTCGACGGTGTCCACCAGCGTTCCATCGAGATCGAAGATCCACGCGTCTGGTTGAACCAGATTGATAGCGGTTGAAGTATCGGACTCGAGCGCCAACTAGACCAGTCGAAGCGCGCCGGCTGTCGCGGCGGCCGATGCCACCACCACGATGAACGGCGCCCTCAGAAGCACCGCGATCGCGGCCACTCCAAGCGCCGCGGCGCGCACGTCGATCACCAGGTGATGGCCGGTCGAGAAGGTCTGCGTTGCCACCAGAGCGGCCAGCAGCGCGATCGGGACGAGCGGAATCGTCCGCTGCACGCGAGCGTCCTGCAGCAGGCGGGCGGGCAGCGACAGCCCGGCGAGCTTGAGCAGGTAGCAGGCAGCCGAAGCCACCAGCAGGCCGGCCCAGATCACTCCCGTGACCTCAACACGCCGTACAGCCCGACCAGGATCGCGACGATCAGCAGCGGGATCCCCGCCGGCACGAACGGAAGGCAGATCAGCGCCACCACGGCGGCCGCGATCGCGACCGCGAAAGGCTCGCGTGCCCGAAGGCGCGGGGCCAGCAAGGCGAGGAAGGCCGCCGGCGGGGCGGCGTCGAGGCCCAAGACCTTGGGGTTGGACAGGGCATGCGTCGCGAGCGCACCAATCAGCGTTCCCAGGTTCCACAGTCCGAACAGGGCGAAGCCGGTGGCCCAGAACGCGAAGCGAGAATCCATGACTTCGTCGCGAGCGATCGCCATCGCGGTGGTCTCGTCGATCACGAATTGGGCAGCCGCGGCGCGGCGCAGTCCCCGCACGCCGAGCAGCGACGACAGCCTCACCCCATACAGCGCATTGCGGGCGCCCAGTAGCGCGGCTGTAGCCGCACCCGCCCACACGCTTCCGCCAGCTCCGATCACTCCGACGATCGCGAACTGCGATGCGCCCGTGAACATCAACAGCGACAGCGCGCAAGTCTGGAGCAGCGACAGGCCGGCTGTCGTCGAGATCGCCCCGAATGACAGGGCATAGGCGCCGCTCGCGATCCCGATGCCCAGGGCATCGCGAACGATGCCCTTACGGGCATGGCTCAAGCGGGAGACCGGGCGTCGTCAGTGCTTCGCCGCGCCGGAGGGAGTAAGGACCCACCACAAGCCGCCGAAATTGTCGATGCCTTGCCCCGTCGCATCACCCGGCTGCTTGTCCGAGACGAAGTAATAGAGAGGATGGCCCGCGTAGGTCACCTCGACTTTTCCGTCCGTGCGTGTCGTCGTCCCGAGGATCGAGGCGGTGGCGCCGGTGCCGGCCTGCGGAGGTCCGCTGGTCAGAACGGGGGGCCAGACCTGCGCGCAACTCGCGTAGCAGGTTGAAGAGGCGCCCGTGTCTTTCACGAACAAGTAGACGGTGATTCCCTTCCCGTCGACCAGGATTTGACCCAGCTTGGCGTTGGTCGCCACAGCGATCGTGGTGGCGGCGGGGCTGGGCGTGGATGGGCTCGAACTTCCGCACCCGGCGACAAGCACGGAGGCGACCATCGCGCCGGTAATCAACAGTCTCGATTTCATGCATGCCGATACAGAACCGGGTTACGGCGACGGGGTTACTCGGGGGTCACGTACGCGGCGCTGAGCCCCCCGTCGACCAGGAACGTCGCCCCGTTGACGTAGCTGGACTCGTCGCCGGCCAGGAACAGCGCGGCGTTGGCGATCTCTCGCGCCTTGGCCAGGCGGCCCATCGGCAAATGCACGCGCCTCCGCTCGTATGCACCCGGCGTCTCCGAGAACAAGCGCATCAACAGTGGTGTCTCGACTGGTCCGGGGCACAGCGCGTTCACGCGGATCCCTTGCCGTGCGAACTGCACCGCGAGCTCGCGGCTCATGGACAGGACCGCGCCCTTGGAAGCGGTGTACGCGATCTGCGAAGTCGCGGCGCCCATGAGGGCTACGAACGAGGCGACGTTGATGACCGAACCACCACCGGTTTTCAACAAATGCGGGATTCCGTACTTACAGCACAGATACACACCCTTCGCGTTGACGGACTGGACGCGGTCCCACGCGTCCGGCTCCGTGATCAGGATCGAGTCGTCGTCCGCCGGCATGATGCCGGCGTTGTTGTAGAGCACGTCGATGCGGCCATAGCGCTTCTCGGTCTCCGCGTACATGGCCTGGACGCTGCTGGGATCGCTGACGTCGGCTTTGAAGAAGAACGCTTCTCTGCACTCGGCGGCCGCCTTCTCACCCGCCTCGACGCCCATGTCGGCCACGCACACTCGCGCGCCCTCGCCCGAGAACAGGATGGCGGCCTCGCGGCCGATGCCTCCGGCCGCGCCGGTGATCACCGCGACTTTGCCATCGAGCCTTCCCATCAAGCCTCCGTGGAGATGAACACGTTCTTAACCTCCGAGTAGCCGTCCATCGCATGCATGCCGAGCTCGCGGCCGAACCCTGACTGTTTGACGCCGCCAAAGGGTGTCGTGACCCGCACCGAGCTGTTGGAATTCACCGAAAGCACTCCGGTGTCGATCGCGCGCGCCATGCGCAGCGCCCTTGCCGCATCGCGCGTCCACACCGACCCCGACAGTCCATAGGGCGTGTCGTTGGCAAGGCGCACCGCCTCCGCTTCGTCCGCGAACGGGATGACCGCCGCCACCGGGCCGAACACCTCCTCGCGTGCCACGCGGTCGCGGTTTGACGCTTCGACGAGCGTCGGCGGGAACCAGAAGCCGGGGCCGGCAGGAGCGGCGCCACGAAACAGGGGCGTGCCCTCGACGAAAGCCGCGACCTTGGCCCGGTGATCGGCCGAGATCAGCGGGCCCATCTCGGTGTTCGCGTCTTCGGGGTTTCCGACCCGGAATCGAGAGGTCGCGTCGACCAGCAGCTCGAGGAAGCGGTCATACACCGACCTCTCGACGAAGATCCGCGAACGCGCGCAGCAGTCCTGGCCGGCATTCCCGAAGACCGCCGAAGGCGCCGATGCGGCAGCCTTCTCCAGGTCCGCGTCCGCGAAGATCACGTTGGCAGACTTGCCGCCGAGCTCGAGCGTGACTCGCTTCACGGTTGCGGCCGCGCCCTCCATGACCCGGCTGCCCACCTCGGTCGAGCCGGTGAAGCCGATCTTGGCCACGTCGGGATGGGCGATCAACCGCTCCCCCACGACCGAGCCCGGGCCGACCACAACGTTCAGCACCCCTTCGGGCAGGCCCACCTCGAGCGCGAGCTCGGCGAAGCGCAGGGCGGTGAGCGGCGTCAGCTCGGCGGGCTTGAGGACCACGGTGTTGCCGCACGCGAGCGCCGGCCCGAGCTTCCAGGCGGCCAGCATGAGCGGGAAGTTCCACGGCACGATCAGGCCGACCACGCCAAGCGGCTCGCGGAAGGTCAAATCCACGCCGCCCGCCACCGGGATCGTCTCGCCGTAATGCTTCTCGACCGCGCCCGAGTAGAAATGGAAGACGTCGCCGACCATGCCCATCTCCCATCGCGAGTCGCCGATCGGCTTGCCGACGTTGGCGGTCTCGAGGCGGGCGAGCTCCTCGCCGTGTTCCTCGATTTTCGAGGCGAGGCGGCGCAACAGCCGCGCGCGGTCCGCCGGCTTGACCGCGCGCCAAGCTGGAAATGCAGCTCGGGCCGCCGCGACCGCGCGGTCGGTCTCCTCGACCCCCGCCCGCTCGAGCTTCGCGATCGCCTTCTCGGTGGCCGGGTTCAGAACCTCCAGGGGTTTGGCGACCACGGTCATCCCCGCTCGAACAGCCTCTCGCGCTCGTAGCCGGTGACGACCTTGTCGAACTGCGCCTGCTCGGTGCGGGCGTACGTGAGGTAGTGGTCGACGACCTCGTCGCCGAACGCCTTGCGCGCCATCGTTCCTTTCTCCAGCTCCCCGATGGCGTCGCGCAGCGCGTGGGGGAATCTCTGCACGTCCGACTCATAAGCGTTGCCTGTGAACGCGGGCGGCAGCTCCAGGCGCTGCTCGATTCCATGCAGGCCCGCGGCCAGCAACGCCGCGAACGTGAGGTATGGGTTGACGTCGGCGCCGGGGATGCGTGTCTCGGTGCGCAGGTGCTGGCCGTGGCCGACGATGCGAAAACCGCAGGTGCGGTTGTCGTGCCCCCAGGCGAGCGTGGTCGGCGCCCAAGTGCCCGCCGCGTACCGCTTGTATGAGTTGATGTTCGGGGCGAGGAAGATCGCGAGCTCCGACGCGCCCGCGATGTGGCCGGCCAGGTACTGGCGAAAAGTCTCCGACTCTCCGTCGAACGTGTTGCGGCCGCCCTTCCAGAGGCTCGAATGCACGTGGCATGAGCTCCCGATCCAGGTATGGTCGGGCTTGGCCATGAACGTGACCGAGCACCCGTGCTGGTGGGCCATCTCCTTGATGCCGTTCTTGTAGATCACGTGGTTGTCGGCCATCCGCAGCGCGTCCGCGAAGTGGAAGTTGATCTCCTGCTGGCCAGGCCACGCCTCGCCCTTCGAGCTCTCGACGCGGATGCCGGCCGCTTTCATGCCCTTGCGCACAGCCCGGATGAACGGCTCGTCGTAGCTCGTCGCGAGCACGTGGTAGTCGAGGTTGTAGGGCACCGATGGAGTCAGATCGTTGTAGCCCTTGGCATGTGCCTCGGCGAACGTCTCCTTGAGCAGGTAGAACTCGAGCTCCGAGCCGAACATCGGCTCGAACCCGAGCTTGCGGGCGCGCTCGATCTGCGCGCGCAGGACCTGGCGTGGGGATGCTCTCACCGGCGAGCGGTCGTGCCACGTGACGTCGCTGAGCACGAGCGCGGTGGCCTCGAGCCACGGGATGCGGCGCAGCGTATCGAAGTCGGGCACCAGGTCGAAGTCGCCGTAGCCACGCTCCCAGCTGGCCATCGCGTACCCGGGCACGGGGTCCATCTCCATGTCGACCGTGAGCAGGTAGTTGCAGCCCTCGGTCGGCTCGCCGTTGGAGGACGACTCGATGAAGTACTCGCCATCCACCCGCTTGCCCATGAGCCGTCCCTGCATGTCCGTGAAGGCGACGATGACCGTGTCGATGTCGCCCTTCTTGACAGAGGCGGTCAGCTCTTCCTTGGTCAGCAAGCCGTCACCGTGCGGTTTTCTTGTCGCGGCCGCGAGCCCGTGCGACGAAGCGCTCGAACAGATGGCGCGCCCACGGCATGTCGGCGGCGAGCTCTTCGGGGTGGCACTGGACGGCGACGATCAGGCCATCGTTCGACTCCACGCCTTCGACCGTCCCGTCCTCGCCGGAGGCGGTTTGCTGGAGCCCGTCAGCCAGGTCCTTGATCGCCTGGTGGTGCAGGCTGTTGACCCGGATCTTGTCCTCACCGGCCGCACGCCCCAGCTCAGACGAAGGATTGACATCGATCGTGTGCGCAAGGTGGCTGCGCCCAAGCGCGCGCACCTCGTGACCCTCGAGATGCTGCACCAGCGAGCCGCCCATGGCGACGTTGATCACCTGCTGCCCGCGGCAGATGCCCAGCACCGGGAGCCCACGCTCGCGCGCCTGATGGAACAGCGACAGCTCCGTCTCATCGAGCTCGGGGTCGGTCTCCCCAAGATTCTCGTCCCTCCGCTCTCCGTAAAAGGACGGATCGACGTCCCAGCCTCCTGGGAGGAGGAGCCCGTCGAGGTCCGGGAGTGTTTTGGTCCCGGGGACCAGGTCCACGGGCTCGGCGCCCGCAGCCATCACCGCCCGGCGGTAGGGCGCGAAGTACTCGAGCCCCCGCCGGGGGTGAACCGTGATCCCGATCTTGGGCCCGCTAGCCGGCGGCCGCGAGCTCGGCTTCGATCTTGGCAAGCTCGTCCGCAGTCCCTTGGACCCTGGGACCCTTGAACCAATTCTTCGCGGAGAGGAACCAGTAGCCACCTGAGTAGATCAAAACTACGCCCACTGCGACTGGTGCGTAGTTGAAGGTGGTGGCAGTGTTGCCAGGCGCCGCCTGTGGCAGCACGAACAGGATCGCAATGAAGACGATCCAGATCACCGCGATCCATCCGACGATATAGCTCCAACGCCCGAGGTGCCACGGTCCGCGCTGGAACTTTTCGCCGGCGAGCAGCCGGAGCAGGATGGGCATGCCGTACGCGATGTAGAGCCCGATGACCGCGATCGACGTCACCGCGAAGTAGGCGACCGGACTGTACAGGTAGGGCAGGCCGAGGATGAAGGCGCCCACCGCGGCAAACCAGATCGAGTTGGTCGGAGTCCGTGTGCGCGGGTTGATCTTGTGCCAGAACTCTGAGCCCGGTACCGCGCCGTCACGCGAGAAGGCGTAGACCATGCGGGAGTTTGCGGTGACCGAGGACATGCCGCAATAGAACTGGGCGCCGACGATGATGAACAGCAGGAAGAGGCCCAGGTTGTGGCCGGCGGCGTCGAGAAAGACCTGTGCGCCCGGCGTGACCGCGCTCGCCTCGGCGGCGTAGTCCTGGATCGCGCCGGTGACGCCGATCAGCAAGATCCAACCCGCGATGAGCGAGACCACGATCGACCACACGATGCCTCGCGGGCCCGCGAGCGCGGCGTTGTTCGTCTCCTCGGTCATGTGGGCCGAGGCGTCGTAGCCGGTGAACGTGTACTGGGCCAGCAGCAGTCCGATCAGGAAAACGTAGATCGGGACTCCCCCAAAGCTGAAGCCCGTGTTGTTGACGAAGTTGGTGAAGATGAAGGACACCGACTGGTGATGCGACGGTACGAAAAACAGAACGACGAAGATGATGGCGACACCGATCAGGTGCCACCACACGGAGATGTCGTTGAGCAGCGCGACCAGGCCGACCCCGAACGTGTTGAGCAGCCCATGGAGGAACAGCACGACCGCGTAGATCAGGACGATCCAGATTGGGGTGGTCGGATAGTTGAAGAGCGCGTTGAGCAGCGCGTCTGCGAACAACGCCAGCCCGAAGTCGATGCCGGCGGTGATGCCCACCTGGCCGAGCAGGTTGAACCAGCCGGTGAACCAGCTCCAGCCCGCGGAGTTCTTACCGCCCAGCTTCGCCGCCCAGTAGTAGAGGCCGCCGGCCGTCGGATAGCTCGAGGCCAGCTCGGCCATGGCGAGGCCCACCAGGAGGACGAACAGTCCGACCAGCGGCCAGCCGATGTTCATGACTATTGGGCCGCCGGTGTTCATGCCGTATCCGTAGAGCGTGAGACAGCCGGAAAGGATCGAAATGATCGTGAATGAGACCGCGAAGTTGTTGAAGGTCGACATGCGTCGCCGCAGCTCTTGGGCATAGCCCATCTTGTGGAGGGCCTCGACGTCTGCAGATTGGGCCTGAACGCTCATGCTTTCTCCCCTATTGCGCCGCGACGCCGCAGGCGCTCCCCTGATGCGTTGCGGCGAAGCTAACAGGCGATAGGATTCTTGTCAAGGATGTCTCCAAAAGGGCGTCAATGGACCGAGATGTAACAAACGTCACCGGCTCGGACTCGAGGGTCGGCGAGCTGGTCAGGCACCGACTGGCGAGCTTGAGCCCGGCCGAGCGGAAGCTCGCCCGGGTGCTCCTGGCCTCCTACCCCATCGCGGGCCTCGAGAGCGTCGCCCGCTTTGCCGAGCGCGCCGGCGTGAGCCCGCCGACCGTGACCCGGTTCATCACCAAGCTCGGCTTCAAGGGCTACCCGGAGTTCCAGGAGGTCCTGCGGCATGAGGTGCAGGCACGGCTGTCATCGCCGCTGGAGCGGTTCCGCGAAGAAAAGCCCGGGCGAGGCGCCGATTCGCTGCTGACCGACGCCCTGGAGGTGTCGCGGCGCAACCTGCAGGCGACGGTCGACCAGCTTTCGCACCACGACTTCGAGGAGGCGGTCGAGCTGCTGGCCGACGTGCGGCGGCGCGTGCTCGTGCTGGGCGGCAGGGTGAGCGCTCAGCTGGCCCGCTACCTGGCCGGCCAGCTCCATCTGCTTCGGCCTGGCATCGGCATGGTCGATGCCGAGCGAAGCGCCCCGGCCCAGCAGCTCATCGACCTGCGCAAAGGCGACCTTCTGGTCGTGTTCGATTACCGCCGGTACCAGGCCGATACCATCGAGAGCGCGCGGATCGCCTCGACTCAGGGCTGCAACGTGGTGCTGTTCACCGACCCGTGGCTTTCTCCTGCATCGGCGTTCGCCCGGCAGGTGCTGGTCACCAGCGTCGAGACGGTGGGACCGTTCGATTCACTGGTCGGCTCGACCGCGGTGGTCGAGGCGATGGTGACGGCAGTGCTCAACCGGCTCGGACCCCGGGCCCAGGCGCGGATGCAAAGCCTCGATCGGCTTCGGGCTCACGAGGTGATTGGAGAGAACGACGAGCCGAGCAGCTAGCTTTGGGGACCATCCGCGCCCGATTGGCTGCATCTTCCGTTTGAATCCACCCGTTCTGGATCCGACCGTCTGAGCCCAAATGGCGGAGACGGTCAGGCTTCGATGGCTCTCAGGTACCGCTGGGGTTCTTTCTCGAACTCGGCCTGGCATCCGGCCGAGCAGAACCAGAAGGTCCGACCCTCATGCACGGCCTTGTTGGTGGCGGTCAGCGGGTCGACCGTCATGCCGCACACCTGGTCGGTTGCGAAAATGACTGCCGGCTGCACCACCGCAGCGGCGCGGGCCCCGCGCTTTCGGCGCGTGGCGACGATGTCCGCCAGAGCGAGGAGTGCGATCTCCTCCTGCGTGGTGCCGCGCACTTTGCCAAGGGAAGTGTGGATGCGTGCGATGGTGTGCTCGTCGAGGCCCCGCTGAAACAAAGCCTGGCGCGCCGCCGAGGCGCGGCGCGTGCTCGCGATGAGGCTCACATCCAGGTCGGGATGGCTCAGCGCAGCCTCCAGAGCTTCCTCGTCGTAGTGGCCCATCGTGGCGACCACCGCATAGCCCTCTCCCGGCGGGATCTCGAGCGACCCGATCTCAGCCTGGCTCACGGCGCGGGTTCGAAAGCCGGTCAGCTCCGCGAGCCGGATCATGGTGTCTGCTCCCGGGCTTTCCCCAAACACCAGGAGCAGCGGCTTCGGCAGTCTCGGCTCGACGAAGATGTCGAGGGACCCGCCGCTGGGACATGTCGTCGCGATCATCAGCTCGCCGCGCTTTCTCGTTTGCTTGACCTCATCGCCGCCGACGATGTGAATGAGCTGGGGCGTGCCTTCGGCCAGCGCACGCAGCGCCTCGCGCCGCACCACCGGCTCCGAGCAGCTGCCGCCGATCCAGCCGCGCAGGCGGCCGTCGGCGGTGACGACCGCCTTGTCACCGGGCCGGGCCGAGGTCGGGGGCTCGACGCGCACGACCGTCGCCAGCACGCATGGTGTGCCGTTGGCCGCGTACTCCCGAAGCAGCTCCAGAACGTCGTCGCCTATTCGGTAACCCCTTTAGAGCGTAGAGCCGCCCAGACCTTGTCGGAGGTGACCGGCATGTCGATGTTGGTGATCCCGTATGGCGACAGCGCGTCGATCACCGCGTTGACGTAAGCGGCGGGCGAGCCGACCGTCGCCGATTCGCCCACGCCCTTGGCGCCCAGCGGGTGGTGCGGCGAGGGGGTCGAGGTCTCGCCCATCTCGAACTTCGGCGTCTCCCATGCGGTGGGCAGCAGGTAGTCCATGAAGTTGGACCCGATGCAGTTGCCGTCGCTGTCAAAGGTGATGAGCTCCATGAAGGCGATTCCATAGCCCTCGGTGAGACCGCCGTGGATCTGGCCCTCGACGATCATCGGGTTGATGCGGACGCCGCAGTCGTCGACCGCCACCATCCGCTTGACCTTGACCTGGCCCGTGCCTTTGTCGATGTCGACGACGACAGCGTAGGTGCCGAATGGATACGTCATGTTCGGCGGGTCGTAGTAATGGACTCCTTCGAGCCCTGCTTCCATGCCCTCGGGCAGGTTGGTATAGGCGGCGAAGGCGATGTCCTGGATGGTCTTGGAGCGGTCGGGCGAGCCCTTCACGAAAAACTTGCCGCGCTCCCACTCGAGGTCTTCCTCGGCCGCTTCCAAGAGATGGGCGGCCAGCTTGCGCGCCTTCTCGCGAAGCTTGCGGCTGACCATGGCCGTGGCCGCGCCGGCTACAGGCGTGCTGCGCGACGCGTACGTGCCCAGCCCGTACGGCGCCGTATCCGTGTCGCCCTCCTCCACGGCGACGTCGGATGCGGGGATGCCCAGCTCTTCGGCGACGATCTGGGCGAACGTCGTCTCGTGGCCCTGGCCCTGCGATTTCACTCCCATGCGCAGCATCGCCTTCCCGGTCGGGTGCACGCGCAGCTCGGCGCTGTCGAACATCCTCAGGCCGAGGATGTCGAACTCCGCGCCATGGCCGGCCCCCACCACCTCGGTGAAGCTGGCGATGCCTATGCCAGTCACCTCGCCTTTCTTCCGCCGGGCTTCGACGTCCTTGCGCAGCTCGTCGTAGCCCAGCTTCTCGAGGGCCACGTTCATCGCCTTCGGATAATCACCGCTGTCGTAGACCCACCCGGTCGCCGACGTGTACGGGAACTGCTCGGGCTGGATGAAGTTGTTCATGCGGAACTCGGCCTGGTCGAGCCCGAGCTCGATCGCCGCGTTCGTAACCAGCCGTTCGATGAGGTAGCTCGCCTCGGTGACCCGGAATGAGCACCGGTACGCGACACCGCCGGGGGCCTTGTTGGTGTAGTAACCGTCCGCGGTGACGTGGGCGGTGGGGATGTCGTAGGAGCCGGTGACGATGTGGAAAAGGCCAGCCTTGAACTTGGTCGGCTGCGCATCGGAGAAAAAGGCGCCGTTGTCGCTGTCGAGATGGACCCGGAGGGCTGTCATCTTGCCTTTCTCGTCAAGAGCGAGGTCGCCGGTCATGTGAAAGTCGCGGGCGAACCCGGTGGAGATGAGGTTCTCGGTCCGGTCCTCGATCCACTTCACGGGCCGGCCGATCAGCAAGCTCGCCGCGGTCGCGACCACGTAGCCCGGGTAGACGGGGACCTTGTTGCCGAAGCCGCCGCCGATGTCAGGCGAGATGATCCGAATGTTCTGCTCGGGCAGCCCCGTGACCAGTGCGAAAACGGTGCGGATCGCATGCGGCGCCTGGCTGGTCATGTAGATGGTGGCCTTGCCGGTGGCCGGGTTGACGTCGGCGATGCAGCCGCAGGTCTCGAGCGGGGCGGGGTGGCAGCGCGGATAGAAGGTGTGCAGCCTCACCACCTTGGCCGCCTTCGCGAATGCGGCCTGCGTCCGGGCCTTGTCACCCGACTCCCAGTGGTAGATGTGATTGTCCTTCTGGCCTTCCTTCTCATCGCGGATCAACGGAGCGCCGGCGGCCTTGGCCCCATCGGGACTGGTCACGGCGGGCAGCACGTCGTAATCGACGACGATCGCGTCGCGGGCGTCCTCCGCCTGGACTTTCGTCTCGGCGATGACCGCGGCGACCTCCTGGCCCTGGAAGCGGACCTTGTCCGTGGCCAGGACCGCCTGGGTGTCGCCGCTGAGCGTCGGCATCCAGGCCAGCTTGTGCTGCGCCATGAGCTCGCCCGTGACCACCGCGATCACCCCCGTCTTGGCGCCGGCGGCGCTGGTGTCGATGGACTTGATGCGCGCGTGCGCGTGTGGGCTGCGCAGGATCGACATGTGAAGCATGCCGGGGAGGACGAAGTCGTCGACGTAGTTGCCCTTCCCTCGCAGGAAGCGACCGTCCTCCTTGCGCTTGATCGATTCGCCGATTCCGCCGTGCATGTGCATGGTGCTGCTCATTCGCCACCTCCGGCGGGGACGGCGGCTGCATGCGATCCGGCCTTGGCGGTCGCCTGCTGGAGCTGGGCCGCGTGCCTGATGGCCTTGACGATGTTCATGTAGCCGGTGCAGCGGCAGATGTTGCCGCTGATCGCCCACCGGATCTGCTCCTCGGTGGGATCGGGATTGCTCTCGAGCAGTGCGGTGCCGACGAGCATCATGCCGGGAGTGCAGAACCCGCACTGCAGGCCGTGCTCCTCGTGGAAGCCGACCTGGACCGGAGAGAGCGCGCCGCCCTGAATCAAGCCTTCTACGGTCGTGATGTCGTGGCCGTCGACCTGCACGGCCAGCTGCGTGCACGACTTGACGGGTTGTCCGTCGAGCAGCACGGTGCACGCGCCGCAGCTCGTGGTGTCGCAGCCGACATGTGTCCCGGTGAGGGCGAGGTTGACCCTCAAGAAGTCGACCAGGAGGACGCGCGGCTCCACGTCGCCCGTTTTTTCGGCGCCGTTGACTCGCATGGTCACCTTCATGACTTCACCCCCTGAGCGCGAGCGAGTGCCGTATGCAGGCCGCGCTGCACGAAGACCCGAACTACGTCCTTCTTATATGCAGCGGTCCCGCGGATGTCATCTTTGGGTTCGGCCGCGTCCGCCGCGAGTCGAGCCACCTCTCGGATGACCTCTTCCGTGAGCTCATGTCCGACGAGCGCTTTCTCGGCCGCGGTAGCCTCGATGTTGGTCGGCCCGACCGACGTCAGCCCGATCCCTGCCCTGGTCACCTTGCGGCCGCTCAACTCCACCTGGACCGCGACTGCGACCGTGGCGAAATCCCCCACCTTGCGCTCGAGCTTGTTGTAAGCGCC
>Ga0207646_10006056_pt1 | contig 12598 bp, 13 predicted proteins | sample KBSK5502metaG_FD_184343 | JGI IMG/M metagenome (GOLD analysis project Ga0207646, IMG submission 184343) | Corn, switchgrass and miscanthus rhizosphere microbial communities from Kellogg Biological Station, Michigan, USA - KBS K5-50-2 metaG... | ecosystem: Host-associated > Plants > Roots >...
GCACTCACGGCGTCACCGTGAAACTTCGAGGGCTGACACGAGAATGGGGAATGTCGCGTTGCGAGAGGTGCGCCCAACAACATCCCCTGTACTGCTGTGCGCGGGCACCTAGGTTACCCTCTCGCAGCTGCCGGTCACTGCCGTGAAAGCCTTAAAGGCGGACGCTGGAATAGCGTAGAATCGCCGCCGCATGCCTATTGGTCCCATCCAACTAATCCGCCAAGCTACGACTGGGCAGCGGCGCACACTGCTAGCAGCGGCAATGGGTTGGGCGCTGGACGCCTTCGATGCCATGCTCTATGCCCTCGTGCTCACCCAGTTGATGCGCGACTTTGGCATGAGCAAGACCACCTCGGGCCTGCTCGGCACTCTCACCCTGCTGGCTTCCGGCATCGGCGGAGTCGCGTTTGGCTTTTTGGCGGACCGTGTTGGGCGTAAGCGCGCGCTGATGCTCAGCATTCTCACCTACTCGGTCTGCTCGTTTGCCTCGGGGCTCGCCACGAGTGTTCTCATGCTTGCCGTGGCCCGCTTCATTCTTGGCCTCGGGATGGGCGGCGAATGGAATACTGGTGCCACGCTTGTGGCGGAAACCTGGCCCACGGAGTTCCGCGCCAAGGCGATCTCGATGGTGCAGAGTTCGTGGGCGCTCGGCTTTGCAGTTGCAGCGCTGGTGGCCGGGCCGGTGTCACGTTACTTCGGATGGCGCGCCGTATTTTTTGTCGGAATCCTGCCCGCTCTGCTGACGTTGTGGATTCAGCGCCGCGTGCCCGAGTCTGACATGTGGGAAGAGCAAGAAAGAATGCGTTCGCCCCGGCCAAACAAGAAGTTTCCCGGCAGAGACGCCGCGACTCGAAATGCAGTAGAGAGCGAAGCAGCAAGCTACGTCTCTCCGGCTACAGGGCAAAGCGACCCAAACACTGCCAGCTTCTCCTGTATCTTTCAGCCTCCCTTCGTCAAGCGCACATTTGCGCTCTTGCTGTTCAACTTTTTTGGAATGTTCGCCTGGTGGGGATTGTTCACCTGGCTGCCGCCATATTTATCGCTGCCGGTCGAGCACGGCGGACGCGGCCTGGGCGTTATGGGCACCACAACGCTGCTAGTCGTACTTAACCTCTTTGGAATGTTCCCCGGATATCTCAGTTTTGGCTGGGTGGCCGACCATGTCGGCCGACGCAAAGCATTCCTGTTCTATACGTTGGCGGCAGCTCTTCTTGTTCCTCTTTATGCTGCGGCCCGTTCGCCGGGCGCGCTCCTGGTGTTGGGCACGGCCGCAGCTTTTTTCGGTACTGGAATTTTCTCAGGATCGGGCATCATCGGCAGTGAGATCTTTCCTACGAGCGTACGAGCGCGCGCGTTGGGCTTCACCTACAACGGCGCGCGCACCATGAGCTCCGTCGCTCCTCTTGTGATCGGGCGTGTGGGTCAAACGAAGGGACTGAGCTGGGCTTTCTACTTGTGCGCTGCCGGATACTTGCTCGCCGCCGTGATGACCACGCAATTGCCAGAGACGAAGGGCAAGGCGCTAGAGTAATTCTCCGGGTCACGCCATCGAGAAAACTCCGTCACTATGAACGCATGCCCATCTTGCTCACCGATATCGTGAATCAATGCAGATGTTGGGATGCTTGAGCGCAGAAGCAGCCTCTGCTTCCCGCTGGACGTACTAGTGCTTGCGATTCTTTCGCTATGTCATCAGGCAGAGACTTGAGTGCCACCTGGAGTCGGGTGTCCTCAGTCTTAAACACCACACCCATACCGCCGCCACCGAGCTTCTCAATGATGCGGTAGTGCGAGATGGTTTGGCCGATCATTCGGTGAGATCCCTGGCTTTCGGGTCGCCTCATCTTAAGACGCTTCTAATTAAGACGCTTCTAACAAAACCTCGGACGTGTCCGGGGACTTGCTGAGAACAGCAACGGAAAACGGTTGGTTGACAGGTTAGTGGAGATTGTTTAGCAGGACTACATCGCTGCTCATCTCGCCGCGACAACAGCATTCGCTTGCCATCCAGGGACCAATTGAAGTCGAAGATTTGGCCCGAAATAAACGTTGTCAGCTGGTGAGGTTGTACCTCCATCTAGCGGCTGTTCCCAAATGTTTGAGGATCCATTCTGGGTCAGGATATATTCCAGACTCTTGCCGTCGGGAGAATAGAGCGGCGATCCGCCCGCATAGACTCCTCCCGGCGCATCAAGAAGCTTTAACGCTTTAACGGAGGGCCGTCTTCTACGCGAATAATGGCGAGTTTCGTTTTGGGGATAGGGGTGAACTCCTCATAGGGATAAGCAAGGGATTTTCCATCTCGGGATATGGTTAGACGGCCGATCACGTTCTCCCCAAGCACTCTAGCAATTTCTACGGGCGCTCCGCCCGACACCGAGAGTCGCCAGATCTTTTCGGGCGGGCCCATTCCCACGTAGAACACATAGTTGCCATCGGGCGAGTGGGGCATCCAGGTCACCACTGGCCAGCCTCACAGTGTTACAGCCATCAGCATCGAAGCGCATCATCTCCGACGTGCCGCTTACGTACGAATTCAAAACCACGAAGCGGGCACAAATTGTAGGAGCGCCGACATCGTTCAAGTCCGAAACAGTGCCCGCTGCTTTCCGTCTGGACTGAAGGTCCAGAGCTTACCGTCGGCGCTGTTGGCCAGGAACCTCGCGTTCGGCGTTTCGGTTACCGCGTAAAGAGGCAAACTCAGCGAAGTGATCTGCTTCGCCTTTGAGGTGTCCCCGCCGGGAACTGACCAGATGTTCGACACAATGTTCGATTCTATTGCGGCCAAAGTCTCCGCGCTCCGCTGGAGGTCGATACGGGCCTTGTAGTGGGTGAGATCATTGGTCAACCGCTCTGCCTTTCCTCCGGGATAGGCGATGGTCCACAACTGTCCCCCCGGCCTTCGCGATCGCTCAAGACCAACAGCAGAGTGTCACCTTCAGGTAACCACATAGCGCGGCCAATCAGGTAGGGGCTTGAATGCAGCTCGCGCACGCTGCAGTCTGCCACGGCGATGGTGCACAGCATAAAGCCCGGCTGCTTGCGAAAACGCTCCAGAGGAACGGCGATGGTTCGTCCGTCCGGCGACCATGTGGCTCCGGGTTGGAATCGTGCAAATGTGTCGGTCATCGTCGCCAATAAGCGGTTGCCGCCTCCATCCGTGTTCCCGATTCGCACTTCGGTGACGTTATGGGTGGGAATGCCGCGCGTGTACACAAACTGCCGACCATCCGGCGAGAAACTGACTGGGGAATCTATATCTTTCACCAGCAGCCGCGGCGACCCGCCAAGAGTCGGCAGGACGTACAGGTACTTGAAACCGGGATCATTGCTGTCGGGACGGCAAAGTAGACGTAGTTGCCATCCGGAGAAAAGCTCAGACCCTCAAAGCGGATTGCCTCCGCGGGAAGGATCTGGACATCGCTGTGTGTAGCTACTTGCCGCACCCACAGTCCTTGTCCTCCTGGCTCGTGCTGTGAGTAGACCACGTAGCGACCGTCGGGTGAGATAGCGACATCCTCTGCCCGCCCGCTATCCGTGAGTCTCGCAATTTCCATGTGCTCCGGGTGGAGGCCACGAGTCTTCCATCTGATCCAAACGAATGCGCCGAGTTGACTCGCGGATGCTTGTGGGTCGCGTAGTTGTCTACGACCACATGGACGTCCAGCTTGGACGGCACGTTCTTGTCAATCTCGCGCAGGAAATCCAGATACTCCTGATGCCGATGGCGCTTTCGGCATTGCGTAATTACCGTCCCCCTCGCTGTGTCCAGCGCCGCGAACAATGTGGTCGTCCCGTGTCGCCGGTAGTCGTGCGTTACCCCTTCGACGTAGCCCAGCCCGATGGGCAGCATCGGCTGGGTGCGCTCGAGCGCTTGAATCTGGCTCTTCTCATCCACACACAACACGACTGCATTTTCCGGGGGATTTAAGTACAGTCCTACAATATCCCGTACTTTCTCTACGGAAAATGGATCCGTTGAGAGCTTGAAATGCAGCTGCCGGTGCGGTTCCAGCCCGAAGGTCTGCCAGATGCGGTGCACCGTCGATTTCGATATCCGTGTCTGGTCTGCCATCTGTCGGATACTCCAGTGCGTGCCGTATTTCGGTTTGGTTTCTAAAGTCTTGCGTACCAACCGCGCCACCCGTTCATCGCTGATCGGACGCGGCCGCCCGGGGCGTAGCTCGTCGTGCAGTCCCGCCACCCCCTGCTCCACGAACCGTCGCCGCCATTTGCCCACGGTCGCGTTGGTCAGTCCCAACTGTCGGGCAATTTCTTGGTTCATCTTTCCCTACCTGTGGAACTCCGCTCACTGGTGGAATGAACAAAGGCAAGCTGAAGCACTACGCGAACTACTGGTGCCGCAATCCAGATTGTGGAGCTGTGAGCGTGTCGAAGTTTGCACTTGAATGCGAGTTCATCGAATATCTCCAAACCTTACGACCGGAGGAGGAGACTGTTGCTGAGCTTCCTGAGATCGCATCCAAGGTATGGACACAAAGGCACGTCGACACAACTGCGATGATCAAGAAGCTCAAGACTCGACTGGAGGAACAAAAGATGATGAAGGCGGAACTACTGCGAGCCAAGCTTCGTGGCGAAGTGAGCCAAGCCGACTACGTCAAGGCGAATTTCGACTTCGATAATGAGATCGATGCTATCACGCAGCAGTTGAACGCCAGTCATTCGCGGCATGGGACACTCGACGCCTTTCTACGCTTCTCCAAGCTAATGCTGGTGGACATGGCGGCTGCATGGCAGCGAGCAGAGGTTGAGCAACGGGTGCGTGTTCAAAATTTCTTGTTCCAAGACGGAATTGCTGACGACAAAACCCGGGGATTTTTGAACACTACTAACGCTACTTTGTTTCAACAACTTAGGGACCTAGCGCACTGCAAGGGAGGAGTTGGCGTCCCCGACGGGATTTGAACCCGTGTTACCGCTGTGAAAGAACGGCCGATACACGACTTTAAAGGACTTACAAGAGGCGGCGACCTCTAAGTCGTTGGAAATCCCCGGTAGCCGGGGCACAACCGTAGCGCAATCCGTAGCGCGGCACTGTCCCGGAGGTTTTCTGGCGCGGCTGCTCAGCGTGGATCTGACTCTCTCCTGGCGTCTTCGTCAGCAACCGCGGAGTCGTCGGTCTCTTGCTGATGGAGTCTCATAAATTCGGCCAGCACGCGCTCCGACTTTTCCGTTTCCCCAAGTCTTGCATACACGCGGGAAAGCTGGTAATAGGCCGAGGTCAAGCCCGGATCGAGCGTGATCGCTCCCTCCAGTTCTTGACGGGCTTCCTTCCAGTGCTGCGAGGACGCCTGGAGTTTTCCCAGCTGGTAATGCGGGAGCGCGTATTCTGGCTTCAACTGGATGGCGTTCTTGAACGACTCCTCGGCGTTCGCGTAGTCATTCTTACGCATGAAGAGGATCCCCAAATGGCAGTGGAAGCGGGCGTTATCGGGTTGCAAGGAGATAGCCTGGTGCAGGCAGCGTTCAGCCTGCTGCGGATTGCCTTCGTTAGCCCACGCGAGTGCCTCCATGAACACTGCGGTCGCCGACCTTGGATTGAGCTCGAACGCGCGAGCCACGCTCTGGCGCGCCTGAGTATAGTGCCGAATGAAATAGTAGCTAATGCCCGCGAGATAGAAGGGCTCATCCCATTCGGGTGCGAGCAACGTCGCTTTCTGCGCCATTTCCAGGGCAGCATTCTGCTGTCCAGCCCGCTGCAGAAGACGAACACGCAGGACCAGCGCTTTGGGATTCTCTGGGGAAAGGGCCAGCGCCGCCTCTGATTCCTTGTCCGCGTCAGTAAAGCGATGAGCCTGGTAAAAGGCGCTGCCGCGCAGGTAGTGTTCGTCGGCGGTCTTTGGTTCCTTGATCAGGTCCAATACGTCTTCGGGTTGGCGGGACGCGAGGTAAGTGGTCGCCAGCTGATATCTGACATCCTCGTCCCCGGGACGAATGAGATTCGCCGCGCGAAAGTAAAGCGCTGCGTCTCCGGGCTGAGCATGCTTAAGGAAGAGCTGGCCAATGGCTGCGTTCCATTGGAAGTCCGACCCAAGATGTCTCCCTTCGTCCTGTGCCACCTTGCGCGCTTCCGCGGGGTTCCGCGATTCGAGTTCGGCGCGAACAATGTTAAAAGAAACGTCCGCGCGGTCCGGATTTATCGCATGTGCACTGTGGAGATAAGGAAGCGCGGCTGCGGGCTGCCCCATTTCCAGCAGGACAACGCCGAGATCATAGGCAGCATTGGCTTGCTTGGGATCCAGAGCGACGGCCTGCTCCAGTTCACTGCGTGCGTCGCGTAGATCGTTCCTCTTCAAGTAAGCGAGGGCCAGGTTGTAGTGGCCGGAGTAGGAGCGAGGTGCCAGCTTGAGCGCCTGCTTGTAGTGCTGGATGGACTTTGCCGTTTCACCACCCTGAAACTCCGTAAGCCCTAATAGAAGATATGCGTCCGCGCACTTCGAGTCCACCTCGATGGCTCGGCTCAGTCTTTCGAGAGCCGTGGCAGAATCCCCTGCAGCGAGGGCCTTTTGGGCGCGGGCCACATATGAACCAGCGGTGACGCAGCTTGGCATCGTCTGTGGCGCGTTGGCTAAATGTGAAGTTGCGACCACCTGGATAGCGAGGAAACCAGCTGCCGGGAGGTGATTGGCGCACCAGCCCGCGAGGCCCACAGGCATCACGCCAGATGATTTAATTCCCGCGGCGGTTCCAGGGATCGCAAGCCTCGTCACCGGATTCACGATATCACCAGGTGAAAATAGATTTCATCTTGACTGTCCATGGGGCTTGTGAGTATTTTATGGTCCACTCCGAAGTTTGAGCAAAGGTTTGTTCAGACACCCGCTGGAGGTGCTTCATGAGCCGCCACCTGCCGTGCAAGATTTTGCTTTGTGGTCTTTCTATCTTTCTGCTCTGCCCACTGCTCCTGAATGCAGAGGTCACGGGCACAGTCTCGGGAACAGTAACTGACCCGAGCGGCGCCACCATCGCCAACGCTCCCGTGGCCCTGAGAAACGCGAATACAGGGCTCGAGCGCCGGGTTCGAACCAACACGTCAGGCGACTACGAGTTCCTCGCGGTCCCGGTGGGAGAGAACTACTCGGTCCGAGTCGAAGTTCCTGGATTTCGAGCTGCAATGCAAACCGACATCAAGCTCGAAGTCAATCAGAAGTACAGAGCCGACTTCAAGTTGACGGTCGGCGCCGTCACCCAGACAGTTGAGGTCACCGGCGCTGCCAGCCAGGTCGATACCACGAGCACCCAGCTCGGAGATGTCATCGGAGAAAAAAAGATTACTACTCTGCCGCTGAATGGCCGCAGCTATCTTGACTTGCTCGGCTTGCAGGCCGGCGTCGTGCCGGTCGCGTCGGAAGCTGCGATCGGCGATCGGCATGTTTCCGGTAATTTGAGTGCGGGCCAAGTGTCGGTCAACGGACAACGCGAATCCGCCAACTCCTTTCTGGTGAACGGCGGAGACGTTGAAGAAAGCGTCGATAATGGTGCCTCCATCGTTCCTACTCTCGACTCGATTGAGGAGTTCCGCCTGCTGACCAACTCCTTTAACGCGGAATACGGTCGTTTCTCCGGTGGCATTGTCAATGTCGTGACCAAGTCCGGAACCAATAACATTCACGGCTCCGTCTACGAGTTCCTGCGCAACGAAAAGCTGGACGCGCGAAGCTACTTTGATCTGGAAAGAGGCGTGTTCAAGCGGAATCAGTTCGGGGGTACGATCGGCGCCCCGGTGGTGAAGAACAAACTGTTCTTTTTTGGCGACTATCAGGGTACCCGCGAAGTTCGCGGTGTCTCTCAAAATCAAGTCGTGCCTTCCGTGCTTGAGAAAGGTGGTGACTTCAGCGACCTCGGGACCACAGGGTTTTCAAGCTTTAGCGGTAGCGTTCGTGGCAATGATGGCGATCCCAACAATTTTCCAGCTGTTTTGAGCCAGCGCCTGGGATACCAAGTCGTGCAAAATGAACCCTATTGGTTCCCGGGATGCACCACCCACGACACACTCACCGGTTGTGTATTTCCCGGCGCGAACGGACCGTTCATTCCTCAGTCCGCATGGTCTCCGGTGACCACCGCCACCCTAAAATTTCTCCCAGACCCTAACGGAAACGCGGCGGGAACGCCGACCTTCTCCACCACGGCCGAAAAACTTAATCTGCGGGATGAAAAATTTGCCTTGAAGCTTGACTGGAATACCGCCCATCTCGGGAACTGGTCCGCTTATTACCACTTCGATGATGCGAACTTCCTGGATCCCTATCCGGCGTTCACTTCGAACTTGCCGGGATTTTCCGCGGTCACGCTGTCACGAGCGCAGCAAATCCAACTGAGCAACACTGCCATCCTCAATCCCAATACCGTCAACGAAGTGCGTCTCAATTACACCCGCTTCGCGTTCTTGAAGAACAAACCGGTGGGTGGCCTGGGCAAGATCGAAAACTTTGGATATTTCCGGGGCGATGCCACACATCCTTTGGGAGTCATACCGACGAATTCTAAGTACGAAGGGGTTGCACCCATCAGCTTTGGTCAAATGGGCTCCGCTTTCGGCCTGCCGGACGGCACTACCGGCCAATACAATGATTCGTACCAGATTACAGATAATTTCTCGAAGGTGATCGGTAACCATTCCCTCAAGTTCGGCGGCGACGTTCGCTACATCCAGGTCAACGAACGCAATACCTACACCTCGAATGGCTGGTTTGAATTCGACGGAGGTGAGACCGGGAACGATTTCGCCGACTACTTGCTGGGTGCCCCAGACCTGTTTAACCAGACCAGTCCGCAGCTGCTGGATTCACGTACCAAGTACTTCGGACTGTATGGCCAGGACACTTACAAGGTCAGACCCAATCTGACGATTAACTACGGGCTGCGCTGGGATGTGAGCCAACCTTTCTACGACACTAAGAACAGAATCCAAACCTTTTCGCCGGGTGTCCAGTCGAGAGTTTACCCGGACTCGCCGACGGGCTTTGTGTTCCCGGGCGATCCGGGCATTCCCCGTACGCTGGCCCCAACCCAATACAACCGGCTGGCCCCACGTCTGGGGATTGCTTATTCGCCGGGAGCGACCGATGGATTCGCAGGCAAAATCTTCGGCGGCCCGGGCAAGACCAGTATCCGCGTCGGTGGCGGCATTTACTATACCGCGATCGAAGACGTAACCCTGTTCAACGAGGTCGGTGATGCTCCCTTCGGGCTGTTTTGGGTGAGTCCTTCACCCATTTACATCGAGGAGCCCTACAAGCGCCGTGTCGGCCAGCAAGATCCGGTAGGGAACCGCTTCCCCTTCACGATCCCGCCGGCTGGGGCCACCGGGATCTGGGCGACCTATCTGCCGATTGCATTTTCGCCCACCTACGCTCTCACCAACAAACTGCCCTATTCGGAACAGTTCAACCTCACCATTCAGCGTGAGCTTCCCAAGAACTTCGTACTGTCAGTCGGCTATGTGGCGTCACGGGGACGCCATTTGCTTTCCACCGTGGAGTCGAACCCAGGTAGTCCCGCCAAGTGCCTTCAGATTCCGGCCTGCGGGCCGTTCGGAGAAGATACGATTTACGACCTGGGCGGCGGCAACTTTGCCTTCGGGACCAGGCCCTACTCGGTGACCTCTGGCCGTGAACTCGATAAAACGACGGGGATCGGTTCGCTGGATTTCCAGAACAACGCCTGGGAAGCCACGGCCGCCAATTCCGGGTACAACGCCCTGCAAGTCCAAATGGAAAAAACCGTTGGATCGCTTCGTATTCTGGGGGCTTATACATGGTCTAAGTCAATCGATAACTCCTCGGGGTTCTTCGACCCGATCAATCCGTTCAATCCCAGCTTGAGCCGGGCGCTGTCCACGTTCGATATCACGCACAATTTTGTCGTCAGCTACAGTTATGACTTACCTTTCGTTAAGTCGGCCAACGGGGCCAAGGGTAAGCTGCTCTCCGGTTGGACGATTACAGGGATCACCCGCTTCACCACAGGTTTCCCGATTACGCTCACCGAGAGCGACGATGCCTCTCTTTGCGGTTGCGGCGGCGCGGACACGCCCAACTACAACGGCCAGTCAATCCACTTTCTCGATCCTCGAAAATCAGGCCTTTTCTTTGATCCCTCTCCATTTACTCCTGAGGTGCCGGGTACCACAGGCAATGCGAAGCGGCGTTTCTTCCATGGCCCCGGAATCAACAATTGGGATCTCGCACTGCACAAGGACACTCGCATTAAGGAGAGGGCAGCGCTCGAGTTTCGCGCGGAATTCTTCAATGTATTCAATCACGTTCAGTTCACCAATCCCGACGGGGATGTCAACGGTAACATCGGCCTGATTACTGGCGCCCGTGATGGCCGGATCGGTCAGCTGGCGCTAAAGCTTTCTTTCTGAGCGTCATGACATGCAAGAGTAAGGGCACGGCTTCCGCCCGTGCCCTCAATTTTTTTGTTCTAGTCAACCTCGAGTTTACGCAAAAGGCGGGCGAAGACGCTCGTTTCTTCGTCGAGACAAGTAACTCATAAGGGCTGGGACGATGAATGCACATCTCAAGAAAATCGGGTATTCTCTTCCGCTGCTGTTTGTTGTGCGTCGCAGAATGTCATCGGATGTAAATGTCGTCTCTTTCGCCCAATGTAAACTTCGAGTCATTCGAGCCCACACTGGATCAGCCATTCCTTTCTAGAATGCGCAGGTGAATTTTGCCGGCGATAGCGCACACCTATGCACCTTGCCTCGGCATGGCGCACGCATATATTTAAGGATGGACGGAAACCCTCGGACTAGGCAGCTCGATCAATCGAGGTTGACAGAAACTACTTTGCGACGTAAAGTCGGTATGATCCGTAGGAAGTGAACATGTCATACGGGCACGGTTCAGCCTTTGGGTGGCCGCTTTGGGGTGCCCTACTTTTGATGATTCCCATCGCTTTCGTCGTCGGTGCCCTCACCGGGCACACGCCTACTTGGGGCTTCCTTCAGAATCCGATCGTGCTGCTCGGTCCACTTGGTGTGGCGGCGCTCGGTAATCTGTGGTCCTTGGTTCATGCGGAAGTGTTAAGAGGTAAGCCGCCGACCTTGCGTATCGACATCGCAGCAAACCCGCTCAGCATCATCGTCCTCGCCGTTGCAGGTTTGCTCGGAGCCCTTCTCATTGGATACGCATTCGTCGAAAACTTCACGCGGAGATAGGTTGTAAACGTGTTGACCAGCTTGTCCGGTGACGCTGGCCAATCGCGTGTGTCGTTGGGGCGTTGACTAGGACTAGTCAGAGGTTGTGAGTGTAATGGCTGATTTCAATAGCTACTCATTTTCTGGCACCACTCTTCTACAAGTTTAGGATTAAAATGATCCAGCAAGAGGAGCAGCGACAGTATGAGAGCAAAAACGATTCTCATCCTTGCAATGTTCTTGACGTTTCGAGCTGCCGCTCAAGACACACCGAAAGCTCAGACTCAATGCAGGTTCCCCGATGGAAAGACAATCAGGATTACGAACTTCTCTGAGCGGGTAGGAAGTACCCAACTGGCGACTGATGAAAGCCTTGTGACGGTCAAGGGCATGAGTGTTCCAGCGGGGGATTACATCGTTTTGCCCGCGAGAGACTCTCATAACAACTGGACTCTGACGATGAGGAAAAAGACCGGGAAGCGTGGATCTTCTCAGTTGCCGCCAGTTCCCATGTCTGCTACAACACCTTCTTCGCCGATCGAAAACTTCACAGTTTCATTCGACCAGACAGGTGCAAGCTGTACGATGCATTGGGGAATGGAGAAATCGAACATCCTACTCTCGCTTGAGTTTACAGAGAGGAACACTGACATGCCGGTTCTCCAGTAGGTTCTCGCCGTTGCAATATCGCGATGTCACGTTGACGGTTTTGAGTGAAATCGCCCTGTTTACTGCAACTAGCAATTTCCCGCTTTCCGAAGTACTCTGTGACACTTGAAAGCGGGTTCAGTTGTGGCGATTCTGCCCAGTTGTTATGCGCTTCGAGGTCAAACATCGCGTTTATGCTCATTGACGAGTTCTGAGTGAATGATCTATTAAAAGCGGATTGCGCAGGTTGGATTCCACGGAATAAACGCACAATGGCTGACGTCTAATCATTGAAAGTGCGTACCTGCGGTTTTCTTAAGGTTGTCCTCGTGCTTCTCTCCGTCGGCAGCAGTGATGAAGTGATGATGCCAACACTCCTCAACTTGTCTACGGCACATATCTCGGAGGCCGTGATAAGGAATGTGCTACAGGCATTGCAGTTGACCGCTCCGGAGCCGCATACATCGCAGGTCGAACTCCCTCATCGGACTTTCCGGTCACTCCAGGTTGTTCAGCACAACAACACGAGTGGACAACAACGACTGGACCGGATTCGTCAGCAAAATCAGTGAGTGTGGAGATCACCTGCTGTATTCATCTTTTATTGGCGTGTCTACTTTCGCTGCACTGTTAATGCAATTGCTGTTGATCTGACCGGATGTGTTTTCGTTGCCCGTTCAACGTGTCCTTTCGGCAAGGCTGCTTAGGTCGAGCATCACGAAGCTTTTGAGAGGTTTCTCTCCAGTGTCTGGCGGTAGGTCCATGGCATCCAGTCCG
>Ga0207646_10006059_pt1 | contig 12594 bp, 10 predicted proteins | sample KBSK5502metaG_FD_184343 | JGI IMG/M metagenome (GOLD analysis project Ga0207646, IMG submission 184343) | Corn, switchgrass and miscanthus rhizosphere microbial communities from Kellogg Biological Station, Michigan, USA - KBS K5-50-2 metaG... | ecosystem: Host-associated > Plants > Roots >...
CTTGTCGGGGTCACACTTGCGCAAGATCAAATCGCGGACTCCCCCGAGGAGCGCAGTGGGTTCGTCGCCCAGCTCCCGCTTCAGGTGCTCCTTGCGCTGCAGCTCCGCCAGCTTCGCCAGCTCGCCGCTGGGCAGCCGCAGGAACTTGTCCATCCGGTCATAGATGTCCGTGCGGTTCGGGGCGGGGGGCGCCTTGCGCCGGGTCAGGAGCTGCGAGATGTACGACTCGGTCACCCGAGCGGCGCGGGCGAGATCGCGCTGCTCCAACCCCAATTCCGCCAGCCGATGACGAATCACAAACGGCACGTCCACGGTACGCCTCCTCGCCAACGCACGTATTAACAACTAATGGTGAAGTGTTAGATCGTATCTGTTACAGTACTTGACAAATCTAGTAAAGCGCGGTACGTTGTGCAAGCTGCAGAAGTGTCAGTCGGTTGCCGAGGTTCATGGTGGTTCGTGAAGGAGTCGCTAAATGTACGCACGCAACGTTACCATGCATTTGAAGCCCAACACGGCGGTTGAGTTCACGCAGACGCTCGAGAAGGACATCCTGCCCTTGCTTCGGAAGCGGAACGGCTTCGCGGACGAGATCACGTTCGTCGCCCAGGACGGCAAGGAAGCCCTTGCCATCAGCCTCTGGGACCGCAAAGAGAGCGCGGAAGCGTATGAGCGCGAGACGTATCCCGAAGTGTTGAAGGGTCTGGCGAAGGTGCTCGAGGGAACGCCGCAGGTCGGCAGCTTCGAGGTATCCAACTCGACGTTCCACAAGATCGCCGCTCGCAGCTAAAGTCGACTCGTCTGCCCTAAGCGGACTGGTCTGTTTCGAAGGAGGGGGGGCGCATAGTCCGCCCCCCTTTCTTTCTTTCCTCCGCGACGGTCCATCCTACGCCTTGCGCACCTGCGGGCTTGAGGTCACTGTAGCCCGCCCTCTTCAGGATCATCCCGTTGCGTTTCGCTACCATCGCTCCGATCATTGCGGCCGCCGCCTTGGCTTCCCACGCCGCAGGCCAAGGCCCTCGCGTCGAGATCACTGTGCCGGCGGCGCTCCGCGGCGCACCGGTGACCGGACGCATGTACGTGTTCGTGACGCGGCACGACGACGTCGAGCCGCGCCTCCAGGTGCGCCACGAGAGCGACTGCACCCCGTTTTTCGGCGTCGACGTCACCCAGCTCGGGCCCGGCGCATCCGCGGTGATCGACGGCACCACCCTCGGCTATCCCGTGTCGAGCCTCAAGGAGATCCCCGCGGGCGACTATTACGTGCAAGGGTTGCTCAACGTGTACTCGGAGTTCCACCGCGCCGACGGCCACACGCTGTGGCTGCACGACGATCAGTGGGAGGGCCAGCAGTTCAACAAGGCACCGGGGAATCTGGTGAGCGCGGTCCGGAAGGTGCATCTCGATCCGGCCGGATCGGACACGATCCGGCTCGAGCTCACGCGCGTGCTCCCGCCGATCGACCTGCCGCCGGATACGAAGTGGGTCAAGCACATCAAAATTCAGAGCAAGCTGCTGACCGCCTGGTGGGGACGTCCCATCTATCTCGGCGCGACGGTGTTGCTGCCTGGTGGGTACGACACGGACACCGCCCGTCGCTACCCTACCGTGTATGAGCAGGGGCATTTCAATCTCAATCCCCCGTTCGGGTTTTCGACCGACAGCACTCCCGAGACCCCCGACCAGCGGGCGGCGCGGCTGGCGCGCAGCGCGCGCGAGCCCGGGTTCGAGTTCTACCGGGCGTGGAGCGCTCCCAATTTCCCGCGCCTGATCGCCGTGACGTTCCAGCATCCGACGCCGTACTTCGACGACTCGTACGCGGTGAATTCGGCGAACAATGGCCCGTACGGAGATGCGTTGCTGCAGGAGCTCATTCCCTATCTCGAGGAGCACTTCCGGATGATCCGGCAGTCATGGGCGCGCGGGCTGACGGGCGGCTCGACCGGCGGCTGGGAGGCCCTGGCGCTCCAGGTGTACCACCCGGACTTCTTCGGCGGGACGTGGGTGCTGTACCCGGACCCGGTGGACTTCCGACACTACGAGATCCCCGACATCTACAGCGACACGAACGCGTTCGTGCATCGGGTGGCGGAATGGATGACCGCCGACGTGCCCGCCGAGCAGGAAGTCACCGGCCAGCCGCGCATCAGCATTCGGCAGGAGAGCCAGTTCGAGGCGGTGCTCGGCAGCCGCGCGCGGTCGGGCGAGCAGTTCGCGATCTGGGAGGCGACGTACGGTCCCGTGGCGTCGGACGGCTACCCGGCCGAGTTGTGGGACCTCCGCACTGGAACCGTCGACCGCAGCGTGGCCGAGTACTTCCGTGCCCACGACTACGACCTGCGCGATTATCTGGAGCGGAACTGGGCGACCCTCGGGCCCAAGCTCAAGGGACAGATCCACGTCTTCACGGGCGACATGGACACGTTCTACCTGAACCTCGCGGTGTACCGGCTCGAGGAGTTCCTCAAGGGAGCGCGCCCCGCGGCCGACGCGGAGTTCGCGTACGGGCGCCCCATGAAGCCGCACGGCTGGCAGCCGTGGACCAACGCCGAGCTCATGCGGATCATGGCCCGGCACATGGAGCGCCGCCGGCCGCGGCGCTGAGGCCTAGAACGTCGCTGGCCGCCGCGCGTCGAGGCTCAAGGGGCCCGCGCCAAAGTGCGTGATCAGCAGCGCGGCGCCCAGCATGGACACGTTCTTCATGAACAGCGCCATCTGGATCCCGCGCATCATCGGGTCGGTGACCGCCCAGAAGTTGTGCATCATCAGCGTCACGGGCACCAGGAACAGCACCAACAGCCACGCGCCGAGCTTGGCCTTGTAGCCGAGCGTCACGCTCAAACCTCCGAGTGTGGCGATGACGCCCGACAGCGGGACCAGCAGCCCTGGGGCCGGCACTCCCGCCTGGGCGGCGTATCCGATGTAGCCCGCCGAGAAATGCCCCATCACCGTGAATAAGAAGATCAGGGAGTAGAGGAATCGACCTACGGGGACGAGGTAGACCACGGGAATCCCCTTTCTATGGTAGGAGGACGAATCAGGACGTCAGCGCGCTGAGGGCGCTCTGGAGGCTCGTCGCCTCGCCCGCCTTGAGCGCGCTGACGATGGCGCGTTGCGCTTCGCCGAGCGCGCGGACGCCCTTGGCGTGCGCCTGCGCGCCCGCCGGTGTGAGCTCGGCCAGGACGCTGCGGCGGTCGTCGGGATCGGCACGCCGGCGGACCAGGCCGTCCTTCTCGAGGCGATCCATCAGCTGGGTGATATTGGAGCGCACGCAATGCTGGCGCGCAGCCAGATCGGACAGCGGTAACGGCTCGTTCGCATCCGCCAGGAGATGGAGCACCGCGAGCTTCGCGAGGGACAATCCGGTCGGACTCAAAGCCGCTTCCAGGCGGGCTTCGACGGCGTCCGCGGCGCTGAGAAACGAGAACACGAGGGAGTCCGCCGCCGGGCGGCGCGCGCCTTTTCGTGGACGCTTGCGCACGGCCTCATTATCGCTCACGGCTTTGCGGCGGGCCACCCTGCCCCCACGGCGCGATACAGCTGCACGGCGGCGACGAGCTGGTCTCGCTCCGCCTGCGTGAGCGCCAGCTCGGCCCCAAACAAACCGCGCTGGGCGTCCAGCACGTCGAGATAGCTCGACACTCCGTTCCGATAGCGCATGTCCGCAAGCTCGAGCGCCCGGCGCAGCGCGATCACCTGACGCTCCTGCGCCGCGCTCCGATCCTGGGCGGTCCGCAATCCCACGAGCGCGTCTTCCGCTTCGCGCAGCGCCACGAGCACCGTCTGCTCGTAGCGCGACCGCGCCTGCGACGCGCGCGCCTGGGCGACATTGACCTGCTCGCCCGGGCCCGGCCGGCCCTGGGTGAACAGCGGGATCGAGACCCCGGCAAACGCCTGCCAGATGTTAGTGCCGGACCCGAACCACCTGGAAAATTCGGTGCTCTGGGTGCCGTATTGCCCGGTGATGGTAAAGGTCGGCAGCCACGCGGCCTGCGCCACGCCGATGCGGGCCGTAGCGGCGCGGAGCGTCGCCTCGGCGCTCCGGACGTCCGGTCGGTTGCCGAGCAAAGCCGAGGGCACGCCGGCGGGGACCGGGATCACGGCCGCCATCTCGGTGAGCGCGCGGCCCCGCGCGATGGCGCCGGGGTTGTGCCCGACGAGCACGCTCAGGGCGTTCTCCTGCTGGGCCACCTGCCGCTCGAAGTCGGCGACGCTCGCCGCCGGACTCGCCACGTCGGCCTCGAACTGGCGGACGTCCAGCTCCGAGATCAAGCCCTGGTCGAGGCGCCGCCGGGCGAGCGCCAGCGTCTGGCGCCGCGAGTCGAGGGTGCGGCGCGCGATCGCGAGGTTCAGATCGGCGGCGCGCAGGTCGAAGTAGGCCGTCGCCACATCGCCGATCAGCGACAATTGCAGCGCGCGCCGGTCTTCCTCCCGCGCCACGAGCTCCGAGCGCGCCGCGCCCATGCCACGACGCAGCCGGCCCCAGAGATCGAGCTCCCAGCTCAGGTCGGCGGTCGCCTGGTAGACGTTGTAGGTGAACGACCCGAACGTGCCGAACACGGTCTGGTTGCGACCCGCCTGACCGCGCGCGGTGATCTCGGGCAGGAGCGCGCCTCGCGCGGCCCGGTACTGCGCGCGGAACTCGTCGATCACGCCGAGCGCGGTGCGCATGTCGCGGTTCTCGCGCAGGCTCGTATCCACGAGCTGTCGCAGCACGGAATCCTGGATCAGGTCGAGCCAGCGCAGCGCGGCCGTCGAGTCCCCGCGCGGACCTTGAAAGGCGGTGTCATACGCGAAGGGGACACGCGCGGTGTCCGCCCCCGGCGGCAGCAGCGTGTCGCGGCTGGTGCGCAGCGAGTCGTAGAACGACCGGAGTGAGTCTTCGGACGCCGCGGTCCCCCGCCAGCCGTCCGGCATGCCGACGGAGGAGCGGCGATACCGCGGCCCGACCGCGCAGGCTTCGGTAAGGGCGAACAGCGCGACCACGCCGAGAAGTCTGAGACGTCTCATGGTCAGTCGCCCTCCGCCGGGAGCGGCGCGGCTTGCGGGATCCCCGTGGGCTCAGCGCGCCGGACCAGGCCTCGCTCACTCAACGTCCGGATCGCCGTGAAGAACAAGGGGATGAAGAACACGCCGACCAGGGTCGCCACGAGCATCCCGAAAAACACGCCGGTGCCGATCGAATGGCGACTCGCCGCGCCGGCGCCGCTCGACGTGAGCAGGGGCGTGACGCCCAGGATGAACGCGAACGACGTCATCAGGATCGGCCGCAACCGCTCCCGCCCGGCCTCGAGTGCCGCCTCGCGAATCGACCGCCCCTGGGCGCGCAGCTCGTTCGCGAACTCGACGATCAGGATCGCGTTCTTCGCCGCGAGACCCACTACCACGATCAGGCCAATCTGAACGTAGACGTCGTTCGCCATGCCGCGCAGCCACACGCCGAGCAGCGCACCGAGCGTCCCGAAGGGCACACCGAGCAGCACCGCGAACGGGATGGACCAGCTCTCATACTGCGCAGCGAGCACCAGGAACACCATCACGAGCCCGAGCGCGAACACGAGGCCGCCCTGGCCGCCCGAGGCGCGCTCCTGATACGACTGGCCGCTGAAGGCGTAGCCCACGCCGCGGGCGCCATATTTGTCCTGGGCCAGCCGCTCCACCGCCGCGAGCATGTCCCCGGAGCTTTTCCCGGGCGCCGGCACGCCGACCACCAGCGCCGATGTGAAGCCGTTGAAGCGGGTGATGACGCTTGGTCCCGCCCGGAACTCGGTCCGGATGAGGGCCGACACGGGCACCATCTGTTGATTGGGTCCTCGCACGAAGAGTCGCCCGATGTCTTCGGGCGTCTGGCGGAAGCGGGCCTGCGCCTCGGCCTGCACCCGGTACGTCTTGCCGTACCGGTTGAAATCGTTGATGTAGAGCGTCGACAGCGACGCCTGCATCGTCTGGAACAGCTCCGACAAGGAGATCCCCAGTGCCTTTACCTTCTCGCGGTCCACCTGCACGAACAGCTGCGGCGTGTTCACCCGGATGGTCGGGTACACGCCCCGCAGCTGGGGCAACGCGTTGGCGTCAGCTGCGAATTCGCCCGTCAGGCCGGCGAACCGTGTCACGTCGTTCACCCCCCGGTCCTGGAGGTTCATCTCGAGACCCGCGGTCGTGCCCAACCCGATGATCTCCGGGAGGTTGAACGCGAAGCCGCGCGTCTCCTGCAGCTGGAACAGAAAGCCGTTCACCGCGCCGAGCACCGCCGGGAGCTGGTCCTTCGCGGCCTTCCGCTCCTCCCACGGCTTCAGCATGACGAACATGATCGCGGCGTTCGTCTGGTTCGCATTCTGGATGAAGTTGAGGCCGACCAGCGACACGACGTGATTGACCGCCGGCTGCGCTTTGAGGAAGCTCTCGACTTGTTTCACCACCGCTTCCGTGCGTTGACGCGAGGCATTGTCGGGGAGCTCGACCAGCATCCCGAAATACCCCTTGTCCTCGCTGGGAATGAACCCACTCGGGACGGCCCGCACGAGGACCAGCAGCAGGGCGACTGCCACCGCGAAGGCGGCGAAAAACCTACGAGGGCGGTCGATCACGCGGCCAGCGGCGCCCAGGTAGCGCTCCGTCACCGCGCGGAAGCCGCGATTGAAGCCACCGAAGAACCGGTTGAAGGCTCTCGCCACGACGCCGCTCGCCGCCGCTACCGGGGCGCCCTCCGGAACGGGCCGCAGCAGCACGGCGCACAGCGCCGGGGTCAGGGTCAACGCCACGATGCCGGACAGCACCACCGACACCGCGATGGTGATGGCGAACTGCTTGTACATGAGGCCGGTGATGCCCCCGAGGAACGCCACCGGGATGAACACGGAGCACAGCACGAGCACGATGGCGATGAGGGCCCGGCTCACCTGGTGCATCGCCTTGTCGGCGGCGACGGCGGGCGGCACCCCTTCCTGGGCCATGATGCGTTCCACGTTTTCGATCACGACGATCGCGTCGTCCACGACGATACCGATCGCGAGCACCAGGCCGAACAGCGTGAGCAGGTTGACCGAGAACCCGAGCACCTGCATCCCGAAGAAGGCGCCGATGACCGACACGGGCACCGCGACCACCGGAATCAGCGTCGCCCGCCAGCTCTGCAGGAAGATGAATACGACCAGCGTCACGAGCAGCAGCGCCTCGAACAACGTCTTCACGACTTCCTTGATCGACTCCGTGACGTACGGCGTCGTGTCGAACGCGATCGTCCAGCGGACGCCCGGCGGGAAGCTCTTGGCGAGTTCGCCCATCCGGGCGACGACCTCGCGCTTCACCTGGAGGGCATTCGCACCGGGACGCAGGAATACCGGCGTCAGGGCCGTGGGCGCGCCGTCGAACCGGCCTGCCAGGTCGTAGTTGCGCGCGCCGAGGTGAGCTTCTCCGATGTCGGAGAGGTGCACGAGCGAGCCGTCGGGGCGACCCCGCACGATGATGCGCTCGAAGTCACTCGGGTCTTTCAGTCGCCCGCTCGTAATCACGGGAATCGTGAGCTGGGTCCCGGGCGGAGCGGGCTCGCGCCCGATGCGGCCGGCCGGATTCGTGGTGTTCTGCTCTTGCACCGCCGCGGCGACGTCCGACACCGTCATGCCCAGCTGCGCCATGCGGTCGGGATCGAGGCTCAACAGCATCGAGAAGTCGAGCTGGCCGAACGTGCTGGCATCGCCGACGCCGGGGAGCCGCTTGAGCTCGTCGTCGATGTAGATCTTCGCGTAGTTATTCAGATATTCGGTGTCGTAGCGTGGATCGTCGGACGAAAGCGCGAGCACCACCAGAAAGGCGGTTTGCCGCTTCCGCACCGTGATCCCGTTGCGCACCACCTCCTGCGGCAGCTGCGGCTGGGCGAGGGCGACCTGGTTCTGCACGTCCACTGCCGCCAGATCCGGGTCGCGCGACACGTCGAAGTAGACCGACAGGTTCATGACCCCGTCGCTCGAATTCGATGACTTGTAGTACAAGAGCCCCTGCATGCCGGACAGCTGCTGCTCGATCGGCGCGGCCACCGCATCGGCCACGTCCTGCGCCGTCGCGCCCGGGTAGACGGCCTGCACCTGGATCTCCGGTGGCGTGAGGGGCGGATAACTTTCGACTGCGAGTCGCGTAACGGAGAAGAGCCCGAGCAACACGATCACGATCGAGATGACGGCCGAGAAAACCGGGCGCCGGATGAACAGGTTGCGGATCTGCGGCGCGTCGCTCATGGCCGGCTCCTGATCCTCAGCGGCGCGGCCGGGAGAGCGATCGAGCCGCTATCCCGAGCGTCGGCCGCCGCGCTGTCGGCCGCGGGCCGATAGGCCACCGCCTTCGCGGGCTGGCCGGGCGTGACTTTCTGCACGCCGTCCACGACCACGCGGTCGCCCGCCTCGAGCCCGTGCTCAATCAGCCACGATCCACTGTCCCACGAGGTCGCCACCACGTTTCGCGCGGCGACTTTGCCGCTGTCGCCCACCACGTAGACGAACGCTCCGCCCAAGCCCTGCTGCACGGCGCGTTGCGGGACGAGGATCGCGCTGGGCCGCTTGAGGCCGAGCAGCCGCACGCGCACGAATTGCCCAGGGAGCAACACATGATGCGGGTTGCCCAGCTGCGCGCGCAGCTGCAGGGTGCCGGTCGCCGGCTGGACGGCCAGGTCCGCGAAGTTCAGCTGGCCAGTCGCCGGAAAGACGCTTCCGTCCGCGAGCGCGACTTGCACGGCGAGCGCATGGGGACCGGGCGGCAGGAGCAGCCGTCCGTCCGCGATGTCCCTGCCCAGGGCGAGCATGTCTTCGTCGGACGGGCTGAAGTTCACGTAGATGGGGTCCACCTGCTCGACGGTCGTGAGCAGGTCGGCCGAGCCGGTCACGCGGGCGCCCAGCTCCAGCCGCGCGCGTCCGGCACGCCCCGAGATCTCGGCGCGGACGAACGTGTCGTCATAGTTTTTTTTGGTCTGATCCGCCGCAGCCTGCGCTTGGTCGAATGCCTGCTGCGCGTCGTCGAAGTCCTTCTGCGCCACCGCGCGCGCCGCAAGCAACGACTTGAGGCGCGCCAGGTTGCGCTCGGCGTTGGCGAGCTGCGCCTGGGCACTGCGGTACGCGGCCTCGTAGGTGGTCGGATCGATCCGGAACAAGAGGGTTCCCTTGGCGACGTCCGTGCCCTCGGCGTACGGCCGCGCGACGATCACCCCGGTGACCTGCGAGCGGACCTCGACCGAGCGCGACGCGGCTGCTTGCCCCACGTACTCATAACGCGCTGCGACGGTGTCCGGGACGACGGTCAGCACCGAGACTTCCGGTGGCGGTGGGGCGGCGACCGCGGCAGGCGCGCGCCGACGCGCCGCCACAGTCCCCAGGAGAACGAGCGCGACCGCGGCGGCCGCGGTCCAGGTAGCAGGTCTGGTCAAACGCTTCATACGAACACCCGCTGTGAAGGTGATGACTACCGAGCCGATAGTGCAGGAATGAACTATGCCGTCTCAGGGTTCCCGGCATTGGTCCAGCCAGCCTGGGCTCCCCCGTTTGGGTGGGGCCGCACCACCCGGCTGGATGATGCTGCTCCGGGGCGTTTACGTGCCTGCGACTGCGATGTGCGTCATCAGAAGGTCAGCGTGAGGCCGCGCTGATCGCGCCGGCCCGAACTTGCCGCGACCTGTGAGCTTCCCCCCTTACGGCGTGAACCCGACGCCCACGCCGAGCGAGGACACGTGATCGCGGTAGAATTCCCCATAGGGCGCCGGTCCGGTGTAACCCTTGAGCAGGACGCTCCAGCGCGAGCCGGATCCCGGCACGGCGAGCGGGTCCCCGAGCTCGAGTCCGGTCACGACGCTCCACCCCACCTGCCACTGCCGATCCTGTATCGACTTGGCGTCGAGCCCAGCTACCAGGCGACCGCCGAGACTGCGACCCAATCGCAGCCACGACCGGGCCTGACGGTATTCGAATCCGCCGTGGAGCACGCCGGGCCTCAGATCGGCCGGGGAATGGGCGAAGACGTAGCCACCTCCACCGTAGGCCCGCCAAGTGGGGGCTTGGTGCGCCACCAGCAGGTCCACCGCCTGGAACGTCAAATCCACCCGCTGCGCGTGCGTGTGCGCCATGTATTCGTCGCCCAGATGTGAGCTCTGGTGGAACAGGCGGAGGCGTGTCGCCAGCGTGCCATGGCGGTAGGTGACAGGAATTCCTACGATGTAGTCGGTGTTGAGCAGGTCGGTGGTCGACGATCCCATGTTGAACTGCGAAAACACGCCGGCGGTGATGCCAACCTGCCAGTCGGGGCCGCCCACGAGGCCGATGGTCTGGCCGAATCCAACACTCCCCAGCCGCGACGCGAGCCGGGGCGAGCGGGCCCACAGGTACGTGGCGAAGAACTGCGGCTCATTCGGGTCGGCGACGAGCGGCTGGAACAGGGCGGTCGCCCGCCCGCTGGGCAGGGGAGCCTGGACGGCCGCCCCCGCCGAAGCGACGGCCGCGGCCGCCGCCAGTTGCAACACGATAGCGCTCGCCCGCATGCGCCCCTCCCAGGGGTTGATAGTGCATTAATGAAGGGTATTTTGGGAAAGTTCCCTGGAACCTGTGAACGATCTAGCGCCTTTTCGAACCGTGATCACCCCACCATTCGCGCACGACTCAGGCGACGCCACGCCGGACGAGAGCCCGGCGGTGTCGGGCCTTACGGCCACGCAAGCGCGCGAGCTCGTGGCGGCCGGTCGGGGCGTGTTGGTGGACACGCGCGACGGGCGGCTGTTCGACAACACCCATGCCGCGGGCGCTGTGTCACTACCGCTAGCCACGCTCGAAGCCGCGCAGGGGCGGGCGCCGGTCGGCGTGCTGCCGCCTGATCGTACCGTCATTCTTTACTGCGCGTGAGTGGACGAACGCTCAAGCGCCCGGGCGGCGCGACTGCTGATCGCGGCGGGATACGACGAGCGCAAGGTAGCGGTGCTGCTGGGAGGGATTCGCGCCTGGTATCAGGCGGGCTACCCGCTCCAGAAATGGACCGATCGCGCGTGAGCCGCGCGGTCGCCCGGTGACGGTCGTCGCGGTACCTTGCCAGCCATGGTCGATGTCTTAGGAGCCCTGCGCGAGGGTCTTGCCCCCCATTACAGCGTCGAACGGGAGATCGGGGCTGGTGGCATGGCGCGCGTGTTCCTCGCGGTCGAACGCCATCCGGCGCGCAAAGTGGCGGTGAAGGTGATGAACCCCGAGGTCTCGAGCTCCGAGTTTCGCGAGCGGTTCATCCGGGAAGTCGAGCTCACGTCCCGGCTCAGCCACCCCCACATCGTGCCGATTCTCGCCGCGGACGAATGCCTCTTCGTGCCGGAGGGGCCCGACGGGCTGTGCTACTACGTGATGCCGTACATCGAGGGCGAGTCGTTGCGGGCCCGCCTGGAGCGGGAGCAGCGCCTGCCGCTCGATGAGGCGGTGCGCATCGCCCTCGAAGTCGGCGATGCACTGTCTTACGCGCACGGGCAGGGCATCATCCATCGCGACATCAAGCCCGAAAACATCCTCTTGTCCGGAGATCACGCCTGGGTGGCCGACTTCGGTATTGCGCGCGCGGTTAGCGCCGCGGGCGGCCACTCACTCACCGGGGGCAACCCGGTCGGCTCGCTGGCCTATATGAGCCCCGAGCAGCTGATGGGTAGCCGCGCCATCGATGCACGCACCGACGTGTACAGCCTGGGAGGCGTGTTCTATGAGATGCTGGTAGGCGAGCCGCCGCTCCTGAGGCTCGCCGGCAAGACGCCGCACGGCGGCGCGGCGCTCGATGCGGTGCTACGAGCACAACGCGCGAGCCACCGGAGTGAGCGCTTCGTCAAGGAGATCATCACCCGCGCGCTCGCGCCCGAGCCCGACGACCGCTTCGTATCTGTAGACGAGTTCGTGGCCCGCCTCCGTGAGGTGCTGGGCGGGGGCCTGCGGCTGCCGCGGGTGCCCTGGAAGGCGGTCCTGCTCCTGGGCGCGGCGGCAGCGGCCATCGGCGTGGTCGGCGCGGTAATACTCGGGAGGCGCGCGCCGGCGCTCGACCCGAGGCGCGTGGTCGTCGCAGGGTTCGAAGACCTTTCCGGGGATTCGACGCTCGCTCCGCTGGGGCGCATCGCCGCCGATTGGGTCACACAGGCGCTAGCGGGCCGTGGCGGGCTGGAGGTCGTGCGCGGCGCCGGCACCGGCCATCTCGACGCGACCGACATTCGAGCCCTGGCCGCCCAGACGGGGGCGGGGACAGTGGTCTCGGGATCGTACTATCGTGACGGGGACTCGGTCCGCTTCCACGTACAGATCATCGACGCGGCGCGCGGCACGGTGCGGCGCGGCGTGGAGCCGATCGGCGCTCCGCGACGCGCGCCGACGGAGGCAGCCGAGGCGGTGCGCCACCGCCTGACCGCCGTATTCGACACGCTGTTCCTGCCTGCCAAGCGGTGAGCCGGCCGCGGTAGCAAGTAACGATGCCGCAATATGTTACATGGTATCACCGGACGCGGCGGGGGGCGTATTGTGACTAAGGCCACCGTGGTGAATCCCGTGGGGCCGCATACTGCCCAATGGTAGCACCCATGACCCTACGGATCCTGCTGCTCGAAGACGTGCC
>Ga0207646_10006060_pt1 | contig 12592 bp, 7 predicted proteins | sample KBSK5502metaG_FD_184343 | JGI IMG/M metagenome (GOLD analysis project Ga0207646, IMG submission 184343) | Corn, switchgrass and miscanthus rhizosphere microbial communities from Kellogg Biological Station, Michigan, USA - KBS K5-50-2 metaG... | ecosystem: Host-associated > Plants > Roots >...
TACGTCGGGTCCTCGGCGTTCGCCACGAAGGCGGGGCTGCATGCGTCGGCGATCGCGCGGCGCCCAGACGCGTATTCGCACGTGGACCCGTCCCGGGTCGGCAACCGCGCGCATGTGCTGGTCAGCGAGCTGGCCGGGCGCAGCAACGTGCTCGTCAAGGCCGCGGAGCTCGGGCTCGACCTGTCGTCGGATCCTGAGCTGGCGACCGCGGTGCTCGAGGAGATCAAGGACGCCGAGCACCGGGGGTACGCGTTCGAGGCCGCGGACGCATCGTTCGAGCTGCTGGTCAGGCGGGTGGCGGGGCGCAGCGCCGGCGAGATTTGGCCGTCCTGGTTCGACCTCGAGGGGTATCGCGTCGTCATCGAGAAGACGGACGGGATCGCGGGGGGGTCCGGGGGGTCGTCCCCCCAGGACAGCACCGACCGGAGCGAGGCGATCGTGCGGCTGCTGCTCGGCGAGCAGCGGGTGGTTGCCGTCGGCGAAGGGGTCGGACCCGTTCACGCGCTCGACCAGGCACTGCGCAAGGCGCTGTCCGAGCTGTACCCGCAGATCGCCAGCATCCACCTGGTCGACTACAAGGTGCGGATACTCGACGGCAGGGCAGCCACCAGCGCGGTGACCCGGGTGATGCTCACCTCGGCCGATCACGACGGCGAGTGGACGACCGTCGGGGTTTCCGACGACATCGTCACCGCGTCCTGGGAGGCTCTTGCCGACGGGATCAGCTACGGGCTGCTCCGCGCGGGCGCGGAGGCGCTGGTCCCGGCCGGAGCCTGATTGGCCCTCAGGCAGGCGAGTGACCACGGGGAATTTGTCGAACCCAAAAAGGAGACTTGACCAGATGACCAATCTGCCGCGGCCGCGCAGCGGCCCGCTCACGACAGGACCGGCCCGTGCCCCGCAGCGCGCGATGCTGCGCGCGGTCGGGCTGAGCGAGGACGATCTCAGGCTGCCGCAGGTCGCAGTCGCGTCGTCGTGGAACGAGGTGACGCCCTGCAACCTGCACCTGAACGGGCTGGCAGGCGCGGCGAAGGAAGGCATCAGGCAGGGCGGCGCGGTGCCGATCGAGTTCGGCACCATCGCCGTCTCCGACGGCATCGCGATGGGGCACGAGGGCATGAAAGCGTCCCTCGTGAGCCGCGAGGTGATCGCCGATTCGGTCGAGCTGATGGTGCACGCCGAGCGGTTCGACGCGCTGGTCGCGGTCGCGGGCTGCGACAAGTCGCTGCCAGGCATGCTGATGGCCTGCGCGCGGCTGAATGTGCCATCCGCGTTCCTGTACGGGGGCACGATCCTGCCGGGGCACGCGCTCGGGCGCACGCTCACGATCCAGGACGTGTTCGAGGCGGTCGGCGCGCACGCGGCCGGCGAGATGTCCGACGCCGACCTGCTCGCGGTCGAGCGGGCCGCCTGCCCTGGCGCCGGGTCCTGCGCCGGGATGTACACCGCGAACACGATGTCGGCGTGCGCGGAGGCGCTTGGCATGACGCTGCCCGGCGCGGCGTCGCCACCGGCGGTCAGCGCCGAGCGGACCGCGCTCGCGCGCGCGACCGGCGAGGCGGCGGTTCAGGCGCTCGCGGCGGGGCTGCGTCCGCGCGACATCATGACCAGGCAGGCGTTCCTGAACGCGGCCGCGGTCGTGATGGCGACGGCGGGCTCCACGAATGCGATCCTGCACCTGCTCGCGATCGCCGCCGAGGCCCAGGTCGAGCTGACCCTCGACGACTTCGACGCGATCAGCCGCCGCACCCCGCACATCGCCTCGATGCGCCCGGCCGGGCGGTTCGTGATGAGCGAGCTCGACCAGGTCGGCGGGCTGCCCGTGGTGCTGCGCGAGCTGCTCGAGGCGGACCTGATCGATGGCGACACGATGACCCTGAACGGCCGGACGCTCGGCCAGAACGTCGCCGACGCCGCGCCGCCTGACGGCACCGTGGTGCGGCCGGCCAGCGACCCGATCGGAGCCGAGGGCGGGCTCGCCGTGCTGCGCGGCAGCCTGGCACCGAACGGCGCCGTCGTGAAGGTGCCCGGCATCGAGGCGCTGCGGTTCGAGGGCGCCGCGCGGGTGTTCGAGCGCGAGGAAGACTGCTTCGCGGCGATCACCGGCGGGAACGTCGCCAAGGGCGACGTGCTGGTGATCCGCTACGAGGGGCCGAAGGGCGGCCCGGGCATGCGCGAGATGCTCGCGGTCACCGCCGCGATCAAGGGCGCCGGGCTCGGCAAGGACGTCGTGCTCGTCACCGACGGCCGGTTCTCCGGGGCGACGTTCGGCGCGTGCATCGCGCACACCGCGCCAGAGGCCTTCGACGGCGGGCCGATCGCGCTGGTCGCCGACGGCGACACGATCGTGCTCGATGTCCCGCAGCGGCGGCTTGAGCTGGTCGTCGACGACGCCGAGCTCGACCGGCGGCGGGCCGGCTGGAAGCGCCCGCCGGCGAACTACGCGAGCGGCGCCCTGGCGAAGTACGCGGCGCTGGTGTCCGGCGCCGACCGTGGTGCCGTCTGCCTGCCGTATCAGCAGTAGGCGGCGCCGATCTCGGGAGGGCCGACGCGGTCAGCGGCCGCGTCGGCGCCCGTTCATCGCATCATGACGCACCGGCTAGGGTGTGTCGGGACACCGGCGGTGGGTGTGTCCGGACACACCCAGGATGACCGTTCGTCCGCCCGCCAGAGCACCTATGCGACACAATTGACCCCGGAGCGCACTGTGCCCAGCACCCCCGACCCAGCACCCCTACCGGAGGCTCGCGCAATGAGTGAGGATCTGACCCGCAGGCGCTTGTTCGGGCTTGCGGGCGCGACGGCCGCGGGCGCCGCAGGGCTCTCGGCGAGCGGCTGCTCCGTACTTCACCTCGGCTCGACCACGACGAACGTCAGGGCCGTCGCAGCGTACTCCGCCGGACCTCCCTTCAGGACGCGGCCCCACCTGACCCCGCCGCACATCACGATCCGGCGTACGGGCATCGGCAGTACCTCGCGGTACATCTTCCTCAACGCGCCGTACTCGGGGCCGGGGCACGGCGGCACGTACATCATCGACCCGCACGGCCACTTCGTCTGGTTCGGGCCCAACACGGCGAGCGAGCACCGGCTGAACTTCAGCGTCCAGAGCTACAACGGCCAGCCCGTGCTCACCTGGTTCGAAGGGCTGGTCGTCGCGGGCTTCGGCGAGGGCGATTTCGTGATCGCCGATCAGCACTACAAGGAGATCCACAGGGTCAAGGCCGTCGGCAACCAGCTTGCCGACTTCCATGAGTTCACGCTGACGCCGCGGGGGACCGCCTACATACCGATCTACCGCAGGCACTCGCCCGTCAACCTGACCAGCAGGGGCGGTCCTGCCAATGGCTACATCCTCTCCGGCGTGGCGCAGGAGATCGACATCGCCACCGGTCACAAGGTGTGGGAGTGGGACAGCTGGGCAGCATCGAACCCGCACGTGCCGCTGTCTGAGAGCCACCAGGGTTTCGGCGGCGGCGATGCCGGGCACGGGACCCACGCGTCGCCGTGGAACTACTTCCACATCAACTCGATCTGCGACGTCGCGGACGGCACCGGCGATGTGCTGATCTCCGGGCGGAACACCTTCTGCGTCTACCGCGTCCACAAGCCGACCGGTCACATTGTCTGGCGACTGGGCGGCAGGAGGAACGACTTCACCTACGGTTCCCCGAGGGCCAGGTTCTACTGGCAGCACCACGTGCGCCCGCTGCCGGTTGGCTCGCGCCCCTTCGGCGCGATGACGGTGTTCGATAACGGCGTCCCTCACGAGGCGTACTCGCGCGCGCTGCTGCTCAAGGTAATGCAAAACACCGCAGGGACGGGGGGGCGCGTCGAGCTGACGAAAGCCTTCGTGCACCCGCATGCGGTGTACCAGTCGGGTGCGATGGGCAGCGCACAGCTTCTCCCCGACGGCCGGATGTTCGTCGGCTGGGGCACCGAGCCGCACTTCTCCGAGTTCGCCGCGAACGGCACGCTGCTGCTCGACGGCGACATCATCAAGGGCGATCCGTCCTACCGCGCGTTCTCGCAGGACTGGGTCGGCCATCCGACCGACAAGCCCGCCGCGGCGGCGCGCTATCGCACGGGCGGCGCTACGGTGTACGCGAGCTGGAACGGCGCCACCGAGGTCAGGTTCTGGGTCGTGCTCGCGGGCCACACCGCTGGCAACCTGCACCAGCTCGTCAAGGCGCACAAGAGCGGATTCGAGACCGCCATCAACGTGTCCAATAGGGGACCGTACTTCGCGGTTCACGCACTCGACGCCAAGGGCAACGTCCTGGCCCAATCGGCGCCGGTTAAGATCCGCTGAGGCAGGGCACCCTAACCGCCCGGCTAGCTGGGTATAAGGGTCGCGTGGCGAACGGGTCGTGAAGAGCCGCGCGCCGCGAGATCCGCGAGATACGCCCTGATGGCGCGTTCTGCCCTAGAATCGCTGTGCCCTGGCCGAGCAGCGGACGCTCGGAGACCCTTCTTGACGAGGAACCGATGAACGAGACCTGGACGCGGCGGCAGCTGCTGAAGCAGACGGGCGCCGCGGCCGCCGCAGCGGCGGGCCTCGGCCTCGTGGGCTGCTCCGCGGGCAACGCCACCCAGCGCAAGCACCACCGCAGCAAGAACCTGCAGTATTTCGTGTCCAGGCCCGACCTGACGCCGCCGAAGGTGCAGCTGACGCACGTCGAACCGGGGCATCCGCTGCAGTACCTGTTCCTCGGGCTCGCCAACTCGGGTCCCGGCCAGGGCGGTGCCATGATCATGGACACCACCGGGGAGCTCGTCTGGTTCTCGCCGGACACCGTGAACAACAGCAAGATGGACTTCCAGCGCCAGCTCTACAACGGCAAGCCGGTGCTGACCTGGTTCCAGGGCCGCGTGATCAAGGGCGGCCACGGCGAGGGCGTCGGCATCGTCGCCAATCCGTCCTACCAGACGGTGTCGACCATCCGCGGGCACAACGGGCTCAAGGTCGACCTGCACGAGTTCGTCGTCACGCCGCGCGGCACGGCACTGGTCACCGCGTTCCGCGAGCTGAACTATGACCTGTCGCCGTACGGCGGTCCGAAGAATGGCGTGCTGCTGTCCGGCGTCGCCCAGGAGATCGACATCGCCACGGGCAAGCTGGTGTGGGAGTGGGACAGCATCGACCACATTCCGATCAGCGAGTCCTACCTGACGAAGTTCGACGGCACCAAGAAGAAGCCCTACGACTACTTCCACATCAACTCGATCGCCGACGCCCCGGACGGCTCGGGAGACCTGCTGATCGGCGCGCGGAACACCTGGAGCGTGTTCAAGGTCAGCAGGAAGACCGGACGGATCGTCTGGCGGCTGAACGGCAAGCTGACCGACTTCACGATGACCCCGGGCAGCGAGTTCTACTGGCAGCACGACACCAGGCCGCACGGCCCTGATGTCCTGACGGTCTTCGACGATGGCTGGGACGACGTCATGCCCAAGGACGAGAAGCAGTCAAGAGCGCTGATACTCGACATCGACTACGACCGGATGCTGGTCACGCTGCGCAGCCAGTACGTGAATACCCCTCACGTGCTGGCCAGGGCGATGGGCAACACGCAGCTTCTGCCTGACGGCGGGGTCTTCGTCGGCTGGGGCACCAACCCGTACTTCTCCGAGTACTCCGCTGACGGCAAGCTGCTGCTCGAAGGGCAGCTGACCAAGGACGATCCGACCTACCGCTCGTTCATCGGCGACTGGACGGGCCATCCCGCCGAGCCGCCTGCCGCCGCAGCCAGGCGCCGCCCCGGCGGCGCCACCGTGTACGCAAGCTGGAACGGCGCTACCGAGGTGGCGAGCTGGAACGTCCTTGCCGGGCGCGCCAGGACGTCGGTGGCGCCGGCCGGGTCGGCGCGCAGGTCGGGATTCGAGACGGCGATCGCCGTGCGGGCCAAGGGCCCGTACTTCGCCGTAGAGGCGCGCGACGCGAAGGGCCGCGCGCTTGGCAGGTCGCTGCCCGTCAGGATCAAGTGAGCCGCGGGGCTGGCATTCGCCGTCCCCCCTTTCATGATCACGAAGGATGTTTGTTCGCGAAAGCGGCAGAGATCCTTCCGGATCATGAAACCTGTCCGCTTAGGCTGGCGACACAGCCTGATGTGGCGGGCGATCAGGGAGCGGTGGCCGCGATGGCGGACGGGCTCTGGGCGGCGGAACGGCGGCCGCTGACGGTCGGACTCGCGGCGACGATCACGTTCGTGGCCGCCGAGGCGCTCGCCGTCATCACGGTGATGCCGCTGGTCTCCAGGGACCTGCACGGGCTCGGCCTGTACGGATTCGTATTCAGCGCGTTCCTGCTCGGAACGATGGTCGGCATCGTCGCCGCGGGCCGCGCGGCCGACCGCCGCGGGCCCGCCATTCCTTACGTGTGCGGAATCGTGCTGTTCGGGGCCGGCCTGGCGGTCGCGGGGCTGGCGCCGTCGATGCCGGTGCTCATCGCCGGGCGCACGCTGCAAGGGCTCGGCGCGGGAGCTGTGCCCGCGGTGGCGTACGTGGCGATCGGCCGCAGCCTGCCCGACCGCCTGCGCCCGCGGATGATGGCGGTGCTGTCCACGGCGTGGGTGGCTCCCGGCCTGGCCGGTCCCGCGCTGAGCGCCGAGGTGGCCGGGGCGTTCGGCTGGCGCTGGGTGTTTCTCGGGCTGCTGCCGTTCATCGCGCTGACCGGGCCGCTCGCCCTTCCTGCGCTGGTCAGGCTCGGTCGCGCCGCCGAGCCGGCCGCCGGTGGGCACCGGCTGATCGACGGGGTGGGGGTGGCAGCCGCCGCCGGCTTGGTGCTGGCCGGCCTGGCACTCGCGCTCGGCACGGCGAGCGACCGCGGGCCGTCCGGCGGCACCGTGACGTGGTGGGTCGTGCCGGCGGGCTGCCTGATGATCGCCGCGGGGTGCGCGCTCGGGCTGCCTGTGCTGCGTCGCCTGATGCCGGCCGGGACGCTGTCGGCCCGCTACGGCCTGCCCGCCACGATCCTCAGCCGGGGGCTGCTGACCTTCTGCTTCTTCGGCGCCGACGCCTTCGTGACGCTGACCATCACGATCCTTCGGCATCGCAGCCCGGTGCTGGCCGGCGTCGCGGTGACCGGCGCGACGCTGGCCTGGACGGCCGGGGCCTGGATCCAGGCCAGGCTGAACGCCACTTGGGAGGGCCGGCGGCTGGTCAGGATCGGCCTCGTGGTCATCCTGACCGGGATCGCCGGCCTGAGCGCGGTGCTCATCAGCGCGGTCCCGGTCGCCGTCGCCATCGCGGCCTGGACGATCGCCGGCCTGGGCATGGGCATGGCGTACGCGCCGACCACGCTGGTCATGCTCGGCGAGGCGCCGCCGGGCAGAGAGGGCTGGGCCTCCGCCTCGCTGAACCTCGCCGACGTGCTCGGCAGCGCGATCGGGATCGGGCTGGGCGGAGCGGCGATCGGCGCCACAATGCGGTTCGGCTGGCCGCTGCCGGCCGGCCTGGCGACCGCCTTCGGCATCACGGTGGCCGCCGGGATCGCGGCGCTGGCCATCAGCGGCCGGCTGCCCGCCGCGCGGCGGGACGCCGACGCTCGGATGCCAGCGGGAGCAGCGGTCAGCTAGGCGCAGCGACGCGACGGCGCGGGCTCGCATCCGCAGTTCAGACCGTCGGGCGGGCGATGGCGGCGAGCCGCGCCCCGGTAGCGCGTACCAGGTCGGCGGGCGCAAGCTCGACCTGCAGCCCGCGCTGTCCCGCGCTGCAGAACACGGTCGGCCAGCCGAGAGCCGTCTGGTCGATGACCACGGGCAGCCGCCGACGCTGGGCGATCGGCGAGATACCGCCGGTGACGTAGCCGGTTGCCCGCTCGGCCGCCGCGGCCTGCGCCATTTCGGCCCTCTTGGCGCCGAGCACGTCGGCCAGGGCCTTGAGGTTCAGCTCGCCGGTCACGGGGACGACCGCGACCGTCAGGCGGTCGTCCACGCTGGCGATGAGCGTCTTGAACACCTGCCCCGCCGGGACTCCGAGAGCGGCGGCGGCTTCTGCGCCGTACGAGCCGCCGTCGGCCCCGTGGTGGTAAGCCCCGTGGTGGTAGGCGTGCACGGAGTGGATGATGCCCAGCCTGGTCAGTTCCCGGGTCGCCCGGGTGCCTCGGGCAGCCACACAGGAATGGTAGCGGGCGCCGCCTGGCGGCCCCGGCCGCCTATCTGATGATCGGCGCCTGATCGGCGGCGGCGAGCCACGGCTCGGGCGCCATCGTGAGCGCCCGCCGGTACACGGCCTCGTAGCCCTCCGCCATGACCTCGACCGTGAATTCGGCCTCGACGTGCTTGCGGCAGACCGCGGGATCGAGCTGGAGCGCGAGCGCGATGCCGGCGGGAAGGTCGTCGGGGTCGTCCACGATAACGCCGGTCTGGCCGTGCACGATTAGCTCGGGCACGGCACCGCGGCGGAGCGCCACGACCGGCGTGCCGCACGCCATCGCCTCGAGGACGACCAGGCCGAACGGCTCTTCCCAGCAGATCGGGAACAGCATGCACGCCGCGTGGACGAGCAGGCGGCGTTTAGCCGTCGCGTCGGCGACGCCGTAGATCGTCACGTCGCTGGCGATCCTCGGCTCGATCTCGCGCGAGAAGTACGCGCGCTCGATCGGCTCAGAGCACTTTCCGGCCAGGACGATCGGCATGCCGACCGCCCTGGCCGCGTCGATGGCCAGGTGCGGTGCCTTCTCGGGGTGGAACCTGCCGAGGAAGAGCGCGTAGTCATCCTTCTCGGCGCAGAACGGGAACGACTCAGAGCGGATCGCGTTGTGCACCGTGGCCAGCCACGCCAGGTCGGGGGCGCTGGATCGCTGCGCGTCGGAGATGGCGATGAGCTGGACGGTGTCGCCGAGCGCCCGGTAGTACTCGCCGGAGTCGCCGAGCACTGGGCCGTGCGCCGTCACCACGGTCGGGGTGAGCCGGCCGCGTGCCATCAGCGGGCCCGCCATCGTGTGATCGTGGATCACGTCGACGTCGAGCGCGTCCAGTATCCCTGCCACCTTGGCGGCATGGACGATCTCGGGCATCGCCTCGCCCAGCTGGTCCGCCGGGCCGACGTCGTAGGTCGTGTGGAACCGCTGTGCCCTCGTCGCGTGATGGCCGGCCCCGATGAGCGTCACCTTGTGACCCCTGGCTACGAGCGCGTCTACCAGATCCGCGACCACGGTCTCGATCCCGCCGTACGCCGTGGGCGGAACGTTGAAGTAGGGCGGCGCGACCATCGCGATGTGGATCTGCTGCGCCCCGACCGGAGCCTGCTGAGTTCGGGTAAGGGTCGAGCCTGTGGTGCTCACAGTGAACGCCTCCTTGCCTCACGGGTGACCGGCGCGGCTCGGGGCACCGGTCGGGCACCCAGTCCGGCCGAAAATGATCATGCCCGGCGACCGTGGCGCCAATGCTGCAAGTGCATTAATAAAAAGCCCATAGCTCGGTAAACACTTTACCTTTACGAACGCGGCAACGCGGCCACAAGTGCTAATCACACGGCGTTTACGCAGCGTGCAGCCCATATCGACGCGTTGCGATACGGTCGCTGCCGACGACTTCAGCGGCTGGTAATCGCGTTATCGTACGGAGATTGTCGCTGATTGTCTGGGTAAGCGCGTGATCGGGGCCTAGTGCCCGTTCGCAATCCGCGATGGTCCGCTCGAACAGCCTGACCGCGTCGCTCAGCCGGCGCGCCATGTAGTAGGCGTGCGCGAGGTTGGCGCGCGAGGTGAGCGTGTCCGGGTGATCGGGCCCGAGCACGCGCTCGAACTCGGTGACCGTGCGCTCGTAGACCGGCAGCGCTTCCGCGAGCCGGCCGGCCGAGTGATACGCACCCGCAAGATTCGCTCTCGCGGTGATCGTGTCCCGATGATCGGGCCCTGGCACCCGCTCCCTGTCGGACAGCAGGCGCTCGTACAGCGGGATGGCATCCTTCATGCGGTGCATGGCGTGATAGCACGAGGCGAGGTTGCCGAGCGCGGTCAGCGTGTCCGGATGGTCAGCGCCGAGCGTTGCCTCCCGGCTGGCGACTGCCTGACGGTATATCGCGAGCGCGTCCTTCAGCCGCCCTGCGGCGCGGTAGGCCATCGCGTGCAGCCCCGCGGCCGTGACGGTGTCCGGATGATCCTGGCCAAGGCTCGTCTCCCTGACCTTGCGGACCCGCGCGAAGATCGCGATCGCCTCGTCCACCTGACCCGACCGCTGGTAGGCGCGGCCAAGGTTCAGGTACTCGGTCAGCACGTCGCGGTGCTCAGGCCCGAGCACCTGCTCCCAGTCGGCCACGTTGCGCTGGTACAGCGCGGTGGCCTGGTCAGCCTGGCCCGCCTGCAGGTACGTGCTCGCCAGCTGGCTCCGCACGCCGAGCGTGTCGGTGTGCTCAGGCCCGAGCACCCACTCGCGGTCGGCGAGTACTCGGCGGTAAAGGTCGATCGCGGCGTCGTAGCTGCCGGAGTCCCGGTAGATCCTGGCCAGGACGGTCCTGGCCGTCAGGGTGTCCGGGTGGTCGCCGCCCTGCACCTGCTCGCGCTCGGCAATGCTGGCCATGATCAGGTCCCTGGCCTCATCAAGCCGCCCGGCCTTCTCGTATGCCTCGGCGAGCAGGTCGCGGAGCGCCAGCGTGCGCGGGTGCTCCGCGCCGAGCGCGTGGCCGCTGGCCGCGACCATGGACTGCCAGTAGGCGATTGCGGCGGCGCCAAGGCCCGCCGCTGCGAGGCTGTCTCCCGCCGTCATCAGCACGGGATGCGGCTCGGGCAGCCACAGCAGGTCGCCGGCGAGCCCGCCCAGCCAGCCGGCGCAGCCGCGCAGCGCCTGCTCAAGCATCGGATCGGCGTCGAGGAGCGGCCACATCTCGGCGATGGCGTCGGCCGCGGATCGCGCGGCGTCGTCGAGCACGGCGGCCGGTATCAGCCTGCGCACCGTGTCCTGGATCACCGGGTGGACGGCCACCATGCCGCCGCCGACCGACCGGTCTGCCGCGACCAGGCCGGCCTGAAGCAGGTTGCCGAGTGCGGCCATGACCTCGTTCTGCTCGACCGGCATCCCCCGGCCGTGTCTGGCCAGGTACGCGGTCGCCGCCCGGCTCGCTGCGACCCGAACGGGAACACCTGCCGGGTCGAGGAGCGCGACGAGCGCGAGCAGCGGCCTGGCCAGGCCCGCCGGAGGCAGCTGGTCGGCCCGGTCGAGCGCGAGTGACCACGCGACCTCCACGGGCGAGACCGAGCCGTCCGCGGACCGGCCGAGCAGTTCCTGCCTGCGGCTCGCGTACCTGATCCGGTACTGGCGGCAGTCGAGCGTGGTGGTGGCGATCGTGGTGGCAGCGAGCGCGATCGCCAGCGGCATATAGCCGAGATCAGCAGCCATATCGACCGCCTCGACGCGCTTGCCCGCCTCGTCGTCGTAGAGCCGGGCGGTCAGGTAGCCGAGCGCCTCCCTTGGGCTGAATTCGCCGATCCCGTAGACCTTGGGCCCGGCCCCTGCCACCTCCGACATGTCGGCGGACTGATGGCAGGTCACGACGACCTGGCCGGCGCCACCCGACGGCCACAGCCCGCGCAGGCCGCCAGAGTCCGTCACGTTGTCCAGGACGATCAGCCATTGCCTGTCGGTCCTGGCCAGCCAGTCGAGCAACCTGGCGGCCGCCGTGTCAGGCAGCACGCCGCGCTCGGTCAGGCCGATGTCCGCAGCGGCCCTTGCGTAGCTCATGACCGTGGCGGACGGGCTCGAGGCATTGATCCAGACCAGCAGATCTGATCGCCCCGACCGGGCGGCGGCCCGCATCATCGCCGCTGCCAGATACGTCTTCCCGTACCCGCCGGGGCCGGACAGGACGGTCAGCGGCGCACGGCCGATATCCTGCCGGTGCCCGTGGTCCGCATCAAGGCCATAGCCCGTCTCCGGCCGCGGGCTGAAGAAATCGGCGAGCGCGGGAGCCGACCCCGACCAGACGGGCCACGTCACGGCGGACTGGGGTGCCGCTCCAGCTCGCCGCCTCGCACTGATATCGCTCATGACCGCCTGATTAACGAATGCAAGGCAGCCCCATCGCTGCTAGTCCCTTTTCGGCACCCCAACAGTACGACGGTTTGGCGTTCTATAGGCAGGTAACCGCACAGACTCAGCGGAACCAGACATGGCGAGTGGGAGATTCGGCTACCTTCGCATCCGGCGCCACAGCGGCCTGGGGACCAGCCGCATCACCGCCGCGGCGCCAGCGAGGCTTCGCGGCACCCACAGCGATGTCGCGCTTGTCTCAAGAGCCGCCGCCACGGCCGCCCCGACCTGGGCGGGCGTGGACGAGAGCGGCGCAGCGCTCATGCCAGCCGTCATCCGGCCGGTGACGAAGCCCGGCCTGACCAGCAGCACCCGCACCCCGCTGCCGGCCAGGGCGTCGGTCAGGCCGCGGGCGAACGCGTCCAGCCCGGCCTTCGCGGCTCCGTAGACGAAATTGGCCTTCCGGGGCCTGACCGCCGCGACCGACGACAGGACCACGATCGTGCCAGACCCCTGCGCGCGCATCCGGGCGGCCGCCGCGAGCAGCGTGGTCACGTGGCTGGTGAAGTTCGTGTCGATCATGACGGCGGCCAGCGCCGGATCGCGGTCGGCTGCGACCACCG
>Ga0207646_10006062_pt1 | contig 12591 bp, 10 predicted proteins | sample KBSK5502metaG_FD_184343 | JGI IMG/M metagenome (GOLD analysis project Ga0207646, IMG submission 184343) | Corn, switchgrass and miscanthus rhizosphere microbial communities from Kellogg Biological Station, Michigan, USA - KBS K5-50-2 metaG... | ecosystem: Host-associated > Plants > Roots >...
TAAAGTCGGACTGCCTTCATGGCCTCCCTCCTCAAAAGATTGACAAATCATCTGAGGATAGTAGACTTCATGAGCCTTTTCCTTTGCAAGCATTACTTGCACATCGGGTTAGCTATGCGACAGGACATGGGCAATTCGTGTATTGTAGGGGCGACCCCATAGACGTGAACTTCAGCACTGCTGTCATCCTGAGCGGAGCGAAGGATCTCTGGCTGGGCAGAGCACAGATCCTTCGCTCCGCTCAGGATGACATTGCTGGACCTTCCTGCCGCGCTCTGGTAGCCGACCGACCCTTGCGGTCGCCTGGCAAGGGTTTGGCGGTCGCCCTGGAAAAATATGCGCGGATTGGTATTCATATCACCGCCCCCTTTTGCAGCAATTTCTCAAGGTCATAATTGACGCTGGTTGCGCCGAAATCGGGTTCGGCATGAAATGGCCGGGAAATATAGTGGATTGTCGTGGTTTCGCCATCCACTTGCACGAGCGCCAGGATGAAATCATCGGGTTTGTTGAGCGCCGTCAGGATCTCGTTGCGCGTCACGGTGACGGTCTCGGACCCTTGCACGCGCCCTTTGACTTCGATGAAGCGCAGTTTGCCGCTGCCCGGCACGCGGGATTCGATGTCGTAGCCGCATTTGTCTGCGCTCATGTCACGAGGCACGTAGCCCAGGCTGCGCTCGCGCTGCATGATGACTTCCATTGCTATGCGCTCGACGCGGGCGGTTTCGCGCGCGAAGCGGTCGCTGCCGGATGCGTCGCTCTGCCCTGCCAGCCGGTTGAGCAGGCCCTGGGGGACGACCAGCACGCCGCCCACGACGACCGGTGGCAGCGGTGAGAGTTTGCGCTCCTGCTCCAGTTCATTCAGGCGGCGTTCCAGGCGGGCATAGAGTTCCTCGGCGCGGCTGCGAGCCTGCTGCGAGTTCTGGCGGGCGTTGGTCTTGCCCGCGGCCTCCTGCGCTTTGAGGATGGCTGCGCGGTTGTCCCAGTAGCTGATTTCCCTGGTCAGGCGATCATTGACGGCGGCGCTGGTTTTGTCGATCTGTGCTTCCCGCGTCTTGCGCACCTCGGCCAGGTGGCGCGGCACCAGTTCGGTGATGGCGTAGCTGCGCGCCTGCTCTTCCAGGTCGCCCTGCAACCAGGACGTGGCACGCAGTTGGGGCGTCAATGCCTGCTCCTTTTCATTCAAAGGGCGATAGTCGAGAAAGGGCGCGTAGCCTGCGCCCCGCATGCAGCCCTGGGCGTCCATTTCGAGAAATTGGAGCTGGCGTGAGACCTCGCGGCGTTTGCCCGTGCTGCCGGTACTCGCATCCTGGATGGTGTGTTCAAGATAAAAGAGGACGCGCAGGTCTTCGCTCATGTCTGTTGGATTAACCAGGATCGTTCCCTGTGTGAGCAGGTCGCGATGCTGTTCCAGCACCAGGTCAAGCGTGGCATCGAGCAGGGGATGGCCGGGGCAGATCAGCGCGGCCTGCGGCTTGCCCTCGACGGTGAGACGCTCTTTCTCGAAGACGATGCGCTCGTAGTGCTGCAGGATAATTGCCCTGGCCTGGCTGCGCGGGACGCGATTGCGGATGGCGGCGGGTACGTGGGTGATCTCGTAGCGCTGCGGCTCGCGTTCGTAATATTTGCCGCCGAGTCGCCGGAAGGCTTCCAGGAAGAACGCGGCGATGAAGTGCGGCTGCAGGCGGCGGGCGGCGGCACGTTCCATCTCTTCGCGCACCTGGCGCACGCGCACCACGTCCATCACTTCGTGGGTCAGGGCGCGTTCTTCGAGCAGGGCTTGCAGGTGGGCGCGGTCCAACGCCTGGTCTACCACCTGGGTGAGCCTGGCGCGCACATCGGGACGATCTCCATAGCGGATGGCCTCTACGATCAGGTCGCGCAGGGGACGCTGGTCAAAGACTTCCCCCAGCACGTTGAAGACCTGGCCGCCCAGGGCGTTGCGCTCCTCTTCCAGCTTCTTGAGCAGGGTGTGGAAGACCTCGCCCTCGCGCGTTTCGGATGCAACCAGGTTCCACAGGTGGCAGACCTCCTGCTGCCCAATGCGGTGAATGCGCCCGAAGCGCTGTTCGATGCGGTTGGGGTTCCAGGGCAGATCGTAGTTGACCATCAGGTGCGCGCGCTGCAGGTTGATGCCCTCGCCCGCGGCATCGGTAGCCAGCAGCACCTGCACCTCTTTCTCCTGGGTGAAGGATTCCTGCGCTTTGGCTCGTTCCTCGCGACCTATGCCGCCGTGAATGGTGACAACGGTCTCGTCGCAGCCCAGCATGGTGCGGATGCGCTCGGCCAGGTAGCGCAGTGTATCACGATGTTCGGTGAAGATCACCAGTTTGCGGCGCTGGCCCTGCGTATCGAACATCTCCGCGTTATTTTGCAGCAGACTCGCCAGGCTCTCCCACTTGCGGTCGGTGCCGCTGCGCCGCACCTGCTGGGCCAGTGCTTCCAACTGCAGCAACTGGGCGATTTCGATTTCAAGTTCGGCGATCGTCAGGGCAGCCGAGGCGAAATCGACGACGCGCTCTTCTGTCTCCTCCACCTCCGCGCCGGGCGCGTCGTCCAGGTCCTCAAGGTCGTCCCCGGTGAGCGCTGGCAGGCCTGCCAGCAGGTCGATGGAAGTACCGGTCCCCTGGCGCGCGGATTGTTGCTGGTGCGCTTCCTGCAAGCGGTGCTCGAGCCGCTCGCGCCTGCGTTTGATCGATTGATAGATGGCTTCCGGTGAGGAGGCAAGGCGGCGCTGCAAGGTGGTCAGGGCGAAGCCGACCGTGCCCTTGCGCCCGGTATCCAGCGCCTCAGCACGGTTGAACTCCTGGCGCACGTAGCCGGTGACGGCGTGGTAGAGGCTATCTTCCAGACCGGAGAGCTGGTAGTTGACCGTGTAGGCGAAACGCTCAGGAAACAGCGGTGTGCTCTCGAAGGTGTAGAGCTGTTCCTTGACGAGGTGGCGCATCAGGTCGGAGACATCGACGCTGTGCACGCCGTCGCGGAACTTGCCCTCGAAGCGGTCGGCATCGAGCAGGCGCATGAAGAGCTGGAAATCCTCTTCTTTGCCGTTATGCGGGGTGGCGGTGAGCAGGACAAGGTGGCGCGTGATTTTGCCGAGCAACTCGCCGAGCCGGTAGCGCCTGGTATACCTGGCCTCTCCGCCGAAGAACGTGGCCGACATCTTGTGCGCCTCGTCGACAACGATCACATCCCACTCGGTCTGCCGCAGCTTCTCCTGCACGTCTGCGTCGCGCGAGAGCTTGTCGAGGCGGGCGATGCAGAGCGGCATTTCGCCAAAGGCGTTGCCCGAGGCGGATGCCTCCAGCCGGTCGTTGGTCAGGATGTCGAAGACCAGGGAGAAGCGCTGGGAAAGCTCGTCCTGCCACTGTTCCACGAGGTTGCCGGGCGCGACGATCAGGCAGCGGCGCAGGTCGCCGCGAATCATGAGTTCCTTGATGAGCAGGCCGGTCATGATGGTTTTGCCCGCGCCGGGATCATCGGCGAGCAGGTAGCGCAGGGGCTGCTTCGTGAGCATGGTTTCGTAGACGGCGGTGATCTGGTGTGGCAGAGGCTCGATCAGCGAGGTATGCACGGCGATGAGCGGATCGAAGAGGTAGGCCAGGCGGATGCGATACGCTTCGGAGACCAGGCGAAAGAGCGCGCCATCGGCATCGAAACCCCAGGACAGACCCGCGGGCACAATCTCCAGGTGTGCCACGCTATCGCTATAGAGCAGTTCGCTGCCGAGATGCCCGTTCGCATCTTGATAGACAAGTTCAACGCTCGTGGAGCCATGCCGTTTGACGCTGATGATGGTCACCGCTCCGCCGGGGAGCAGTCCTTTCACCAGCACGCCAGGCGTGATTTCTTCCAATAGTGCCATCCGCAGCCGACCTCATTTCCAACACAACGCACGGGTTGCACACGTTCACCTCATGATAAATGCGGGTCACGGAAGAGTTCTTCTTTCGCTTCCATTTTTCGGAAAGCTCTATCCTTCTTCCTACATATTCCTGGTGTTAAGTGAAGGTGCAACAAACGGCACTAGTGTAGCGCATTGTGGGGGTTATCGCAAGAGATTTAGGAGTATTGACAGGGCAATCACATCTAAAGAAGGTGATAGACTTATCCCTACTTTCCAGGAGGGAAAAACACATCTCCACCGCTGCCACATTTCAAGGTGAGCAGCCCTCCATCACACTTTACCTGGCCTTAACCAAATCACAACCTTTCCTCCCTTCTCTTCGCGTCTTCAATCAGCCATAGTAGCTCAAAGCCCTTTCAGGAGGAAGAGCCTCCTGAGTAGCACACAGTTCGTGTATGAGCGAACAACTATAGTATGGGAGAGAGGTGGCCCCTGTGCGCAACGTCTCTCCTCGCAAAGGAGTACCTGATGAATCGATTGAAGATACCTGGCACGATCGTGGTCCTTTTGGTGCTTGCGGGTGTTTTGCTGTTGCGAGGATTCACAGCCGGACCGGCACATGCCTCTGCCACTCCGACCTGCGCCTGGACGCTGGTTCCCAGTCAGGACCCAAGTACGAGTACCACTGTCTATGCATCTGTAGCCGTTGCTTCCAACGATGTCTGGATGGTCGGGAGCTTTGTCAATCATGGCACTTCCGGCCCGTTCCTGCAGACGCTCGCCGAGCGGTGGAACGGAACCGCCTGGCAAGTGGTGGCCAGCTCCAATCCGGGCGCAGGGTTGAACGCGCTGCTGGCGGTAGCTCGCATTCCGGGTGGGGGACTGTGGGCAGTCGGCTATATGAGCAATACCACCAATGGGCCGCGACTTGATCAGACCTTGATCGAGCGCTGGAATGGCAAGCGCTGGCAAGTGGTACCCAGCCCGAATGTCGGGCAGGATAATAATGACCTGGACGGCGTGGTCGCCCTCTCCTCTACGGATGCCTGGGCGGTCGGTTCCTATGGCAGTCCTGGGACATCCAACCCGGGACAGACCTTGATCGAGCATTGGGACGGCACGCAATGGAGTGTGATTCCAAGTCCCAACCCAAGTCCCACTGATAATGTCCTGCACGCTATTGCAGCGTCCTCCGCCAGTGATCTCTGGGCAGTGGGATACCAACGACCCGAATTCGGTGGCCAGTCGAGTGCCACCTTGACCTTGCACTGGGACGGTACGCAATGGAGTGTCGTGCCCAGCCAAAGCCCCGGATCGTATGACAATGGTCTGGGTGGGATCGCTATTGTTTCTCCTACCTCCATCTGGGCAGTCGGCTCTACATCGAACAATGGTCCGACACAGACACTCATCGAACACTGGAACGGCACACAGTGGAGCGTCGTATCCAGTCCGGACCCTGGTTCGTCTGTAGATGCGTTGTCCGGTGTTGTCGCTCTTGGCATCAATAATGCCTGGGCAGTGGGATACTATGTAGTGGGGAACAACCCAGGGCAAACGCTCACCCTGCACTGGAACGGCACAGCTTGGAAAGTGGTCTCCAGCCCGAATGGCGGTACTGACTACAACCTCCTCGATACAGTGACACACGTACCAGGGACCGGCCAACTCTGGGCAATGGGATCGCATTTCGTCCCCGGCACAGATCAAGAAGCCAGCCTCGCGCTGTTCCGTTGCTGAAATGCGGTGAAGGTCTCTTTGTAGTAAACGTTCGCTCAGGCAGAAGCGAGGAGAAGTCCCTCGGTGCAGCCACAAGCACTTCACAGGTGCATCTGGTAGCGGTTTGTCTGCCTGGGGTCAAAGCTGACCGCGAGGGTATCGCCAATGAGCAATTTTGGACGAAGAGCGAAAGGGGGACTGCGAAAGGTGTACGCGTGCTGGGTTTGCGTATCTATCCACACGGCTGTCACGTGCCACCGGCTCACCTTCCGCTTCTCATACCACAAACTCCAGCAAAAAAGGACGTGTTTTCCCCTTGACTCTCAGCTTACATGAGAGTGTATGCTCTCTCTAAAGCTTCTTTTTGAAAACCTTCGGGGAAAAGCAAACCCTCCCTAAAGGTTCCATAGAGACAAGAAATGAGAGAACGTACCGTGCTCAAAATTGGCGAATTCGCTCGGGTGAATCAGGTGTCTATTGCCACACTTCGTTACTACGATCAGTGTGGCTTGCTCAAACCGGTGGCGCTAGATCCAGACACAGGCTATCGCTACTACTCGCTCGATCAACTTCCGCGCTTGAATCGGATCTTAGCCCTTAAAGAGCTGGGGTTTTCCCTGGAACAGATTGCCAGGCTCCTTGAGGGAGATCTCTCCCTTGAGCAATTGCGAGGGATGTTCACACTCAAACAGGCGCACCTGCAACAGATGATCGACGCAGAGCAGGCACGCCTCATGCGCATCGCTGCCCGGCTGCGCCAGATCGAACAGGAGGGAAAAATGCCAGTCTACGAAGTGCTCTTGAAACAGGTTGATGCCTTACTCGTTTCCTCTTTCCGTGAAATCGTCCCACTCGATGGTGGTCTCGGACGATCCTATGGAAAAATCGTTGCCTACCTGGACCAACAGCGTGTGCAGCAGACAGAACCAGCTCTGTTTCTGTTGCACTCCAGATCTGAGCAGCACGATGATGGCCTGTATATTGATGTGGAAACAGCCATTCCGCTGCCCACTGCACTTGCAGGCAATGAACAGATCACCATCCAAACGTTGCCCGGCGGATTGATGGCCTACACCATTCATACTGGAGATGATCTTTTTCTGGGTCAGGCATATGCAGCCCTCTACCGCTGGATGAAAGACAGCGGATACCGGGTAATTGGCCCACCCCGTCAGGTTCGTCTACGGCATGCAGAGCATATGGATCCAAACCAATACCTCACCGAAGTGCAATTTCCGGTCGAAAAGCAACGCGTGTAAGGGGTCATCTAGTCGCCTACAATACGTCAATCGTTTGAACGGAGCTTGCAGCCTCGAGGTGATCGGGCTCGGCCATCCTGTCGTCTGTGCTCCTGGCGCGATTTCTGGGCCGTGCCTCAGCCTCCTTATGCAGTGCTACCCCACCTGCAACGAGGAGGATGCCCGCGATCTCGATCAGTGTTGGTATTTGATGCAAGACAATGATCCCAATTATGGCGGCGGATGCCGGCAGTAAGGAGAGCAACAACGCAAACGTTGCTCGCGGCAACCGGGCCATGGCGAGTTGATCACTCACATACGGGATGACCGACGAGCAAATACCGACACCGATGCCCGCGAGGAGCAGCAGTGGCTTGTTGATTGCAGGCAAGGCCCCGCTGATCCCAATGGGGGTAATGGTCAGCAAAGCGACGAACATCGCTGCTCCCAGCCGATCAATGCCTGCTGCGCCTCCATCCTGGGCGATCCGGTGGCCGAGTATCACGTAGAGCATGAAGAAGGCACAGTTGGCAAAAGCGAACACAAACCCCAGCGCCTGTCCGCCGAAGCGGGCATCCGTCAAGAGCCATCCGCCCGCGGCTGCCAGAAGCAGTGCGCCAATGTTCCGTGGGGTCCGTACGCCGAGTGCAGCGAGTGTGATAGGGCCAAGGAACTCGATAGCTCCAACCGTTCCTAAGGGAATGCGGGAGATCGCCAGATAGAAGCAGGCATTCATCAAAGCGAGCACGACGCCCAACGCGAGCAGAATGCGTCGTTGTGCCCAGGATGCTCTGGCAAAGAGGCGCCAGGGCCGACGCCACAGCGCAAAGACTACGGCGGCGCTGGCGATACGGAACCACGCCACCCCAAGCACCGAGACGTTGGAGAAGAGGAGCACCGCGAATGCAGGCCCAAGGTAATGAAAGATGGCACTCACGAAAAAGAACACATGTGGCGGAATCCTGGCCGTCACGTCCGCTTTTCTCAGGTGAAACATATCGTCTCCTTCTGCTATGGCACCCTCTTCTATGGTACAATGGAAAGTGACGAAAATACATAGCAAGTTTAAGGAGGTATTGACCATATGTCTCAAGATGTAAAGGAAAAACGGATATTTACTTACAAGCGCTCTTATGAGGAGATTGACGCAGTCAACAGACGGGTGTTGGAGGAACTGCTGCAAGATCCCCGCTTGACGATGTCCGAACTCGGTCGCCGCGTCGGGATGTCGTCACCCGCCGTGACAGAACGGGTCCGTCGCCTGGAGGAAACTGGGGTGATTCGAGGGTACCGTCTGGAACTGAATCCTGTAGCACTTGGGCTGCCAATTACAGCCTACGTCCGCATCCGCCCGAACCCAGGGCAATTGCCCAGAATTGCTGAACTGGCGCAGCGGATTCCTGAAGTCGTGGAATGTCACCGTATCACCGGTGAGGATTGCTTCATTCTCAAGGTGTACATTCCTGCCATTGATCAGCTGGATCGACTCCTCGATACTTTCCTCTTGTATGGTTCAACGACGACCTCCATTATCCAGTCCTCACCAGTTCCTCTGCGCCCTCCGCCCTTGCCCGAAGACACATTACCTGGGTAGACCGGCAAACAATGGGGTTCTATGTTTATGCTACCTGCCCGGTCGGGCCGAAGGCGTGCCATACACCTGTAGCAAAGACGTATTCGATACGGTAAGAACCGAAATCCTGGCATGTGATCGGGTTACCGCCCCAATCTACACTGTTGTACTCGTAGCTCGAAGCCGGGCCTAGTTGAGTACCCTTTAGATAGAGCGACCGCCAGGCATTGAATATGCCGGTACCAGTTGGAGCCAGGGGTATGGTAGGGTTACTCGTTGCTTTCTGTAGGGTAACAAAAAAGCTATTCCAGCGGTCAAGCATGGACTTTTCCTGGTTTGGATTCACTAGGTTCCTCCTTATATACGTGAGTAAGCTATCCATCGGATAGTTACCAGGACACAGCGCTCGGGTAATGGGGTCTAGACTCGCATGGGTCTTAATCCTATCGGCTGTGACACCAAATTGCTGGCATAGCCATAACACAAGGCTGAATGAGCTATTAAGCTGAGCTTGCGTAGGAGTTTCCGAGTTGTCGACTGTCACGTCGACGTGTTCTATGGAGAACGTACAAAGGTTCAGGTTTCCGTATTTTGCATTGAAGCCATCCCAGTAGGTATCATGGCCTGCTTCTAAGCAACAGTTTCCTCCCGCTCCATCTGAAAGCATGACACACTGGACGACTTCCCCGTCTAGCCCCGCGATGAAATGCGTTGATGCTCCGTTCGTGTCGGTCGCAAAGGAATTGGCTACACTCTCAGCGGTACACGGGGCATCGCATGCCGTCTTGTGGATGACAATAGAAAGGTCGCTCTGTGGTATATTTGCCAGCGCTCCAATGAATACCCGGCTTTGATCGACAAGCAATTGTTTGGCCTGTGGGTAAAACTCAATCATACGTTGCTATCCTCGTAACGATTCCGTAGCTCAAATCGCACCTTTCTGCCGCATCGCGATGCAGACCGGGTGAAACTCGCTTCCTATGAAGGTAAGAGCACGAAAGTGGGTGTATGCTGTTTATACGACTTGCCCGGTCGGACCGAAGACGTGAAATACACCTGTAGCAAAGACGTATTCGATACGGTAAGAACCGAAATCCTGGCATTTGAGCGGGTTACCGCTCCAATCTATACTGTCGTACTCGTAGCTCGAAGCCGGGCCTAGTTGAGTACCCTTTAGGTAAAGCGACTGCCAGGCATTGAAGATGCCGGTACCGGTGATAGCCAGGGGTATGGCAGGGTTACTCGTTGCTTTCTGTAGGGTCACAAAAAAGCTGTTCCAGTGGTCAAGTATGGACTTTTCCTGGTTTGGATTCATCAGGCTCCTCCTTATATACGTGAGTAAGCTATCCATTGGATAGTTATCAGGATACCGCGCTCGGGTAATGGGGTCTAGACTCGCATGGGTCTTAATTCTAAACGACTCCGTAGGGAGTAGTATCGTTTCGGGCTTCAATCGATACCAACAGATTGTCTATGATACTAACATAACTGAAGAATAACACTTATTTTCCCTGGCTGTCAATCATCCATATTCGTAAGATTTTTTCAGCACCTTGATGATTCCCAGTGGAGTTGGATACATCGTGGAGGGTGGCAGCGAGCTTGTTTGATTTTGGTACAATGAAGGTAGTACTCTATCTTCTTCCGACCGGCAACGGACTGCGTCCTAACTTCGTTCAGCCGGTCGGAAAGGTAGTACATATACTGATACAAGCACAACTATTGTCTGGTTGAGAGAGGTGACGAATGAAATTGATCTATGTGGCCGGGCCACTCTTCAACACGCATGAACGCTGGTACCTGGAGCGGATCGCACAGGCGCTCGAAGCCGCCGGCTATCGCACTTTTCTGCCGCATCGCGATGCCGGCCTGGTGAAACTCGCTACCTATGAAGAACGCTACCGCATTTTTCACGCGGATATCGAGGCCTTGAAGTCCTGCGACCTGTGTGTTGCCCTATTGACCGGCCCGGATCACGATTCGGGGACGAGCGCCGAACTTGGTTATCTGTACGCGCTTGGGAAGCCCTGTATTGGGATCACCGATGATAAGCGCGCCTATTTGAATAATATCGTCTGGGGGATCTGTGGGTATGGGAAGCAGATAGTGCAGACGGTGGATGAGCTGCTGGAGATGGTGGGAGGCATGTAATGCACAAATTGTTGGAAGCGCGGCAGGATCATTCACCATTCTTCACTTCTCGGTTGATCATTGCCGCCCGGAAAACGCCAGACGGACTCCAAGTCCGACCAAGACGCTTCCTGTCAGCCAGTGGATGAGTTTTGCTGCTCCAGATCGACGTTTCAGCCATGTTCCTAACAGACTCGCTAGCAATGCAACACTCGTATCGACCGCTAAACTCGTGATGTTAAAGAGGAGGCCAAGAATCAATAGTTGCAGCGGGATATGGCCTCGTGTGGGATCAACAAACTGAGGAAGAAAGGCTACGTAGAAGAGTGCAACCTTGGGATTGAGCAGGGTCGTCAAGCTTCCCTGGAGGAATGCTTTCCTGAAATCTGCTTTTCCATCATGTGAACTCGTCAGCATCTCTTCACGGCTAAGGATGAAGCGAATGCCTAAGTACACCAGATAGGCAGCCCCCACATATTTGATGATGTCGTAGGCAATCGGCACGACAAGGAAGAAGCTGGAGATCCCTAAGGCGACCGCAGTGGTCTGGAGCAAGCCACCAGTTGCAATCCCCAGACAAGAAACGACCCCTGTGGAGCGCCCTTGCCCTGTGCTGCGCGAGATGATATAGAGCATATCTGGTCCAGGAACGATGCAAACAAGAACGGTCATCGTTACAAGCAAGAAGAGCGTCGTAAGTGTTGGCATAACGAGATCAACTCCTTAGACAAAGACTATATCTAACTCTCTAAAACTGTCACGGTAGTTATATTATATGATAGAGATACTAACCCGTCAAGCGTATCATGGTGGTTATACAGGGCTGATACGAAGAAGCCATAGAAACTCTTACTTATTTGAACCATGCCTTACAATGAAGTTATGTGACAAAAATGGCATATCTCCTTTGAGAGCGTTCCACAGGCGGATAGCCTCTACCGCTCCCGGCAAGGCGGCCTGAACCTCGCGGGCGATAGAGGCGATAGAGATACATTATCGATTCAATAAGCCTGGTAGGGTTGAGAGAATCTCCGCGCCTGTTCGTAGCCAGGGAGCACGCGCCGGAAGAGTGATCCTGCCTCCTCGTACTTGCCCTGCATGTAGTAGAGTTGAGCCAGCTCGTTCAAGCAGAAGAATAGGTAGGGATGATCGGAACGCCCGGCTTGCTCCCAGATCTGTACTGCTCGTTGCAAGAGGCGTTCGGCCGGGGCGTACCTGCCTTGCCTGGTGTAGAGAAGCGCCAGGTCGTACAGCGACATAGCCACCCAGGGATCGCCGGGTCCCAGTGCTTGTTCGCGCGTGAGCAGCGCACGCTGGATAAGCGCTTCGGCTTCCTCGTACCTGAACTGGTCGCGATAAAGGATGGCCAGGCCGCTCAAGCAGTAGGCCAGGTTCATCTGGTCGGGACTACCAGCCTGCTCGTAGGTCTGCATTGCCTGTTGAAAGAGGCGTTCGGCCGGGGCGTGCCTGCCTTGCCTGGTGTAGAGAAGCGCCAGGTCGTTCGAGAGAGTTGCTATGCCCGGATGGCCGGGTCCCAGCGCCGCTTCGTTGATTTGTATAGCCGACACCAGGAGCGGCTCGGCTTCATCATAGCGTCCCTTGTGCGAGAGATATGCTGATGTTTTTGCGAGCAAAGAGGAGATATCAAGAGAAGTGATTTGCCATTGTGCGACTTGAGCAAGACAGGTCAGCGTGTGTGGCAGCAGTTGTTCACAGCGCTGCCAGTAATCGTTTCTTGTGATGTCCGCAGGGAAGTGCTGGTGTAGTATGCGGGTCACCCGCCCCATCCACTCCCGCCGCAGCGCTTCTGGCATGCTCTGCTTGAGGACTGTTTGCACCAGGCGGTGCATGAACAACATTTTCGTCTCCGCGTTGCGATGGATGAGCGAGTAGGCCTGCAGTTCTTTTAGTGCGGCATTGAACTGGAACGGATCGGAGGCGATGGATTGCAGATGCGGCCCGAGGCCGGATGCGCTCCGGGTGAGTAGCTCTTCGGGAATTGCATCAGGAGCGAGGAAGGAACACACGGTAAGCAGATCAGCAGCCGCCGGATTCGCCTGCTGGATCTTCTCAAAAGAAAGCAA
>Ga0207646_10006063_pt1 | contig 12590 bp, 10 predicted proteins | sample KBSK5502metaG_FD_184343 | JGI IMG/M metagenome (GOLD analysis project Ga0207646, IMG submission 184343) | Corn, switchgrass and miscanthus rhizosphere microbial communities from Kellogg Biological Station, Michigan, USA - KBS K5-50-2 metaG... | ecosystem: Host-associated > Plants > Roots >...
ATCACTCCTGTGAGTGCCCGAAATTCGGCACCTTCTCTTTCTTGGGTTCACTCGGCTTCCAGCAACAAGGGAGGCTGTATCACAATGACATACCCTTTCCGCTTGCCTCGTGGGCGCGATCCATAGGGAGCAGCCTGAATGATCACAAACCATTCGACCGAGTCTTTCGACCAGAGTTCTAATTGCGGGCTTTGATAAGGATGATCATAGAGGCGAGGATTGCCAACCCGCAGCAGATGTTTGTCATTCGGCTGCCACTCCACGGAATATTTTGCCAGGGGATGTTCTCCATATTCCAGGGCCAGCGTGTCCTGAAAGATGTTGATCAGCGCCTTTTTGCCAGCCAACCCACGTTCACCATAGAGCAAGAAATCCCGAAAGCGGGCGTAACCCGCTTTGGAAAGCCGCCTCGTCTCGCAAATGGCAGAAAAGGCGCGATACATGTAGTCTGGTTCATAGTGCTTCCCAGTGACCCAACCAAGTACTTCCGCTGGCGAATGACGGCCATCTTCTCGTTTTTCGTGCGCCAGGTGCTTTTGAAAGTTGTAATCCAAGACCCACTTCTTATGTGCGGCAACAAGGTCTTCCCAGCTCTTCGCTGTTTCGAAATACCAGTCTCCCATACGTCTCTGCACATTAAATGCCGTTTCTAGATTATTTTGCCAGCTTTGCCGCTTCTCAATCTCAAGTTTTTCTATGCCCAAAGCACGATAAATGTGCATAGCTCGGTGATCTCGAAAAACACCGCCATGATCGCTCACAAGTCCCTCTGGACATCCATGCTTGCGGATCGCCGCATACAGCACCGCAATGTACTCTTCAAAGGTTTGTCGCCGGGTCACGGCGGAAGCCAGGATCGCCCGTGAATAGTTTTCCAAAATACTAATACAGTAAATCATGCCTCCACCTAGCTGATGCATGTCAAGGTACCTGATATCCACAGACCAATACTGATGACGATACGCTGCTTTAAAGGGCATCTCTTTCTTTGGACGACCACCCTTCCGAGGCATTTGGAGATGATACAGGGCTCGATTCAGCGCGAGCATGCGACCACAAGTGCGAGGGGAAAGCTTGATCCCCAGTTGTTCCAGCGCTGCGCTCACCCGGTATTCCCCAAGCTCAGGATTGATCTGCATTTGCTTCACTTCCTGCATGGCCTTGAGCGTGGTTTTTGTGGCGGGCTGGTGAGGCCGACTCGACTTATCAGGAAGGCCAGCGAACTGCTCTTCGATCCACCGTTTGAGGGTCGTATGGACCGTTCGTCGCGACGTACCCAAATAGCCAGCGATGGAGGTGGGTGTCCAGCCCTCGGCATGGAGCTTGAGGACCGCTAGCCGCCGTTCACGTGGATCGGAAATCTGTGACCAGAGCGGGAAGCGGCGGGTAGTGCGGGATGGTTTAGGGCCATTAGCAAGGGTCAACTTAATGGTTTGCGCGGAGGGTCTTCGACCAAATTGGACATAGATAATTCGTGCAATCTCATCGACATGATGCTCTGGATACTCCGCATGCAGGTCAACAATGGCCTGACGCATGGGAGGAGGAAGGGTCCGTTTATCGAGCTTAGGGACTGGCGGTGGTGGCTCTGGTGGCAGCAGGCTTGCCATTCCGGCCTGGTCAAACAGGTTGGCCTGGTAGTAAATCGTACTGCGTGGCTCTCCCGTTTCAGCCGCCCGCTCTTTCACATCGATGCCCCATAAAATCACGGGTCTGATCAGCTCGTACTTGATTTGAGCAGAATCTTTGAGGAGTGGACGAATCCGTGCCCACTCATGCGTCGGAGCCTTTCGCTCGTATCTGCGTTTGGGCATAGCTCTCCTTTCAGGGCAGCTGGGGCGTGAAAGCTATCGCATAAGTCACTGCTTATGCGCATCTTACCTGGTTTCGGTTGTCCTGACAAGGTTTTGGAGGTTTTTAGTCCAATGGATAGGAAAGGTATATGTGAAGTAGGTCGTGGCGAGGTTTCCGGAGATGTTGCCAAACGTCGTATGTTATACTAGCAACGATGGCGGTACACCTCCGCTGGCTAGTAGCGCTTGTCCTTGCCGTGAAGTTTCCGAGGCTTGTTGGCAGAGGTCAGGCGCTCGGTCATTTTGGACCACATGGACGCACTACACTGTTGTCTCTACTCGATGAGAAGCAGTCGCCTCCAGGCCGGTTTGGCGGTTTCTGCCTGCCGATGTTTGCTCACCAGCCACGGAAATGAGGATTTGACTCGGATCTGCTGGCAGCGTCGCAGGCTCACTCCCAGTCAAAAGAATGCGTGCAGTCTGCACCCCTGCCAGGCTTTGCACGAGTGCGAGCGCCTCCTGCTTCCGTGTGCCTGTGATTCGCTTTGCCAGCGCTCTCAGATGTGCCAGACTCCACTGATAGACCCACACCCCCTCGGATTCGATGGAGAGTGCGAGCGTTCCCTGCTTCGGATCGGTCACCATCACCCCGACTAGTGTTGTCGTTACCCGACCCTCCAGCGCGTAGTTCGTCCCGAGCGTGGTGGTCATCTCCTGGATAAAGGAACTCGCAGCGAGTCGCAGAGCAGCCTGCTGGTCGTATACCTCAGCTCGGCAAGTCACAGCGACCGTCACAGTCACCTGTGTCGCCCTGCTTCCAGCGGGGTGATCGGTGTTGACTGTGTTGGAACACACAGGGAGAGCCACCATCCACTCAGATGGGCGAAGCTGTACCCGTACCCCCGCCTGTGCATCCTGCGTCAGCGTGTCGATCGGGGGACGCGCGAGACCATCGATATCGGCTTGCCTGACCGTCGTATAGGTCTGCGCATCCTGTCCCCCACTAAAGCCTGCCGTGTTCTTGACGGCCACGCCAGCCACGCAGCACAACCCATCAATATCGAGTGCTGCAATGTTACCACGGGAGCCAGGCTGCGCCGCGTGGGCGCTTACGGTGACGACGCCGAACAGCGGCGGGTTGCCCGCCGGGATAGGTGCCGCAGCATCGGTGAGCACTTGCACGCCGTCGGCTCCTGTGAGCACTGTGCCAGTTGCAATGGTCTGTGGGTAGGTTGCCGCATTGTAAAAGGTCAGCGTTCCACGCGAGGCCTCGGCCGGTACATGCGCGACGCCTGATGCCTGCCCGCTCGCCACGAGCATCGGTGAGGTCGCGGACACGAAGCGTGCTGCAACCTCGTGCCGGGCAGGGGCAGGTGTCCCTGCTACTGCGGTGATCACCAGCGTGGCCTGGCTGTCCAGGCGTGTCGGCACAATGGTGACGGTGGCCGTGGGCCGGAAAAGGAGTGGAGCCAGTGGACCAAGGTCCCAGAACATCCCCATCCCTGTGAGAAGGAGCAATACGAGCAGAAGACCAGCACTCGCAAGGCCCCACTGTGATCGGACACTCAGCCGTACCATCCTTACCGCCCACAGATGTCCAACGCTATGCCGTGATCGCTGCTTCCCGGCCGTTATAGGCTGCTTCCCAACTGTGAAGAGGGGCGCTGTGAGGACGGTTGACTCTACAATCCGGGGTGTACATCGCGCACGACGCGTGCGGCAACACCTACAGGCACAGACCGGTCTCAATACGGAATGGGGTGTGCTGATGTCAGTACTGGTACACATGTGCTTGTTCCTCTTCTTTAAGAAGCTGTAGCAGAGTTGATGAGCTGCTTCATCCAGTCACCAAATTCTGCCTGGCTTTCCTTCTCGCTACAGACCTTGCGCAAGCGCTCCAGGTCGAATTCCGTCACACGAGCCGGAAGCAGTTCGGGGTGCATTTTGCTATGAGTAATAAACTCATGAACAGTCATGTGCGCCTCTGGCATCAGGTTGGTTACTTGCTTCCTCCTGGCAGTTCGCTTTCCTACCCACTGGGCTGCGGTGGGTAGCCCGATGACAACAGCGACGAGAAAGACGAGGCTCGCGATTGCTCTGTTAGCGCTCGCCACAAGGACGATGCCTGCGTAAAAGCTTGCCGGGCCTATGACCAGCAGCGTGAAGAGCGCAGCGGCAGTAATCTGTTCTCGTGCTTCTTTCATCTCTTTCCATCCTTCGTGGTGCGCAAAACCTGGCTCTGCTTTCTTGCCAACCAGGCCAACAATACGCTCACGCTCGACATACTGGCCCATGCCTGTGTAGCGCCCCTGGGTATAGGTGACGACGATTCGCCCACCTGCATGCTTGCCCTTGTAGATGGCTTCAACAGTCTCGCCGCTATCATCGAGGACTTCAACAGTGTCTCCAGGTGCAAGGTCACCTGACCTGGAGAAAAGGTTACGCAGTTCCATTGCCAATCCTCCTTACACTGGTGCCATAACCACGGCGCTTATCTCCGCACTTGCCTTTCGCTTTCATGCTCATTCCCCTTTCACTTTCACTTACTGGCCTATTGCTCTACTTTCAGCTTTCATTGCTGAGCTTTCACTGTCAACGACGGTAGAGCTTTCACCCCTAGCAAAAAATTGCTTGCGATAGCGGCTTGCCGTTGGCTGTGAAAGTTCCCGGCCGCGTGAAAAGGCCAGTTGCCCGATCTCTGAAAGCTTCAAATCGGGATTCTCTTCCAGGCAGGCGAACACGAAGGCACGGGCGTCGAACTTCTCTTCTGCTAGCGCTTGTGTGGCGGGCTGGTGCGCATCTTTCACGCGGCGCGTCCTGGCCTCGAGGCTTTCCTGTTCGATGGCGGGCAATGCGCGCAATACGGGCGGCTCTCCCCGCTTCCGAGGCGAGGCTCTCTGACTCTGTAGCTGCTTTTCCAGGGAGGCTCTCACCCGACGTATTTCTTCTGCGGTAGCGCTTTCAATGTGCTGGAGTTGTGCTTGCAAGTTGGGGAGCAGTGCAAGCACGTCTTGATACTGCTGGAAGCTTTCATGGACCTGTGAAAGCTGCGTTGAAAGTTGTTGGTGAAAGTTCTTCTCAATCGTTGCTGAGCTTTCACGAAGGCGCTGCTGAAAGCTCTGTTGGACCTGTGCAAGTTCTGCTGAAAGCTCTGCAATCCGTTGTTGTAATTCGTTGGCGTCCTTGATGGTAATCGTGCTCTCACCATATTCCTCACGTAAGGCGTGAATGGCATGGCCGAACAAGACCGCCACAATGGCGCGTGCGATCAGCAAGACGGTCTCGATCCCCACGAACACCCCGTCCGGAATCATAGGTAATGTGTGTTTGATGGATGCCAGGGCGACGTTCAGGATCATGAGCACGACCAGGGCCACGCCCAGGCGCATAGGAAACGCATCGCGCGGCAGTCCCGCTCGTTTTGCCAGCTTCAGGAGCCCCATGCCACCGATATCCAGCGCGCCCTGCTGGATGACGAACACAGCAGCATCGATCGTAGCTGGGACATGTGGCACCCCTGGTAGCAGTTGATAGCCTGAATAGAGGACCGTGCCAAAGAGCACCATTTCCGCCGCTTTGCTCATCAGGGTCATGAACCAGTTCCAGAAGTCCGTAATATAATTGCTCTGTTTGAAACTGCTCTTAAATGCGTCCCACCTGGGATATTTGGATGGACTTGCCATGATCTACCTCCATTGCTTGATCCATGTGTGTGTGTGTGGTCTTTGTCCTGACTCTTTCACGCTCAAACGGGGTGCTAACACGCTGTGTGTGTGGGCCACACACACACACACACAAATCTATCCAACTTTCTGACCTCGTAATTTTTTGACTTGCTGGTAGAGCGGTCGGACTTGCCAGGACGTCTTGCCCAAAGCAACGGCAAGTGCGTCAATGGTGGTATCGCCCTTGTCGTAGGCACGCAGCGCCCGTTCCAGCTCGGACTCCTGGTTCGCCAGTGGTTGGGGCTGTGGTGGGTGTCCTTGCTCACCCGGTTCCTGCTCCTTGGCTGGCTCCTGCCCTTTGGAAACATACAGCAAGCCGCGCTGCTTGAGGTCCTGCCAGATGGCGCGGGCCACGTCGTCGCTGCAGCATAAGGCGCGGGCGAGATCACGGTAGTTCATACCTGGTTGGAGGACCTTCAGCGCCTCTTGCAACTTGCCTGGCAGGGTGGCGGCGCTGCGTCGGGCTGCCGTTTCTGCCAGCCTGAACGAGTGTAGTGGTTGGGCTGGGAGACGAGTTACCTTTTGTGGCACAGGAGCGGCTGATAGGTACGAAGACGGCACGGGCTGCCGCTCGTCGATGCTGGAAGGTTGCGCCAGGCCGGTGCTCTCTAATGCATCGATATCCTGTTGCACAGCTTTCCCCAATGTCTTTAGGCGAGCCCGTAGGTCGTTTGCAGGGGCCAGGATCAGGTCTTTGCAGTCAGGCATTTCCACGACGGCCTGCCCGATCTTATCCTCTCTCGCGTTGCGCTGCAGTAGCTCTGTCTGGTAGAACCCCGCGGCCTGTGCTGCCGTGACGCGCAGACAGAACGCCATGCCGGAGGTGACGTTGATTAGCGCTTCCTGCAAGTCCTCATCACGGTAATCACATTGTGTGCACATCAGCAGTTGCACGAGCACTTTGAGGCCGCGCCGCGCGATCTGTTTGATGCAGAACAAGAGGCGCGCGTAGTCCTGTTTCGCCTGCTCTTTGTTGTCTTTCCCCACCAGGTCGATGCGGTGTTTGAAGTGGTCTTTCAGGTCGATGAATTCCTCCAGGTAGACGATCACGAGCGGCTGCTGTTCGAGTTCTTCCTCGCTCAGGTGGTTGTAGCGGTAATCGATGAGACTGACGAGATACTCCAGATGTTCAAGGACTTGCTGCTCGCTGCGAGCGAGCAGGCGAACCACCCGTTCGCCAACGCGCACCTTTGCGATGTGTGGCGCGTTGGCGAACAACCGACTGGCCTTGTTCTCATGGTCGAGCAGGGCCACCTGAACGTAATTCGGGTCATGGGTGCGCAGGATACACTCTAAAAGCGCCGTGGCCATACTGGTCTTGCCATGCTGGCTGGCGCCAAGCAGTTTCAAATGGCGCTTGTAGAAATTGATCCGCACCGCCGGATGGTTCGCCCTGGTCATCGAGCGCCCGATGTAGACCTCGTACCTGTTGCGTTCGATGTGGCTGACGATCTGCTCAATCGTGAGACGTGGCACGCCTGGTACTTCTAGTTGTTCTGCTGTATGAGCAAAGGCGGCGTCCGCTTCCGGTTGCAAATTGGCTGCCTCGATGTCTTCCTCGGGGACGATGATAGTATCTTCTGCTCCCGCTTCTGCTACGGCCAGCTCGCCCTTTGGTAAGCGTCCGAGGGCACGATCGATGAAACTTCTTTTCCCGCGTTGCCGTGGCTCCCCAATCTCTGGCTGCCTGGCCGGAGGTGAGGGAAAGGTTTCCCTCACCTGGCTGGTGAGTTCAGGGCCGTGTTTGGCCGCAATATAGGCCAAAATGCCCCCGATCACCAGACCGGTTGGGCCTAGATGAGCCGCGAGGTCGATCACGCCGACAGTCAGGAAGGTGCCAGCTCCAAAGCCAAGCGTCTGTGAAAGTGGGGCGGGGTGCTGGTCTGCACGCTGCTCTTCTTGTGGCTGTTCTTCGCTCATGTGGGCCTCCCTTAAACTAGCGCGTCCACTCGGTGATCCCGTGCTCAATCAGGCGCAACCCAACGATACCAAAGAACGCGACCATGAAGGCGGTCACGAGTGCAAACGCCACCTGTCCCCAGACGCCACTTGCCAGTTGCCCATACTGGAAGTCGGTCCAGGCGTCAAAGGCAATGAGTGCCACCGCGCCGGTGCCAAACCAGCCGGCGAGGTGGCGGTTGGTAGCTTTGACACCCTCATGGGCCACTTCGTAGCCAACAATACACACAAGGTAGATGAGCTCAATGCCCCACCCCCACATGGCCGCTTTGGCCATGTCGGCGGAAAGGTGCCCCTGGACAAGATCAATGGGCTGCTTGAGAATGCTCCAATTGGGGTTGAATGTCACAGCCGCCCCATTCAAAATGAAGGCTTCTGAAGTCTGGATTTGCAACAAACTGGCAAGGAGCCAGAAGATCACACAAGCGAGTCCTACGAGCAGGAGCGGTATCGGGCTATTCGCCCGCCGGGAATTTGCGGCCACGTTTGAGAGGGCATTACGTATGCTTGCCATTTCAGACCTCCTCTAGATCGCGAATATAGACGGTGTAATCGGCGACGATCTCCTCGTCGCGTAAGATTGCCAGGAACAGTTGATCGATTGCATGTTCTACCCATTCGAGGATGATATAGCCTAGTCCGAGCTTGTCGGAGGTGCCGGTATCCACCAGGTCGATCTCAGGGCGGCCTTCGAACCACCCCATGATCTTGCCAAGGATCAGTTCACAGTTGTCTGGATGAAGGGAGATATAGACCCCGTGCACCTGGCCGGGAATCTCTGGCTGTTGCGTGTACGGGTACTCGGCGATCCTACTAAATGCATAAGGTAAAAGTTGCATCGACATAAAGGTAAAGGCCTCCTGTGTGCTGTCGTTCTGTGTTGCTAGGCAACATCCTGGCGGGCTGGTGACTCAGATCGCCAGGCAAAAGACCACCTGGTGGCCAGCATATTGGCCACCCATCGTGCCGCTCCGGCATCGGCGCCGGGATAGATCCAGAAGCGCGAAGCATGCTCGGGGAGCTGTACTCCGTCAGGATCCGCATCACGGCCAGCCAGAAAGATCACTTCACTGCCGTTTTTATCCTGGTAGTGGTATTGGGCTGGAAGAGGTGGCGCTCCTGCACAGGCGGACGGAACAGCATCCATCTGGAAGGCGAGTGTAAATCCCCCCGCCTGGAGCAGGTGAGTGACTTCCTCGGCAGAAGGGCAGGTGACACAAAATGCTTCGAGTTCATGTATCTTAGTACGGGTCATAGAACCTCCTCCTATGTTTTCGTTAACAGTGCTGGTGAGCGAAGACTGTTGTGAAATGGACAAACACTATGCAAGTGAGCCCAACGGCTCAGCAGTGATTACCAGGCAGGTCCTGCCCACCCGATGGGCAATGCTCAACCGCGAGGGAGAAACGTACACTTCTCCAACCCATTTGCGACCGGTGTGACCCTCGCATCGCAAGCCCCGACCAGTGAACGTTGCTCCTGAAAGTGTGTCCTAGTCGGAGAAGCTGTACGCTTATTTGGTTGTGAACGTGCTGTATCAAAACGGCAAGAAGATGGGGAAAGCTGGAATCTGGGCGAGGTCTGAGGCAACGCACACCAGGGATTCACCGTGTCGTTGTCGGGAGGCAGACAGTCGGGCCATCGCTACGCAATCTCCTTGCTGAGAGAACTATCGATTGCTCGCCAGGCCCACGTGAGGTATATTACACACAGACCTGGAGAGAACGCATGTGCACTGGGTAGTTGTCCAGACCAGCCGGCGCACATGCAGGATCAGGTTCAACGAAGGCGCCTGTAGTTGCCGCTACGGGCGTTTTCTTTCTGTTGTGCTAAATAACCAGATCAAATATATTGGAACATATTAGTTCTTTATGATGTGAATATTACACTATGAAGAACTGATTGTCAAGTGATTCTGCATCTGTCTACTTCTTCGGCCGCTGTGCTATAATTTCCTCAAAGAGAAATGATTCGAGGTAGGACAATGGCTGATCAGATTGACACGCAGCGCCCGTACCTTACCACGCCCCAGGCCGCACAGCGCACCGGCTTTAGCAAGACCTATCTCACCCAACTCCTTCGAAAAGGTACCCTGGAGGGCTTTCGCCTCGGTCGCGATTGGCTGATCTACACGGACTCGCTCGAACGCTTCCTGGCGACCGACCGCAAGCCTGGGCCTAAAGGTCCGCGTAAGAAAGGTCTACAAGGACCATCTGACGGAAGCAAAAACCACCACAGTGCAGGGTAACTCGTTTCTGGTCCGCTGGTTTGCGGCCGGAACACTTTACTATGACCCGGACGATCTTCAACCTATTTACGGCAGGAGTCCCCGGACCCCAGTCCTGGGGAGGAGAGCCACTTTACAAGGGTTTTCCCTCTCCGCTTTTTGCCTCCCGTGCAAGAATACTCCTATGCAGGTTTAGGCACTCCGGTTCGACGGAGAGAGACGGTTCGCCTGCGGTACCTTCCCGGTCTCTCGTGGCCGGGTCGCAGGCAAGAACGCCGTGTCTGGGTAAAACACTCTCGGTCGAGTGACAACGCTCCTTGTTCGGCATGCTGGGCAAGGACGGGCCTCTTGTCGGAAGGCCCCGATGTGTCGGCCGGTGAAGCCAAAGCTGGCGTTCCGCAAGGGATACCAGAGTTGCGGTCGAGGCTAGACACAAGCCCCTGCGTTTACGCATGGGGTATCTGACTTCCTCAGTTCCCATTTGTTCAGGTGCCTCAGTCGTGCGCTCTTGCCTGCGCATTCCTATATCTGAGAGTAAGTATAGCTGGAGAAAAGGCATCTCATTTGCATAAAGATGCATATTCCCCCTGTACTTCATGCACATCATGGTTTATACTTGAAGCGAGAGTGCAGGGGATTGCCTGCTCGTTCTTATCCCGGCAAGGCGTCTGTTCAATCGAGCGTCAACACGCAGCGTTGGCATTGAAAAGAAGAGGTCTGTGCGATGCAGCAGCCGACACCCTATCGTAACGTGCTGAATCCTCCCATCCCCATACACTTTGGGGCGTTCCTCAAAATGCTGCGCGATCGACACGGCATCACGCAAATACAGGTGCTCAAGCACCTTCCATTCTGGGACCAGTCCGTCTATTCCCGGGTGGAAAAGGATAAAGTAGCACCAGCTTTTGAACAGCTTCCGCATATCTACGGGGCGCTGCATCGTGCTGGCGTCGAACTCACCCTCCAGGATCGTCAGCAGTACCTTGTGCTGGCCCGAAGAAAAATCGAGGCGATGAGAACGCGCCACGAACACAAAACGGAGTCTGATTGGGAGCAGCTGCACGTGACGCTGGCGCAGATAGACCATGTACCTGTGGAAACCGGGAGCCAGGAGCATTCCCGCAAGCCACGCGTATCCGGGCCGCGCTTTGCAGAAACGCGCCACCTGGTAGGCCGTGAGGAGTGGCTCGCATCGCTTCTTGCCTCTCTGCAGGAACCTCACCCCAGGAAACTCGCCATTGTCCAGGGCGCTCCCGGGATGGGAAAGTCATCTGAACTGAACCGACTTGCCACCTCCCTCCTGCGCAAGGAATTTCCGCGCTACAAGGTCCTCCCCTGCGTGTTACCCGCTGCAGATCGCCGTCTGGAGCCAGAGCTTGCGCTGGATGAGCTCCTCGGGACGCTTCTGGTCGAGCTTGGGCCGCGGCACGAGTCCATGCCTCCTGCTTTCTCGCTCGATGAACGGGTGCTCTTTGCGCTGGGGTACGTCGAGCGAGCTGCCGGACCTCTCGTGGTGCTCATCGATAATGCAGAGAACCTGTTTGATGAACAGGGCACGCTTGCCCCGTGCTGGGAGCAATTCCTTACGAGATTTCTCCGCTGCCAGCACCAGGCTTCGCTCGTACTGGCTACCTCTGAGTGGCACGGGTGGCTCACCGGGGAAAAGATGTTTGTGACACAAGCGCTGCTCCCTCCACTCTCGGCGGAGGAAGGAGTCGTCCTGCTCCAGCACCTGGGGTTAGGCGCCATCCCTGTGGAGTACTTGCGCGCAGCCGTAGCAGCTGTGGGAGGTGTACCGCTATGCCTGGAATGGGTCGCTTCGCTCGTCCAGGAGCCGATGCTCACAGATGAGTGGGATGGGGTTCTTGACCAGCGAGAAGAGGAGGGAGCGGGTGAGTTGGAGCAGGCAGAGACGCTCACGCACCGCTTGCAAAGACTCCTGGAGGACTCATCGCTCTTCGGTGGCCCGATCGCGATCAAGCTCAAGCCGCTGTTGAAGCGGGTGATCGAGCAACGCCTCTCTGCGGAGGCCCAGGCTGCGCTCTGCGCCCTCGCCGTAGCGCCACTGCCACTTGGCAAACCTGCATTGCAAGTGCTCTGCGCGCGTCCGGCACCGCTCAAGGAATTGCGGGATTCCTCCTTGCTTGTCGCCTACCCGCACCGGGTGCAGCTGCTGCCGATGGTGGCGTCTGCCGTGCGGCACCAGCTCTCATCCGGGCAGGTGCAAACGGCGGAAGAGCAGCTGATTCTGGCCTATACGCACTGGTTGGACGAAGGGAGCGCGATGAGCGAGCGCGAAAAAGGGATGATCTTCACCGAGCTTGCCTGCTTGTTGATGAGCCACCACCGCCTTCTGGCAGCCGCCGAACTGGTGCTCTATCATGGCTGGCTCAGCTTCCATGCAGGACAGATTCTGCGCCTGGCCCGGCGCGTCCAACAGGCGTTTGCGGAACGTCCGTGGACCTCCCCCGAGACCGACATCGAAGCAGAAAGTGGCGCGCTCCTCTTACACTATTATCTTGCCCCTTACCTTGGTGAGACCATTGAGGCGAAGAAAAGGGCGGTAGACTACGAGCGCATGTATGCATGGGTCACGACCGGGCAATTGAAGGTTGAGCCACTGATGGAGGTTCACCTGGTCGACCATCTCATGATCGGCCGCATGAATGAGGATCGCTACGAGGAAGCGCAGCGCCTTCTTGAGGGCTGCTTTACCCGTTTGGAGTCATGGCTTCCAGGTGACGCAGAACTGCGCGCGACGCTGCTGTCCAAGCAGGCCTCTCTGTACAGTGAGTGGAGCGGGTATGCAGAATCCCACGGGCAGGTGGAGGAGATGAAGCGTATGCGCTCACAGACCATTGAGGCGTATAGGGAGAGCTTCGCACT
>Ga0207646_10006064_pt1 | contig 12589 bp, 9 predicted proteins | sample KBSK5502metaG_FD_184343 | JGI IMG/M metagenome (GOLD analysis project Ga0207646, IMG submission 184343) | Corn, switchgrass and miscanthus rhizosphere microbial communities from Kellogg Biological Station, Michigan, USA - KBS K5-50-2 metaG... | ecosystem: Host-associated > Plants > Roots >...
ACCGCCCCCGGCGCCCGGCGACGGCGGGTCGGCCCGCGGCTCGATCGCGCTCGGCGAGCGCCTGGCGGCCGCCCTCGACGGCGAGCTGATCCTCGACCCGGCGGGGCCCGTGGTCCGCTGCGAGCCGGCGACCCTCGTCCTGCCATTGGACCGCGAGCGACTGCGGGGCCTGCCCGGTCAGCCACCCGCGGACGCGCCGCTGATCTGCCTCGATACCGAGACGACGGGACTCGCGACCGCGTCGGGCACCGTCGCGTTCCTCGTCGGGCTCGGCTGGTGGGAGGGCGACCGATTCCGGCAGGTCCAACTGCTCCTCCCCGACCACCCGGCCGAGCGCGGGCTGCTCGCGCGCCTCGCGGCCCACATCCCCGCCGACGCCTGGCTCGTCACGTACAACGGTCGTGGTTTCGATTGGCCTCTGCTCGTCGCCCGCTACCGGATGGCGCGGCGCGACCCGCCGCCGCTCGCGGGCCACCTCGATCTCCTGCCCTTCGTGCGGCGGGTCTTCCGCCACCGGATGACCGATGCCCGTCTCCAGACCGTCGAGACCGAGCTCCTCGGGTCGGTTCGTCACGGCGACGTCGACGGCTGGCAGATCCCCGGGCTCTATCTCGACTTCCTGCGCGGCGGCGAGGCCTGGCCGCTGATCGACGTCGTGCGCCACAACCGCGAGGACGTCCGATCACTCGCCCGTCTCCTCGGCAAGATCGACGTCGAGTACGCCGATCCGGTCGCCCGCTGCGCGGCGCCGCGGGGCGATCTCGCGGGACTTGCTCGCGCGTTCGCCCGGGAGCATCGTCACGACGAGGCGCTCGGCTGCCTCGATGCGGCCCTGAGTCATGGCTCGGAGCACGCGTTCCGGGTCGCGGAACAACCCGGACCGGATCCTGACGTCGACGCCGACCCGGCCGACTGGTGGTGGTCGCCGCGCCGACCGCCCGACATCGGCGGCCGCCAACGCGCGGGCTGGGCGCGCGTCGTCGAGGGTCGTCTGGATTCGCCGTGGACGGAGGAACGGATCGTGATCGAGCGGTGCCGGCTGCTCCGGCGGCTCGGGCGATACGAGGAGGCGGTTGCCGGCTGGCTCGACCTCGCCGGCGGTCGCGGCGCCATCGCGGTCCAGGCCTGGATCGAGGTGGCGAAGCTCCGCGAGCATCGCCTCGTGGATCTTCCGGGCGCGCTCGACGCGACGCGCCGTGCCGTGGCGTGGGCGGAGCGACGTCGGCGCCTGGGCATGGGCGATCCGGTCGTGGATCGGGGCCTCGCGACCCGTCTGGCCCGCCTCGTCCGACGGACGGATCAGCTCACGGCGGCGGTTGCCGCCTTCGCCTCGCCAACGCGCGGCAACCTCGGGTCCGGCTCCGTCGTGTCCCAGGTGCCGCGGACCCGGTCGCGATGACGACGTCGCCTTCGCGGATCGGCGGGTCGGCCAGGCGGCGGGTCAGGACGAGCGCACGTCGGGGTTGGGGATCATCGCGTCGGTCACCACGTGGAGCAGCTCGTGATACGAGGCAATGAACGCGCGGATCGTGCGGGCCGTGGGCGGGAACGCGTCGAAGTCCTCGCGACGGAGGCCGTCGGGCTCGTAGGCACGGACGAAGTCCGGGAAGCGGGCGCCCAGCTCGGCGACGATCGCCGGATCCACCGGGTCGTCCATCCGCGGCCTCACCTCGACCGACGAGGCGTTGAACCGCTTCTGCCAGCTCGACGGCATCGTGATCACGACGTCGCCGCCGATCAGCTCCGACCAGTGGAGATGGTGGCGGATCGCTGCGCCGAGCAGACGGGCGGTGTAGCCGCGCTCCCGGAACAGGCCGTATGCGCGCTTGAAGACGGCGACGCCGGACCAGGGAAGAGCGGTCGGATCGGCGATGATCCCGTCCCGCTCCGTCTGGAGCCGGAGCCAGTCCTCGATGCGGCCCATCATGATCGTGACGACCGGGCCCATCCGGTCGATCGGTTCGCCCGCGGCCGCCCGCCGCCGGAGCCCTCGCTCGATCGCCTCGGCGGCCGCGACGGCCTGGGCGACCGAGAAGCAGACCGTGGTGTTGACGCTGACCCCGTGGAAGCTGGCCTCTTCCATCGCGTCGAGGCCGGCCGACGTGGCCGGGAACTTGACGATGATATTCGGGGCGAGCCGGTCGAACGCCAGGCCCTGGGCGAGCATCCGGTCGGCGGCGCGGTAGAACGTCGGATCGGTCTGCGTCGAGAGCCGGCCCTGGCGACCGGCATGGGCTTCGAACGCGGGTACGAGCAGACGGGCCCCCGCAATCGACATCTCGTCGACGATCGACCACGCGAGCTCGACCTCGGTCGCGGTCGTCCGCTCGCCGGCGAGGACCCGGACGCGCTCGCGCCAATGCGCGGGGTCCTGCTTCCACACGTCGGTCACGATCGTCGGATTCGCGGTCGCCCCGACGGCCCCGAACGAGATCGCGTACTCGAGCTCGTCGATCGCGCACGAGTCGTTCCAGATGTCGGTCGCCGTCGTGGCGATCGTCCGGCCGAGCGGGGTGTCGGCCAGCGGCGGCGCGTCCGGCGTGGTCAGCGTCATCGGGATCCTGCCCTCAGGCGGCGACGCGTTCGACGGCCATCGCGACCGAGCCGCCGCCGCCGAGGCACAGCGTTGCGAGGCCATAGCGGCCCTCCCGACGGCGGAGCTCGTGCAGCAGGGTGGCGACGATCCGGGCGCCCGAGGCGCCGATCGGGTGGCCGAGCGCGATCGCCCCGCCGTTCACGTTGACGCGGTCCCAGTCGAAGCCGAGCTCGCGACCGTCGGCGAGGGCCTGGGCGGCGAACGCCTCGTTGATCTCGATCAGGTCGAAGGCCTCGATCGGCAGCTCGATCCGGTCGAGCAGCCGGCGGACGCCCTCGACCGGTGCCAGGAAGAGCCACTTCGGTGCGACCTCGGCCTGCGCGTACCCGACGATCCGGGCCAGTGGCCGCAGGCCGAACCGCTCCACCGCCCGCTCGCTCGCGACCACGGTCGCGGCCGCGCCGTCGGTGATGCCCGGCGCGTTGCCCGCGGTGACGGTTCCGATCGTCGCGTCACCGCGGTCCTCGCCCGTCGGCAGGTCGAACACGGGCTTGAGCCGGGCCAGCGCCTCCGCGGTCGAGTCGCGCCGCGGACCCTCGTCGGTGTCGACGACCGTCTCGCGGCCCTTCGCGTCGCGGACCGTGACGGGCGCGATCTCGTCGGCGAACCGGCCGCCGTCGATGGCGGCGATCGACCGCTGGTGGGACGCGAGGGCGAACGCGTCCTGGTCCTCGCGGCTCACGTGGTCGTGGATCGCGACCCGCTCCGCGTGCGTGCCCATGTGGCAGTCCTCGAACGCGCACCACAGCCCGTCGTGGACCGTCGCGTCGACGAGCCTGCCGTCGCCGAGGCGGTAGCCGAAGCGGGCCCGCGGCAGCAGGTACGGGGCGAGGTTCATGTTCTCCATGCCGCCCGCAACCGCGACCTCCGCGTCGCCGGCCCGGATCTCGGCCGCCGCGAGCATGATCGACTTGAGCCCCGAGCCGCAGACCCGGTTGATCGTCGTCGCGCTCGTCGTGTCGGGCAGGCCGCCCGACAAGGCCGCCTGTCGCGCCGGCGCCTGGCCGACGCCCGCCTGGAGGACCTGGCCCATCAGGACCTCGTCGATCGGCGTCCCTTCGGGCAGGCCGGATCGCTCGATCGCGGCCCGGATCGCGACCCCGCCGAGCGTCGTCGCGGGCGTCTCGGCGAAAGCGCCGCCGAACTTCCCGATCGGCGTCCGGGCCGCGCTCACGATGAAGACCTGGCCGTCCCGACCGGCCACCGGATCGACCATCAGCGGGTGCGCGGGAAGCCGAGGTCGATCTTCGAGGTGCCCGGATCCGGCCAGCGGCTCGTGACGATCTTTGCCCGCGTGTAGAACTGGATCCCCTCGGGCCCGTACATGTGGAGGTCGCCGAAGAGCGAGCTCTTCCAGCCACCGAAGCTGTAGTACGCCACCGGGACCGGGATCGGGACGTTGATCCCGACCATCCCCGCCTGGACCTCGAACTGGAACTGGCGGGCCGCTCCCCCGTCGCGGGTGAAGATCGCGGTCCCGTTCCCGTACGGGTTGTCGTTGACCAGCCGGACCGCCTCGTCGTAGGTGTCGACCCGGATGACCGTCAGGACCGGCCCGAAGATCTCGTCCCGGTACGCGTCCATCTCGGTCGACACGTAGTCGATCAACGACGCCCCGAGGAAGAAGCCCTCGCTCTCCTTGTAGAGCGGGTGCTCGCGGCCGTCGGCGACGACCGTGGCGCCCTGGGCCGGACCGGAGTCCAGGTACGAGGCGACCTTGTCGCGGTGCTGCTTCGTGACGAGCGGCCCCATCTCCGCCGCCGGATCCGTGCCCGGCCCGATGTTGATCTTCGGCAGTCGCTCCTTGATCGCCGCGACGAGCGGGTCGGCGACCGACCCGACCGCGACGATCGTCGCGATCGCCATGCAGCGCTCGCCGGCCGAGCCGTAGCCGGCCGAGACCGCCGCGTCGGCGGCCATCGAGATGTCCGCGTCGGGCAGCACGATCATGTGGTTCTTCGCGCCACCGAGGGCCTGGACGCGCTTGCCGTTCTTCGTCCCCGTCTCGTAGATGTAGCGCGCGATCGGCGTCGAGCCGACGAAGCTGACGGCGGCGATGTCCGGGTGGTCGAGGATCGCGTCGACCGCGACCTTGTCGCCGTGGACCACGTTGAACACGCCGTCCGGGACGCCCGCCTCGTGGAGGAGCTCGGCCAGGAACATCGACGCCGACGGGTCCTTCTCGGACGGCTTCAGGACGAACGTGTTGCCGCAGGCGATCGCGTTCGCGAACATCCACATCGGGACCATCGCCGGGAAGTTGAACGGCGTGATGCCGGCCACGACACCCAGGGGCTGGCGGATCTGGTAGACGTCGACCCCGGTTGAGACCTGCTCGCTGAAGTTCCCCTTGAGCAGGTTGGGGACGCCGGTCGCGAACTCGAGGTTTTCGAGGCCGCGGGCGATCTCCCCGAGAGCATCGGACGGGACCTTGCCGTGCTCGGCCGTCAGGTGGGCCGCCAGCTCCTTCCGCCGTGCCTCGACGAGGTTCCGGATCTTGAACATGATGTCGGTGCGCTTCGAGAGCGACGTCGCCCGCCAGCCGGGGAACGCGGCCTTTGCCGCCGCGACCGCGGCCCCGACCTCGTCGGCCGTGGCGAAATCGACCTCGCGGGCGATCTTCCCGGTCGCCGGGTCGTAGACGGGTCCGCGCCGGCCGGACGCGCCCTCGACGATCTGTCCGCCGATCCAGTGGTGGATGTGCCCGATCGCGCTGCCGGCGCCCGTCCCCCCGGCCGGCGCCGGCGCGCCGCTGCTGCGCGGTTCCGCGACCTGCGTCATCTGTTCGACCCTGCCTTCCGTCGCGTCCGTCGTCCGGCCGCCCTATCGAGTATCCGAAGTACCTTACCGCCATCGCTGCGAGGCGACCAGTGCGGCGGGAGCCCGCCGTCGACCCGACGACACCCGGTCGCAACATCAGCGTTGACACCCCGCAACCGGATGCGTAGGCTTCCGGCGCGAAGGCTGTAAACGATTACATCGTACGCGCTGGAGGGACGTTGAGCGACTCCGCGACCTCGCTCACCCGGCAGGCCGGGCGAGGCGAGGAGCCCCATCGATGACCACCGTCGCGACAGCCCGACCCGTGCTCGAGCGGGCGCGCCATCTTCGCGGCCTGCTCGCCACCCGCGGCCCGTTGTCGGCCGCGCCGATCGGGACCGTCCCGATCCTCTGGAACAACGTCGACGTCGCGGATCTGCGTCTCGGGACGGACGCCGAGGCGATCCTCGACGACATCGCCCGAACCGGGTATGACGGTTGCCAGCTCGGGCTCGGGTACCCCGAAGGCGAGGCGCTCCAGGCCACTCTGGCATCGCGGGAGCTCCGCCTGGCGGAGGTCTACGCCTCGATCCCTGCGACCGTCGACGGCCCGACCGACGCGGCCCTCGCCGACGTCCGGGAGCGCCTGCGGCTGCTCGTGGCCGGTCGGGGCGAGGTGCTGTGCGTCGCCATCGACGGGTCGCCCGGGCGCGACGAAGCGGCCGGACATGCCACCGACGCCGACACGCCGCGGATGACCGAGGCGGGCTGGACTGCGCTCGTCGCCCTGCTCCGGACGGTCTCCGCCGAGACGCGCGCGGCGGGCGCCCGGATCGCGTTCCATCCCCACGCGGGGACGTTCGTCGAGACGCCGGCCGAGGTCGACCGGCTGGCGGGCTCGATCGAGGCGGATGTCCTGCCGCTCTGTCTCGACGTCGGCCACTCCGTGGTCGGCGGCGGCGATCCCATCACCGCGCTCCGTCACTACGGCGATCGGGTCACCCACGTCCATCTCAAGGACGTCGACCCGGTGGTCCTCGAGCGACTCCGGCGTCGCGAGATCGGAAGCTTCGGCGACGCGGTTCGCGAGCGGCTCTTCACGGAGCTCGGCTCAGGCGCGCTCGACCTGGACGGCGTCCTGTCGGTTCTCGCGGAGCGCGGCTACGACGGCTGGCTGATGGTCGAGCAGGACAGTGGCTGGCCGCCGCCCGCCGAGAGCGCCGCGATCGGGCGGCGCGTGCTGGCGGCGGCCCTGCGACGGGTCGGCGCGGGCGCGGGCGCGACGACGGGCGGCACGCGATGAAGGTCGCCCTGCTCGGCGCCGGCCGGATCGGCCGCCTTCACGCCCGGATCCTCAGCGCGACCTCGGGGGTCGACGAGCTGACGATCGCGGACACCCTCCCCGAACGGGCCGCCGAGGCGGCCGACGAGGTCGGCGGCCGCGCCGCACCGTCCCTCGAGGCCGCGATCGACGGTGCCGACGCCGTCGTCATCGCAGCGGCCACCAGCGCCCACGCCGAGCTCATCCGCGCCTCGATCGGACGCGGCAAGGCGACGTTCTGCGAGAAGCCGCTCGCACCGGACCTCGACGCGACGATCGATGTCGCGGCGGAGATCGAGCGGTCCGGTGTGCCGTTCCAGCTCGGCTTCCAGCGCCGCTTCGACGGCGGGTACCGCGAGGCCCGCCGGATGATCGAGAGCGGCGAGCTCGGGACGCTCTACAACTTCCATCTCGTGGGTCACGACCCGGAGCCCCCGCACGAGGGCTACATCCCGCAGTCGGGCGGCCTGTTCCGCGACTTCAGCATCCACGACTTCGACGTGATCCGGTGGCTGACCGGCGTTGAGGCCGAGGAGGTCTACGCCGACGGCGGCGTCCGCGCCTTCCCGGTGTTCGCGAAGTACGGCGACGTCGATTCCGCGGTTGCCACCCTCCGGATGGCCGACGGCTCGCTCGGCGTCCTGACGGTCGCCCGCCACGATCCCCTCGGCTACGACATCCGGGCGGAGCTGTTCGGGTCGAAGGATTCCATCAGCGTGGGTCTCGGGCCGCGGACCCCGATCCGCTCGGTCGAGCCCGGCGTGCCGCCGCAGGCCGGCCCCGCCTGGCCGCATTTCCTCGATCGGTTCGGCGAGGCGTACGCCGCGGAGCTCGCCACCTTCGTCCGCGTCGCGCAGGGCGAGCTGCCAAGCCCCTGCACGGCACGCGACGGCCTGCAGGCGCTCCGGATCGCCGAGGCCGCCACCCGTTCCCTTCATGAGCACCGACCGGTGCGTCTCGTCGAGATCCCAGGCTGACGAAACCGACCCCACCGGTCGGTGAAAGGAGGTGTCGCGGTCGCATCACCCGGGCGGAGGGTCCGGGGCGGCCGGCGCGTGTTCGGAGGGGGTTGTCGAAACAACGCCACGAAATCGTTGCGTCGAGCGCCCTCGAACGATCTAGCATCCGTGCGCCACCACGTCACATCCAGGGAGGAGAACAAGGCAATGGACAAGCGGAAATTCGCCGGGCTGATGGCAGGGGCCATCCTCGTCCTGGCGGCCTGCAGTAGCACGCCGTCGGCCGGGACCGGTGCCAAGGGGCCGGACGGCGCCCTCGTCAAGCGAGCCGACATCAAGATCGAGGTCGTCACCCACGGCCAGGCCATCGACGGCTTCTGGGGTGTCGTCCGCAACGGCGTCAAGGCCGCGGCCTCCGACATGGGCGTCACCGTCAACTACAACGCCCCGGCACAGGAGAGCGACATGCCGGGCATGTCCGCCCTGATCGACGCCGCGGTCGCCAAGCACCCGACCGGGCTCGTCGTCTCGATCCCGAACCCGGATGCGTTGAGCCCCGCGATCACCAAGGCCGTCGCCGCCGGGATCCCGGTCGTCTCCATGAACTCCGGCTCTGACGTCTTCAAGAAGCTCGGCATCCTCGCCCACGTCGGGCAGACCGAGTTCCAGGCCGGGCAGGGTGCCGGCGAGCGGTTCCTGGCTGCCGGCGTCAAGAACGCGGTGTGCTTCAACCAGGAAGTCGGCAACCAGGCCCTGACCCTGCGCTGCAACGGCTTCTTCACCGGGCTCGGGCTCACCGATCCGAGCAAGGGCAAGGTCCTGACCGGCAAGATCTCCGATCCGGCCGGGATGCAGGCGACCATCTCCGCGGCCATCCAGACCGACCCGACGATCGACGGGATCCTGACGCTCGGCCCGTCCGTGGCCAAGCCCGCCCTCGCGGCGGTCCAGGCCTCGGGCAAGACCATCCACCTCGCGACCTTCGACCTCAGCGCCGACGTGCTGACGGCGATCAAGGACGGGAAGATGGACTTCGCCATCGACCAGCAGCAGTTCCTCCAGGGCTATCTGCCGATCGTGATCCTCACGAACTACGCAGAGACCCGGAACCTCCCGACGGGCGACGGCACCGGCCTGATCATGACCGGCCCTGGCTTCGTCACCAAGGACAACGCGGCCGACGTCATCGCCCTCTCGGCGAAGGGCCTGCGCTGATCTGAACGTTGTGCGTCGGTCCGCCGACGCCTTCTGGAGGGGCCGGGTCGTGATCCGGCCCCTCCAGTGATCTAACCGGAGGCTTCGATGGCGACGACCACTGCGAGCGCCGGTCCGGCGCCCGAGCGACTCCGAACGGTCTCATTGACCCAGCGCCTGCTGGCCAGGCCGGCCGCCGGGGCGCTCGTCATCGTCGTGTTCGTCTTCATCGTGTTCGCCGTCCTCTCCGAGGCGCGCGGGAGCTCGGCGTTCCTGTCGATCGCGGGGATTCTCAACTACGTCGGGGTGGCATCGCAGGTCGGCATCATCGCCACTGCCGTCGCCCTCCTGATGATCGCGGGCGAATTCGATCTGTCGGTCGGGTCGCTCGTGGGCTTCTCGGGGATCGTGATCGGGATCGTGTCGACCGTGTGGGGATTGCCGATCTGGCTCGCAATCATCGCCTCGATGATCCTCACGACCGGCCTTGGTGTCCTCAACGGCCTGATCGTGGTTCGAACGGGACTGCCGTCGTTCATCGTGACCCTCGCGACGATGTTCATCATCGGCGGCCTCTCGTCGGTCCTCGTGCTGACGCTGACGAACATCACCTTCATCCGCATCGATCCCGACCTCATCGCCGCGGATCCGCTGGCACAGCTGTTCAGCTGGAAGTTCTCGTTCGTCTTCGATGGAGCGACATCCGACCTGTACGTCTCCGTCATCTGGTGGATCCTCATCGCGGCCGTCGGGGCCTACATCCTCGGTCGCCGCAAGTTCGGCAACTGGATCACGGGGGTCGGCGGCTCACCGACCGCGGCCCGCAACCTCGGCGTCCCCGTCGCCCGCGTGAAGGTCACGCTCTTCGCGGCGACCGCCTTCTCGGCATCGATCCTGGCCGCCTGCCAGAGCATGCAGTTCTCGTCCGCGGACATCCAACGCGGCGGAGGCTGGGAGCTGCAGGCCATCACGATGGCGGTCATCGGTGGCTGCCTCCTGTCCGGCGGCTACGGCTCGGTCGTCGGGACGGCGTTCGGCGCTCTGGCGCTCGGCATGGCGAACATCGGCATCGTCTACGCCTCGATCAATGCCGACTGGTACAAGATCGCGATCGGGTTGCTGCTGCTGACCGCAGTGGTGCTCAACAACTGGATCCGGCGCCGATTCGCCGGCCTCCGGTAGCGAGGGAGAGCACGCGATGACGATCTCCGCTCCCACCCCCGCCGCAGCCAGGTCGGCGTCCGGGCCGCCGCTCCTCGAAGCGCGCAACATCTCGAAGTACTTCGGCGCGGTCGTCGCGCTGGAGGGCGTGTCCCTGACGGTCCATTCGGGCCAGGTCACCTGCCTGCTCGGCGACAACGGGGCCGGCAAGTCGACCCTGATCAAGACGCTGTCGGGCGTCCACCCGCCCGACGATGGGACGCTCGCGGTCGACGGCGAGCCGGTCGTCTTCACGTCGCCGCGCGATGCGCTCGACGCCGGGATCGCGACCGTGTACCAGGACCTGTCGGTGATGCCGCTGATGAGCATCAGCCGGAACTTCTTCCTGGGCAACGAGCCGACGATCGGCTTCGGACCCTTCCGGCGGTTCGACGGCGCCAAGGCCGCGACGATCGCCCGCGAGGAGATGCACAACATCGGCATCGACGTCCGGGACACGGAGCAGCTGGTCGGGACGCTCTCTGGCGGCGAGCGCCAGACGCTGGCGATCGCCCGCGCGGAATACTTCGGGGCGCGCGTCCTGATCCTCGACGAGCCGACCTCGGCGCTCGGCGTCAAGGAGTCGGCGATCGTCCTCCGTCACGCGATCGCGGCCCGGAACAAGGGGCTCGGCGTGATCTTCATCACGCACAACGTCCAGCACGCCCTCCCGATCGGCGACACGTTCACGATCCTGACCCGCGGCCGCTCCGGGGGAACGTTCAAGCGCGGCGACCTCAATGCCGAGCAGCTCCACGGCCTGATGGGCGGCGGCTCGGAGCTCGAGGAGCTCCAGGCCGACCTGGAGATGCTGGCCCGCCGTGAGGCCCGCGGCGAGGACATCCCGGCCGTCCCGCTCGGGACCGACCCGGACGCGGTGCCGATCGCCGACGACACCGGGTCCAGCTGACCCGCGGCGGGCGGATCGCGGCGGGCTGGGGGCGACGATGACGGCGACGATCACCGACGTGGCCCGCCGGGCGAAGGTCTCGACGGCGACCGTCAGCCGTGTCCTGTCCGGCGGTGGCGGGGCCCGCGACGAGACACGCGACCGGGTGCTGTCGGCCGCCCGCGACCTGGGCTACCGGCCGTCCGGGGTGGCCCGATCGCTGCGCCAACGGGCGACCCGGACGCTCGGCCTGATCGTCACCGACATCGAGAACCCGTTCTTCCCCGAGCTCGTCCGGACCGTGGAGGACGCGGCTCGCGACCACGGCTACGCGATCCTCCTCTGCAACGCGTCGGACGATCCGGAGCGCGAGGCCGGCTATCTGGAGCTCCTCGTCGACCGCTGGGTCGACGGCGTCGTCGTGGCCGCCAGCAATCTCGGCGTCCGCCACCGGCAGTGGCTGCTCGCAGCGCCGCTCCCGATCGTCCTCGTGAACTCGGTCGACAACGCGATCGACCTGCCGACGATCGCTTCGGACAGCATCCAGGGCGGCCGCCTCGCCGTCGAGCACCTCGTCGGGCTCGGTCATGAACGCTTCGGGATCATCACGGCGGGCCCGCGGAACCTCGACGCGCCGGATCGCCTGACCGGGGCCCGGACGGCGCTCCGGGCCGTCGGAGTCCCGGCCGCGGCCCAGCACGTCGCGATCGAGGAGCCGACCGTTGCAGGCGGCCAGCGGGCGGCGGCGGCGATCCTCGCCGCCGACCCCGGCGTCACCGCGATCGTCGCCTACAACGACCTGATGGCGATCGGGGCGATGCGCGGGGTCCGGGCAAGCGGCCGACGCGTGCCGGACGACATCAGCGTCGTCGGCTTCGACGATGTGTCCCTCGCGGCCTTCGTCGATCCGCCCCTCACGACGATCGCCCAAGCCACGGCCGAGATGGGGCGCTGGGCCGTCGAGCAGCTCACCGTGCGCCTGGCCCGTTCCGCAGCGGGCGGCGGCGTCGCCGAGACCGATGGCGCCGCCGAAGACGAGCCCGCGCCGCACATCGTCCTGCCGGTCCGACTCCAGGTCCGCGGGTCGACCGGGCCGGCGCCCGCGGGCGGTGCCGCGCCGGCCCGGGGAGGGGCGCCCGCCGGCTGATCGACTTGCGGTCGCCCCGCGGCCGCGCGGCTGGTCCGCGACCGACGGGTCAGGCCGGGTGGGCCGCCGCCCGTCGCCCGATCGCCTCGCGCATCCGGGTCCGGACGGCGTCGCGCAGCGGCACCCCGAGGAGCCCCGGACCCTCGAGCACGAGCGAGGCGGCGGCCGCCGCGAGGAGGAGGTCGAAGCCCTGGCCGATCCGCCCGCCGACGAGTCTCGGCTCGATGCGCGCCGCCGCGAGGGCCGCCAGGAAGACGTCGCCGGCTCCCGTCGGATCGACCGGATCGTGGCTCGGCACCGCCGGGTAGTGGCGGAGCTCGAGCGCAGCATCCCGATCGCCGCGGGATCCGTGCGCGACCAAGCCGCCATGATCGCCCTGCGTCACGGCCAGCGATGCGCCCCGGCGGAGCAGCCCGTACAGGTCGGCCAGGGCGACATCGCGATCGACGTCGTCGCGGGACAAGCCGACGAGGTTGGCACGGCGGATGATCGGGTCGGGGCGCGGCGATAGGTGGTGGACCGC
>Ga0207646_10006069_pt1 | contig 12584 bp, 10 predicted proteins | sample KBSK5502metaG_FD_184343 | JGI IMG/M metagenome (GOLD analysis project Ga0207646, IMG submission 184343) | Corn, switchgrass and miscanthus rhizosphere microbial communities from Kellogg Biological Station, Michigan, USA - KBS K5-50-2 metaG... | ecosystem: Host-associated > Plants > Roots >...
GCGCGAAGTTCGGCGGCCGTCTGATAACGCAGGTCCGTATCTTTCTCCAGTGCCTTGCCGAGGATGTTTTCGATAGCCAGGGGCATTCTCGAATTCAAGCTCGTCACCGGAGCAGCCTCAGAATGCAGGATTCCGTCAAATATCAATGCAACGGTTGAACCGGAAAAAGGAACCACGCCGGTGGACATTTCATAGAGCACAACACCGAGCGAGAAGAGATCCGAGCGAAGGTCCAACTCTTCGCCGCGCGCCTGTTCCGGCGACATGTACGCAACCGTGCCCATTGAGCTACCCGGACTCGTCAGAAACTCGTTGCCTTCGAGCCGAGTCTGTGTTCGCATCGACGTTTCGCTGACCGCCTCCGTAGCAGGCTGCCGAGCGGTTGCAAGCTTCGCCAGGCCGAAGTCGAGAATTTTCGCGGGACCGCGATTGACGAGGAAAATATTCGCGGGCTTGATGTCGCGGTGGACGATGCCTTTTGCGTGGGCAGCTTCGAGGCCCTCGGCAATCTGAATACCTGTTTCCAAGAGTTCGGAGATCGCGATCGGCTTACCAGAGATGCGATGCTTCAGGGTCTGGCCCTCGAGCAGCTCCATGGCGATGAATGGGCGACTCTCAAACTCTCCAATGTCGTGAATCGTGCAGATGTTTGGATGATTGAGAGAGGATGCAGCACGCGCTTCACGGCGGAATCGCTCGATGGCCTGAGCGTCCCGGGAGATGTCGTCAGGAAGAAATTTCAGCGCAACGTTCCGGCCGAGACGCGTGTCCTTGGCTTTGTAGACGATGCCCATTCCACCGCCGCCCAGTTTTTCCAGGACGCTATAGTGGGAAATTGCACGGCCGGCAATCGAGGACGTATCTGCCATTGGCCGTGAAGTGTATCGCAGCTCACCTATGCAGGCAATCATGCGACCCCTCGCAAAAGGGTGACCGTCGGAGAGCCGCCACCGCGCTTTTAGGCGGGATCTTCTGCGGAAAACGCCTTTAGCTGTCGTCTGATTTGGGCGATAAAATCCGGCCGCCGATCTTCCGGAGTCGTGATAAGCAAGCCCATAACAAAAGGCTTAAGGGTTTCCTCAAGCTGGGATGCATGCGTTTCGTTACGGCTGCAATCGCAGGTGGGAATTGTCCGGGATGAATCCTGCCGTACTCCGCCAACAAATGGGTCACAACTCTGCTGTGATGACGGCAAGATATACTGGGGAAATTCCACTCGACAGGGTGCAAGAGGCGTTCTCCAAGATGGAATTGGAACATATGGAAGTTATTGAAAAAACGGCCGCGCTGTACCGGCAGTCGCTTAGTTGTGTATAATCAACAAACTAGAGGAATGAGCGGGCGTCGTACAATGGCAGTATAGAAGCTTCCCAAGCTTCCTCTAGTGAACCCTAACACGCTGAACTGGCGGCACTTAACTAAAACCAGATTCCCAGGAATTGGAAAATGATGGAAAATACGGTTGGTTTCTATCTTGGGAACCGTAGAGTTGCGCCACGGCGGGCACCAATCTCTAATAATTGGCCGGAAAAGGATGGAACGAATTGGGTGCCATCGACTGGTCCGCGGATGGAAGGGGCCTCCTGGTTTCTTGGGAAAACTACGAACGAGACAGTGCATTGCTGAGGATTACACTCAATGGCAGAGTTTCTGTCCTGCTTCGCGCGAGCAATGCCGATAAGGCGGGAGCCGCGATCCGGAGGAGCCGCGCGGATTCGGGAAGAGGAATATGGGGCGCAATCCCGTCACCCGGGCGGTCGTTGGCCATTGCGGCAGACAGCGGCGTCATCAACGTGTGGGAAATAGAGAATTTCTGATGATTCCATGCGAAAGACGCGCCGGAGTCTATCGACCTAGCACCCGCTGAGATAAGTCCCGACACACGAACTACCAGTTAAGTAAACGCCCTGACACCTCGAAAGTTGCTTATCGGACTCCATTCGGAGCTTGCCCGATTGCGGGCGGCTTCGTTCTTGCGGACTACTCTGAATTTGGCCGAGGATCGTAAATTTCGGGACGAAGACCTAAGTTGCCCACATGGTTCGGATGGTTCACCTCCATATCGGTAATGGGGTAGCGCTGTGCCGATAAGTAGACAATGCAGCGGAGGTGACGTAAAGTCTGCGTGTGGTCAGCCGCACCAGTCCGAGAGCCGGAAGCGGGAAATCCGCACATCCGGTTCGTCGTGTTCCACTAATTGCTCACGCTCAGCGGCATAGCGGACGCACAGCTGTAGTCGATTCGCAGGGGTCCTTCACCTACAAGGATTTGCTGGATGCATCGTCGCGTGTGGCGACGGCGCTGCTCGCTGGCCATCAGGACCTCCAGGAAGAGCGAGTGGCGTTTCTAGTGACGCCGGGATTTCCGTGGGTTGCGGCACAGTGGGGCATTTGGCGAGCAGGTGGCGTTGCCGTCCCCTTACCGCTCAATTCTACAAGGACTGAGCTGGAATTCATTATCGACGATACCCAGGCATCGACATTGGTGTTCGATGCTCTGGCGGGCCCGCTGCTGTCGCCAATTGCCGCAGCTCGTGGCGTCCGCGCGTTTTCGTATGACCAGCTTTCCGTTCAGCAGCCAGCAGAATTGCCGGACATCACCAGCGAGCGGCGCGCTATGATTCTCTACACCAGCGGCACGACGAGCCGGCCCAAGGGCGTGGTCACAACCCATGCCAACAATACGGCGCAAATCATGAGCCTGGTGGAGGCTTGGGAGTGGTCGGCCGACGATCGAATCGTGCTGTGTTTGCCACTGCACCACGTACACGGAATCATTAACATTGTTTCCTGTGCGCTGTGGTCGGGCGCGACGTGCCGGATGCTGCCGCGCTTCGACGCAAATGCCGTGTGGGACTGCATCGCCGACGGCGGCGTAACTCTGTTCATGGCGGTGCCGACGGTTTACATGAAGCTCATCGCTGCCTGGGACATGGCTTCTCCGGAGCGCCGTGCCCGGCTAACCCAGGCGTGCGCCAGGTTGCGCTTAATGGTGTCCGGCTCGGCGGCGCTGCCGGTGAGCACGCTCCAACGTTGGAAGGGAATCAGCGGCCACACACTGCTGGAGCGCTACGGTATGACGGAGATTGGCATGGCGCTGTCGAACCCGTTACGGGGCGGGCGTGTGCCGGGCAGCGTCGGGACGCCGCTGCCAAGCGTCGAGGTTCAGCTTGTCGGAGAGAACGGCAAAGCGGTTGTCCCGGGAACACCGGGCGAGATCGAAGTCCGTGGTCCAAGTGTGTTCGCAGAATACTGGGGCAAGCCCGACGCAACACGCGATGCCTTCCGCGACGGCTGGTTTCGTACCGGCGATGCTGCGGTCGTCGAGAAGGGTGGCTATCGCATTCTCGGCCGGACGAACATTGACATCCTCAAGACGGGCGGACACAAGGTATCCGCTCTTGAGATTGAGGAAGCACTGCGCGAACATCCCGCGGTTGCCGAGTGCGTGGTTGTCGGCGTGCCCGATCCAGAGTGGGGCGAGCGCGTCGCTGTGGCCGTTGTGCTGAATCACGGTAATACCCTCGATCTGCCGTCCCTTCGCACCTGGGCCAAGGAGTCGCTGGCCCCTTACAAAGTGCCTTCGCGGCTTCTCGTGCTGGATGCGCTTCCGCGCAATGCGATGGGAAAGGTGATGAAGTCCGCGGTGGCGGCGCTGTTTCAAACCGCGGGCAGCCGTGATCCTGTCGCCTAGGAGCGCCTACCGTGCACCCTTGACAAGCCGTGCTATGCTCCTGCCCACGCCAAACAAATCGCTGCGCATTGCGGCGTGAGCGCTTGCGGTTCGGATCATTCCCGCGTGATGCGAGTTCTTTTCGGAGTTCTCGAAACTCAGGTCGTGGGTTTCGCGCTCATCCCCTCATGTCGAGGGAGGACGCTATGGCCAATGAAGCAGTGACTTGCCCACAGCCCGCGATTCACACCAAACTCTCACGAGAGCAAATCACTGGATTCTGGGGCGCATGGGTCGGCTGGACGTTGGACGGCATGGATTCGGTCATCTATGCACTTGTTCTCAGCTCTGCACTTACGGAACTGCTTCCGCAGTCAGGGTACAAAGCCACAGCCGGCAATGTGGGGATTGCAGGATCGATACTGTTTGCACTTTTCCTGGTTGGATGGGGACTGTCGTTAGTTTGGGGGCCGGTTGCCGACAGGTTTGGCCGCAGCCGGGTGCTCGCGGCCACAATTTTCGTTTACGCGATCTTCACGGGAGCTGCCGCTTTGTCGCAGACGGTATGGCAATTGGGATTGTTCCGGTTGCTGGCGGGCATCGGAATTGGCGGCGAATGGGCGCTGGCGGGCACATACGTCGCCGAAGCCTGGCCGGAAGACCGCCGCAAGATGGGCGCCGGCTACCTGCAGACTGGTTATTACGCGGGCTTTTTTCTGGCTTCGGCTCTTAACTACACGGTCGGAGCCCACTTTGGCTGGCGTGCCATGTTCTGGTGCGGCCTAACGCCCGTTATCGTGGCCTTCATAGTTCTGTTCCGCGTGAAGGAGCCCGAGCGCTGGCAACAAAAATCGAAGTTGAAAGCCGCCGCCCGAATTTCTTCTCTGCGCAGAATCTTCACTCCTCCTTACACGCGGCGCACATTGGTCAACACCGTCCTGCTGGCCTCGGCTATCTCCGGCCTGTGGGCTGCTGCAGTTTATGCTCCGACGGCAATTATCGACCTCGCGAAACGTGCCGGCATGTTGCAGCCGCAGGCCGTGCGCATGTCTTCCATCGGCATGGGTTTGCTGTCGATGGGGACCATCCTGGGATGCCTAGCGGTTCCCCCATTGGCCGAACGCTTTGGCCGCAAGCGGACCCTGACCCTTTACTTCCTCGGGATGGCGGCCTGCATCCTGCTCAGCTTTGGCCGGGCGTTCTACCTGCCCCGGGGACTTCATCCGTTCATCGTGGCGCTGTTCTTCTTAGGCTTCTTTGGTGGCAACTTCGCCGTCTTCAGTCTTTGGCTACCGGAGCAGTACGGGACCACGGTGCGGGCGACCGCGTTTGCGTTCACCACTTCGTTCGGACGCTTCATTGCCGCCGGGATCAACTTCGGGGTGGGCGCGCTGGTCAGCCAAATGGGGACTCTCGGCAAGCCGGTTGCGTTCACAGCGATTGCCTTTGGGATCGGCCTGCTCGTCATTCCCTTCGCACTGGAAACTAGGGGCAAAGTGCTTCCTGACTAGCAGCTTTGCAGCAGGCATCCGACAATATCGTTGAATTGAGAACTATGTTGTTAGAAAAACTGCCCTTCTAATGCGTGACGGCGATCTGCCGGATTGTGGAAGGGTGGCCCATCCATCCAGGAGTTGGCGAGCGGACCGCGATTCTTTGGTTTAACCGGCGGCATAAGTTCGAAAGAAAAGTTGTTTGACGTGATGGAAAAAGTCAGTACAGTCACCACTGCAGTTGCCGCCAGGGGCTCGCGGCCTGAAGGTTTGTCTTGGGCGATCGTCACCGGTTTTTATCCGGGTCAGCGTTAAACGGGGTTGAGCATCAACTCGGAAGAGAACATGCTTTGGTCCGACGCTTGGCTGCTGCTCGCCACTATTTATGCGGCGCGAGAAGGACCGGCGTCTCTAGAATGCGGCCGCTGACTACATTCAACACGCCATAGTCACGTTCGAGGAAATGGAAGGGGCCTTGGCTCGTCTCACCGCCAATGGCTTTTTGCTTTTCTCAGACCGCGGTTTGGCCCCCACTGGGAGAAAACCCTTGTGTTTTATCGCGGCGTCACTAAAGCACGCCGAAAGGGTCCTTGACGTAGAAGAAGATTTGCAGAGGTTTATTGGCGCCTTTGAATGGAGCCCAGATCACAAGCCACAGCGTGCGAATGTTGGCGTGTCGTTTCCTGCGCTCACTCGGGCGGCGTTGGTCGGGTATGTTTCGACGCATTGAGCTAAAAGATATTTAATACTGTTTTCAGGAATATGACTTTGGTAGTGACATAGTCTCATCACGAGGATCGATCCCATGTGTGCGACCACCCTTGAACAAGTTGAGGCCGCAAAGTGTCCCAGGGGGAAAGAATGAAAGATGATCGAAACAAATGGGAGCCGATAGAGAAGGGCCGGTCAATTCTTTCCCGGCGCTGCCTGTTCGAACTTGCCGGCCTGGCTGTCGCAACTGCGGCGATTCCGCCCGGAGCGGCGATCATCGAGCCAATTCCCAGCGATGATTCGACTGGGCAAGGCGTGGGCTCGGTCATGCACAAGCTCGGCACGTATATGAGCGAAGCCAGCGGCCGCGCACTGCCCGATGAGGTGACTGCGAAAACGAAACAACACGTTTTGGACACCGTGGCGGCGATGATTTCGGGTTCGGAGCTAACACCTGGGCGCGCAGCGCTGCAATTCGCCGGCGCCTATGGTGGCAAAGAGGTCGCGACGGTAGTTGCCTCGAAAATTGTATGCGGCCCGATCGAGGCAGCACTGACCAACGGGATGTTAGCGCACGCTGACGAAACCGACGATTCGCACGCCCCGTCGCAATCGCATCCAGGGTGTGCGGTCGTGCCTGCCGCCCTTGCGGCTGGGGAGCGGTTCGGAATCAGCGGGACACACTTCCTGCGCGCCGTGGCTCTCGGCTACGACGTTGGGCCGCGCTTCACAATGACCCTGGGTGGGCAGCAGTTTGAAGCGGAGAGTCATTGGAGCACGCACAGCATCTCTCCACTTTTCGGCGCGGCCGCGGCCGCCGGCTGCGCGGCGAGACTGAACATTGCACAGATGCGATTTCTCCTGGGTTACACCGCCCATCAATCCTCCGGCCTTGGTGCATGGAACCGTGACACCGACCACATCCAGAAGGCATTCCACTTTGGCGGCATGACGGCGCGCAGTGGTGTCACTTCTGCCTTGATCGTCCAAGCAGGATGGACCGGCGTTGAAGACATTTTCTCGGGAAAAGATAATTTCTTTGAGGCTTACAATCCCCATGCCGATCCTGCCGGACTGGCCGAGCAGCTTGGCGAACGTTATGAGATCGCGCGAACGAACATCAAGAAATGGCCTGTAGGTTCTCCGATCCAGGCGGCTCTCGATGCTTTCGAGCTCCTGTGGAAGCAGCATCCCTTCAATGCGAATGAAGTGCAGCAGGTCTCTGTGCGGCTGGCGACGGATGAGGGGGCGATCGTGAACAACCGCGAGATCCCGGACATCTGCCTGCAGCACTTGGTCGCGGTGATGATGATGGATAAGACGGTTACATTCAGTTCGGCGCATGACAAGGCGCGCATGAAGGATCAGGTGACACTCGGGGAACGCGAAAAGGTGAAATTGATTCCGGATGAAGAGTTAGAGCGCCTCATGCCTTTGCGCGTGGCGATAGTGGAAGTACAGTTAACGGACGGTACGCGTCTCACACAACGAGTTGACAGTGTTCGGGGCACCCCCAAGAATCCCATGACCCGGGACGAAGTAGTTGCCAAAGCCCGTGATTTGATAGCGCCGATTCTGGGGACGGCCCGGTGCGCGAATCTCATTGAAAGAGTATTTAACTTAGAACAGGTGAAGGATATCCGAGAACTGCGGCCGTTACTGCAGCGTGCGTGACCAAGATCGATTGACGGGCGGAAGGGTGCATCGTTGAGGATTGTGGACATCCGCGAGACCGTGGTGCCTATCAGCTCGGGGATTCGCAATGCCTACATTGATTTCAGTCAGATGACCGTGAGTGTCCTTGCTTTGGTTACGGATGTGATGCGCCAGGGCAAGCCTGTGGTCGGGTTCGGATTCAATTCGAACGGCCGATACGCGCCAAGCGGGCTGCTGCGCGAGCGCTTTATTCCCCGGCTGCGAACCGCGGAACCAAAAACGCTGTTGGACGAAAGCGGCGAAAACCTGGATCCGATTCGAATCTGGGATGTTGTCATGCGGAATGAGAAGCCTGGAGGACACGGCGAAAGATCGGTGGCTGTAGGGGTGCTGGATATGGCGGTGTGGGATGCTGTGGCGAAGATCGCCGGATTGCCGCTTTTCCGGCTACTCGCAGACCGATATCGGGGAGGTCGCTACGACGGCAAAGTCTTCGTCTATGCGGCGGGCGGTTACTACTACCCGGACAAAGACTTGTCTGCTCTGCAGAAGGAAATGCAAGAGTATCTCGATCTTGGATATTCCGTGGTGAAGATGAAAATTGGTGGAGCGTCGCTCAGGGGGGATCTGCGGCGCATAGAAGCCGTACTCAAGATCTTGAAGAGTTCTGACCAGTTGGCGGTGGATGCAAACGGCCGCTTCGATTTGGAGAATGCCATCGCCTATGCGAAGGCACTCGCCCCGTACCGGCTGCGTTGGTATGAGGAACCAGGTGATCCGCTGGACTATCAGCTGCAGGCCAAGCTTGCGAATCATTATCCGGGACCGATGGCGACGGGTGAAAACCTATTCTCCATGCAGGACGCTCGAAATCTTATTCGCTACGCGCAACTGCGGCCGGATCGCGACATCTTGCAGTTCGATTGCGCTCTGAGCTACGGCTTGGTCGAATACCTTCGAATACTGGGCATGCTGAAGGAATATGGATGGTCGCCAGACCGCTGTATTCCGCACGGAGGGCATCAGATGTCGTTGAACATCGCCTCCGGTTTGGGGTTAGGAGGCAACGAATCCTATCCCGGAATTTTTCAGCCGTTCGGTGGATTTGCTGACGGGATACCAGTAGAAGACAGCTACGTCAAGCTGCCGGAGATTCCGGGTGTCGGGTTCGAGGCGAAGGGCGAATTGCTCCGCGTTATGAAGACATTGACCGAAAACTAGGTGGTCTCCGTTCAAATGGAACGGCACCTGTCCCCTTGAGCTAAAAAAGAATTAATACTGTTTTCAGGTATTTGATTCGATCAATGACATAACTTCAATTGAGCGGCTGGGTCCGCTGCGCCCCGCCCAGTCCTGAGCAAATTCAGACGTGCGAAGTGCCCGGAGACGAAATACGCCATGGAACTTGGCCGAGGCAAAGATAAGCGGGCAGGGAGTGGCGGAGCAATTATGACCCGGCGCAACCTGATTGAGCTCGCTGGCTTGACGTTCGCAACCACGGTTATTCCGTCCGGGATCGTAGCAGCGAAGGAAGCGGCCAGGCAAGAGGATGCGGCGCAAAGCGTAAATCCAGTCATGGACAAGCTCAGCAGGTACATGAGCGAAGCGGGTGAGCGCGCGGTACCGGACGAGGTGGTCGAAAAAGCGAAACATCACATTCTGGATACGCTGGCTGCGATGATTTCCGGGTCTGAGATTCGTCCGGGACGCGCAGCGATCGAATTTGTGCGCGCCTATGGTGGAAAAGAGGTTGCGACGGTAGTCGCTTCGAACATTGTCTGCGGTCCCGTCGAAGCGGCGCTGGCGAATGGAGTACTGGCTCACGCTGACGAGACTGACGATTCGCACGGCCCGTCCCGCTCGCATCCCGGTGTCTCTGTGGTTCCCGCGGCGTTGGCTTCTGGCGAGCAGTTTGGAATCAGTGGAAAGCACTTCTTGCACGCCGTGACGCTTGGCTATGATGTTGGGACGCGGGTAACGATGAGCATGGGTGGGCCCGGCTACCAGGTGGCGACACACAGGAGCACGCACGGCACTGTTGCGGCGTTTGGGGCAGGTGCGGCAGCCGGTTGCGCCGCGGGTCTTGGAGCGCAGCAGATGCGTTTGCTGCTGGATTACAGCGCTCAACAAACATCCGGAATTGGTGCCTGGAGCCGCGATGCGGAGCACATGGAAAAGGCTTTCCTCTTTGGGGGGAAGCCCGCGGCCGGCGGGGTCACTGTCGCGATGCTGATCCGCTCGGGTTGGACAGGTGTTGACGACATTTTTTCCGGGCCCGACAATTTTTTTGAGGCCCTGGCGCCCAGGGAAAATGGCGTCGTCAAGGCCGATCCGACGCAACTCGTCGACAGGCTCGGGGAACGCTACGAGATAACGCGGACGAACATCAAGAAATGGACGGTGGGCTCACCCATTCAAGCTCCGCTCGACGCACTCGCTGGTTTCTTCAAGCAGCGCTCGTTTACCGCTGACGATGTACGGAAGGTGGTAGTGCGAATCGCCAGCGACGAAGCCAATACAGTGAGCAATCGCGACATGCCGGACATCTGCTTACAGCACATGATTGCGGTGATGTTACTGGACAAGACGGCCACGTTCCGATCGGCTCATGACAAGGCGCGCATGAAAGATCCTGCCGTGCTGAGGCAGCGCGCCAAAGTAGAGGTTGTTGCCGACCCGCGGATCGACGCCCGCCGTCCGAGGCGCGAAGCCATTGTTGAAGTGACGCTTGCCGACGGCACACCGATGAGCGAGTGGGTCCGAGATGTACGGGGGACAGCCGAGAATCCGATGCCCCGTGCGGAGGTCGTTGCAAAAGCGCGAGACCTCATTGCGCCGGTCTTGGGCGGCGCAACTTGCTCGACCCTGGTCGACAAGGTGTTGGCTCTCGAGAGCGTAAGGGATATCCGCGAACTTCGGCCTGTGCTTCAACGAGGCTGAAAGGACCAGAATATTGGCAATAGTGAGCTTCAGCCCGTGCAAAGCGATTGCTCGGGAATTTAAGTCGAGGAGCGAAAGAATGAAAAGGCATGCAGCAATTTTCTGGGCTTTGTGCGTGATCTTGATTCCGGCGGCGCAGTGTCAGACCAGCGCGCCGCTGAAACAGATTCAGAGCATCCCGTTGCCGAATGTTGAGGGCTACTTCGACCACATGGCGGTGGACGTCAAAGGCCAGCGGCTGTTCGTTCCAGGAGAGCACCAGAGGACGATCGAAGTTGTAGACCTGCGGGCGGGCAAAGTGATCCACACGATCACAGGGTTCGGTGGGGACCCTCGCAAAACGATCTACCTCCCTGAGACGAATGAAATTTGGGTGGACGACGGAGATGCAACGTGCAAAGCGTTCAGTGGGGATACGTACGAGCTCGTCAAGAACATCCCGTTAACCGGGTATGAATTGGACAAAGACTCGAGGAGGGTGCCAGATAACGGGGTTTATGATCCGGCCACCCATCTATTTTATCTCGGTGACAGAGGCGATGGTCTCAAAAAAGAGGGTGTCAAAGGCTCGATCGAAATCGTCGATCTAAAGAACGGCAAACTCGTGGGGAGCATTGAGGTGGACGGACTGAATCCCGCAGCGTTGGTGCTCGATCCGGCGTCGCCAAGAATGTTTGTAGTTATGGGCGACACCAGCCAAGTCGTGGTTATTGACCGCGAAAAGCGCACAGTGATTGCCATGTGGCCTATCACAGGAGGCCCGGAGCCCCATGCCGTGGCGCTGGATGCCGTCCATCATCGCTTGTTTGTCGGCAGTCGGGTGAAACGCTCACACATTTATAAACCAGGGAAGTTGGTGGTGATGGATTCGGACAGCGGGAAAGTGATTGATGCGATCGACACCGAGGGCGGCGTGGACGAACTCGAGTTTGATGTGCCAAGCAAACGCATCTACTACACCGGGACAACCGGCTTCGTGGAAGTGTTCAAACAGGCCGACGCTGACCACTACGAAAGACTGGGGAGAGTTGCGACCGGGCCGATTGCGAAGACCACGCTGCTGGTGCCGGAACTTAAGCGGTTTTACGCGGCTATTCCCAAACTCGTTATCCTGGTGCCTCCCATTCCCCAATCAAAGGAAGCCACCATCGAAGAGGCCAAAATATTGGTTTACGACGTGGTCCCATAAACAGTTCACCCCAGCGCGCGAAAAACTTTACGCTGGTCGCTGGTAGGGATGCAGGGCAGGAACGGCTTCCTAGGACTTAGGGGAATTGTCATGTCTGGTATGACGGCCAATGCGCCTGGCGGGCTGCACGGCTCTGAGGCTCGTGAGGGCTTGAAGCACAGAAACAATCGCGGAGCACGTCCATCGCAACTCGATCTGGTAAGAGGGAAACTAGTTCTTTTACCAGCTTCGATCGCCTTCTTGCTCAGCCTTCTGGTGCCATTTCTAGTTTTCTCACAGGTAACCGCGAGAAATCTTTCCGGAATAGTTACGAGCGAATCCGGCTCTCGCATTCCGAGTGCCCATCTTTCCGTCAGAAATACAGCAAATAACGACACTATCTCGGTCATCGCGAGGGAAGATGGCTCCTACGTGGTGCCCAACTCATTGCCTGGAAAGTATGTGGTTACTGCCTCAGCCGTGGGCTACGGCACAGCCCAAGCGACGGTAACCATTAACGGGACGAGCGATGCCGTGGCTAACTTCGTGCTCCACCGAAGCGCCAGGCAAGCGGGCTCGTCGACCGTGAGCGGCGTGGTTAGTTCGCAGAATGTAACGGAGTTGCCGTTGAACGGGCGCTCCGCTTCCGATTTGGCAGCCCTTGAGCCTGGCGTCGCGACTGCGCGTACCCAATCTTCAGGGCAGGGCAGATATGGATTCGGGACGCAAATGACGATCTCTGGGGGCAGGCCGCGGCAAAACGATGCACGCCTTGACGGAATCAGCGTGAATGACTACGCCAACGGTTCGCCTGGAAGCGCGCTGGGAGTGAACCTTGGTGTCGATGCCGTGGAACAGTTCACCGTGCTGACGAGCAACTATCCGGCGCAGGTGGGCCGATCTTCGGGCGGAGTAGTCGGTGCGTCAACGCGAATGGGCACGAA
>Ga0207646_10006072_pt1 | contig 12582 bp, 9 predicted proteins | sample KBSK5502metaG_FD_184343 | JGI IMG/M metagenome (GOLD analysis project Ga0207646, IMG submission 184343) | Corn, switchgrass and miscanthus rhizosphere microbial communities from Kellogg Biological Station, Michigan, USA - KBS K5-50-2 metaG... | ecosystem: Host-associated > Plants > Roots >...
CCGCGGCGAGGCGCAGATGGTCTTCCAGGACCCGTACGCGTCGCTGAACCCCCGCAAGCGGGTGGGAACCATCATCGCCGATCCACTGCGCATCCATGGCGATTCCAACCGCAGTCAGATCAGGGAACGAGTGCGGGAGCTGCTCGAGCTTGTCGGCCTGTCACCTGAGCACATCAACCGCTACCCGCATGAGTTCTCCGGCGGCCAGCGCCAGCGGATCGGCGTCGCGCGGGCGCTCGCCCTGCATCCGAAGCTGATCATCGCCGACGAACCGGTCTCGGCGCTCGACGTGTCGATCAGGGCCCAGGTCATCAACCTGCTCGACGACCTGCAGGACGAGCTCGGGCTCACCTACATCTTCATCGCCCACGACCTCGGCGTGGTCAGGCACGTGTCTGACCGGATCGCCGTCATGTACCTGGGGAAGATCGTGGAGGTCTCCCCCGCCGAGGAGCTCTACAAGCGCCCGGTGCATCCGTACACCGAGGCGCTGCTGTCAGCGGTCCCGATCCCAGACCCGGTGATCACGGCCCAGCGCCAGCAGATCGTGCTGGAAGGCGACGTGCCCAGCCCGATCGTGCCGCCGTCCGGGTGCAGGTTCCACCCGCGGTGCAAATATGCGACCGAGATCTGCTCGCAGGTGGAGCCGCCGCTGATCACCCACGGCACCGAGGGGCACCAGGCCGCATGCCATCACCCGCTGAATGTCGGAAGCTGAGCGCTAGCCGAGGAAGCCGCGGAGCAGCGAGCCGGTGCCCGCCAGGTGCTCGCCCACAGCGGTCCTGGCCCGTTCCGGGTCGCCGGCCAGGATCGCGTCGACGATCGCGGCGTGCTGGGTGGCGGCGTGCGCGATGTTCAGCTTGAGCACGGGGATCGCGTTGAGCAGGTCGTTCAGCTGCATCCTGGCTTCCGTGCAGGCGCTGGCGAGCAGGCTCGAACCGGTGAGCTCGGCTATAGCCAGATGGAACAGCGTGTCCATCCGCCGGTAGTCCTGCGGCCCGGCGTTGTTGACGTCGGCCAGCCGGGCAAGCAGCACCTCGCGCTGGGAGAGCGGCGTGCCGTCCGCAGCGGCCGAAGCAGGCACCGGCGCGACCGGCTGACTCCCCGGGTCAGTCGCTGCCGCGATCTGTTGAGCCAGCATGTCGGCTGCCCCGGTCTCGACTGCGTACCGGAACGTGAGCGCGTCGGCCACCTTCTGGCCACGCTCCTGCGCCAGCCTGCGCAGATCGCTCATGTTCGGGGCCGGCCTGGTATAGGTGATGAACGTTCCGCCCAGCCTCCCCCGCCTGGACTCGACATAGTCGGCCCGCTGCAGCTCGCGGATCGCCTCACGGAGCGTCAGGCGGCTGATCCCGAGCTGAGCGGCAAGCTCGCGCTCGGGCGGGAACCGCTCGCCCGGGCCGATCAGGCCGAGCTTGATGACGGTGAGCAGCCGCTCGACGGTCTCCTCGAACGCGTTGCCTTCGCGGACAGGGCGGAGTACCCCGCTCAGGTCACCGCCAACACCCACCGACACCGCCTCTGCTGCCGATCCTGACCCGTCACGCACGGAGACTGATGCGAGCGGCACACGTGTGCATGCTAAGACCGGCACGCGGGCCTCCCCTCACCCGCGTGCCGGAGTCCGTGGCGCACGTGATCTTTCTGGCCCGAACCCTTGACATTCGCACCAGCTAGACCCTCAATTGGTCTGTTATTAGACCATTAATTCTCCGTTGCCGCCAGACCCGAAATCAAGGAGCGTGTCGTGTCGGTCAATGAAGCACCATCTGCGGTCCTGAGCGACGAGGAAGAGCTGCACGAGCTCGGCTACGCCCAGGAACTGCTCCGGCGGATGTCAGGATTCTCCAACTTCGCCGTCTCGTTCACCATCATCTCGATCCTCTCCGGCTGCCTCACGCTGTACTTCTACGGGATGACCACGGGAGGCCCCGCCGTCATTGTGTGGGGCTGGCCGTTCGTCGGCATCATGACGCTGTTCGTCGGGCTGGCCATGGCCGAGGTCTGCTCTAGCTACCCGACAGCAGGCGGCCTGTACTACTGGGCGGCGAAGCTCGCTAAGAAGAACGGGCCCGCCTGGTCCTGGTTCACGGGCTGGTTCAACTTCCTCGGCCAGGTCGCGGTCACCGCCGGGATCGACTTCGGCGCGGCGTTCTTCATCAACGCCTTCCTCAACCTGCAGTGGGGCGTCAGCACCGCGCACTGGGTCACCGTGCTGATCTTCGCGATCGTGCTGGCCGTGCACGGCCTGCTCAACCAGTTCGGCATCCGGCTGGTTGCCCTGCTGAACGACGTCAGCGTGTGGTGGCACATCATCGGCGTGCTCGTCATCGTCGGCGTCCTGGCGTTCGTCCCGTCGCACCACCTGCCCGCCGGCACGGTGTTCGGGCACTTCGTCAATGACACCGGCCTGCACGTGCCCGCGATCTACATCATCGCGATCGGCCTGCTGCTGGCCCAGTACACGTTCACCGGCTATGACGCGTCGGCGCACATGACCGAGGAAACCCACCAGGCGGCCCGCAGCGGCCCGCGCGGGATCGTGATGTCGATCGTCGTGTCCCTCGTCGCTGGCTGGGTCCTGCTGATCGGCCTGACCTTTGCGATCCAGCACTATGAGGCGGAGCGGCTATCGGCGACCGGCGTGCCACCTGCCCAGATCTTCATCGACGCGGTCGGCAAAACCGGCGGGGAGCTGCTGCTGCTGATCGCTATCGGTGCTCAGCTGTTCTGCGGCATGTCTTCGGTGACCGCCAACTCGCGGATGATCTACGCGTTCTCCCGCGACGGCGCTCTGCCAGGCTCGGCGTTCTGGCACCGGGTCAACAAGCGGACCAGGACACCCACTAACGCGATCTGGCTGGCGGCGGCCGGTGCCCTGATCCTCGGCCTGCCCTACCTGTGGAACTACACCGCATACGCTGCCGTTACGTCGATCGCGGTCATCGGCCTCTACATCGCCTATGTCTCGCCCACGCTGTTGCGCCTGCGCCAGGGCGAGAGTTTCCAGCGCGGGCCCTGGCACCTGGGTCGCTGGAGCTACGTTGTCGGCTGGACCGCGGTCATCTGGGTGGCGCTCATCACCATCCTGTTCATGCTGCCGCAGGCAGGCCCGGTCACCTTCACCACGTTCAACTACGCGGTTTTCGCGGTGCTGGTGGTCATCGGCTTCGCCGGGATTTACTGGCTGGTGTCGGCGCGGAACTGGTTCACCGGCCCGAGAGTGCAGGGCACCGCCGAGGAACTGGCCGCGATTGAGCACGAGCTCGAGGTCTGACGTGCGCCAACACAGATAGGACGGTTCATGACGGACAGCCACGGCAACGGCGGCACAGCGTCGAGGCCGGGAATGCTGAGCCTGGCTCAGTTGGAAGAGGCGGCCGGTCCGGGCGAGATCGACACGGTGACGCTCGCCTTCACCGACATGCAGGGTCGGCTGGCGGGCAAGCGCCTGTCGGCGGAGTACTTCCTCGACGAGGTGGCCGAGCACTACGCGGAGGGCTGCAACTACCTGCTCGCGGTGGACGTGGACATGAACACCGTCGGCGGGTACGAGATGTCCTCCTGGGAGCGCGGTTACGGCGACTTCGTGCTCAAGCCCGACCTGACGACCCTGCGCCGCCTGCCATGGCTGCCGGCCAGCGCCCTTGTTCTCGCCGACCTGACCTGGCTGGACGGCACGCCCGTGGTTGCCTCGCCGCGACAGATCCTGCAAGCGCAGACCGCGCGTCTGGCCGAGCGCGGCTGGGTTGGGCTGGCCGGGACCGAGCTCGAATTCGTCGTCTACCGCGATAGCTACGAGCAGGCCGCCGAGAAGGGCTACGTGAACCTGACCCCGGCCAACCAGTACAACGTCGACTACTCCATACTCGGCACGTCCAGGATCGACCCGCTGCTGCGCCGGATCACGACCGGAATGGCCGGCGCCGGCATGTACGTGGAGTCGGCCAAGGGTGAGTGCAACCTCGGCCAGCACGAGATCGCGTTCCGCTACTCCGACGCGGTTACCACCTGCGACAACCACTCGATCTACAAGACCGGCGCCAAGGAGATCGCCGCGCAGGACGGCATGTCGCTGACGTTCATGGCCAAGCCGAACCTGCGCGAGGGCAACTCGTGCCACATCCACCTGTCCCTGCGCGAGCGGGACCGCGGCCGCCCGGTCCTGGCCGGTGACGGCCCGCACGGGCTGTCCACGATCGGCGAGCACTTCCTGGCCGGCCAGCTCGCCGCCATGCGCGAGCTAACCCTCCTGTACGCGCCGAATGTCAACTCCTACAAGAGGTACGTACCGGGCAGCTTCGCCCCGACCGCGGTCCGCTGGGGGGTGGATAACAGGACCTGCGCGCTGCGCCTGGTAGGACACGGCCAATCGCTCAGGGTCGAGAACAGGACGCCGGGCGGAGATGTTAACCCCTACCTCGCGGTCGCTGGGATGATCGCGGCCGGTCTGAACGGGATCGACAATGAGCTCCCGCTGGAAGAGGCATTCGGCGGCAATGCCTACATCGACGAGGGGCCGAAGGTTCCGCACACGCTGCGCGACGGGCTCGAGCTATGGGAGAACAGCGCTCTGGCTAAGCAGGCATTCGGCGGCGACGTCGTCAGCCATTACGCCAACTACGCGCGCGTCGAGCTCGCGGCGTTCGACGCGGCCGTTACGGACTGGGAACTTCGCCGTGGTTTCGAGAGGTTGTGAGGAACGATGCCTTCCTACACGGTGCTGAATCCGGCGACCGAGCAGCCGGTGACGACAGTCCCTGGTACGTCACTCGAGGAGACCGACGCCGCGATCGCCCGCGCCGAGGTCGCACAGCGAGCCTGGCGGTCGGTCGCGCCCGGCGACCGAGCGAACCTGCTGCGCGCCTTCGCCGCCCAGGTTGACGCACATGCCGAGGAGCTCGCCCAGCTTGAGGTGGCGAACTCCGGACATCCGGTCGGCTCGGCTCGCTGGGAGGCCGGCCAGGTGCGGGACGTCCTGCAGTACTACGCTGGCGCGCCCGAGCGGCTGATCGGCAAGCAGATCCCAGTAGCTGGCGGCCTCAACGTGACCTTCGCCGAGCCGCTCGGCGTCGTCGGCCTGATCGTGCCGTGGAACTTCCCGATGCCGATCCTGTCCTGGGGTATGGCCCCCGCGCTGGCCGCAGGCAACACAGTTGTCGCCAAGCCCGCCGAGATGACGCCCCTGACCGCGATGCGGATCGGCGCCCTGGCGCTCGAGGCTGGCCTGCCTGAGCATGTCTTCCAGGTCCTGCCTGGCAAGGGCTCAGTGGTCGGCCAGCGCCTGGTTGACCATCCGGCGGTCAGGAAGATCGTCTTCACCGGCTCAACCGAGGTCGGCCAGCAGATCATGGCCGGGTGCGCGAAGCAGGTGAAGCGCCTGACCCTCGAGCTTGGCGGCAAGAGCGCCAACATCGTCTTCGCCGACGCCGACATCGAGCGCGCCGCGGCGAGCGCGCCGTACGCGGTGTTCGACAACGCGGGCCAGGATTGCTGCGCACGGTCGCGGATCCTGGTGCAGCGCTCGGTACTCGAGCGGTTCATGGAACTGCTCGAACCTGCCGTAAAGGGCGTCAGGGTGGGGGACCCGGCACTGGCTGACACCGAGATGGGCCCGCTGATCTCGGCCAGCCACCGGGCTAACGTTGCCAAATATGTTCCAGACGACGCCCCGGTGGCGTTCCGTGGCAGCGCGCCCGACGGGCCCGGGTACTGGTTCCCGCCCACGGTCCTTGCCCCGATCGGCTCGGATGCGCCCGCGTACACCGATGAGGTATTCGGGCCGGTCGTGACCGTGACGCCATTCGAGCACGAGGCTGACGCGATCGAGATAGCCAATGACACGCCCTATGGGCTCTCCGGGTCGATCTGGACCGGCAACATCGGCCGCGCCATCCGGGTCGCGCGGGCCGTGCAGACCGGAAACCTCTCGGTGAACTCGCACTCATCGGTACGGTACTGGACCCCGTTCGGCGGGTTCAAGCATTCCGGGCTTGGCCGGGAGCTTGGCCCGGACGCGCTCGACGCGTTCACCGAGACGAAGAACGTGTTCATCTCAACTCAGGAGTGAGCGGCCGCGCGGCGGGTTTCCCGACGCGCGCGCTCCAGACAAACTGATCAGGAGACGCGCAATGCAGCGCTTGCAGGACCGTGTCGCTGTCATCACAGGAGCTGGCAGCGGCATCGGATTGGCCAGTGCCCGGCGGCTGGCGGCCGAAGGCGCCAAGGTCGTCGCGGTCGACATCGACAAGGCGGCCGGGCAGGCCGTGGCCGAGGAGACCGGCGGCATGTTCATGGCCGCCGACGTGGCCAGCGAGGGGGACGTCAGGCAACTGTTCGACCAGGTGGCCGCCGAGTTCGGCCGGATCGACATCGCTTTCAACAATGCGGGCATCTCACCGCCGGACGACGATTCGATCCTGACCACGGGCATCGAGGCCTGGCGCCGGGTGCAGGAGATCAATCTCACGTCCGTCTACCTGTGCTGCAAGTACGTGATCCCCTACATGCAGGTGCAGGGCAAGGGCTCGATCATCAACACGGCCTCGTTCGTGGCTGTGCTCGGAGCCGCCACCTCGCAGATCTCCTACACCGCGTCCAAGGGCGGCGTGCTGGCGATGAGCAGGGAGCTCGGCGTCCAGTTTGCCAGGGAAGGGATCAGGGTGAACGCCCTGTGCCCGGGCCCGGTGAACACGCCGTTGCTGCGCGAGCTGTTCGCCGCCGATCCCGAGCGCGCGGCGCGCCGGCTGGTGCACGTGCCGCTTGGCCGGTTCGCCGAGCCGGAGGAGATCGCCGCCGCGGTAGCGTTCCTGGCCAGCGATGACGCCTCATTCATCACGGCCTCGCAGTTCCTGGTGGACGGCGGGATCGCCGGCGCGTACGTGACTCCGCTATGAGCGCCCCGAGGCCACCGCTGATCGGGATCAGCGCCTATAGCGAGGTGGCGCGCTGGGGCCTGTGGGACATGCCCGCCAGCCTGATCCCCCAGAACTATGCCGACAACGTGGCTGCAGCAGGCGGGGTCCCGGTCCTGCTGCCGCCGGTACCGGGTATCGAGAACGCAGTAAGCAGGCTGGACGGCCTGATCATCTCCGGCGGGCCGGACATCGAGCCTGGCCGGTACGGGCAGCAGGCTGGGCCGCAGACCACGATCGTGCGCCCGGAGCGGGACGAGGCCGAAATCGCGCTGTTCCGCGCGGCATGTGCGGCGGGCGCCCCCGTCCTGGGGATCTGCCGCGGCATGCAGCTGATGAACGTGGCTCTGGGCGGCACGCTGTTCCAGCACCTGCCAGATGCCGTCGGGCACGAGGGCCACTCCCCCACGCCGGGCACGATGGCCGAGCACAAGGTGACGGTCGCCCAATCCGGCCTTCTGGCCGCGATACTCGGCGAGGGTGCTCACCTCGTGCCAACCCACCATCACCAGGGCATCGAGCGGCTCGGCGACGGGCTCGTCGCCACCGCCTGGGCCGAGGACGGAACGGTCGAGGCGCTCGAGCTTGACGGTGTGTTCGCGATCGGCGTGCAGTGGCATCCGGAAACGGGCAACGATCCCGCGATCTTCCGCGCATTGATCGACGCGGCGGCGCCCGCTGCGCTCGTCGGGAGATGACCGACTAGCCTGTTTGCCTCCCCCCGCACCCAAGGAGTCGAACATGCCGGATGAGGTCGAGACGCAGGCCGCTGGCGCAAAGGACAGCAAGGAGACGCCAGTCTCGGGCGACGCCGATGCCGAGCACACTGAGCCGGCTGACGAAGTGGTCACCACCTCGCATTCGATCACCGTGGACGGCGGCGAGCTCCGGTATACAGCGACCGCTGGACGGATCGTGCTCCGCACCGAGGCGCACACCGACGATAAGTTTGACGGCCCGCAGGCCAAGGCCGAGGTGTTCATGGTCGCCTACACGGCGGACGACACCGATCCGGCCAGCCGGCCAGTTACGTTCGCGTTTAACGGCGGCCCGGGCTCCTCGAGCATCTGGCTGCACCTGGGCGTGCTCGGGCCGCGGCGGGTGCTCATGGGCGACGCTGGCGGGCTGCTGCCGCCGCCGTACGGGCTGGCCGACAATGCGCAGACTCTGCTCCGCCATTCCGACATCGTCTTCATCGATCCGGTGTCGACCGGGTACTCGCGGGCGGTCAAGGGCGAGAAGTCCAGGGAATTCCACGGTTTCGGCGGGGATGTCGAGTCCGTGGGCGAGATGATCAGGCTCTGGACCACGCGCAACGGACGCTGGATGTCGCCGAAGTATCTGTGCGGAGAGTCCTACGGCACCACCAGGGCAGCCGCGCTGGCCAGGCACCTGCAGGAACGCTACGGGCTCTACCTGAACGGCCTGATCCTGATCTCGTGCTTCCTCAACGGCGGCTCGGTGATGTTCACCTCAGGCAACGACGATCCCTATCCGAACTACCTGCCAACCTATGCGGCGATCGCGAACTATCACGGCAAGCACGGTGACCGGCCGCTGAGCGAGGTTCTGGAGGAGGCCCAGGAGTACGCGGCGAGCGAGTACCCGCGCGTGCTGGCGCTCGGCTCGCGGCTCAGTGACGACGAGCGGGCGGCCGCCGTAGCCAGTATCGCGGCGCTGACCGGGCTGTCCGAGGACTACGTTGACCGGGTTGACCTGCGGCCCGAGCACGTCAGGTTCCTGACCGAGCTGCTGCGTGACCAGCGCAAGACGGTCGGCAGGATCGACGGCAGGTTCACCGGCTGGGACAGCGACTACGGCCGGGAACGGTGGAGCACCGACCCGTCGATCGACGCGATCATCGGTCCGTATGCGGCGGCGCTGAACCAGTACGTGCGCGCCGAGCTCGGCTACTCAAGCGACCTGCCGTACGAGGTGCTCACCGACCGGGTGCAGCCGTGGTCCTACAAGGAGTTCGAGGCGCAGCACCTGTTCGTGCTCGACAAGCTCGCGGAGGCCATGAGGGTCAACCCGCACATGCGGCTGCATGTCGCCTGCGGGTACTACGACGCGGCCACGCCGTACCTCGCCGCCGAGAACGACATCGGCCACCTGGCTATCCCGGCCGAGCTGGCCGGCAACATCGAGTTCGCTTACTACGAGGCCGGTCACATGATGTACCTGCACGAGCCGAGCCGCCTGGACCAGTCCGAGCGCCTCGCCGCGTTCGTGACGGGAAACTAGCTGACCACCGCGAGGCTGTGGCCGTAGCCGGCCGCGATCGCGGTCACCCCGGGCGCCAGCCGCGGCACGTCGCACTCGCCGCAGTCATTGCTTCCCCAGGCGACGACCGTGCCGGCGGCGGTCAGCGCGAGGCAGTGGGTGCCGCTGCCTGAGATCGCGGTGACGTCGGCCAGCCCGGCAGGAACCGCCGTCTCGAGGTTGTCGCTGCGGCCCCAGGCCACGACCCTTCCGTCCGACAACAACGCCGCGCTGTGGTTGACCCCGGCGGCAATGGCGGTTACCCCGGTCAGGCCAGGCGGAACCGTCGTCTCGCCGAAGTCGGGCAGGCCCCAGGCGACGACTGTGCCGTCGCTGGTCAAGGCCAGGCTGTGCTCGGCTCCGGCGGCGACGGCGACTACTTCAGCCAGCCCGTGCGGAACGTCGGTCTGGCCGCACCCGTTGCCGCCCCAGGCGACGACCCTGCCGTCGGTGACGGCCAGGCTGTGCTCACCGCCAGCGGACACCGACGTCACGCCATGCAGGCCGGCCGGCACCCTGGCCTGGCCGAACCCGTTGCCGCCCCACGCGACCACCGTGCCCGCGACGGTCAGCGCCAGGCTGTGCAGCCGTCCCGCGGCGATCGCCGTCACGCCGGCCAGGCCGTCAGGGACGTCAGTCATCCCGTCGGCGCTGGTGCCCCAGGCGACAACCCTGCCGCGGGCGGTCAGCGCCAGACTGTGATACCACCCGGCTGCGACGGCAGTCACGGAGCTCAGGTGAGCGGGCACATCGATCTCGCCTTCATCGTTGTCGCCCCAGCCGATGACCGAGCCAGTGCCGTCGGCGGCGTCATCCACGCCTGCTGGAACGGTATCGGGCAGGGTGCAGGGCTCGGCGCCGAGCGCGATGGCGAGCTCGCCGACAACCCAGCCGCAGGCGTCGTCGGTGAACGGCATCCGCTCGGCGAACCATCCGGCGGCGAGCCTGGCCGAGGTTGGCAGGTCAAGTCCCTGGGCCAGGTGCCCGCTCAGCACGCCAGCCAGGTCGCACTGCGCCGCGGCGACCAGCAGCGCCGACTCACGCGGCAGGTCGGGTAGCAGGTCCTTAAGCAGGTTGGCCATCACATGCGGGTCGGTCAGCACCGCAGTGCCGAGTTGTGGGTCGACCACGATCGACCGGAGCGCCAGCCGCACGTCGCCGCCCACATCCCACGTCGTCAGTGTCATCGCGCTCCTCGCCCCGCTCGCCTCGCGCCGGAGGGTCGTTCCGATTATCGGCCTGGGCTGCCGTTGTTCCGTGGCCGAGCCGGGAGAAGCTATCATGCCGTTATGACACTGTCGCCGCGTCAGGAGATGATGCCCCGCTCGCGGGGCCGCTGACGCGCGCAGATGATCAATTCCGAGGCCCTGCTCTGCTGGGGCCTCGTTTTGCGTTTGCTGACCGGAGCCCCGTTTGGAGGTTCCGATGACAACTGCTCCCTTGTACCTCACCACGACGATTCCGTACGTGAACGCCAGGCCACACCTGGGGCACGCGCTTGAACTCGTGCAGGCCGACGTGCTGGCCCGCCACTACCGGCGCCGGGGGCACCCGGTCAGATTCCAGACCGGCACAGATGACAACTCGCTGAAGAACGTCCTCGCGGCCGACGCGGCGGGCGTCGGCGTGCAGGAATTCGTTGACGCCAATGCGGAGGCCTTCGTCGCCCTGGCCGGGCCGCTGTCACTCAGCGTCGACGATGTGATCAGGACCAGCAGCGACACCCGGCACCGGGTCGGCGTCGAGCGGCTGTGGCAAGCCTGTGCCAGCGCCGGGGACCTGTACCGGAGGCACTATGAAGGGCTGTATTGCGTTGGCTGCGAGGCCTTTTATGCGGCGGACGAGCTGCGCTCAGGGCTCTGTCCGGAGCATGGCGTCAGGCCGCAGCGCGTCGCCGAAGAGAACTGGTTCTTCCGGCTGTCCAGGTACGCCGGACGGCTGCGGGACGAGATCACCTCGGGCAGGCTCAGGATCGAGCCAGCTGGCCGCCGCAACGAGGTGCTGGCCTTCATCGCGGGTGGCCTGGCCGACTTCTCGGTCTCGCGGTCTACCGGGCGCGCGCACGGCTGGGGCATTCCGGTGCCAGGCGATCCGGGCCAGGTGATCTATGTCTGGTGGGACGCTCTCGGCAACTACCTGACCGCGCTTGGTTACGGCTCCGATGATGCGAACCTGTGCCGATGGTGGACTGGCACCGGCCGCCGGGTGCACCTGCTCGGCAAGGGCGTCCTGCGGTTCCATGCCGTGTACTGGCCGGCCATGCTAGCCTCCGCGGGCCTGCCGCTGCCCACGGACATCATCGTGCACGACTATCTCACCGTCGAGGGCACAAAGATCAGCAAGTCTGGCGGTGCCTCGGTCGACCCGGCCGCGCTGGCAGGCGAGTACGGCACGGACGCGATCCGGTGGTGGCTGCTGCGCGACGTGCCCAGGATCGGCGACGCCGACTTCACCAGGGAGCGTCTGGTCCGCCGCGCCAACGACGAGCTCGCGCACGGGATCGGCAACCTGGTGAACCGCGTCGTCGCCATGATCGGGAAGTACCGCCACGGCGCGGTGCCGCGGTGCGGCGACGATGCGCCGGGCGCTCTGACGCTGGCCGGTCAGCGGGCGCCTGCGATCATTGATGCGGCCCTGGCCGTCGGTGATTTCCGCCAGGCCACATCGGCGGTCTGGGCGATCGCCCAGGAAGCCAACCGCTACATCAGCCAAGCCAGGCCGTGGCTGCTGGCCCGAGCCGACCGTGACGGTGATCACGAGGCCCGGCGGCAGCTCGACGCGGTGCTTGCGGCGCTGGTCGGCACCTGCAGGCAGTTGGCTGACGAGCTTGAGCCGTTCCTGCCCGACGCGGCGGCCAGGATCGCGCGGCAGACCGCCGCGGTGGACGGGTCGCTGCCCCATGCGCAACCGGTGTTCGCCCGGCACGAGAGCTATCCTGCCGCGGAAGCAACTTTTTTCGCCTCGGCACCGTGCAAAGAGGGGTGACCATTCGGCACGATGCCGCGGTCAGCGCCCACGGCGGAATTGACGGTCTGCTGGGCCGCGGCGACGACGATGCCGTTCGAGGATTTCGCCGCCGCCGCGGCCCAGCAGACCGTGCGCTCGCGCCAGTACACCGACTACTACGGTGATTCCTGGTGCGCGGTGCCCGGTGCGTTGCCGTACGGGTCTGGGTACCCGGGCGCGCGCACCTGCTCACGATCCGGCTGGGAGCCTGCCGCGGCCACTGAACGTCGCATAGCAGCGGGCCCCTAGACTCGCCTGCGTGGGCGATACGCCGGCCGTCGAGATCACCGGCCTGGTCAAGAGTTACGGGCGGACCACTGCCGTGGCCGGCTTGTCGATGCGTGCCGTGCGCGGCGAAGTTACGGCCGTGCTCGGGCCCAACGGGGCCGGCAAGACCACG
>Ga0207646_10006076_pt1 | contig 12577 bp, 13 predicted proteins | sample KBSK5502metaG_FD_184343 | JGI IMG/M metagenome (GOLD analysis project Ga0207646, IMG submission 184343) | Corn, switchgrass and miscanthus rhizosphere microbial communities from Kellogg Biological Station, Michigan, USA - KBS K5-50-2 metaG... | ecosystem: Host-associated > Plants > Roots >...
CAGCGCTACGACTCCGGCGACGCCCAGCGGCTGGCCGGGAAGCGGCGATGGCATTCGGCGGTCAGGTCGTGCTGGCCCACGACCTGACCGGATCCCAGTTCCGCCCCGCCTCCCGCCAGCGGCCAGCTAGCAGCCGTCCAGCAGGTACCAGCAGCACGGGCCCCGGGCACCCTGGCCCCGGCGGGACAACCCCAACGGCGACAGAATGCCCGTTATGCACGCCGTCAGCCACTAGGTGATCTTGGACCAAGACGGTACAGAACGGCGGTTATCTGAAGTCGTCTGTAGATAATGCCTGGTAGGCGGGCATTTCTGCGGCGTAGACATGTCTCCGCCGCAGCCGTGGGGGTCGTGGCCGGGTCATCGCGGCTCGGCTGAGGTGTGCTCGCCGTGCTGGGTCCGCTGGAGGCCGAGATGGCGGGCGATCTGGTCGCGGAGGGTGCGGTTCTCGGCTCGCAGGCGGGTGTTCTCGGCGCGGGCGGCATCGAGCCGCTGGCGGAGCGAGTCGGCGGTTGCGCGTTGCGCGGTAGCCCGGCGGGCGGCCGGTGGCTTGAGTGCCTGCTGCCGGCTGATGAGGTCGCGGATCTGGTGTTGGCGGTAGAGCCATCCCCGGGAGACGCCGGCTGATTGCGCGACGGTGCTGAAGTTCACTGCCTGGCCCTGGCGTTGCAGTTCCTGGATGGCGTGGTGGGCGGCCGACAGTGCCGCCTGGTGGCGCCGGGCGTTGGCCTGGGCGAGGAAGGAGGAGTTGTCAGCGCGGGCCATCGCCGGGGCCGTCACTCTTGAGCGCTTGGAGGGCGGGGATGATCTGGTCCAGGCTGGCCTGGACGCGGCGCAGGTTCTCGGCCAGGCGCTGCTGGCCGTTGGCGTCGGCCTGGGCGATGAGGCGGCGGTTGGTGGCGGCCTGCCGCCGGTGGATCTGCAGGAACACGGGCGTGGTCTGGAAGTCCGGGCAGGTCAGGCAGGCGTTGGGGTGCGGGCAGTCCTGCTGGGCCGGGCGGGCGCAGTAGCCGTTGGGGAGGCTGTCGCGGACCCGGTTGAGGTTGTGCTTGACCCACTCGGCCGATGCGGTCGGGGCGTCGGGGTCGTAGCCGATCCGCTGCCCGGTGATGTTGATCCGCTGGGACTGGTAGCGGTCGAATGCCTCTCGGATGGTGGCGTCGTGGACCTTGGCGTAGTGGCTGGTCATGTGGGGGCTGGCATGGCCGAGGAGCTTTTGCACCACGTGCTGCGGGACGCCGGAGTTGATCAGGCGTGTCCCGAGAGTGTGACGGAACTGGTGACCGGTCACCGTGACCGGCTGTCCCGCCTCGTCGCGCAGGCCGATGACGCGCTGCCAGCGCCTGAGCTGCTGGCTGAACGAGCTGTGCGAGTAGGGCCTTTGGCCGTCGTGGTTGCCGGCGATGCCGGGGAACAGCCACGGGCTCCCGGCCGGCCAGCGCTGGCACACGTAGTCTTGCTGGGCCCGGATCGCTGCCGCGGCCCTGGCGCTGAGCGGGATCAGCTGCTCGGCCCGGACCTTGACGGCCTCGAACCGCAGGCACGGCCAGCCGCTGCTGTCGGTGAGCACCGGGTTGAACGGGAGGGTGCACGCATCCCCGCCGCGCAGCCCGGTCTCGATCATGACGACGATGAGGTGGCGGGTCGTCAGGTGCGGGATCTTCGCGATGGCCTCATCGGATTCCAGCTGGGCCATCACGTACTCGGGGATGAACCGGGCGATCTCGTCGTGGTGGAAGGGGAGTTCCTCGACGTAGATGGTCGCGCTGGCAGCAAGGCCCGGGAGCCAGCCATGGCGGTGGCAGGCCTCGAAGAACACCCGGATCATCGACAGCGACAGCGCCCGGGTGGCGGCTGAGTATCCCTGGGTGACCAGCCAGGACAGATAGTCCTCCAGGACCGGCCGGGTGATCGCGCCCGGACGGTCCGCCTCCGGGTGACAGGCGGCGAGGAACCCGGAGAACCGAGTGAGCGCCAGTGCCCCCGAGCCGATGGTGGTGAATGCGCATCCAGTGGCCAGGCGGAGCCGGGACCAGCGCTTGACTGGGTCGCGCAGCCACGGCTGGCTGATCCCGTCAAAGCGCGCCGTGGCGCGCCCGCGCCGGGCGGGGATGCCCAGGCGCCTGGCCTCCCAGTGGTCCGAGGCCCATTCGCCGTCGAGGGCCGCCGCCTCCCCGGCGACGACTTCGAGCCGTGGCCTGCCTGCACGGGCTGCCGCCGGGTTGTTCACCGGGCCTCCTCCTTGTGCCACACTCCTGCCCTGGTCAGCGCCTCGCGGATGTCAGCTGCGCCGAGATGGACATAGACCTGGCTCGTCGTCGTCGACGAGCGATGGGTGAGCAGCCGGGCGACCACCTCGATCGGCACGCCCCGGCGGACCATGTCGGTGGCGTGGCTATGGCGGAGCACGTGGGCGGTGAACCCGATCCCGGTGCGGGCGGCGATGCGGCCGATCAGCTGGTGCACCGCCGGGTAGGTCATCGCCGCGCCGACCCGGCCGCCGAACAGGTTCACGAACACGTAGTCCGAGTCGATGCCGCCGTACTCGACGTGCATGTACTCCGAATACAAGCGCACCAGCGGCACCGAGACCGGCACCACCGCGGCCGAGCGCAGCTTCGCACGTGCCCCGTTCGCGTTGCCGGCCCGGGGGACGATGTGCACCTCGCGCTTGCGCGAGACGAAGTCGGCATGCCGCAGCCCGAGCGCCTGCCCGACCCGCATCCCTTCTCCACGGGTCCCCAGCCTGTTGCATGACGTTGCATGAACCGGTCATCTGACGGGTTGTGCGGCGTGTCTCGCGGGGTGTTGCGCTCGTGGCTGGTAGTTGTTCAGGCAGCCCGGCACGAGACCGAGAGGATCACAGGATGCGGGCGTTCCCGGTGGTGTTGCCGTCCGGCGCGAGGTACTGGACGGTGCTCGGTGAGGACCTGGCCGTGGTGCCGGTCGCCGATGGGTTCTTGCGGCAGGTGCGGTTCGGCCGCGACGGCGCGGAGTCGACGACGAAGAGCTATGCGCACTCGATCGCGTTGTTCCTGCGCTGGTGTGAGCGGACGGGCCGCACCTGGCAGGCGGGCGCGGGACAGCTCGGGTTGTTCATGACGTGGCTCACGCATGCCGGGCCGGCGGCCTGGGGTGGCGGCGGCTCGGAGGGGATGGTGCTGGCCGGGCCCGGGAGCACGCCGGCCAGGGGTGCCCGGCGGGTTAACGGCGTGCTGACCGCGGTGCGCGGGATGGTGGTGCACGCGGTCGCCGCCGGCCAGGCGGGCAGGGATCTGGTTGCGCTGTTGTATGAGGTCGCGGATGACCGGGACCTGCCCGGGGCTGCGCGCGCCGAGGATGGGCGGATGGGCTGGCGGATGCGGGCCCGGCACCGGCTGCACGAGCCGCAGGCGCCGGTGAACCGGGCCAGTGACGAGGAGATCGTCGCGCTGCTGCAGGCGTGCTTGTCGGCGCGGGACCGGCTGATCGTGCTGCTGATGGCCCGGGCCGGGCTGCGCCGCGGCGAGCTGTGCGGCCTGCGCCGCTGTGATGTGCACCTGCTGGCCGATTCCCGGGCGCTGGGGTGCGAGATCGCCCGCGCGCACCTGCATGTGGTCCGCCGCGACGACAACCCCAACGGCGCGTGGGCGAAGTCCCGCCGGCAGCGCGCCGTGCCGCTGGATTTCCTGACGGTGCGGGCGTCCGACACCTGCGCGCTGGAGCGGATGACTATCTGCGGGGCGGCCGGCGGCGACTTCCTGCTGGTGAACTTGTTCCGCGCCCCGGTCGGCGCGCCGATGCGCCCCGGCGCGATCGGCGATCTGCTGGCCGCGGCCTCCCGCCGGGCGGGCCTGGCCACGGCTGTCACGCCGCATCAGCTGCGGCACGCCTTCGGGAGCAGCGCCGCCGATGCCGGGTGCGGCATCGACGTGGTCGCTGACCTGCTCGGCCACGCCTCGGTCTCGTCGTCACAGGTGTACCTGCATCCCGACCCGGGCCGGCTGCGGGCGGCCGTTGACGCGGTGCCCAGCCCCCGCGAGCAGGCGGGAGCGACGTCATGACCGCAGCGGCGGCCGTGCGAGTGCGGCCGGCAGCGGCGGCCGCGGCCGGGTATGGCCACGTGCTGGCCGGGGTGAAGCTGGACGGCCCGGCGCAGCGGCTGGCCGCCCTGCTGGACCCGTCCTTCCTTTCCGAGGCCGGCTGGGATCCGGCGGGCCGGGTGCTGTCCCTGCCCGCCGGGCACCGGCTGCTGGGCCGCGCGGTATGCCGGGCCGGCGGATGCGCCACGACGCAGCACACGGGGCTCGGCGGGGTGTGTCACCGGTGCTTCACCCGGCTAACCGGGCAGGGGATGACCGCGGAGCGGATCGCCGGGTCGCCGCAGCTGCCGGCACTGCCGGCCCGGGTGACGCGGTGCGCGGTGCCCGGATGCCAGCGCGAGCCCACGGTGACGCAGGCGGTCTTGTGCCAGTCGCACGCCCGGCAGTTCCGCCAGCGGGCGGGCGTGCCGGGGATCGGGCAGTTCCTCGCCGATCCCCGGGTCCGGCCGCTGCCGCCGTTCAGCCCGTGCGCGGTCGCGGCGTGCACCCGCGCCGCCGACAGCGCACGCGGCTACTGCAACACCCACTACCAGCGGTGGCGGGTGGCCGCCACGACCGATCATGGTCTTGACGCCGGGCAATGGCAGCAGGCGGAGCCCGCGGTCGCCGAGGACGGGCAGGTCAGCCTGCACGGGCTGCCGCCGCTGGTGGTCGTGCAGGTCCTGTTCGGGGCCTGGCAGCGCACCCGCGGCGGCGCGAAGATCACCGACACTGACCTGCGGGTTGCCTGCCGCGCGCTGGTCCGCCAGCAGGTCACCTCGATCGAGGAGTGCGATTCCGGCAGCGTCCCCGGCAAGCCGGTCCGGAAGCTGCTGAACGCGCTGGCGTGTCACGTCCGGCGGGCGCTGGCCGATCCGGCCGCTGAGCAGGCTAAGGACACCTGGGACCTGCCGGTCTTCGGTCATCCCGGGCGGCTGACCTTCGCCGGCATCACACAGCAGTGGCTGCGCCAGGGCGCCAAACGGCGGGCGTGTGAGGATCTGCCGCGTCATCGCGGCAAAGGCGCCGCCAACGTGCAGGCGAAGATCCACGCGCTGGCCCGGCTATCGGAAAGCCTGCGAGCCAGGCCCGATCACGGCGAGCTGCCGGCCGCATTGGGCCGCGCCGACATCGAAGCGTTCCTTAACCGCCTCGGCTACCTCGAATCAGCCGGGACGATCAGCCGCTACCACCGCAACGTCCTCTGCCGGGGCGCCCGCACCGTGCTGGCCGGCATCCGGGGCATGGGCCTGACCCGGCCCGGGCAGGCCGCCGCGGGACTGCCCGGCGACTTCGTCATCGGCGCTACCGACATTCCCGCCGAGCCGGTGCGCGGCGAGCCGGGACGTGACCTGCCACCGGAGATCATGACCGTCCTGTGCGCCAGCCTGGACACCCTGCAGCCGCCGGAAGTTAAAGCCGCCACCCAGATCGCCATCGACACCGGCCGGCGCCCCGAGGACATCCTCGGCCTGCCGCTGGACTGCCTGGCCCGCGACAAAGACGGCGCCGCTGTCCTGGTCTACGACAACGCCAAGGCCCACCGGCTGGGCCGCCGCCTGCCGGTCAGCCAGGCCACCGCCACGGTGATCACCGGCCAGCAGGCCCGTGTCCGGGCCCGGTTCCCCGCCACCCCGCCCGCCGGGCTGAAGCTGCTGCCCGCCGCGCGACGCAACCCTGACGGGCGCAGGCCCATGACCATCGACATGCTGGAAGGACGGCACCGCGAGTGGGCAGGCCGGCTCGGGCCCCTGCGCACCCGCGACGGCACCGAGTTCAACCCGGCCAGGATCGTCCCCTATGCCTACCGGCACACCTACGCCCAGCGGCACGCCGACGCGGGCGTGCCGATCGACGTGCTGGCCGAGCTCCTTGATCACCGTAACCTGAACGTCACCCGGTGCTACTACCGGGTCGGCGAAGACCGCCGCCGCGAGGCGGTCGACAAGGTGACCGCGCTCAGCTTCGACCGGCACGGCAACCGGATCTGGCGGGATGCGGCCGCCCTGCTGGAATCCGCGCACGCCCGCTATGCGGTCGGCGAGGTCGCCGTCCCCTACGGCCGCTGCACCGAGCCATCCAACGTGCAGGCCGGCGGAGGCGCCTGCCCGGTCCGGTTCCGCTGCGCCGGCTGTGACCATTTCCGCACCGACGTCTCCTACCTCCCCGACCTGACCGCCTACCTCGATGACCTGCTGCGCACCCGGGAACGGCTCGCCGCCGCCATCGACGGGGTCGATGAGTGGGCCCGCGCTGATGCCACCCCCGCCGAGGAGGAGATCACCCGGATCCGGCGGCTCATCGGCCGCGTCAAGGGCGACCTGACCAGGCTCAGCGACCCCGAACGCGCCCGGATCGACGAAGCTGTCACCGTGATCCGCAAGCACCGCGCGGTGTCCCTGGGCATGCCATCGGCCCGCACCACCCCGCCCTCACCCGCAAGCGAGGCTCCCGCATGACACCCCCTGCCCCTGCCCGGCCCGCGGCGGCCAGCCCGCGGACCGAGGCGATGAGGAAAGGACGCCAGGCCGACTCCGCACGCCGCCGGCAGCGCGTCATCGCAACGCTCAACCGCGCCGCCGCCGACGGCACCGAGATCACCGTGGCCGGGATCGCCCGCGCCGCCTCCGTGGACCGGGCCTTCCTCTACCGGCACCGCGACCTGCTGGAGAAAATCCACGCCCTCGAAGCCGCCCCGCCCGCGACCGGCGGCACCGCCGGCCCGTCCGTCACCTGCGCCTCGCTGCAAGCCGACCTGCTCGCTGCCCATGAGCGCTGCGTCCGGCTGAACGCCCGCGTGCGCCAGCTTGAGAAATGCCTGTCCGAGGCGCTCGGGGACCAGGCATGGCGCGAGTCCGGACTCGGCGCCCCCGCCGACATCGACGCCCTCAGCCAGCAGGTCACCCACCTCGAGCAGCAGGCCATCGACCTGCGCCTCCAGCTCGAAGAACGCGACCAGGACCTCGCCGCGGCCCGGGCCGCCAACCGCGAGCTCATGGCCCAGCTCAACGCCGCCCCACGATACCGATGACACACCGCATCCGGTGCTTGCGCCACACCTGTCGCGCACGCTAACGTCGTTCCATCAGCCTCTGAGCTGCGCAAACGCGAAGCACGGACTGCGCCGCAGTCGGCGACCCGGGGAGAAGCAGCCGGTCTCGGCCAGCAGCGACAGCAGGAAACGGTCCCGCAGGTGCTCACACGCTGCCAGGATCGCCACGATCTGCTCAGCCTCCAAGGTGCGCGGGGCACGTGGCGGAACGTGCAGCTTCACCGGCCGCACCGGGATCGGCCGGCCCTTGGTCACGTGATGCAGGAACGGCTTATACGAGCCGCGGCTGATCTGCCGCCACGAGACCAGCTCGGCAGCAACCTGCAGGCCTGTGCGCGCATGGTGGTCATAGAAGCCGAACACCCCGGCCAGATACCTGTTCACCGTCGCCGGCTCCCGGACCCCTGTCCCGTCCGCCAGCACGATCACGTTGCCCGCCGGGGCGCGCAGCCAGGCCACGAACCGGGCCACGTCCTCCACGCCCGCCTCGTCCCAGCCCACCGAGGCGTGGCCGAGGAACTCGAACCACAGCTTCAAGCTGACCGCGTAAGCCCGCACCGTGTTGGGAGAGCGCTCGATCGCCGCCAGGTAGGCCAGGTACCGCTCGGCAGGCTCCACCACCTCGCCGTCATCCCCGAGCAGCGTCCAGGACTCCCGGCCGCTGACCGGCATCACCACCCGCTGGATGAGCACGCCCCCTCCTCCCATCCGGCCAGCCTGGCCGAGCCCTTCTGCCTTGAAGGTAAAGCTTTCAAGGCAGCAGGCAGCGGAGCCTCGCCGATGAGCGGGCAAATATGCGATACCAACAACTCATGCCCTCAACGCCAGCCAGCACCGAACTCCGCCAGCGCCAGATCGCCGACGAGATCGCCGGGCTCGGCCTGTGCCTGCCCGGCAGCCTGGTCGAGCGCACCACCCGCTGCGGCTCTCCCCGGTGCCGGTGCCACACCGACCCCAGCTACTTGCACGGCCCCTACCCGTCGTGGATCCGCAAGGTCGGAACCAGGACCATCACCCGCACGCTCAGCCCCGCCCAGCTCGAGCGGTACCGTCCCCTGTTCGACAACACCAAGCGCCTGCGCGAGCTGATCGGCGAACTCGAGACGCTCTCAGCCGAAGCCATCGAGCACGCCGAAGGATGGGCAGCACCCTGAGACAACTGCGGCCCTCACAGCAGCTACAGCAACGACACCCCTATAGATAACGCGTCCTCGCCGAAGCCCAGGACACGCGGCGGTTACAGCGAAGACACCCCAATTCGGGCTTGAGATAACGGCGGGACTGTGCGCGTCACTGGACGTGATGCCGGAATGGTGGCGTGGACGTTCTGAGCAGCCCGCCTGCTGCGCCCCGGTAACCTGGACCGTAGCCGCCGCTTTTACCGTGACCTGCCCGGCCTGGCCATCTGCCGGGAGTTCGGCCCGCCGGACGATCCCGGCTGGTGTTCTTCCTCGGCCAGGGGTTGCCCGAGGTCTCCGGGCACGCGGCCGGCCCGGCCGGGAGTTTGGTGATGATCTGGATCCAGGTCCGGGGTGTTCACGCCGGGCACGCCCGGCTGGCTGCGGCCGGACCCCGATTGTGAGAGAGCCAGCCGCGGAGCCCTGGGGTCTGGCCGAGATGCAGATCGAGGACCCCGGCGGCATCCGGATTGTCCTGGCGGCCGTTGCCGATCATGAACGGGTCACGGCCGTAGCCGTCGCGCGTGCGCAAGGGCGCGGATAACCTGCCCATGCGGTTGTCCCGGCGTGCCCCGGTACAAGCGTCCCGGTGAATCGCCGGGACCATTCGCCGGAGGATGGTGACATCGGCCCCTGCCCCCGGCTGGGCGCCGGGCCTACCGTCGTAGCGGGTTACAGATCCGAGGGAGGCCATCATGGCACCCGCGCATCCAGCGCGCCGTCCATCGGCGGGCGCGCGGCGGGCTGGCTACGGCCTTGCCATTGTGTTCAGCACGGCGCTGCTGATCATCCTCAACGGCTCGCCCGGGTGGCAGGCGATACCGTTCCTCACCGGCGGCACCGCCCAGGTGCTGTGGCTGGTGAACCTCTGCCTGGCGGCAGGGATCGCAGCGAACCTCGTGTACCTGGCGTACGATCCGCCGTGGCTGAAATCGCTCGGCGACCTGGCCACGACCGGGATCGGGCTGGCCGCGGCGATCCGGGTCTGGCAGGTGTTCCCATTGACCTGTCATCGGGCTGGTCAACAGCGGTGCGGGTGCTGCTGGTTATCGCCATCGCAGGCTCGTGTATCGCGCTGGTGGTCCAGATCGTTACGCTGGCGCACTGGCTTACCGGCCACACCCCGCACCGCGGCCGCATGCGCACCGGGCTTGATATCGCGGCCCGTGCGAGCCGGCCAGCGCCCGGGCAGACGACGGGCGGATTCAACCTCCACCGGTCAGCACTGGCGCGAGGATGCTCAGGCACGCACCCGCGGCAGAGCCTGTGGAACTGGCAAGACGTCACTGCCGGGGCAATCAGGTGACGTTCTGGGGACCTTTACCCTGGCGCCGCTGCGGCGGGCCGACGCAGGCTGGACATGCCGGCACAACCGTGGCAGCGGCCGCGCCAGCCGAAGCCGAGGGCACTGCCGCCACAGATCAGCAGCCACCTGCCGACGGTCGGCGGGCGGCGGTGCCTGGTCCGGGAACCCGCAGGCGAAGGTAGGAGGAACCGAAATGCTCATCACTACCACCCCCGCGATGGAGGGCCATCCCATAACCGGATACCTCGGCGTCGTCACCGCCCAGGGCGTGCTCGGCGTGAACGCCTTCAAAGACGTCAGCGCTGGCATGCGCAACATCTTCGGCGGCCGGGCCAGGTCCTACGAGAACGAGCTCGCCTCCGGGGTCAGCGACGCGCTGGCCGAGATGGAGCGCCAAGCGGTCCAGCTGGGCGCCGACGCGGTGGTCGGGGTCGACATCGACTACGAGACCGCGGGGAACAACATGCTCATGGTCAGCGCCTCCGGGACCGCGGTGAAGCCCGGCTAACAGCCACCCCGCCAGGAGCAGCTGCCGGGAGCCGTCCGCCTGCCACAACAGCCAGTTCGGCGCGCAGTTAAGCCGGTCATACTCACAGCGGTTCGCCGACCATATCGGCGGCAGTGTGCACCTGGCTTAGGAGTTGCCGAAGAACAACCCGTCGATCCACGTCGTCTGTGCCCTGGCCAGGCGACTCGGAGCATGCGGTTTGTTCCGCTGCAACTCCTTAGCGAAATTTCGATTACGCGACGTGAGCCTCGGCCCGCACCACACGCTTTCGGAGATGGTGGCCATGGCTCCCGGGTTCCGGGGGCGTGATCACCGGCCGGTGTCCGCCCGGTGAACCTTGACGGCGCGGCCGGTCAGGGTATCTGGAATCCGCTGACCAGCGGCAGGCCGGACGCGACGTCCAGGATCACCCGGGTGCCGAGCGGGCGGGCGAGCATCGCGCGGGCGGTGCGGGGCATGCCCACGGCCGGGCACGGCGTGTTGCCTGCGGAGGGCTTCTCCCACGAGCCGGCCACCACCGTGCCGTTGCTCTCGTAGCGGTAGGCGCCCCAGGCCGCATCGCATGCCGAGCCGGTGAAGCTGAGAGTCAGGGTCCGGCCGTCTGCGGAAAACGCAGTCAACCCGTTGACCCTGGGCGTATTCTGGCCCGCGCGCGGGATCGGGACGTACCCGGGCAGGACGACCAGGGCGGCGCGCAACGGCGACCTCGCTGACCTTCCAGCCCAGCCCGGCCACTGTGAAGCGCCAGGTCGGCACGCTGGCCAGACCACGGCCGGTGCGGACGGTTACCACGCCCGGCTGCGCGCCGGTCACGGTGGCCGCACGCGTAGGGGCCGCCGCAGGGCCGCTGCGCGGCCAGTTCATGCCAGCCGGTCCGTGAACCGCCGCCGGGCACGAAGCGTTCTACTTGGTGGTGCAGGGCGGCGAGTGCTGCGGGCATGGCGCGTTGCCGGCCCTTCCTGCCGCTGCAGGCGGCTTCGGGTCGACGCATTGAAGGTCGCGATGACACAACCCCGCGTCACGAGACCCCGGTCGGCGGCGGCACGCCTGGCAGGTATAGGCCTGCTGGCTGTCGGCGTCGCGGCCGCGATCTACCTGGCTGGCAGGCTGCTCACACCCGATTATGCCTTCGGCCTTTTCGGGCAGGCGGGGCTCGGCGCGGTCATGCTGAAATCCCTGCTGGCGACGATCGCCTTCGGCACGGCCATCGTGCAGGTACTGCTGGCGCTGTGGATGTACCGCCGGCTGCCGTTCGCGGGCCGCCCGCCGCACCCGGTACCGCTGGCGCACCGGATCATCGGCTTTGCCCTGTTCGCGTTCACCGTGCCGATCGCACTGCACTGCCTGATCGCCTACGGCGTGCAACTCACCAGCCCCAGGGTGGCGGTGCACTCCCTGGCGGGCTGTTTCTTTTACGGCGCGTTCGCCGCGAAGGTGCTGCTGGTCCAGAGCACGCGGCTGCCCGGCTGGGCGCTGCCAGCCGCCGGGGGCACGCTCGCCGTGCTGGCCGGCGTCCTGTGGTACACCTCCGCGCTGTGGTACTACAACGGCTACCAGCTTCCGGGGATATAGGCCGCTACGGCGTGTCGAGTCCGGCGCTGGCCCGGGACGTGACGCTGTGGCTGACGAGCACGTCGCCGCCGCCGGGCAGCAAAGGTGCCCACGTTGGTACCGCGCGGGTGCCGCCGCTGCTGGAAGGCCTGACCATCGGGCAGGCCGGCGACCGGTTCGAGGGAGTCCGCGGGGGTGCTCCGACCGATCGACGCTGCAACCGTCGAGCTCGCGCCGGGTGTCAGCGCACATCACAGCCCTGGCCGCACTCCTGGTCACTACGTCGTCCGCGTGTTTTACAACGATGAGACTTCCTACCTGCTCGGAGACGTGGTCCACCATCCGCTGCAGCTGAATGACCAGCGCATCTCGTTCCTTTCCGAGGCCGAGCCCGAACGGACACTGCGGGTCCGCGAAGAACTCCTCACGGCCCTGCAGGGGCGCAACGTGTCCATCGGCATGGCCCACTTCCCGGGCCTGGATTTCCAGCAGATCACCACGGCGAATGGGCGTGCGTGGAGCACCGCCGGGTGCGCTGGCGGATCCAGTACGAGCGGGCCTGGTGACGGCGTCGCCAGTTCGGCCAGTGCGTGGCGTGGCCGGGCGGGCGCTGGAGGGCTGCGGCTAGCAGGCGTCTGATCTCCGGTACGGCCAGCGGGATCATCCCGGGGGTTTTCCGGCGGAGCCTGGTCAGGGGTGGCGGGTGGCGGGCCTGGGTATCGGTACGGTCTTTGAGCAGGGCGGCGGTGACCGCATAGATGGCCAGGGCGGCCATGACGAGCGCGATGTGGCGGGTGATCGAGGCACGGGCGTCCAGGCCTGTGGCAGCTGCCGGTACCGCTCCCCCGGGTCGCTGGCGAACCGGCGGCATGCCGTGGGGCGAACCCCCGCCTGTCAGCGGACGCAGCGTGCGGCCGGTGA
>Ga0207646_10006077_pt1 | contig 12575 bp, 13 predicted proteins | sample KBSK5502metaG_FD_184343 | JGI IMG/M metagenome (GOLD analysis project Ga0207646, IMG submission 184343) | Corn, switchgrass and miscanthus rhizosphere microbial communities from Kellogg Biological Station, Michigan, USA - KBS K5-50-2 metaG... | ecosystem: Host-associated > Plants > Roots >...
GTCCTTCCTCGGGCTGCAGGCCTACCCCCTTCCGCGGGGTCCCCTTCCGCGGGGTCCCCTTCCGCGGGGTCCCCTTCCGCGGGGTCCCCTTCCGCGGGGTCCCCTTCCGCGGGGTCCCCCTTCCGCGGGGTCCCCCTTCCGCAGGCCTGTCTTGGGCTACGGATCCCAGCCGCATCACGCGTTCCCTGAATCTCTCCAGTGCATTAAATCGACAACAGATTCGATCTTATAGAATTAATTGTGGTGGATTCGGGCTTAGTGGTTAATTAGGGGGTCTATAGTGCACCAAATCAACCGCAAAGCCCTTTTCCTCCAAGATCTTTTCGGGGAAGGGCGTACCAGTGATGCGCGGGCGCACCATCAGGTGCCTGGCGACACAGCGCGACGGTCATGCGTCCAGTCCGAGGGTGAACGTCGGCTTGGGCGTGGTGTCTGGCAGCTTGTGCTCGTCGGCGAGCCGCCGGACCGCCGTGCCGGTGGCCAGGAACTCGGTCGCGTGCTCGCCCCACACGTGGTTCTTGACCTCCACCGTGACGCCCACGATGCCGGACGACCGGGCCTGCGCCGCCTCGGCCTGCATCCGCGCCAGCGCGAGCTCGCGGGCCTCGTAGACCCCCTGGGTGAACTGCTGCATCTCCTGGTTCTGGCCCGCCTGGCGGAGCGACTGGAGCACGCCCTGATGGGCGATGTGATACACGCAGGTGCCGAGCACGAACGCGACCGGCACGGCGCCGGCGGCCAGCAGCCGGAAGAAGTCCTGGGCCGACAGGTCCGAGGTGAACGCGCGGCCGTCGGGCGCGCGGTGCGCGCCCGCGCCGGCCAGGTGCCGGACCGCGGTGCCTGTGGCCACGAACTCCAGGCAGCTCTGCCCCCAGGCGTACATCTGCATCCGCAGGTTCACCCCGACGATGCCGTCCGCGCTCAGGTGATCGGCTTCGGCGCGCATCCGGGCCATGGCCAGTTCCCTGGCGTTGTACATGGCCTGGGTGAGGACCTGCAGTTCCTGGTTCTGGCTCCAGCGGCCGGCCTGCAGGCCGACGTGGTAGATGGAGGAGCCGACGACGAAGCCGAGCGGCTCGAAGCCCGCCTCGCCGAGGAGCACGTACTCCGATACCGACAGGTCGGAAGTGAATACGCCCGCCGGATTGGCGCCGGCCGTATGCGCGAGCCGGCCGTCGGCCGCCTGCGGCTCCCATACCGCCGTGCCCTGATTCTGCTGATTGCCGAACAGCGGCATGGTCCGCCTCCTGTTTTCCGCTGGTGACTGTGTGTCGCGGCTATTATCGTCCCGGCTTGCTAGCGTCCCCGGCGGGGGTGCCGAGCGCGTAGAACCGGGTGGCGGTGCCGCCCAGCAAGGCCTCCTGCCCGGCCGGGGGAAGCTGGTCGAAAAGCCTGGTGAGTTCGGCCCGCACCTTGGCGTAGCCGCCGCCGAGCTCGGCCACCGGCCAGTCGCTGCCGAACATCAGCCGGTCCTGGCCGAACAGGCCGAAGGCGAACTCCACCACCTCCCGCAGGTCCGCGGCGGTCCACGGGTCCGCCGGGTAAAGCCCGGAGACCTTAGCGAACACCAGCGGGTTGCCCGCGGCCGCCGTGATCAGCCCGCGCCACTCGCTGGTGTCGGCGCCGAGGGGCGGGTGGGATAGGTGGTCCAGGACCATCCGCAGCGTAGGGTACCGCTCGGAGAGCACCGGCACGTGGCTCAGGTGCCTGGGCAGCACGGAGATCACGTCGAACGGGACGCCGCGCCGCTCGAGCAGCGCCAGCCCTTCCCCCACCTCCGGGCGGAGCAGCCAGTCCGGGTCGGGCTGGTCGTGGATAAGGGTGCGGATGCCGGCGAAGCCCGGCCGTCTTTGCAGCTGGTCAAGCCGGGCGGCCGCCTCGTACGGCCGGTCCAGCGGCACCCAGGCCACCACGCCGGCGATCTCCGGGTGCGCCGCCGCGACCTCGAACATCGCCTCGGTGTCCGCGGCGGAGTCGTCCGCCTGCACCAGCACGGCCCGGTCCACCCCGGCCGCCGCGGCCCGGGAGCGGAAGTCCCCGAAGCCGAACGTCCGGTTGATCGCGGCGTTCTCCGGCCGCTGCAGCCAGTCGTAGCGCAGCCGTTCGGTGTTCCACAGGTGCAGGTGCGCGTCGATCACCACGGCTACACCCTGCCACGCGGGCCACCTCCGGGGCATGTCTGGTTGGATGTCTGCATGAGTCTTCAGCTCGCCTTCGTGCCCGCCCTGTCCTGGCCGGACCTGCTCGCCGCCCCTGTGGCCGCGGGGCTGCGCGACCTGCCGGGCGCGGAGGACGTCGAGGTCGCCGAGATCGACCCGGCGCTGGCGGATACCGCCGCGTTCTGCGAGCGCTACGGCGTCACCCCCGAAGAATCCGCGAACTGCGTGGTCATCGCGGTCAAACGGGGCGGCGAGACTCGCTACGCGGCCTGCATGGTGGCCGCGACCACCCGGGCGGACGTCAACGGCCTGGTGCGCAGGCACCTGGACGCGCGGAAGGCATCGTTCGCGCCCGTGGACGCCGTCACCGCCGCCACCGGCATGGAGTACGGCGGGATCACGCCGGTCGGCCTGCCCTCGGACTGGGCTGTCCTGGTGGACGAGGCGGTGGCCAAGACGGGTTCGGTGGTGATCGGATCGGGTATCCGCGGATCCAAGCTCCGGCTGCCGGGTCCCCTGCTCGCCGCGCTCCCGGCCGCGCAGGTGCTGCCCGGCCTCGGCATCCCGGTGGCTCCTCAGGAGTAACGCGCATCCCACCGCGGCGCGTACCGGGTGTATGCGGCCAGCCTGAGGAAGATCAGTCGTCACTCATGGCAACCGAACGTGTGCGTACGGCGTCTAGATGGGGTAGCGCTAGCCACCGAGAGTAACGAGGGAGCACGATGAAGCGGAGACGTCTGGCATCGGTCATCGCGACGGCGACCGCCCTTCCGGCCCTCGGCCTGGGGTTGAACGGCGCCGCGTCGGCCCAGGCGATCCCGGCCGGCTCCTACTCCAAGCAGACCGTCGTGCTTGACTGCTGGGGTCATCCGCACGTGCGGCCCGGTCACTACACGATCGCCTGCGGCGACGGCAACGACTACCTGAGCGGACTGGCCTGGACGACCTGGGGTCCGAGGCTGGCCAGCGCCACCGGCACGGAGAATATCAACGACTGCGTCCCCTACTGCGCCGCCGGGCACTTCCGCCGCTACCCGGTGGACGTGGTGCTCTGGGGCAGCAAGGCCGCCGGGCCGGGACGCCAGCGCTACACCAAGATCACTATGCTCTACCCGGGTGCCCATCCCGCGTATGTGCACATTCAGCCGGCCACCTTCTCGGACACGCTGTACCCGTGACCGGTGCACCGTGAGCAATACCACAGTGACGCGCCGGTCAGCCCTGAATTGACATTCAGCTTTGCCCCAGGGCATGCTGTGTGAGGTTGAAAAACGGGACACCTCGTTCGGTGAGGCGTCTTCACGGACATAGGCCACTGATCCCAACCGTCGAGAGACGCTCCGGATCAGGACACCTCTCCCCGGCCTAAGGGGTGAGGCCAAGTGGCTGGCGATCGGGAGACTGATCGCAGTACGCCGTGGAGTGCCAAAGCTCTTACGAGAGAGGTGCGGCCGGGGATTTCTTTCTCCCGGACGTTTGTTTCCTCAGGTGTCACGCGGAATGTGCCCGCGGGCAGCCGAGCCCGCAGGCGGTGTGGCCTGGCGCCCCCGTGCGTCGCGACGGAAGGGAGGCAAGCGATGGACTCTGATAGTCCGGGCCGAAGTTGGCCCTTCTCGCTGCTGTCCCACTCTGTCCCGGGCACACGCCGCCTCGCCTAACATTTCTGCTCTTTGATCGTGCCTGCCCCGTTCGGGGCGGGGATGTGCGTGTGCCCCTGTTTTCCGTCAGATCTCGTGACGTGAAAGGGGTGTTCACCATGGCCTCCATCACTCGTACCGCCGCCCTTGACGACGCGCACGTCGGCGATATCCGTGGCGCGCTCGGGACTATCCCGGCCGACGATTCCGCGCCGCGGGCGGGCTTGTCCGCCAAGCTGAAGACGCTGCTGGCCATCGTGGGCCCGGGGCTGATCGTGATGTGCGGCGACAACGACGCCGGCGCGTTCTCCACCTACGGACAGGCCGGCCAGAACTACGGCACCCGGCTGCTGTGGACCCTGCTGCTCCTGATCCCCGTGCTCTACGTGAATCAGGAGATGGTGCTGCGGCTCGGTGCGGTCACCGGGGTCGGGCACGCCCGGCTCATCATCGAGAGGTTTGGCAAGTTCTGGGGCGCGCTGCAGGTCACCGACCTGCTCATCCTGAACGCGCTGACCCTGGTCACCGAGTTCATCGGGATCACCATGGCGGCCGGGTACCTCGGCGTGCCCAAGCTGGTCGCCGTGCTGCTCGCGGCCGGCGTGATCCTCGCCGCGGCATCGACCGGCAGCTTCCGCAGGTTCGAGCGGATCGCGGTGACGTTCTGCGCCGGATCACTGCTCCTCATTCCGCTGTACCTGGTCAGCCACCCGTCTGGTGCACAGATGGCGCGCGGCTTCGTCACCCCCGGCCTGCCGGGCGGTTCCGGGCAGATGGCCACCGTCATGCTGCTGATCATCGGCATCGTCGGCACCACCGTGGCACCGTGGCAACTGTTCTTCCAGCAGTCCTACGTGGTCGACAAGCGGATCACGCCGCGGTTCATCCGCTACGAGAAGGTCGACCTGTGGATCGGCATCGTGATCGTCGTGCTCGGCGCGGCCGCGCTGATGGGCGCGACCGCCGCGGCCTTCGCCCACTCGCCGGCCGCGGGTCACTTCACCGACGCCATCGGGCTGGCGAACGGCATCGCGGCCTCGGCGGGCCGGGTGGCGGGCGTGGTCTTCGCGGTGGCGCTGCTCGACGCCTCCATCATCGGGGCGTTCGCGGTCTCGCTGTCCACCGCGTACGCGGTCGGCGACACACTCGGTCTCAAGCACTCGCTGCACCGCGGTTTCCGTCAGGCCAAGGGTTTCTACGCGATCTACGCCGCGCTGATCGCGGTGGCCGCGGCCATCGTGCTCATCCCCGGCGCGCCGCTCGGCCTGATCATCGAGGGCGTCCAGGCGCTGGCTGGCGTGCTGCTGCCGTCCGCCACGGTGTTCCTGCTGCTGCTGTGCAACGACCGCGCGGTCCTCGGGCCCTGGGTCAACCGCCGCGGCACCAACATTTTCGCCTTCACCGTGGTCGCCCTGCTGATCACGATGTCGGTCGTGCTGACCGTCTCGGTGGCGCTGCCCACTATCACCGGCCGGCAGATCCTGGGCATCTTGCTGGGGTGCACGGCGGCGGCGGCCGTCACCGGCAGCTCCATCCTGATCCGGTCGCTGCGGGGGCACAGCTCGGTCGTGGTGGACCGCCGCGACCGGGAGACGTGGCGGATGCCGCCGCTCAACATGCTGACCAAGCCCGTGATGTCGGCCGGCCGCAAGGTCGCCCTGGCCGTCCTGGGCAGCTACATGATGATCTCGATGGTCATGGTCATCGTGCGGATCATCCAGATGGCCATCGGCCACTAAGCTCACCCGCGAGGTGGCGGCCCGACTCGGTGCTCGATGCCTAGCCCGCCCACCGTTATGCCGGGCGGCGTGGCCTGCAAGAGCTGACCGGCCGGTCAACGAATTGGAATTCGGGCTGAACGGTCCGGGTGACACGCACCCGATCCGGCGTCTGCCGCCGCCGGGGTCGACCAGCGCCAGCCGTGCCACGTGCCCAGACGCCGTGTTCAGGAACACCGCTACCACGCCGGGTTAGCGAGGGAGCACCTCAAGGCTCCGGCCGTTCTGAGGATACCGGGGATGATGCTTGCGGGACCAGGTCTTCCGGGGCGACAGCACGCAGAACTCGTTGCCCTCCAGGTCGGCCAACACAACCCACCTCGATGCCCCCGGCCCGACTCAGCCCTGTGCGCGCCCGGGCACGCAAGAAACCGCTCGACTTCGGCCTGCTGATCATCTGGCCGGAAGTCCAGGTGCAACCGGTTCCTGAGGCCACCGGCATTGGAACGAAGATCAGCCCCGGGCAACCGGTCCTCAGGCGGGCGGATCTCGAACTCTCCGGACGAGTCGTTCGAGATCACCCAGCCCAGCACATCGGCCCACCACCGGCCCAGCGTGACGGGGTCCCGCGCATCTACGACGACTTGCTGCCATTCCAGGCTTACCAGCCAACCGTACGCCGGAAGCCAGCAGCGCCGGTTATCCGCACCAGCACGACCTCGAGGTTCCGGCGATCAGCTGGGCCGGGTTGCCGCAATGGAGCCCGCCGACCAGCGGCGGGAGCATCCGTGACCCCCCGCCGAGGGACGCGCGGCGCACGCTCTGCCAGCCGCCGCAGGCAGGACACCCGGGCGCGTGGCCGACGAGGTGGTTACGGCCCTGGTGGCACGTCTGCTCCGGCGGCGGATCGACTATCATCTAGGCGCGGCATTTCAGCGGCCCGCCCGGGTACCCGGGTCCGGTCTCCAGCTCGATTGTGGTGTGCCTGGGTCAGGACGGCTCCGGTTCGCGGCGGCAGGAGGTCGTCGAGTTGGTCCATCAGGCCGGTCAGGTCGGCGCTGGAAAGGGTGATCTCGCGGGCATCGTGGGGGAGGGTCCCGGCGGGGATGTTGGCGATGTACCGGCCATGGCCGCCTATGTGCGGCGCGAGGAACTGGACCTCGGGATGCTCGCCCTGGAACCGGTGCAGCCGGTTAACCGCGTTCATGCTGTAGTGGCCACCCTCGACGACCCGCAGGCCGCCGCGACCCGGCCCGCTCACCGCTCGCTCCCAGACGGGCGCGGCATCCGATCGCCGCCGCGCCCGCCACCGCAGCGCGATGACGGGGGCGTGGATAGCGAAAACCGCAAAGGACATGGACTTCCAGCAGGCCGCCGCCGCACGCCTGGTCACCGGCCGGGCTCCGGCCAGTTGAGCGTGATCCCGGTGACGGCCCGCGCCATGTGCCGGTCGACCACGACCAGGATGGCGCGGAGGACGATGCCCCACTCCGGGTCGAACTGCGACCCGACCGCCACGATGAGCTGCTCCGCCGTCCCGTCCGGGTGCTCGGCACGCCACGCCTTCACGGCGGCACGAGCGCGGTCCTGGTCACCGGGCTTCTCATCCCGGTACCTCATGGCGTGCCCTCGCGTGCCCAATCGGCCCGGATCGCCCGGTTCAGCTCGTCCGGCGTGTCCCCCGTGAGAACGTCCTCATCCCCAGCGCCCGCGCGCCACGCCTGCCACTGGCCGCCGGTCACGTAGATCTCGTAGGCATCACCCCACGCCAGCGCCAGCGCGTCCAGCGCCCGGTCCTCATCGACGTCGAACACCCCGCGCTGCTGGCCCCTGCCGCTCACGGCTCCTCCCTGGGCACGGGCATCGCCGCGTAGTCAGCCTGGATCTGCAGGCGCAGCCCCTCGGGCAGCGGGTCGGTGAGCGTGCCGCCCTTGCCGTCCCTGCGCTGCGCGGTCCACCCGCCGGCCTCGAACCCGATGTCGTAGGCCGACCCCCAGTGGAACCGGATCTCCTCGAGCGGGCCGTCCTCTTCTGCGGGCTGGCCTACCCTGGCCCTTCCCATGCCGGCGCCTCCCAGTCGTGTGTGTCTACGCTCGTCATCGATACTGCTCCGGAGCCGGTATCAGGTGGAAGACGATTGCCGGTAATTGCCCGGACAGGGTCAACCTTCTCCGGGTCGCTCAAAGTAACCTGGGCGAAGGTGTTGAGGGCAATGATCGGTAATCCCTGCCAGGAGCCGCCTGGACGGGTTTGATTGATCGCGATGCCACCGTCTTCGTCCAGCGTCCAGGCCGCCCGGCAGCGCCTAGGCGACAAGCTGCGCCAGCTGCGCCTGGCCGCCGGGTTGTCCGGCCGCGCCTTCGCTGCTGCCGCAGGCTGCCAGGCCTCGAAGGTCTCCCAGATCGAGAAGGGTGTCCGGCCCGCCTCGGTGGCCGACGTGCGGTTGTGGTGCAGGCTGTGTGGTGCGTCACAAGAGGCTACCGAGGAGCTGCTGGCCGAGCAGGCTGCGGCGGCCCGGTTGTGGATAGCGTTCCGCGACCTGGGACGGAGTACCGGTCTCAACGCCACCCAGCGGATGCTGTCAGGCGATATGTGGGAACGGGTCCAGGTCCACAGGGCCTATCAGACCAAGCTCATCCACGGCCTGCTGCAAACGGCCGCCTATATGACGGGCATCCTCACCGAGGTCAGGCGTGAACGCCGCGTCGCGGTTGACGACGTGGCGGAGGCCGTCGCCGAACGGATCGGGCGGCAAGGTTACCTGCTGCACCGGGAGCGCCAGTTCCGTTTCGTCTTCGAGGAACCGGTGCTGCGGTTCCGGCCGTTCAGCCTCGCCGTCCAGCGTGCCCAGCTCGTGCATCTGCTGGACATGATGACGCTGCCAGCGGTGACGGTCGGCATCATCCCGATGGATGCCGACCGGCGCGGATACCGTCCACGCGAATCCTTCGAGATAACCGACACCTCGCTGGTCACGATCGAGATGCTGTCCGGCTTCCTGTCCCTCACCCACCGCGACGAGGTGAGTACTTACATGCAGGCGTGGGAGGAGCTTGATTCGATCGCCGTTCACCACGCTGAAGCACGGGCTCTGGTCAGGCGCGCGATCGCCGCGCTTGACCAGAACCCGGCCGGGCGGGAAGCTCCCCAGTAGGTTCCAGAGCTACACCGGAGGCTCAGCATGCCCGACTTCATCGGCCGCGACCCGGAGTCGAACTCCGTCGAGTGCCCTGCCGTATTCGTCTCCCCCGAGACCGGGGACTTCTACTTCAGGGGCAAGACAGTGACCGACCCTGCCGTCCTAACGGAAATGAGCCAGCACGTCGGCCGGGCCGAGGACGAGTCCGACGTGTGGCTGCCGGCGCGCATGGCACCGGTTATCCGCGAGGCCCTGGAGGGCTACGAGCGTGGCCGCATCGGGCCTGGCCAGCATAGCTTCTGGGAGATTCTCGACCACACGCACACATCCCTAATCCGCTTTGAAATGCGGGACTCCTACGACGAAACCGAGGAAGGCTTCGCCGAGTGGAAGGCCACAGGCGACATCAGCACCTACGACTGGGGCGAGCACCTGGACAGGATGCGCGCCGCAGCTGCAAGAGGCGTGAGGATACGCCGCGTGCGCGTAATATCCGAACCGGTTTCGGACTATATCCGGTGGGAACATGCCTGTACCAGCCTCAACGTGGAGGCTGGTGAGGACATCCGCTGGCTGCCCCGGACCAAGGCCGCCGACCCTGATGCTGCCCGGCGCGGACTGCTGGGTCTTCGACCACCGGGTCGTGCGGTGGAACTTTCAGCGCGGCGACGGCACCAACCCGCGTCACTACACCTTCAGCTCAGACCCCCGGACCATCCGCGACATCATCGCGGCATTCGAGATCGCCTGGCAGCAGGCAATACCGCACGCGGAGTATAAGACCGGCTGAATCGCAGACCTGACCGGGGAAGGCTCTCATCGCCTCAACGTGTGCCAACGCGCGTACGATGCCCCGACCAGTGGGTGAACCGTCGGGTTATCGGCGTTTCTGGGCGTAGGAGGCGGGCAGGCTCCAAGTCTGCGCCGCCGCGAGGTCCCACCCGTCTTTCGCTGCCGCGTGGGCGATTGCGAACGCGACCTGGACAGCTGTGCCGGGTCGGCTATGACCGCGACTATCCAGCCTCAATGGAGCCCGCCGACCAGCGGCGGGAGCATCATCGCGGCGATCGGCAAAACGCGTGAGGGTAAAACGCCGCAATGGAGCCCGCCGACCAGCGGCGGGAGCACCGGAGCGGTGGGAATCATGATCGCCGAAGTCAGCCCGCCGCAATGGAGCCCGCCGACCAGCGGCGGGAGCACCGGTCACCAACGCATTCTCCACCGTCCCGGTGTACGCGCCGCAATGGAGCCCGCCGACCAGCGGCGGGAGCACTGGTAGACACCAGCATCTTGCTCGCCCGGAACCCTAGCCGCAATGGAGCCCGCCGACCAGCGGCGGGAGCACTGGTACCGCCGGCCGGTCGGCTACTGGTTCGAGCCGCCGCCGCAATGGAGCACGCCGACCAGCGGCGGGAGCACCCGGCAAGCGATGTCGAGCAAATGGCCCTCCGGTTAGCCGCAATGGAGCCCGCCGACCAGCGGCGGGAGCACTTGACCAGGCACCATCCCCAGGTCGCGCCGCCGTAGCCGCAATGGAGCCCGCCGACCAGCGGCGGGAGCACCTGACTAACGGCACCCGTGGTGTTGAGCCTGAGCTGCCGCAATGGAGCCCGCCGACCAGCGGCGGGAGCACGGTATCGTTAGGCGTACCCCCTTCCAGTTCTTTGCTCGCCGCAATGGAGCCCGCCGACCAGCGGCGGGAGCACGGCTAACGGGAGCATGGCGTTCCCTGACGGCATGGTGCCGCAATGGAGCCCGCCGACCAGCGGCGGGAGCACGTGTTCCCGGAGCAGGCGTTTCAGCAACTCGTAGTCGCCGCAATGGAGCCCGCCGACCAGCGGCGGGAGCACTTGATCCTTGCGGGGCCGGGGTGCCGTGCACGTCAGCCGCAATGGAGCCCGCCGACCAGCGGCGGGAGCACCTCGACGCCGCCGACCACGCTGCCCACCGTCGAGATGCCGCAATGGAGCCCGCCGACCAGCGGCGGGAGCACCCGCTACGAACGGGCTGGCCATCACGTTCAACATGCAGGTGCCGCAATGGAGCCCGCCGACCAGCGGCGGGAGCACCGCGCAACGTTCCGTGACGCCGTTCCCGTCAGCATATTGCCGCAATGGAGCCCGCCGACCAGCGGCGGGAGCACCGCGCAACGTTCCGTGACGCCGTTCCCGTCAGCATATTGCCGCAATGGAGCCCGCCGACCAGCGGCGGGAGCACTGGGCCGTACTGGGCTAAGAGGGGTAGCTAAGGACGCGCCGCAATGGAGCCCGCCGACCAGCGGCGGGAGCACTGGACGACCTGACGGTCAAGCAGGCCATCAGGTGTTAGACGGCGGCCCAGATTCATATGAAGGGGGCGGGGTAGCGGCATCGGGGATGCCGATGCGGATGTTGCGGGCGGACGGCGGGCGGGTTTTTCGTTGGCGGCGGCGCCGTGCCGATGGGGCGGGGCGTGCGGGTGTTGCCATCGGGGGCAGGTGCCGGCACGGTGAGGAGAGTCGGATGTGGCGCGGCCCTCCCCGTTGTCTTTTTTGGCGAAGCACTCGGGGAGAGCCGCTGGGTTGACGCTTGGAGGCGTCGTGCTCACGGTAAACGGTGACGGGGCATTGGTCGAGCGGCTGCTGGCGGGCGGGGAGCTGGCCTGCCCGGGGTGCGGCGGGGTCCTGGGCGGGTGGGGGCATGCCCGGCTGCGGCCGGTGCGGGTCCTGGACGGGTCCGATGCCGAGCTGGTCCCGCGCCGGTCACGGTGCCGCCAGTGCGGCGCGACGCACGTGCTGCTGCCTGCGTGGTGCCTGTCCCGGCGGGCTGATGCGGGCGCGGTGATCGGGGCGGCGCTGGAGGCCGCTGCGGCCGGGGCCGGGCACCGCACGATCGCCGTGGTGCCCGGCCGCCCGGCATCGACGGTGCGGGGATGGCTGCGCCGGTTCGCCGCCCGGGCCGAGGAGGTGCGGGCGTTCTTCACGGTGCTGCTGGCCTGGACCGGCCCTGATCCGGTGATGCCGGCCGGGGCAGCCGGCCCGGTGGCCGCGGCGGTGTCGGCGATCGCGGGTGCCGCGGTCGCGGTGGCGCAGCGCTGGCCCCGGCTCGGCACGGTGCCGGTATGGACGGCGGCGTCGGCGGCCAGCGACGGGCTGCTGATCGCGCCGGGCTGGCCGGGTGCGGGCCGCAACGCGAGCTGACCCGTTACGCGCCGCGCGGGCGGCGCGGGATGGTGTGCCGGTCATCAACGACGCCTATGACCGGAGGAGGTGCCCCTGGTGGGCATGAGCAAGGCGGAAGAGGAAGGGCAGGCGCGGCTGGAACGGGCCCGGGCGATCGGGCTGTTCCGGTACATGCTGATCCGGGAGGCCGCTGACCCGGCGCTGTCCACGCGGCAGCGGGGCAAGCTGGTGCGGGCGATCGCCGCCCGCGAGCACGCGGACCCGTCGGGACGGCCGGTCCGGCTGACCCGGTGGACCCTGGACCGGTGGATCCGGATGTGGCAGCAGGGCGGGTTCGACGCGCTGGTCCCCTCGCCGCGCCAGTCCCAGCCGCGGACCCCGCCGGAGGTGATGGAGCTGGCGGTGGCGCTGAAGAAGGAGAACCCGGCCAGGACCGCGGCGCAGGTGCAGCGGATCCTGCGTGCCCAGGGCGGGTGGGCGCCGGATGAGACGACGATCCAGCGGATGTTCCGCCGGACCGGGCTGACCGCGCTGACCCCGGCCGCGGACGCGCCCGCGTTCGGGCGGTGGGAGGCATCGCGGCCGAATGAGATCTGGACGGGAGACGCGATGCACGCCATCCGGCTGCAAGGCCGCAAGACCTACCTTTTCGCGTTCATCGACGATCACTCCCGCGCGGTGATGGCCGCCCGGTTCGGGTTCGCCGAGGACACCATCCGGCTGGCCGCCGCGCTGCGCCCCGCCCTGGCATCCAGGGGGATC
>Ga0207646_10006078_pt1 | contig 12574 bp, 13 predicted proteins | sample KBSK5502metaG_FD_184343 | JGI IMG/M metagenome (GOLD analysis project Ga0207646, IMG submission 184343) | Corn, switchgrass and miscanthus rhizosphere microbial communities from Kellogg Biological Station, Michigan, USA - KBS K5-50-2 metaG... | ecosystem: Host-associated > Plants > Roots >...
ACCATCTTTCGACTTAAGGATTGGGGCGTCTCTCGCCAAAGATATTGGGGCACGCCCATTCCCATCATTTATTGCGAGAAAGACGGCATGGTTCCCGTACCGGACAAGGATTTGCCGGTGGTGCTGCCTCCGAATCCGAATTTGACGGGTGAGGGCGCTTCGCCGCTCGCGACAACGCCGGAATTTGTGAATACCACGTGCCCGAAATGCGGAGGTCCTGCGCGCCGCGAAACCGACACCATGGACACCTTCGTTGATTCCTCGTGGTATTTTTATCGCTATTGCGATCCTCACAACGCGAACGCGCCATACGATTCGGCAAAAGTTAACTATTGGTTTCCGATCGACCAGTACATCGGCGGAATTACGCACGCCATTCTACACCTGCTGTATTCCCGCTTCTGGTGCAAGGTAATGCGCGATCTTGGATTGATTCAGCATAGCGAGCCCACGGCGAGACTCTTTACGCAGGGAATGGTATTGAAGGGTGGCACGGCAATGTCGAAGTCGAAAGGCAACGTCGTCGGCGCGCATGAAATGGCTGACAAATACGGTGCCGATACGGGCCGTCTTTACACGCTGTTTGCAGCGCCACCCGAAAAAGATTTGGAGTGGAGCGAAGAAAGCATCGATGGAGCGTGGCGCTTTCTGAACCGTGCGTATCGGTTGATCGAGCGGCATGCCAGTTCGCTGCGAGGTACAGGAGCCAGCGAAGTAGCATCGGGCGCAACGGAAAAAGAAAAACGGTTGCTTCGCAAAGCGCATCAAACTTTGCAAAGAGTAACGTCGGATTTTGAAACGCGCTGGCATTTCAACTCAGCAATCGCGCTGATCATGGAATTGACGAATGAAATCTATGCCCAAGAGCCGCTCGAAGAAGGAGTGCGGCCCGGAGTACAAAAAGAAGTGCTGGAACTCCTGACACTGATGCTCGCGCCGATGACGCCTCACATTGCCGAAGAAATGTGGGAGATGCTGGGGCATTCAAATGGACTGTCAGCCGCGGCATGGCCTTCGGCGAACGCTGACTTGGCAAAGGACGACGAAGTCGAAGTTCCCGTGCAGGTAAACGGAAAGCTGCGCGGAAAACTGAAAGTTGCGGCCGGCACGGGACAGGAAGAGCTCCTGAAACTGGCGCAGGCGGAGCACGTAATTTCGCAGCACATCGATGGAAAGCGAATCGTCAAAGTGGTTTATGTGCCGGACAAATTGTTGAATCTGGTCGTCGCATAGGTCGTTAGCGTCGAATTTCGCGTGGAAGGGAAAACGCCGATGCCTGAAATCCTGACCGGTTCCCAGACAGGTGTTAAGTTGCAGAAAGAAAACACAAAACCAAAGTCGGAGCTGGGCGGAGTGGTGGTATTGGATTTTGGCGGCCAGTACACGCAGTTGATCGCGCGGCGCATTCGAGAGCAGCAGGTGTTCAGCGCGATTGTGCCATGCACCGCTAGCGTGCAGGAAATTCAGGCTTATGAGCCTGCGGGCATCGTTCTTTCCGGCGGGCCAAGCTCGGTATACGACACGGACGCGCCAGTATGTGACCCGGCCGTACTCGCGACCGGCGTTCCCGTGCTGGGCATCTGCTACGGCATGCATTGGATTGCGAAAACGCTTGGCGGAAACGTGCAGCCCGCCGGACGACGTGAATACGGACGGGCAGAATTTCGCGCACAGGGCAAAGGAGGATGCGGGGAACTTTTTCAAGGATTGCCGGCAACTTCAAAGATATGGAACAGCCACGGTGATCACGTTCTAGCGTTGCCTGAAGGGTTCCGAGTGACGGGCAAGACGGACAATGCGGTTGCGGCCATGGAACATTGCGAAAAAAAGATCCATGCCGTGCAATTCCATCCCGAGGTAAATCACACCGAATTGGGGACGCGGATTCTTCGCAACTTCCTCTTTGAGGTCTGCAAAGCAGAGCCAAAGTGGAACGGAGCAGCCTTCATTGAAGAGACCGTCGATGCCATCCGGAAAAAGGTAGGGAACAAGCGCGCAATTTGTGCCTTGAGCGGCGGCGTAGACTCGACCGTGGCCGCAGCGCTGGTCGATCGGGCTATGGGCGACCGGCTGACAAACATCTTTGTTAACAATGGCTTGCTTCGGAAAAACGAGTTTGAAGACACGCTGAAAATGTACCGCGAGCGACTAGGCCTGAACGTTATCGGCGTGGATGCGACCGACCGTTTTCTGGGCCAGCTCAAAGGCATCGCCGATCCTGAAGAGAAACGAAAGAGGATCGGCAGAGAGTTCATCGCGGTCTTTGCGGAGGAAGCGCAAAAGCTGAACAGCGAATCCAGTCAGGAGTCGATCGGCTTTCTCGTACAGGGCACTCTCTATCCGGATGTTATTGAATCCGTGTCGGTTAAAGGACCCTCAGCAACGATCAAGACGCATCACAATGTGGGGGGGCTTCCAGAGAAGATGCCCTTTACGCTGATCGAGCCGCTGCGCGACCTGTTTAAAGACGAAGTCAGGCGAATCGGACGGGAACTGGGTTTACCGGAAGAGATATTGGTGAAACATCCGTTTCCAGGCCCTGGTTTAGCAGTACGGGTACTAGGAGAGGTAACTGCTGAGCATCTAAAACTTCTGCGCGAGGCAGATGCGGTTGTTCGTGCGGAGATCCGTACTGCGGGACTCTACGAAAAGACTTGGCAGGCTTTCGCCGTGCTTTTGCCGGTGCGAAGTGTGGGAGTGATGGGCGACGGGCGGACCTACGGGCTAACGGTAGCGGTGCGAGTGGTCAACAGCGACGACGCCATGACGGCGGATTGGGCCCGGCTGCCCGCAGAAGTTCTGGAGAGGATTTCGACCCGTATTGTGAACGAAGTCAGCGGCGTGACGCGAGTGGTGTATGACATCACATCCAAACCGCCGGGGACGATTGAGTGGGAATAAAAAAAGGCCGCAGCTTACGCTTGCGGCCCTGGATCAGGGTCCCATAGGGATTATAAGGAACTGAAGCTAGCGAAAACTATCTGCCGGCAACTTTCTGTGCCATATACAGAATGAGTTTCCGGTCGTCTTCGTCGGACTTGCTCAACAAACGGCGAAGTTTATTCAGGAACCGTGCGTCTTTGCCAGCACTGCCCCAAGCGATATCGTCACCCGACTTACGCTTAGGTAGATTCGGCAACTGAGGTGGTTCTTCGCCGTCGTAGAAGAGTTGATAGAGAGGCACTTCGAGGGCACGAGCGAGTTTCTCGAGTGTTTCGATGGCGGGGACGGTATGGCCATTCTCAACACGGGAGATGTAGCAGCGGAGCAACCCGGTTCGTTTCTCGATGTCGCCCTGGGAGAGTTTCTTTTCTTCGCGCAGAGCGCGAAGGCGGTCACCAATAATCATGGAGGCATTATTCCATATCGATAAGAACTGAAGCAAGCATAAACTGATAGTGGACCGAGTGAAACATCTGTAACGCCTGCGGCATCTGCAAAGGCACAGGACGAAACAAGCACGAAACCGGGAATCCATGGCACACGTCACAAAGATGGAAGACGAGGAGCGCTCCGGCACCCACAAGGTCGGCGCCGACAGTGCGCCGGTCAAAGGAGGCAGCGTCGACGAGCGGCAGCTGGTCCGCCGCGCGCAGAAAGGCGATAAGGTAGCTTTCGAGACACTGGTGCAGCGCCATCAGCACCGCGTATTCGCCGTCGCGAGGGGTATCTTAAAGCGTCAGGAAGATGTTGAAGACATTGCGCAACAGGTTTTCGTCAAGGCATATTTCTCATTAAAGAGGTTCGATCAGCGAGCGGCGTTCAGCACCTGGCTTTACAAGATTACCGTAAATGAATGCTGGGATGTGTTGAGGAAGCGAAAGGCCAGGCCGCTGGTCTACGAGGCGGATTTCAGTGAAGAGCAGTCTAAGCAATACAGCGCGCCGGAGCGCGAAGCGAGCAAAGCGCCGGACACTAGCGATCGGATGGCGCTGCGGGAACAGCTGGAAAACATGCTGGGTCAGTTGGACAAGCGGGACCGGGCAATGCTGGTGCTGAAGGAAGTGGAAGGGTTCTCAGTGGAAGAAATCGCGGAATCCATGGGACTGAATGCAAATACCGTGAAGGTCCGGTTGTTCAGAGCCCGGCGGCGAATTATCGAATACAGCTGGCGCGAGAAAAAGGATTAGCGTAAAGCGAACGGCACGAGGAGGTACTGAATCATGTGGTTGCTGACAAAGCGAACCGGCAAACAATGCGAAGGCGTTCGCGATGCTTTGGAACGCAGCACAGAGCAGCGAGAGACTCAAGGAATCGTTGCGTTTGGGACTCTGCTGGCGCGGCTGCCGGAACGCGGGCGCAAACACGTGAGTGAGTGTGGCGATTGCCGAACGTTTGCGGAGGAACTGCTCGAGGTACGCGGAATGTTTGAAAGCGAAGAGAATGGAGCGAGGCCGGGGCCTTATTTTCTGGCTCGTGTAATGGCGGCGATCGCGGACCGCGAAATGGAATTGGAAAAGAGCGCGCAGACCTGGGCGGCTGTACCGCGGCTGGCATACCGGTTTTCGGTGCTGGTGTCGCTCACGCTCTTGATTGCGGGGAGTTGGCTCTATCAGCGGCCGGCGCACACCGTAACCGTGGCCGGCGTGAGCGCCGAGCAGAGTTCGGAAGGTCTGGCCGAAGGCAGCGGAACAACAATGCAGGATGATTTCCTGCTCAACACGGCGGGCCGATAGCAATGACAGAACCGAATATCCGAAAAAAAGCAACGCTTTGGCTTGCGACCGTGTTCGTGCTTGGAGCGGCGCTCGGCGGGGTATTGGGTTATGCATTTGCGCATCGCAGCTACGCCGCTGAACCAGCTGTTATGACAGCGGAAGCCAGACGGGCTCAGAAGCGAGAGCAGCTTAAACGCGATGTCGGCCTGACTCCTGACCAGCAGAAGCAGGTGGCGGCAATTCTCGATCAGGCACAGGTGGAGTACAAAGCTGTGCACGACGTGATGGAACCGCAGATCGACGCCATCCGGCAGAAGAACAGGGATAAAATTCGAGCGCTGATGACGCCAGAACAGAAACCGAAGCTTGAAGAGTTTCTGCGTAAGCTCGACGACGAACGCAAACGCAACAGCCAATAAGACCTCACTACAAAATTCCGCAGAGGCGATCGGGCACTCACACGAAAAAAGCCTAGAAGGGAATGTCTTCGTCTGAAATTTCGGGGCCGGAAGTGGTGCCGCCACCGAAGTCGTCAGCGGGTGCCGATTGTTCATGCTCTTCCGCGCGTGAGCCACCGCCTCCGGAACCGCTCCCGCCGCCATCGCCGCGGCCGCCGAGCATGCGGAAATTGCTGGCAACGACTTCAAAGCTCGTCCGTTTCTGGCCTTCCTTGTCTTGCCATTCGCGAGACTGAATCCGTCCTTCGATAAAAACCAGCGAGCCTTTTTTCAGGTATTGCTGCGCGATCTCCGCCTGTTTGCCCCACACAACGATTTTGTGCCACTCGGTGCGCTTCTGGCGATCTCCGGCCTTGTCTTTGTAGGTTTCATCGGTAGCGACGCTGAAATTAGCCACAGCCTGGCCACCACCGGTGTAGCGCGTCTCCGGATCGCGGCCAAGACGCCCGACGAGGATGACTTTATTTACGGACATGAGCACTCTCCCTGAATCCGTGAAGATAGCATGCTGAATACAAAAAGTGAAATTGGTGAGGGAAAGTGGTGAGGAAGAGTGAAGCTCACAAAATACGCCGGCATCACTCAAATTGCTTTCGGAAGGCGGCAAATTGGGATTTGAGGTCCGCGATTTGATCGCGGAGTTCCGCGATCTCCTCGGCGAGGGATTCCAAGCGATCGCCGGATGAGGATTCCGGCGATCGCAGAGGCTCGCGTGAAGCAGCCGTGGAGTTTGCAGGTGCCACAGGCGCCGTCGGCTCCGAATCGCCAAGTAGATGCGCGTAGCGAGCTTCTTTCGTGCCGGGTTGACGGGGCAGCAGGGTCACGAGCGGAGGTTCGCGCTTCGCAAGGCGATCTAGAGCGGAATGCACGCTTTCCAGATCTTCGAACACGTGCATGCGCGAGGCGCGAGTTCTAAGTTCTCCCGGTGTTTGCGGTCCGCGTAAAAGCAGCTCACAAATTATGGGAATTTCCGGGCGATAAAAATTGAATGCGTCCTGAAGGCGATGCTCGAATTTGGTCACGCGGCTGTCGCTCGCGCTGACGGAACGTACAAGAGATTGCGATTCCAGGTGATTCAGGGCTTTGCGGACCTCATATTCCTCGAGGTGCAAGACTGGATCGCGGTTCGACTTCTGGTTGCACGCGTTGGTGAGAGCGTTCAGCGAGAGCGGATAATACTCCGGCGTGGTGATTTCTTTTTCGATGAGCGACCCGACAACGCGTGCCTCGATGGGCGTGAGAGCGACCTGCATGCCTTCAATTCTACCGAAAGCAGAATTTAACGAAAGGCGAAGTTTGGCGCGGTAGATTGCGCGTCCGCAACACACGCGCCGAACCATTCCGAACAGAGCCTGTACCTGCGGACAGGGTGATGCATTGGGGGAGTACTTTCTTGAGCGGTCTGGAGCCAAACGTCGCGACGTGGCGTAGTGACTATGGTCAAAATCCATAGAACCCGCTGCAGGGAATTTCAAGCCGAGCGAATGCGGGCGAGCGAGGGAGGCCCCATGAAAACAATCTCGAAATTATTTGCGGCGACGGTATTGGTTCTTTCCTTTGCGAGCATGCAGGCCGCGGCGCAAGGCCCAGCAGGCGCGGGTGCGGGAGCTGCGGCTGGCGGTGGTACGTCTTCTCGCTCCTACAATCCGATAAAGTGGATCGGCAAGAAGGACGCCAAGCCAACAGCAGACGCACCGTTTGCAAACGACGAAGTGGAAAAGCGTCTTGAAGCGAAATTGCGCGCGATGCAGGTGCTGAGCGAGACTGCAACGCTGAAGGAATCGTGCGTGAATTTTGTGCAGCGCGTGGATTGCCTTGCGGCGCTGCATGCGAGCCACAATGTGGGCTTGAATTTTGAGTGCCTGAAATCGAATGTGACTGGCGTGCGAGTCGGAACGGATACCAGTTCGTGCCGGATGCCTGCGGGCGATAAGCCCTTGAGTCTTGCGAAGACGATTAAGCTATTGAAGCCTGACGCCAATGCAAAGGGAGCGGCGAAGGATGCGGAGACGGTTGCAAAACAGGAGCTAGCGGAGGCGGGCGTCTAGCTTTCGAAAAGGGTAGAAATAGTAGTTTTCGGCCTCTCGGAGTCATGGAGAGGTCGAAGCCTTTTATTATCAAGAGATTACGAGGAATTTCAGCGGCAAATAGCCAAGAAGAAGGGGGAACTGTGGTTCCTCTTTTGGTGAAGGGCCTTGAGGGCGAGGTATGCGAAAATCAGGCTGCGGTAGCCGCTACTCCGAGTTCTTTCAGCTTTGCACGGGCGCGGCGTTCTTCTTCAGTGCCCGGATAACGCTTGACGACTTCGCGTAGTTCTTTTACGCCCGGTGTTTTCTGCCCCATCTCAATCAGAGCCATGCCTTTTTTGAGGCGAGCTGGTGCAAGTTTAAAGCTCTTCGGATAATTGGTTAAGACCTTTTCGTATTCGCTGACGGCCTGAGAATACTGACGTTGTGAATAGGCGATTTCACCGAGATAGAACTGGGCGTTTGAGGCCAGGTCGGTGTCACCGTAATACTTCAAATAATCCTGGAACTCGGAGCGGGCAAGATCGTATTTGCCGCTGGTGATGTCGCGGAGACCGTTGGAATAAAGAGTATCCGCGCTGGGCGCGGAGCCCGCTGGGGAGCCCGCAGGCGATCCAGTAGGCTGAATACTTGCGCCGCCCGGAGACGAAGCCGGTGCCGCCCCTGGGGGCACGGAGCCGCCAGAAATTTTAGCGTCGACGCTTTGCACGGTATTTTGCAGATCGACGAGCTGCTGATTTAATTTGCCGAGGCGGGATTTAATTTCCTCGAGATTGTCAGAGAGTCCTTGCACCTGAGTGGACATGGTGTCGAGACGCGCGCCGGAATTTGCTTGCACATCCTGAACGGATTTCTGCAGGCCGCTCATGGTTCCGTTGAGCTTGCCAACGGTATCGTTGGATTGCTCGATGAGGGTGCGCATGACGGTGTGGTCCTGGGTGACCTGGGTGGCGATGTCTTTTTGGCCTTGGAGAAGCGAAGTGACGTCGCGTTGAAGCTCAATAATTTCGCGGGCGACGGCTGCTGCGGGACGCGGACCGATGAGGCTGCCGCAAATCGCGCCCACGACCAGAGCGGCGCCGAATCCAGCGAGATTGCGATAACGCATGAAAACTCCTCCTCCTCAGTAACCTACCTAGCTGGGCCTGGCCGGATGAACCGGACGCAGAGCGTGCATGAAGGCTGTCATTTAACTTTAGCGGGAGAATCGCGCAGGAGCAAGAGGCTGTCCGCAGCAGTTGGCGATACGTCAGATTAGCTGCATCGCCTGGAAAAAGTCGGGACGCGCGTTCACTTCGTACCTATTGCGCCGAAAAAGCGATCCACCAACAACTTTCCTTATCCGTCCCATTCCTGCCTAGCCCTTCCAAGTTCCTTAACAAGCTGCTGACGTGGCCTTAATGTTCTCTCACCATTCTGACGATTCTTAATACCAGGTGTATCGGTCGGTTAGCGGCAGCACGACCAGGGGGATAGCCATGTGGCGATTTCCCTCGTTCCTCGCAATTCTGATCGCATCACCAGCAATCAGCTGGTGTGACACAGTTCAGTTTGCAGTTGCTCCGGCGAATATAGGAACGCTCATCCAGGGACCCGTGGACTTGGACCTCTCCTCCTCTGGCCTCAATGGCACTGCGCTCGCGGGTCAAAGTCTATCGTTAAATTTGGTGCTCGATAACGCCGTGCTCGCAAGATTATTTCTGTTAGACCCAGGCACGTTCGGGATAGGGCTCGATATTCATACGAACGCAGGAACATTTCCGGGATTTGCGGGCCCTACCACGGGAAATTCTCCTGGACGCCAATGGTAACCAGTTCGGCGGCACTCAGGTTGCTGGGAGAGGTGCCAGTGATGATGGGACATTTGGCATGGGATTGGTTTCGTTTACCCTAGGCTATTTAGGAGGGGCACAAGCAGTTGACATCAGCGGCGTGCACTTCGACACCTCATTGCCGGTCGCCCTTACAGCCTGGCGCAGTCGTCCCAAACAGCTCGTGCTGTAGTTCTTTTCCACAGCTGACAGAAGAGTTTCACCGCACACGGAACGCTTCCAGAGTAACCGTCTATGCACGAATCTATGCCATTTGTGCCAGCGAGTTTTGGACCACCACCCGTGACCGGTGACCATTGCAGTTTATCAAGTAACCGAGGATTGATAAGGACAAAAAGGTGGCCTTCGATAGGATCGAAGGCCGCCCGAATTACTTTGTTTGGAGTTACGGTGTGCCGATTACTTCGCCATGACGAAGTGACCGCGGCGGTTTTGCTGCCAGCAGCTTTCGTTGCTTTCCATGCAGAACGGCTTTTCTTTGCCGTAGCTTACGGTGCTGACACGGTCGGCGCCTATGCCGAGCGAGACGAGATACTGTTTGACGGCTGCGGCGCGGCGATCGCCCAGCGCGAGGTTGTATTCTGTCGAGCCACGTTCGTCGCAGTGACCTTCCACGACGACTTTGACCTGCGGATAATTGCGCAAGAAATCGGCGGACTTGGCCAAAGCAGCGCGAGCATCGGAGCGGATGTCAGCTTTATCGAGGTCGAAGTAAGCGTCCTGAACTTCTTTGAGGAACATGTCATCGATGGACGACGTTGTGGCCGCGGGTTCAGCGGGAGGCGCCGCGACAGTGACTCGCACGGTCGAATCCGCCGAACCGCCGGGACCGCTGGCGGTGATGGTGTAAGTGGTGGAGTCAGAGGGGGTGACTTTGGTTGAGCCCTCCGGCGCCACGGCTCCAACTTCCGGCGCGATCGTCAGCTGAGTGGCATTGGTTGAGGACCAGCTCAGCGTGACGGCGTCACCCTTATTGATAGAAGTGGGATTCGCCTGGAGCGTGACGGTCGGACGCGCGGCGGGTGGTTCCGATGTAGGCGCAGTTCCGGTGATGACAGGTTTCTTGCTGCAGCCCACGGTCAGGGCAGCGGCGGCAAAAGCAACCAGGAGACAGGCGCGATAAAACGGTCGGGCAACCTCAGTCATGCTAAGTATCCTCCTCGACGAAGTAAATTCCGATTGGGTTCTCTTTTTTTGGAGCGGGAACATGGTACCACTACTAAAGTGCGGATGAAATGTCGTGTCACGATATATTTCCTATCGCGCATAAGATCGACAGTCACTTCTAACGCTCAGACCAGTTCGGCGATTCATTGTGGCCGGCGCTGGTCAGTTGGCGGGCCTGCGTGCCGTCCGCAAGCATGGTCCAGATTTGCCGGGTGCCCGAACGCGTGGATTCAAAAACGATGTGGCGGCCGTCAGGCGCCCAACTGGGGCGTTCGTTGCGTCCAGCGTCGCGCGTCAATTCGATAATCTGCCGGCTGGAGACATCCATTATGTAGATGTCGTAGTTATTGTTGGGCCTGCGCCAACTGAAGGCGAGGAGCTGTCCATTGGGCGCCCAGGAGGGATCGATGAGGTATCCCTTGTCAGGCAGATCAAGATTCGTGGCGTTAGTGCCGTCAGAGTTCATCAGATACAGCTTGGGAACACCGGTGCGATCGCTGACGAAGGCGATGGACTGTCCAGTCTTTGGATTCCAGGCTGGGGAAGTGCTGGCACCATTAGCGAAGGAAAGGCGCTTGAGATCCCCGCCGCTTGCGTTGATGGAATAGAGTTCGGGATTGCCGCCCATAGAAGATGAGAAAACAATTTTGGAGCCATCGGGCGACCAGGACGGAGCACTGTTGGTACCTTTGAAGCGCGGGAAGCTGACCACTCTGCCAGCGTCGACGGAATAGAGGCAGATTTGCGGGCTGGCCGGTCCGGTGTTGCCTTTGGAATAGCAGGTGAAGGCGATGCGGGAAGAATCGGGCGCCCAACGTGGAGTGAGGGCGATGGAGCGAAGAGAAGTGAGGGGATGTTGATTGGCACCGTCGTAATCCATCGCCCAGATTTCTTTTGTGCCCGTACGGGAGCTGACGAAAGCGATTTGAGTGGAGGAGATGCCGGGCAGTCCGCCGGAGAGCCGCATGATGATTTCGTCGGCGAATTGATGGGCGAACTTGCGAACTTGCGGGTCGGTGGGAGCGCCACGATAAATTTTTGCAATCACGGCCTGCGAGGTGGGATTGGTGACATCGTAAAACCAGGCCTGGATCGCTACTTCGCTGGCCGATTCAACGAGATTGCCAAAAGCGACGTAATGAGAGTTGACGGGCGGATCTGACCATGCAACGTAGCGAAGTTCAGAAGGAACGGATGGCTGCGATTGCGGATAGAAGCTGGGACTGACGACGTCAAGAATGCCGCTGAAGCCGAGGTCGTCGCGAACGACTTGCGTGAACTGGCCGGAATGAGTTTTGGCGGCGTCGGCCTTCGGTGCGAAATCAGCCACGGCGACACGAGGTTTTTCCACGCCAAGGCCGGTGCCGGTGCGGAACCAATCCTGCTGTTGCGCCCGCGTGGTACTAGCAGCCGCGAAGAGGCAAACGAACAGAAGTGCAGGCAAACTACTGCATCGCAGGCGCAAAAACACTATTTCCTCCGTGGAACTTAAGGTTGGACGGCTGGGTGGGCGTTGATTGTTTCATCTTGTCAGGCTCAGGTCAAAATCGAAAATGACTCTGACGCTCGAACCGGAATAATCCGGAGGCAGAGCCGGCATGGGGTTCGACGACATAATCGCGCGAAGACCGGAGTTGTCCATAGAGAGATTTCCGCTGGTTTGCGAGACCTGGACGTCCTTCACTGTGCCATCCTTTGCGATCGTGAACTCAACCACAGCGTGCGCGATGTGCGCAGCGCGAACGCCGGGGTCGATTGTATTCTGCAACCAGTTGCCCTGAATACGGCGCTTCACAGACTCGATGTACCAACCATAACGGGAAGCGAAGTCGCCGCCCCCTTCGGACTTAATCGCAACTCCCGGGCTTGTGGAGGAACCGGGAGTGCTGCCTGCGCCTGTTGTCACGTTCGGCGCCCCTAGATTGCGGCCGGGAACGGCGTTGGGCGGATTCGGGATTTTCGGTTCAAAGGCTTTGTTGGGGCGTGGGGGAGGCGGAGGTTTCTTATTAGGCTTTTCCAGGGTTTTGAAATCAGGCACGTTTTTCAGGTCTGGAGGAACGATTTCTTCCTTTTTGGGTTGTGGTGGCTCGGGCTTGACGTCGTTTTTCCAAAGGCTCTTGGAAGGATCCACGACATTGCTCTCATTCACCGAGGGAATTTTCGGCATCGGCAGGCCGGAATTTCCGGGGACAAGCGTGACTTTCGTGCTTTCGTTTCCGCCGCCCGGGCCAGCCCAGCGATTGCCCTGCCAGTGGAAGTAAGCGGAGAGAGCCAACACAAGGATCAATGCGGCGTGAAGAATCCCTGAAACCGTTAGATACGGTTTGAAACTGAGCTCCGAATTGGCGACTACCGTGTACATGCTCTACTGTGCGCGACTGCGTTCCGTCAGCGGCTGAGTGACGATGCTGATGTTGTTGATGCCGGACTGA
>Ga0207646_10006079_pt1 | contig 12573 bp, 9 predicted proteins | sample KBSK5502metaG_FD_184343 | JGI IMG/M metagenome (GOLD analysis project Ga0207646, IMG submission 184343) | Corn, switchgrass and miscanthus rhizosphere microbial communities from Kellogg Biological Station, Michigan, USA - KBS K5-50-2 metaG... | ecosystem: Host-associated > Plants > Roots >...
TGAAACCGCCTGCAACCTTGGAATTCGAGGACATCGTTGCCCCGTACGGCGGTGCGGGATCGTAAATCTTCGCGGGATTGTAGTCAGCGCAGAGAGGGTCCCACCATATCCATGCGGGCTGACCGGGCGTGCCATTTTGGAGAAACTGGCTGTGCGCCAACGAAACGTGGCGGTCATAGAAACCGATGTCAAAAATTCCGTATGCCAATTTGCCGACATGGCGGGGCACAGTGACGATTCCGTCCAGATTTATCGACTGCATATGTCCGCTGGCGTCCGGCAGGCCTTGACCGTTCATCACGCTGGGTTTCAAGCCGAGGCCGTAGTACATGTATTCGGCATCCACCCCGAACAAGCGGCTGAAGTTCATGCCGCCTCCGAGCACTCCTTGACAGAATTAATGCTGGCACATTCGCCGGTAGTGACGGAGCGAACTTTCTCTTTCGCGATGATGAAGGGCGAATTCTCGTGGGGAATAGTAGGCCGCGCCAGGTTGTGCGGGTTCAAGAAACTCCTCAAAATCTGCAATCACTTTGCAATCACTTAACGTGAACTACCGGTACTTCCATGTCCCTATAGCGCCGTCCGTGCTCTGTAAGTCCTTCGATTGACGTTTTCAGGTGGATTCGAGTCCTACCTGAGGAGCCATTCTTTTGCCCGCATAAACACTGGCGATTTTCATTTTCAGCAACCCGATTGTCCTACATTTGTACTAGGTCGGGCGACCCGACTCGGGAGATTTCTCCGTTTCGCAGTATTAGGCGTAGGAGCCTCAAAACGGAGAACCTAATGGAAATCACCACATACCGCCGTCATGCAGCCGATTGCAAGCACAAGGACGACCGCTACCATCCCCGGTGCGGCTGCCCCCTCTGGTTTCAGTTCAACTGGTCGCAACCGGACACCACGCTGGACGGTAATAAGCTTCGCCATGGGCAGAACAAGTGGTCTGCCGAGACCCGCATCTGGTCGGAAGCCCAGACGAAAGCCAAGCGGCTTAACACTGACCTCGAAGCCTTGCTGCAAGGCAAGCCCGTCCGCCAAAACGTCACAGTCAAAGCTGCCGCGGATGAATGGCATTTTGTTCGCGAGCCGCACGCCGCAACTTCGGACGCACGAAAAAGTAGCAGGATTTGCGCGAGAACATGATCGACTTGTGCGAGGCGTAAATCCGCTGATCGCCGAGGGAAACGGCTGTCTCGCGCAGCCGCTCCCAAGCGTCCCGCAGGTCGTCCGTGAGGTCCTGCGTCAGGGACGCTTCGGTGGTCGTCCAACAGTTGTGCTCTTCTCCGTCCTCGATCCACTGCTTGCAGTGGTAGCACTCTCGACCTGCCATACTCCAATTCTAGTGGCGATTGTCGACAAACTGGCACTGCCCACCTGCATCCCGACGGTGATTGACCGCTCTTGCGGCTGCTAAGTATTCTGAGCGGTATTTGCCACGTCGGATACGAAAATGACGGAACAAGTCTTCCTCGCAAACCAACGTGTCGAGATCATTTGTCTCGGATTGCAATTGTTTCAAGTGCTTTTTCTCTGGCTTCACGATTGGATTCCGCTCGGCGGATTCAACGACGTTGCCGCAGTACGCAGCCAAGTCACAACGCTGCGCCTTATCGTTGTGACTCTTATCCAAAGTGTGCCGTTCTCCATCGGCCTTTTGTTTAGCGTCTTGCACCTTGGGCGACCGTACCCCCATTGGCTATACATGTGGCTCTGGATCAGCTACGGTCTCATCTTTGTGGGAGAGCTTCGTGCTTGGTGGATACCCTATCTCCTGCGTGCGGAACCTGAACGCGCTGCTCGTTATGAAATCATGTTCGGCAAAACCCACCATTTCCTGCCAACTCGTAATGGACTTGTCCCGAACACTGCGCACACCATGCTTCATGTTGCGACCGCTGCCACACTGTTTACCCTGCTCGTGAACTGATCCAGTTTGACACTGCACCCTGAAGCGAAGCCATTGGGGAAATCCAATCGAATCAAGCACTAACCTATCTCATAAATGGATGGCACCTGATCTGGGCTCACTCTCGGACATACTTTCCGAATAGCAACTAACTCTTTTTGCGGTCGGCTTGCCCTAGCCTCGATCTGTATCACCTCGATCGAGGCAGCCCCAGGGAAACACCAAATCACGTTCCAGTTGCTGGCAGGATTTCGGCTGCGGTCGGCAAAGTGAGATGAAACGTTGCTCCTCGTCCGCCGTTGGCAGCCGCCCACAACCGGCCGCCATGCGACTCCACAATGGAACGGCTGATGGCCAATCCCATGCCGCTGCCCTGCGGCTTGGTGGTAAAGAATGCAGAAAAGATCTGATCCATCTTCTCGGTTGGCAACCCCACGCCAGTGTCACTGACCGAAAAGAGCAATTGACCGTCCACGTCCGCTTGCGACTTCACAGCGAGGTCTCCGCCCGCGTCTTTCATGGCTTCGATGGCGTTAAGCATGAGGTTCATGAAAACCTGCTGTAGCTGCACACGGTCTACCATGATTTTGGGGAGTTCGGCGGAAAGCTCCGCGCGCATGGCAACCGAGTATTGATCGGCCTGACATTTTAGCAATGTGAGCATTTCCTGGATAATTCCGTTTACGTCGACTAACTCACGTTGTGGAGCAGACTTCTTGTAGAAGGAACGTATACGGTCGATGATCTCAGCCGCACGATTCCCGTACTTGTCGATTCGGGCGGCTGCCGCGCGAGCCCGATCAAGGTTGGGCGGTTCGTGCGCCAGCCATTCCATGCAGCTGTTGGCGCTGGTGATGGTTGCAGCGATGGGCTGCTTGATTTCATGCGCCAGAGATGCCGCCATCTCTCCCAACGTGCTCACACGATTGGTATGTGCTAAATCGGCCTCCAGTTGTCGCAGTTTCTCACGCGCCTCTTCGGCACGTTTGCGCTCCGTAATATCGACCATCGTGCCCACCACTTGAAGAAGCTCTCCAGTGGGACTCAAAACTGGATGGCCGATGCCATGAATGTGTTTGACAGTTCCATCGGGCTTCACGATTCTGAACTCTACGTCGCAATTTACTTTATTGACGAATGTCCTTTCATTCGCCAGCTTCAGGTTTTCGCGGTCTTCTGGGTGTATTCGCTGTAGCCATTGGTCGAACATTGGTAGGCCTTGTTGTGGATCAAAATCGAAAAGTCGGAACATTTCGTCGGACCAGTACACGGTCTCGTGGCTTGTGCCATCAATGGCACAACTACCGGTTTGGGTCAGGCTCTGCGCTTCCACCAAATAGGCTTCACTGGACCGAAGCGATTCCTCGGCGCGCTTGCGATCCTCGATGTCCGTGAGTGTTCCGAACCATTTCACGATCTTCCCGCGCTTGCTCCGTTGCGGCACCACCCTCACCATAAACCAGCGATATTGGCCGTCCTCCGCGCGCCGGTACCGGGCCTCGTAGTACATCGGCTTTCCGCTGGCCAGTGCCTCCTCCCATTCGCCAAGGACTCGCTTCAGGTCCTCCGGGTGAATGACCGCGTGCCAGCCTGAACCCGACGACTGCTCCACCGTCATTCCCGTGTATTCCACCCAGCCTTTATTCACGAACGTGCGATAACCGTCGGGCAGGGAAACAAATGCCATCGCCGGAATCGATTCAATCGTCTCCCGGAACTTCTCTTCCTGCGCCCGCAGTTGCCCAACCCGCACTCGATAAGCCCCGTAAACCATCGCCAAAAAAGCCAACCCGCACAACGAGCGGAACCACCAGGTCTGGTAGTACGCGGGGGCGACGGAGAAATCCAGGAATGTGCCGGCCTCGTTCCACACCCCGCTGTTGTTGCAGGCCATCACGCGGAAGCGGTAATTGCGGGGAGGAAGATTGCTGTAGAAGGCTTGCCGGCGAGTGCCGGCGTTCTGCCAGTCGCGGTCCCAACCCTCGAGCTTGTAGCGAAACTGGACTTTTTCCGGCGCGACCAGGCTGAGCGCTGTGTAGTCGATCTGCAGATCGCGTAGCCGCGGGGGAAGGCGCACCTGCCCATTGGCATCGGGAGTTGCTTCGTAGTTCTTGTGGTCGGCGATGACCTGCTCGACGTGCACCGGTGGCGGAAGTTTGTTAAAGGCAAGGTGGTGGGGGTCGATAACGCTGACGCCATCCATCGGCAGGAACCACAATTTCCCATCTGAGGTCTTGGCGACGACTGGACTAAACCCCAGGAACTTGAGGAGGCTTCTTACTCCATCGGAACTGTCGAAGACAGTCGCGTGAATGGTCACGTTCGGAGGCGTTTGTTTGTTCCCCATGCCGTTGTTCGCTGCGGCTCTTTCCACGGCAGATGCCAATGCATCTAACTCGGAGCGGGCAACGCGCATCAGGCCACAGGGCGTGTTTAGCCAGAAGGAGTGGTCGTCGTCCTCGCTTACCCAATTCACGTCATCACAGGGCAATCCATTCTTGCTGTTGAGTGTGGCCACGCGTCCATTTTTCAACCGGCTGAGTCCACCCTGTGTGGCGGCCCAGGCGGTACCTTCCTGATCTACGCGAATGTCACTCACCGAGCCCTCACCCAGTCCGTCGCCAGTTGAGTACGATCGGATCTGGCCGTCCTTAAAGTAAGAGACGCCACCGTTAAAGAACCCCACCCACAGCCCACCCAGAGGGTCTGCGGCCAGCGCAGAGGCAAAGTCCTTGTGGCCCAGCGCCGCCCACGGAATCTGTGTGACCTCGTTTCCATGAACTAGATGAAGCAGTCCTCGATCTTTATTGGCAATCCACAGAGTACCTGCTGTGTCCTCTACGATAGAACGGACAAATCCGCCCGGCATATCGGTGACAGGCATCAAGCGGTCTTCCGAGAGATGACCGAACCCGGCGATGGTAGAGACCCAGATCTGCCCCTTGCTGTCTTGAAATATGGAAAGTGGACTCTGCCTTTTAAAGTTTTCCCGCGGTTTAGTGCTCCCGGCACCCCGCTCGCCAAAAACCGTGATTTGACCGTTGTCCCATCGGCTCAAATTGCCGTCAGCAACAAACCAGACGGCTCCATCTTTGGCCGCCAGAACGGACATCACAGCGTCACTAGGCAAGCCCTGCCTTGTCGTAAGGGTAGAGACGGAAAATTCGCGAAAGCGGTCGAGACCATCCAAGGTCGAAACCCAAATGTTGCCCTCGCGATCTTCGAAGAGCGATACAGCCCAATCGGCTGAGAGGCCGTCCGGGTGTGCGAAGACATCAGTCTTACCCCGATGGACATGCAAGAGGCCGTGGTTCGTTGCAATCCACAAAGCGCCATCACGATCACGGAAGATGCGTAAAGCGGAGAAATCGGAAACACTGCTCAGAGGCGGATACGGTGCAGCTTCGCCGTCAACCAGACGCACGATCCGGTCACGCCAACCGACGATGATCGAGCCATCGTCATCTTCGCCTATGGCACTGATATCCCCTATTTCGCTTGGTAGCGAAAAGAACTGGACAGCGCCGGGCTTCCACCGCCAGAGTCCGATCTTCCCTCCTACCCAGAGATTTCCCTTGCGGTCCTCGTACAGACCACTAATCAAGGTGCCGAGACTGCCGTCCTCTCCGTCACAGTGGACGCTGCCGTTGTTGATCGAGCAGAGCCTGCCGTTAGGAAATCCTAATATGCCAGCCCACATGGTGCCTTCATGATCTTCAAGGAGTCTAAGAACATAGAAGCCATCGAGCTGCGGGTACCGGGTAAGCTTTCCTTCTCTCCAACTGGCAAGTCCTTTAGCGGTGCCAACCCAAAGAGTCCCGTCGCGCGCCACTAGCAGGCTATGAATCTCGTTGGAGGGAAGATGCTGATCTGACGGTGGCTCCCACGGTACATTCCTGACACCATCGAAGCGAAGCAGGCCAAATTCCGTGCCCAGCCAGAGATAACCGTCGGGCGTCTGGGCAATTGAGACTATCTTACCTTTGGTAAAGCCCTCGCGAACCTTCCATACGGTGTGGGCGTACTGGCTGACGTCGAGCGAGGGGTCTAAAGCGAATGCACGAACGCAGAAGGGCGCCAGGATTGCCAGGCAGAAGATCGCGTGCGTGCACGCTTGCTTCATACAAGTGATATATCTTAAAACACCAGCAGAACTGCGTGGCCTCAATCTATCGCCAGCGCGTCAGATCGTGTCGATATGCTGGTCCTACTGTCAAAGTGTCAAAATATTGACACTCCTGACCGACACCTGGACGGCTTAAAAGGACGAGAGCACGATTACGAGGTTCTGGTCGGCGCGAGATCTTACAATGGCCTCTCGCCTGCTGCTGTACCATACGGAATCTACATGCGGTGAGAGCTGCATTCTTTGAACCAAACCCTATCACAAACAAATCTCAGCGGGGGAATATGACTTCCCTAGAGGTGACCGGCCGCGGAGCTGCACTCGCTCTCCTTTGCGTGCTCGCTTGTTTTATTCCGCCCGCCCTCGCACAGACGGAAACTGGCACGATCCGAGGTTCTGTCATCGACCCGGCCGGCGCGGTCGTCCCCAACGCCAGCGTCCGCCTAATTGACGTCGATCGCGGATCTCAAACCCAAGTGGCAACTGGCAACGGAGGCTTCTACACCTTCGCCAATGTTCGTCCCGGCCATTACCGGATGGAAGCAGAAAAGAGCGGATTCAAACTCGTCCGTCTGACGGGAATCACCGTCAACGTCCAAGACAATCTGGACCAGAATTTTAGGCTTGATGTGGGTGCTGTTTCGGATTCCATCTCCGTCGAAGCCAATGCCGTGAATGTGAATGAAACAGACGGCACTGTGAGCACCCTGGTGGATCGCACTTTCGCCGATAACTTGCCACTGAATGGACGCGGCTTCCAGACGCTGATCATGCTCACGCCGGGTGTGGTGGTGACCACTGCGTCACGAGTTGACCAGGGACAGTTCAGCGTGAACGGACAGCGCGCCGACGCGAACTATTTTTCCGTTGATGGGGTAAGCGCCAATTTCGGCGTTACCGGTTTTTTCCCACTGAATCAGAGTGCCGGGGGAGCATTGCCCGCGCTGAGTCCTACAGGCGGAACAAACAGTTTAGTGTCGGTGGATGCCATGGAAGAGTTTCGTGTGCAGACCTCTTCGTTTGCTCCTGAGTTCGGGCGGATGCCTGGGGGACAGATTTCGATTGCGACTCGCTCTGGCACGAATCGCTACCACGGCACGCTGTTCGAATATTTCAGAAATGGCGCGCTGGACACCAACGACTGGTTCGCCAATTTCAACCACCTCCCGAAGCCCGAGGAGCACCAAAATGAATTCGGCGGCGTCTTCGGCGGCCCCATCTTCAAAGATAAGACATTTTTCTTTTTCTCTTATGAGGGTTTGCGGCTGCGCCAGCCATTCACGGCGGAAAGCTTAGTCCCCGACGTTGCATCCAGGCTGCAAGCACCCGCTGCAATGCAGCCCTTCTTAAACGCATACCCCATGCCGAATGGCGGGGCATCCGGGCCCGGCGTGGCAGAGTTCAATGCCAGCTATTCGAATCCCTCATCGCTGGATGCCTACAGCATCCGGGTCGACCAGATCATTGGCTCGAAGTTCAATTTATTCGGGCGCTACAGCTATTCCCCATCCAGCCTGGGTCAAAGGAACGCTCCCTTTACCGTTACGACGCTCAATACAAGGGATTTGATCTCTTCCGCCATACATACCTTCACGGTTGGCCTCACACAGGCCATTAACCCGCTAATCAACAACGAAGTGCGGATGAACTACAGCAACCACCGACTTGCGACGAAGGTTGTTGTAGATAGTTTTGGCGGCGCGGTGCTGCTTCCTGACTCGCTGTTGTTCCCTGGGGGGTTCTCATCCATCGATAGTGCTTTTCTATTCGACATCATTGGTGTGGGCGAATACGGTCAAGGGAAACTCGGAACCGATGAGCAAAGACAATTGAATCTGATCGACAACCTGTCGCTCACGAAACGTGGCCATCAATTGAAGTTTGGCGTCGACTATCGCTGGCTTTCGCCTTTCAGCAGTCCATTCTCCTACCGGCAGTTTGCGGCATTCTCGGGAGTGGCGTGCCCCCCTCAACCGCCATGCACTGGGTATGCTCTATCAGGAACGGTTCCGGGTGCCACGACAACCGCTCTCTTCGCCCAACCGTCCGCATTTCAATCGAACGCGCTGCTGTCACAAAACTTTTCCTTTTATGGTCAGGACACCTGGAAAATCACACCTCGAATTACCGTGACCTACGGTCTGAGGTGGGATATCAATCCGGCGCTGAAGGGGAAAAACTCAGCCAATGATCCCTTCACCGTGGTGGGCCTGGACAGTCCAGCGAACCTTGCCCTGGCGCCGCGTGGCACTCCGCTTTACCAGACAACTTACGGCAACGTGGCGCCCAGAGTGGGGTTTGCATATCAACTCAACGAGAATCCGAATTGGGGAACGGTGTTTCGCGCCGGCTTCGGCATATTTTACGATGTTGGCTCCGGCTCACTCGGTGCGGTGTCCAGCTCCTTTCCCTATGAGGCGGACAAATTCCTCTCGGCAGCACCCTTTCCGCTAAGTCCCGAGGATGCCGCTCCTGTTCCGTTTTCTGTGGATTCACCCGTTAGCACGATTTTCGTAGCCAACCCCCATCTGAAGCTTCCACGCACGTATCAGTGGAATGCCGCCTTAGAGCAGTCACTCGGAAACAGCCAAAGCGTGTCGTTGACTTACGTCGGTGCAGTTGGACGCGATTTGTTACGGGTCACGAATTTATTCAATCCGAATTCAGACTTCCAAGCTGTAGCGGTGACCGACAACACCGCCACATCCGACTACCAGGCATTACAAGCCAAATTCGAGCGGCGCCTGTCGCATGGATTCCAGGTTTTGGCATCGTATACGTGGTCGCACTCAATCGACATCGCCTCAACCGATGCGAGTACGAACTCCAGCACACCGAGATCGATTGCCAGTGCGCAGATTGACCGCGGCAATTCGGACTTTGACATACGGCATTCATTCACTGCTGGCGTGACCTACGATCTACCCTTCCCCGGATTGAATAAGGTTGCCCGCGCGACGCTGGCTGGATGGTCAGTAAACAGTTTTGTCTTGGCCAGATCGGCTCCGCCCGTAAACGTGGTTGGCAGAACTTTCTTTGCAGAAGGCGTCGCCCTCGCTCCCCGCCCCAACGTAAACCCGGGAGTTCCTCTTGAAATCCATGGAGGGCAATATCCTGGCGGCAAGATTCTCAATAGTGCTGCCTTTACCGTAACGCCTGCTGGTGAGCAGGGTGATTTCGGGCGCAATGTGCTGCGGGGTTTCGGAGCTGCACAATTGGATCTTGGCATACAGCGGCGATTTCACATCGCCGAGCGGGTGGCGCTCAGTTTCCGGGCAGAGTTCTTCAATATCTTCAACCACCCAAACTTCGGCAATCCCAACAATCTCCTGACCAGCCCTCCCAGCCCCCTGTTCGGCCACTCAACGCAAACCCTCGCGAACAGCGTCGGGTCCGGTGGCGCGAACGGTGGCCTCAACCCGCTCTACCAGATCGGCGGACCGCGATCGGTGCAATTGACGCTTAAGTTGCAATTTTAAGATCAGACGCTCGCTCTGCGGCGGGCAGTCTCGCGCGTTCTTTCGGTGCGACTGGTCACGAGGGTATCCCAGTCGGAAGTAATTCCTGAGGACCGTGAAGTGCCACAACGCATCAATACGCTATGTGCCATTCGCGTGATTTGACCGACGAACAGTGGAAGACCCTCGACCCGCTAATTCCAAAGCCAAGAACCCGATCCGACGGCCGGGGTCGGCCTTGGAAAAGCCGCCGCTCCGTCATTAACGGCATCCTGTGGGTATTGGTATTGAGGACCGGTGCGCCCTGGGCGGACCTTCCCGATAGATACCCCTCGTTCCAGACCTGTCATAGGCGCTTTCAGCAGTGGGTTCGCTCGGGTGTTATGACAAAGATCATGACTGATCTGGCCTTGAAGCTTAGTGCTAAAAGCTGCATCGATGTGCGGGAGGCGTTCATCGACGCGAGTTTCGCACCGGCTAAAAAAGGGGACATAAGGTCGGGAAGACCAAACGCGGCAAGGGAACAAAGATCATGGCGGTTGCAGATCGTAACGGACTGCCAGTCTCGGTTTACGTCGAGAGCGCATCACCACATGAAGTAAGGCTGGCGATGTCCACTCTATTGCACCTGGTTGTTCCTGACGCGCCGCAGAACCTAGTCGCCGATAACGCTTACGACTCGGACCGCCTCGACGCTGAGTTGAGATTCTACGGCATTGAACTCATCGCCCCACATCGTCGGAATCGAAAGAACCCCACCCAGGACAGACGTCGGCTGAAGCGATACCAGCGGCGCTGGAAAATCGAGAGACTTTTTGCCTGGCTGCAGAACTTCCGACGCCTGGTCGTGCGATATGAACGTCACGCCGAGAACTTTCTTGGCATGCTCCATCTAGCGTCGTCTTTGATCTTGCTCAGGCATTTATGAGATGAGTTCTTAAGTCAAAAAGGCTTTCGCTAGAGCAGCCGCAAGCGGCTCAATCCATTGGGGTGGAATTTCGGATTTCGATGGTCAGCCCGGTATACCTTTTGACCAGTAGCGGATCACTTGGGCTGCTGTGTAACAGCCTGAACTCGACGCTAGGCAGCGCCGACAAGTCGGAAGTTGTCGGACGCCGGGTGGCATCCCGGCTCGGAGTTCCCAATTACCGCAGGCGCGGCAGTTAGTACCCCGCTGGAATTTCGTGGCTTACTCGCTCGCTGGGGCAACTTGTGTCGCCTGAAACGCGACAATTTTCCAGTCGCCATTCTGTTTTACCCAAACCCGAGTGTTGCGAACATCGCCGCTGAATGGCTTCCCGTTGATCGTCGCCTTTATGGAATTTAGCGAATTATAGATCGCCGTGTTTCCGTGGATGCGCATCGTCGCTTCGCGAATCTCAATGGATTCGTATTTAGTTGCTCCCGACCTATAATTCTCGATCTCCTGAACCTTTGTGGTCAGTTTGCCGTCATTGCGGATCGCCATGTAATCATCGGCTAGGTACTTCTCCAAGAAACCGGGATCGTGTTTCAGGGTCGCCTCCATAAGCTGCGCGTGAAGCGCCTTGATTTGTTGCTCGACAGTCTCGCCGCCACCCTGCGCGGTCTGTTTTCCTGCTGTTTTGGCGCGTGCCGACGTGCGTCCGTTCATCGGAATGCCTCCGCAGATGGATGATACTGCTGTTCGCCCGGAGTGGTGTCAAGGACTTCACGCTGCGCCCTCAAATCCGGTCTATCGCAGTTGCCCCAGTCCCATCCGGCGGAGCAGGTCGGCGTAGCGCGGGTCGGAGCGCAACCCGTACCAGAACGGGTCTACCGCTAGATACGTCATGGCGCCTGAGTGTTCTCTGTAACCCTTTTCGAGCAAACGGAACGCCTCGTCCTTCTCGCCAAGTCCCGCGTAAATCGTTGCAAGCTGATAAAAATCGACATAAGCGTGCGTGGACAATTGGCGGAATTCCACCGCAATCTTCAGCGCATCAGCCCGCCTGCCAGAGACGGCATAAATCCAACCAAGCGTGTCCGCAATTAGCTGAGTCTCCGGCGAGACAGCCTTGTCCTGATCCGAGATTTGATCGTACTCGGCAAGAGCTTGGTGGTGCATGCCCTTCATTGCAAATGCGACAGCTGTGAAGGCCTGAACTACCGGAACGTTTGATTTGAGGTCGAGCACCTTGCGGAATTGAGCAATCGATTCGTCGTAGTGTTGCATCATTATTTGGGTGAACCCCAGATTGGCAAGTATGTCCGGTGATAGCGGGTCAAGTTGTTGTGCTTGCTTACCCTCTGCAATACTTTGGTCGAAGTGTCTCCTCATTGCCAAACACTGAGAATAACGCACGTGAGAAATCGCGCTGTTGGGGTTTAGCTCGATGGCTCGCTTGAACTCTCGCTCTGACGTTGACCAATCCCAGTCATAAAACCACTCGGCTGTAGCCAGAGCGGCATGAGCTTCGGCGAGCGTGTCGTCAAGCTCCAACGCCTTCATCGATGCAGCTTTAGCCCTCGGAAGAGTTTCCGAGGGAGGAAGATATGATATCCCCACTTCTGCGTAGGAATCAGCTAGTGCCGCGTAGGCTAGAGCGTAAACGGGGTCTTTTTCGATTGCTTGCTGGAAATAGTCGATGCCCTTCTTTAGCTCTTCCACCGTTTCTTGGTTTGCATGATATCTGCCCTTTAGGTAAAGCTGATAGGCCTCAGGATTTGTCGCCGATGACTTCGCCAAACGAGTCTTGTCTTCGCTGGTCAACCGCACCCGCAGATTCCCGGAGATCGAGGTTGCAATCTCTTGCTGAACTGATGCAGCGTCAGCCACTTTCCGGCTGTACTGTTCACCCCAAAGCTGTCTGTCCTCGCGTGCGTCGACCAGTTCGGCGCTCACCGTCAGATCATCTCCTCGCTGGATGACCCCGCCGGTAACTAAAGCCTCCACGCCAAGCTCCCTCGCCACCCTCTTGGGTTCGATGTACCGCTGCTTGTAATGGAACGCGGAAGTGCGAGAGATGACTTTCACATTTGGGAGACTCGACAACCTGTCGATAATGCCCTCTGTGATTCCGTCGCTCATATACTCGGTTGCCGGATCGTCGCTGGCA
>Ga0207646_10006080_pt1 | contig 12572 bp, 13 predicted proteins | sample KBSK5502metaG_FD_184343 | JGI IMG/M metagenome (GOLD analysis project Ga0207646, IMG submission 184343) | Corn, switchgrass and miscanthus rhizosphere microbial communities from Kellogg Biological Station, Michigan, USA - KBS K5-50-2 metaG... | ecosystem: Host-associated > Plants > Roots >...
ACGCGCCAGCTGTGGGAGAGCCGGGGCTTCAGTACGAGGTCGTAGCCGGCGAACAGCGCGTCGAGCTCGGACTCGGCGAAGAAGTGAATCAGGAGCCCTCGCTTCGGGCCGGCGAGGTAGCGGACGGTGAAGCCGCCGTCGCCGTCCCGCTCGACGACGTCTTGGTTGTACTCGAGCTCGGTGCCAACCGCGTTCGCGCACAGACAGAAAGGGCCACCCGGCGCCAGTCGCGCCTGGGCGGCGCGGAAGTGATCGTAGGCGGTCGCGCGGTCGCCGTGCTGGAAGACCTGGATGCCGATGACGAGGGCGTAGGCAGCGCCCGCTGGGAGCGCGCTCAGCTCGCCGTGGATCAGGCGCTCGCGCCGGTCGGGCGCCCGCTCGGCCAGCCGGGCCAGCGCCGCCGCCGAGACGTCGAGGCCGACGAGGTCCAGCCCGGCTCGGACGAGCGGCAGGTAGTTTCGGCCGTTGCCGCAGCCGACGTAGAGGCCCTCGGCGCCGAGCAGGTCGTGCTCGCGGATGGCGGAGAAGACGTCAGCGACGAACGGCAGCGGCGGCTCGTCGCGGTAGCCGCCGGCGGCGTACTCGACGTCCCAGGCCTCCGCGACGCCGTCGAGCTGATCCTGTCTCGCCGTCATCGACGCATTGCCTCCTCCGGAGGGGACGAGAACGAGAACGGCGCGGGAGAGCGAGCGTGAGCGCGGGCGGCTCCGATCCGCGCTACGGCTGGACGATCGTCGCCGTCCTTGCCGTCACCGAGACCGTCTCCTGGGGCGTCCTCTACTACGCCTTCGCCGTCTTCCAGGTGCCGATGCAGCACGAGCTCGGCTGGTCGAAGAGCGAGCTGACCGGTGCCTTCTCGGTTGCCTTGGCGACCTCGGCGCTGGCCGCATTCCCGGTCGGGCGCTGGCTCGACCGGCACAGCCCGCGGCCGCTGATGACGCTCGGATCTGTTCTCGGCGCGCTGCTCGTTCTTGGCTGGTCACGGGTGCACGACCTTCTCCTCTTCTATCTGGTCTGGATGGGGATCGGCGTGGCGATGGCTTGCGTCCTCTACGAGGCGGCGTTCACCGTCGTCACCAAGTGGTTCCGTGTCCGACGGCGGCAGGCGCTGACGGCGGTGACGCTGATGGGGGGCTTCGCCAGCTTCGTCTTCTCGCCGCTGTCGAACCACCTGATCGACGCCCAGGGCTGGCGCAGCGCGCTGGTCACGCTGGCAGTTGTCTTAGCTGCGGCGACAGTGCCGCTCCACAGCGTCTTCCTGCGCCGCGCACCGGAGCAGGCGGAGCCGTCGGCGTCGCCGCTCGTCCACGGCGACCCGCCGGCCGCGCTGCCGGAGCGCCAGGTCGCCGCCGCCGCGGCGATCGGCTCGAGCGCCTTCTGGTACCTAACCGCGGCCTTCGTGCTTAGCTCGTTCGCCATTTCGGCCGTCGCCGTCCACCTCATCCCCTACCTGCTCGAGGGCGGGCGCAGCGCCGGCTTCGCCGCCCTCGCCGCCGGGCTGATGGGGCTGATGCAGGTGCCCGGCCGCGTCGCCTTCGCCGCCGCGGCGCGCCTGCTGCCGCGCCGCTACGAGGCACCCGCGGTCTTCCTGCTGCAAGGGGTCGGGCTGGCGGTGCTCGCGGCGACAACCGCCGCCCCCGGCGTGATCGCCGCCGTCTGCCTGTTCGGTATGGGCAACGGAATGGCCACTCTTGTCCGCGCGACCACGCTGGCCGACGCCTACGGCTCGGCCTTCTACGGCAGCATCGCCGGCCTCGCCGCCACTTGCGCGACCGCCGCGCGTGCCGTCGCGCCGGTCGCCGCCGCCGGCGCCTACGTCGCCTTCAACGGCTATGAGCCGCTCCTTTGGCTACTGGTCGTCGGCTCGCTGCTTGCGGCGCTCTCGGCTTGGCTCGCCCACGAACGGTTCGCAACCCTATTGGGAGCGCAGGTGCCGACGAGTTAAGCCGGAGCGAGCCCGGTCACCAACCCAAGCGCTTCAGTCGGGCGGCCCCGCTAGCGTAGCCACAGCTGACAACTCGCGATGGAGCCGTTATGGAGCAGCACGATGCACGCCAAACGTGCGCATTTACTTTGGACCAGTGTTACGCCCTTCACCGTCTCGATAGCCGGTCCCGCCGCGGGGTCCCGTTGAGGTCGCGGTCCCGCAGCCGATTGAGTACGAAGCGGCCTAGGGCTTGATGGCCGTCTCGCTGAACGAGACGGACGCAGCCGACGCAGCACCAATCCCGCCGAGGTAGACCGGCGGGACCTGCACGAGCTGCACGGCCCAGCGTCGACCCCTCCACCACTCCAGCGACTACTCGCGGCGCGGGTCGTCCGCCGCGAGCGTCTTGATCATCGAGTCGATCGACTGCTCGTAGTCGTCCCACATCGACTCCAGGTTGATGAAGAGCCCGCCCGGGTTCACGACGTGCCAATGCCCGTGCGCCTGGCCGTGCGAGATCGCGACGCCGGGTCCCGGGTACGCGTCCTTCAAGAGCGCAATGCGCCAACGCACCCAGAGCAACTCCGCGTACTGGTCGCCGCGCGGGAAGTGCTCCTTGAAGAAGCGCATCCAGCCCTTCGCCTCGCTCATCCCAGGCGCGTTGATACGCGCCGCACGGTGGAAGCGCACGGCGAGAAGCTGGTGACACTCGAACGCCTCGAAACCCTGCTGCGGCGTCAGGTCCCGCCGCAGCCGGTACAGCAGTTCCTGACGTAGTTCCTCAAGCTCCGCGTCGGCCACTTACTTCACGAGCTCGATCCGCTCGGTCTCGCGGTCGTAGCGCCAGCGCCGATCGTTCGGTCCGTTGAAGAATGACTTCGGCAACGGCACCGCCTCCTCGCTGATCGCGGGGACGACCTCGACCCAGCACTCGTCCTGGGGCACAGCCGCCTCGTCGCGCACGTCGAAGAAGTCGGACGAGCGGCGGTGCAGCATCACGACCGCGCTGATGTACTGACCGCTGACGCGGATCTGGCCGTTGCGCCCGACGACACGCCTGTAGTCCGGCTAGTCCGCGAGATCCGGTGGCGGCGGGTCCTCCCCGGTCCACACCGTGAAGACGATCGTGTCGTCGCCGTAGAGGGCGTGGATGACCTGCTCGCCCGACAGGTCAACGTGGTAGCCGTTCGGGTTCGCAAGTACGACGACGAGCGGCAGCCCATGTCCCTTCAACGGGCGCAGCTGATTCGCGGCCTGCCTCACCCTCCGGGCACCGGCTTGTTCTCGTCGAACCAGCCTCCCTGACCGGTCTCGCGCATCCAGGCGATCGGATCCTTATCGAACTGCTTCACCTCGCACACCGCGCTCAGGCCGTCGCGGTGGATTAATCTGTCGGGACGCTTCGGAATGCCGAGGTCAGCCTCGAGGTCCCACATGTAGCCGTGCGCGCGCAGGTAGGTGTCGAACCAGACCTCGGAAGCGGTCGGCGGCTTCGTACCTGCGAGCTTGTCGGTCATCGCGCAACCACGGTAGCGGCGGATCAGGACGCTGACACCACAAGTCAAGAGCGACCTCGAACCGGCCGCACCTTAAGAGCATCCTTCTCGCGATGGCCATCTACCTCGCCCTCGGAGACAGCATCTCCATCGACGACTACACCGGCGTACGCGGTGGCGGAGCGGCGTCGCAGCTCGCGCGCAAGCTCGGCCTCGACCTCGTCGACCTCACGCGCGACGGCAACACGACACGCGGCGTCCTCGCCGACCTCGCTCAGGCACCGGCGGCCGCGGACGTCGTGACCCTAACTGCGGGCGGCAACGACCTGCTTGGCGGCGATCTCCCCCGCACGATCCTGCACCGGCTTCACCAGATCGCGGTGCGGATCCAGCCGCTCGGCGCCCGCGTTGTCATCAACACGATCTACGACCCCAGCGACGGCGACAACGAGGTCGGACGGCGGGAGCTCGGTCTGTCGCGGCTGGCAACGATCGAGCTACGACGGCAACTGAACGCAGTCAACCGCGGCATTGCAAAACTGGCGCGCGAGCGCGTCTTCGTGCTCGCCGATCTCGAGCGGCTCTTCCGCGGACATGGCATCACCTCGAACGAGCCATGGTTCGTCCAGGTGATCGAGCCCAACCTCGCCGGTGCGAGCGCCATCGCCGAACACTGGCACGAACTGCTGACGTCGCAGTAGCTCCCCCACGCGTGTACTTAAAGAGAACATCCCTGACACCGCAAGCCGTTCGGCGCCCGCCAGCGACCCGCACCATCAACAGGCAGACGTGCGCCAATAGTTCGGACCAGCCTTCGGCGCTCACGCTGGCGAAATCTCACTCGCTCTACCGACTCTGATCAGCAGCTCAGGCGAGAAGATGCTCCCCCAGGCATCAACCTCGTCACCCGGCGTCGACGAGCACGTTCGGGCCATGCTTGTCGTCGAACCGATTCAACACGCCCGAGGACACCAGGCGATCCCGCGCCTCGTCGGCATCCTCCAGGCTTTCGTACTCCAGGTAGATGAACACCTCGTTCGCATCGTCAGTGCTTCGTAGGACGCGCTGAACCAGGGCCTTCTCTCGCGCCCGCGGCTGGTCCTGGTCGAACATCGGACGCCATCTGTCGTAATCGCCTGTCTGGATACGGGTGATGATGAACGCGCTCACAGGCTCCTCTCTCGGATGTCAGAGGAGAGCTTAGGCTCGTCAGGACGCTCGGGGGACATTCGCCAACGCTGGCACACCCCCTGGGTGCTTACGCCGTCGTTGGCGGCCGGCCGGAGCCCTCAGCCGATCCGCTCCGCCAGCTCGACGATGATCCCCTCCGGGCCGCGGACGTAGCAGAGCCGATAGATGTCCTCGTAGTTCTCCACCTCGCCAACGAGCTCCCCGCCGTGGGCTCGCAAGCTAGCGAGGACGGCGTCGATGTCGTCGACTGCGAATGTGAGATGGCGGATGCCAGGGGTGTTCGCCGGCGCGTGCGGGTCGCCGCCCGCGCCCGACGGGGCGTGAAACTTGATCAGCTCGAGCCGTCCGTGGCCGTCCGGGGTCTCCATCATTGCGTACTCCACCCGGACGCCCTCGAGACCCACGACGCGGTCCACCCAACCCGCCCTCGACCGTCCCCGCGCCCTGCAGCTCGAGTCCGAGCTCGACGAAGAACGCCTTCGCGGACGCGAGGTCGTCGAAGACGATGCCCACGTGGTCCATGCGTTGGATCGTCATGCGCTCGACGGTAGCGCAGGCGCTGGATCAACAACGCCACACCCGAGTAAGCGGAACTCTGACCATGCCGGCCGGAGCGGTCTCTTCGCGCGCGTGTACCTATGAGCCGCACGATCAATCGGCACAGGTTCATCGCGGTGATCAGTCGGTGCCACCGCCTTCCTCGGCGCAATCCGAGCGAGGCAGTTGTCGACTGACCCCCTCTCTACACGGAAGGGTCACCCTCGGTTTTAGCTGCTCGTCGACGTTCAATCGGCCCGTTTTTGGGCCGATTGGGATGGAACAGATGGTAAGGAGGGGGTCGACGGTTCGAGTCCGTCAGAGGGCTCTGCGAGGTTCCTGCTAATCAGCGCCTCCGGTTGCCCTCGTGGCGAGCCGTCGTGGCTTCGGTGTCCACCGAGCGTCCACCGCCCGCCGCGAGGCGCTGTCGCGAGGCCTGGAAACCGTGTCGCGGTGCGGCTTTGCGGGTTTGCACGCCGGTGTCCACCCAGCGTCCACGGCCCGCTCGAGCGAGGGCGCGTCCAGGAGCGAGACGGCGTGCTGGTAGCTGTCGACTGCGAGGTGGACGGAGCCTCGCCGCCGCCATCCTCAACGCCCGCGCCCACGGCCCCAGAACCAGCCTCAGCTAACGGCGCACGCCTCGTCTCAGAACGCGATCCGAATAAAGAAACCCTTCAAGCTCACGCACGGTGTCGAGTAGGGTTGCGGCATGGCGTCTGAGCGTGCACTGCTCCTGATAGCCGACATCAGCGGTTACACCGACTACATGGGCTCTCATCGAATGAGCCTCGGCCATGCCGAGGCGAACACCGCCAGGCTGCTCGAAAAGGTGATTGATGCCGCGCGCGACTTCGACCTGATCGAGATCGAAGGCGACGCGGCCTTCCTCTCTCGTCCTGCTGATGCGCTGGACGGCGATGCGACGGTTGGTGCGATCACGCAGGCCGCCGTCTCCATGCACCGCGCCTTCCACATGGAGCGGCAGCACGTCGTGACGAACCTGTGCCCTTGCGACGGTTGCGCTCAGGCCGACAACCTGAAGCTGAAGTTCGTCGCACACATCGGCGAGGTCGCCACCCAAACCATCAAGCAACGGCGCACGCTCGTCGGAATCGACGTGATCTTCGTCCATCGGCTACTGAAGAACCGTGTCCCGATCCCCGAGTACGTCCTGCTCTCAGAGGCTCTCTACCGGACTGGTGACAGCGCGCTGGCCGAACGCGTGCACGAGGTCTCACAGGACGTCGAGGGGATCGGACCCGTCCGCACGTACTTCGTGGACGTCGAGCACCTCGCGGGCCCACCCCCACCGCAGCCGGATCCCTCCTTGCTCGGACGCCTCGGCAGCACGGTTGGCCTCGTCGGCCGTGGCCTCCCGTACATGCTTGGCATGCGGCGCCCACGTGGTATCGCTTCCGCCGACTGATCCTTCGTCAGAGCTGCACCTTCTTCGCCTCGCCGGCCCGGATGCTTTCGAGCTCGTCGAGTCGCCCGGTGACGATGTCCTCGATTGTCGAGTGGCTCTGTTCGTTGCCGCTGACGGCCGAGACGAAGACCGGGCGCTCGAGCTCGTAGAGCTCTGCGTCGCTTCGGGCGACACACGTGGCGGTACGGGGGACGTCGCGAAGGAGCGCGATCTCCCCGAAGTTCTGGCCGGCGCCGAGCGTCGCCACGAGCTTGCCGTCGCGTATCACGTCGACCTGACCCGATTCGATCAGGTAGAAGACGTCGCCGCCCTCCCCTTCCCTGATGACCACTGTGCCGGCCGGGACCGACAGCGGCCGCACACGCATCGCCAGCTGCTCGAGCGTCGTCGGGGCGAGCGGCTCGAAGAACGGCACCGAGGCGACGAGTTCGAGCTCGCGCTCCGGGACGGTGGCTGCTTCGTCGACGGCCCGCAGCCGGGCCCGGAAGATCATCGCGAGCACGGGCAGAATCGCGGCCGTGCCGATGAGCGCGCCGCGAAGACCCAGGCCGGCGACGAGCTGCGGGGCGGCGATCGAACCGATGCCGATCGCCGCCGAACCCACGATCTCGAGCGTGGCGAAGACGCGACCGAGGACCACGTCGACGACGGAGCGCTGGATCAGCGTGTAGCCGGCGATGTCGAGCACCGAGTTGCCGGCGCCGACCACCGCCATGCAGAGGAACGCCCAGCCGAGGGTGGGCCAGACCACGATCAAGGCGATCGGCACCCCCCAGAGCACGAGCCCCAGAGCGAAGGGGTCCGCGAGCCGCCGGCGGCCGAGGAGCGAGACGCCGGCAAGACCGGCGACGAGCGCGCCGGCGCCGAACCCTGAGTTGAGGAAGCCGACACCCGACTCGCCGGCGCGCAGTAGCCGGATCGATGCCGTGACCAGCAGCACGTTCAAGAGGCCGCGCACGAACGCCTGAGCGACGATCAGCCCCACGATCAGGCGCGGATTCGGCTCGTGGGCCAGGACCCGGAACCCCTCCGTAACCTCTCTGAACGGCGTCCAGCCTTGCGGACGAGTCCCTCGCCGCCAATTCGGCTCCCGCCCCATCTGGGCAACGAGGACCGCGCAGCAGAAACAGACCACCGCGCTCACGGCGACGACAAGGTAGGACCCGGTCACCGCGAGGAGAACGCCGGCGAGAGCCGGGCCGACGAGGACCGCCACGCCCTCGAACATGCTCGTCCCGACGTTCCCTGCGACGAGCTCCTGCGGCGAGCGCGCGAGCGTCGGCATGAGGGCGTAGTGCGCCGGACGGTACGGCCCTCCGAAGAACGCGATCAGCGCAACGAGCACCAGCACGAGCCAGGGAGCGCCGCCCAGTACCAGGACGACGGCGGCGAGGCCGAGCGCCGTCCCGCGCGCGAGCTGGATCGCCACCAGGAGGCGCTGCCGGGGATACCGGTCGACGATCGCCGAGGCGAGCGGGATGGCCGCGACCGCCGCGCCCATCCTGACCAGGCCGAGAACGCCGACACCGGTCAGGCCCTGCTTCTCGTAGAAGTACACGGAGAACGCGACGAAGGACGCCCAGTCTGCGGTGTAGTTGCCGCACCACGAGAGCAAGAGGGCCCGCAGCCGCGCGCTCCACAGAACGTCGCGGAGCACCGCCAAGCGCACGAGCAGCACGCGCACCGGCCGACGCTCGCACGGCTGGCTCGAGGTGTCAACGAGGCGGGCCTTCTTAAACGCTCGACACGAGGCGCGCGTGCTGGCGCAGCCCTTGGCGCAACGTGGCCACCAGGTCCCGCTGGATCACGTCGAGGAACACTCGGGAGACGGCGTCCTCCCCGTTGAAGAGCTGCTCGAATGGTTCCCACGGCAGGACGAGTAGGAGCGCCCGCTCGCGCGTGATCGCGGTGAGGGGAGAGGGGCGGCCGTCGATGAGGCTCTCGTAGCCGAATGCCTTCCCCGGCCCCGCCAGTCCGATGCGGATGCGCCGGTCGCCGCGAACCAGCACCTTCTCGACGGCGCCGTTGATCGTGAGGTAGCAGGCCGTCGACGGTGCCCCTTCGGCGAGCAGCATCCGCCCCGGTGGGCACCGGGCATAGCTCCCCGACGTCAGGAAGCCCCAGAGTGCGAGCGGATCGAATTCGTGGAAGGTCGCCATGCGACGCACGTACTTGCTGTCAGGCGGCCCGCAGTACTCGAGCTCGGCAAACACTCGAGCCGGATCGCCGGCCGGCGGGTCAGCCACGTCGCCGCCGAGTGAGTCTGCAAGGTGCCCGAGCTGTTTGCGAAGGCGTGTGGCGAAGAGCGAAGCGAGGCGGCGTTTCAGCCTGAACGCCGACGGATCCTGGCGGGCGAGCAGCCCCGCGAACTCCACGCGGCCGAGCGCGAGCACCGTTGCGGTCTCGGTTACGCGTACGCTCATCGTGTGCCCTTCGCCGTCGAGCAAGGCGATCTCGCCCACGACCTCCCGTGGACCGCCTGCCCAGATCTCCACCGTGCGATCCCCGTTCAAGTGGAGCGACGCAGAGACAGCGCCGTCGACGATGACCACCATCTCCCGCGCATCGTCCCCCTGGCTCCAGAGGATCTCACCCTCCTGCATCGTCCGCCGGCGCATCACCCGTGCCAGCTCCACGAGCTCCCTCTCCTCCTGGTCCTCGAGGAGCGGAACGGTGCCGAGGAAGTCGACGGTCTCGCGGTCAGACATCCAGGTCGCGCGTCTCGAACTCGAGCCCTTCCGGAGTGAGCTCGGCAGTCAGCATCGAGTATTCCGGCACCTCGAGCCAGGTCGAGAAATCGGTCGTGAGCGGTTCGGAGGCGATGATCACGGAGCGGGGCGGATCGCCGGCCGTCATCTCCCAGTCGCCGTCGCGCTTGGCGTACTCGCCCCCGATCGCGTACCAGAGGCTCACGAACGGGAGATCCGTCTCGAGCATCTCGTCCTCGGGCGGGTACCAGCCGTAATCGAACGAGAGGCGGGTGGCGACCACTGCGCGGCCGGTGCTGACGAAGAGGTTGACCGGTGAGGAGGTGTCGATGCCGTGCGCAACGCGGACCTTGCGCAGGATGCGCAGGGCGCCAGCGGTTGCATCCGCGAGCTCACGGGTCTCGGGGTCCCCGTAGGGGTCGTCCAGCTGCGACAGGACCAGAGCGTAGATCCACTCGGAGTCCGTCGTCCCCTCGATGCGCTGCGCAAGCTCGGGTCGCACGTGCTCGACGAGCGCGTACCGCATACGCGGAAACTGCCGGAGGTGTCCGTTGTGCGCGAGGACGACCCGAGCGCCGGCGAAGTGGAAGGGGTGCAGGTTCGTGTCGGCGACGACCGCCTCGTCGGAGTAGGTGACTCCGCGAACGTGGGCGATCAGACACGTCGGCGCGAGCTTGGCCGAGAGGAAGCGCAGGTTGCGGTCGAACGACGGCAAGGTCGTCGTGCGGTAGGTAAACGGATCCTCGGGCCGCAGGGATGTCGGATCCCACGCCTTCATGCCGAAGCCCGCGAGGTTCAGGAAGGTGTTCATCATCCGCGGGCTGTAGGACTGCCGGACGAGGCTGTTATCGGTCTCGAACAGGAGGGTCTGCACGGGAAGCGGCTCACCGAGGTAGGCCAGGATCCGGCACATACGCCGATCGTACTCCCGCCTGTCGGCGGCGGCTTTTCGCCATCAGCCCACGTTCGGGCGCGTTAGGATCGGCGGCAACAGGAGGATCCGATGAAGCAATTCAAATGCGGGGATGTCGTGCCGGGCTGCCAGTGGGTGACGCGCAGCGATGACGAGGAGGAGCTCCTCGAGGAGATCCACTCACACGCGCGCGACACCCATGGGATGGACGAGGTTCCGCCGGAGGTCGTGGACGCCATCCACAGCGTGATCACCGAGGTCTAGGGGAAGGCGCCGCACTCGAGAAACGTCGCGAGAGCTTCTGCGTACGGCACGAGATCGAGGCCCTGGTCGCCGACCCACGCGTCGCTGTAGTACGTGCCCGCGTAGCGGTCCCCGCCGTCGCAGATCAGAGTCACGACGCTGCCTCGCTGGCGCTGCGAGAGCATCTCGGCAACGAGCACGAACGCCCCCCAGACGTTGGTCCCGGTGGAGCCGCCGACGCTGCGGCCCGTGCGCGCGCGCACGAGGCGCATCGTCGCGATCGACGCGGCATCCGGAACGCGGATCATTCGATCGATGATGTCCGGAAGGAACGACGGCTCGAGGCGCTGGCGTCCGATGCCTTCGATACGCGACGGCCGACCGGTGAACGCCGACGCGTCGCCCGCCCAGGCCGAGTAGAAGATGGAGTCCTCCGGGTCGACGACGCACATCCGCGTGGGGTGGCGGCCAAGGCGAGCGTAGCGGCCGATCGTCGCGCTCGTCCCGCCGGTTCCGGCCCCCACCACGATCCACGTGGGAACGGGGTGCCGCTCCAGCGCCATCTGGCTGAAGATCGACTCCGCGATGTTGTTGTTGCCGCGCCAGTCGGTCGCCCGCTCCGCGTACGTGAACTGATCGAGGAAGAATCCGCGGCGCTCGGCTGCGAGCCGCTGCGCCTCGTCGTACACGGTCGTCGGGTCTTCGACCAGGTGACACGTCCCTCCCTGCTCCTTGATCAGCGCGATCTTTTCCGGGCTGGTGGAGGCGGGCATGACGGTAACGAATGGCAGGCCCAGGAACCGCGCGAAGTACGCCTCGGAGACGGCCGTCGAGCCGCTTGACGCCTCGACGATCGTCGTCCCCTCGACGATCCAACCGTTGCACAGGCCGTAGAGAAACAGCGAGCGTGCGAGTCGATGCTTCAGTGATCCCGTCGGGTGGACCGACTCGTCCTTCAGGTACAGGTCGACACCCCAGTCCTCCGGGAGTGGAAAGGCGTGGAGATGCGTGTCGGCCGAGCGATTGGCGTCGGCGTCGATGCGACGGACGGCCTCGTCCGCCCACGCTCTCGAACCCGGGCGTTCACGACGGTTCGGGGACGTCGTCATGTGCGCAGTTTCCTCGATCCCTGTCCGCGTGGCTATGTGCGCCGGCGTATCGCCTAACGGCGTGGCCGAGTGCGCTGCCACGGTGTTCGGCTGGCGGAAGCCTTCCGACTGGATCGCCTGAGACGGGAGCGCGGCCGGCTGTACGCAGTTCTTGGCGACGAAGTCGGTCTGAACGGCGGGCGCACTCCATGTGTCGGTGGCGCCGCGAGCGCTTCCCGAGCTACTCCAACTCGGCATGTCCGCGATAGGCTGACCTTCGCGACTGCGCGTTGATTTCGTAGAAGAGCCTGTGATGGCATGTCCTATGGCGTCACGCGCTCTGTTCTCAGCCAGATCGCTGCAGCGTTGCTGCTCGTGGTGGTGATCGGGGCATGGGGAGGCGAAGGCAGGGACACACGCGCGGTTGGTGCCAGTCGATCGACGGTATCTGGGCTGCGTCCTGGTCCGCGGATGGAAAGCAGATCCTCTTCCAGATCGACGCTCGCCGACCTGAGGCGCGCGTCATCGACGAGCACGGCCACTTGCTCTCGCGACTGTCGGGCTACGTTCTCGTTGACTCGTGGGCTCCGAGCGGCCGTGAACTCGCCCTGCTGCCGGCGACGACGGTCCCGCAGCTTCTCAGACGCGGCCCGGCAAAGGTTTGAGCAATCTGAGACGCCAGCTTCATCTGCAGACCGTCGATCTGCGGGGGGGTCCCAGCGGACTTTGGACCTGCTTGATCGGCACGACGAGCAGGCGGATAGTGCCGACTGGGTAACGAATGTCGCTTGGTCCCCAGATGGCACCAAGTTGGCTTGTGTTGTATTCCACTCGCCGCGTGGGGCGGACTTCTGCGACTTTCGTGCAGTCCTCGCGCTAGTGGCCGTCCCAGCCCATGCCAGACCAGACTCGGACACGCAGCCGTATGCGGGTCCTGACCCCCGACTCGTGTTGTTTGTTTTGAGAATAGGCAACGTACCGGGGGTACGAGACGGGTATATCAGACTGAGCACGAGCGGTCACGGGTGGGTGGTAGGGGGGTC
>Ga0207646_10006081_pt1 | contig 12571 bp, 10 predicted proteins | sample KBSK5502metaG_FD_184343 | JGI IMG/M metagenome (GOLD analysis project Ga0207646, IMG submission 184343) | Corn, switchgrass and miscanthus rhizosphere microbial communities from Kellogg Biological Station, Michigan, USA - KBS K5-50-2 metaG... | ecosystem: Host-associated > Plants > Roots >...
ATCTCCGCGCGGGGTGTCACCGTCACGGCAGGCCTGGGTGAGCTGCGTGTGGTGCTGGACGTCGAACTTCAGCCACCAGGCCTGGTCAGAGATCGCCCGCCGCCACAGCGCGGAGATCCCCAGCCGGTCGTAGGTGTGACTGAGGTGAGTGCACCTGGCCAGGCCGACGAGGTAGCTGTGGTAGCCATGACTGGCGTGCAGGAACTCCGCGATGTCGGGCGAATCCCCGGCCACGATCTGGGCCAGCCTGGCCGCGAAGCCTTCCAGCATCGCGATATCGGCCTCGCTCAGGTGACCCACCGCGGCATCGGCCACGCCGATCTCGATCACGCAGCGCGCGTCGAACATCTCGTCGGCCAGTTCCACGGTCAGCGGCGCCGCCAGGTATTGCCCGTCGGCGGTCCGGCTGACCAGCTGCTCGCTGGCCAGCTTCATCAGCGCGAAGGCAACCTGCGCGGGTTCGAGATCGAGCTTCCGGGCCAGCGGGGCCACTTCCAGCGGCTGGTTCAGCGGCACCTGGCGGGTCAGCACGAGATCACGCATGGAGGCGTAGGCGACTTCCTCCCGCGTGCTTTCCAGCCGCCCGAACTGTCCCCGGAAGTAGGTTAGGGGCGTCCCGTCGCGGCCCTCGGCCACCGCGACCCGGGCCAGCAGGACGGTGTGCGTCCCGCCGGTAACAGACTCGGTGACCTGGCACTCGAGGTTCGCCAGACCGTCGGTGAGCAACGGAACGCCGGTCTGCCCGGTGGCCACGGCCACGCCGTCGAACTTGCCGCTGCCTTTCCTGGCGAACTTGTAGGCCAGCTCCTCCTGGCCCTCGGCCAGGATGTTGACGCCGAAGACGCCGGCCTCGGCGACGGCGCGCCCGGTTTCGCTGCTCTTGTTCAGGCAGACCAGGAGCATGGGCGGATCCATCGACAGCGAGGAGACCGCGCTGGCCGTGGTGCCGAAGGCAGCGCCGTTGGCGGTGGTGGTGATGACCGTGACACCGCTGGCGAAGCGGCCGATCACGTCCCGGAACACCTGCTGCTCGACGACCGTTTCTTCAGGCCGGAGCGCGTTGTCTCTACTGCTCACAGGTGACGACCTCCGTCCCGTTCTTTAGATGACCTGGTCACTTCGGAGCCTGGAGATCTCGGCGGGCTCCAGGCCGAGCACCTCCCGCAGCACGTCGTCGGTATCAGCGCCCAGCGGCGGGCCGGCCCGCCGCACCCGGCCGGGGGTATGCGACAGGCGCGGGAAGACACCCTGCATGACGATCTCGCCGTACTTCTCGTCGGGCACCCGGACCAGCGACTGCCTGGCGGCGAAGTGCGGGTCGTCGAGCATATCCCTGGGCTCGTAGACCAGGCCGGCCGGGACGCCCGCCTCGTGCAGGCGAGCCAGGACTTCGACCGAGGAACGGGTCAGCGTCCACGCGGTAACGATGGCGTCGATCTCGGCCACGTGCCCGGCCCGGGCCTGGTGGCTGGCGAAGCGCGGGTCGGCGGCCAGTTCCGGCTGGCCCATGACGGTGACCAGCCGCGTGAAGACCGAATCCTGGTTGGCGGCGATCAGGACCTGGCCGTCTTTGGTGGCATAGACGTTGCTCGGCGCGATACCGGGCAGGGTCGGCCCGGTCCGCTCACGGGACAGCCCCTCGGCATGCCAGTCGGTGACCAGCGCCTCGGTGACCGCCAGCACGGACTCGTAGATGCTCGCGTCCACGATCTGACCACGGCCGGTGCGATGCCGCGCCTCGAGCGCCGCCAGCGCGCCGAGCGCGCCGAACATACCGGTCAGCGAGTCGCCGATGCTGACCCCGACCCGCGTCGGCGGCCGGTCCGGGTAGCCGGTGAGCGCCCGCAAGCCGCCCATGGCCTCACCGATGGCGGCGTAACCGGCCCGCGTAGCGTACGGTCCGTCCTGCCCGAAGCCGCTGATCCGGACCATGATCAGCCGCTGATTGAGGGCCGAAAGCTCGGTCCACCCCAGCCCCCACCGCTCCATGGTCCCGGGCCGGAAGTTCTCGACCAGGATGTCGGCCTGGGCGGCGATGCGGCGGACGAGATCCTGGCCCTCGAGTTTACGCAGGTCGACGGTGACACTGCGCTTGTTGCGGCCGGTGACCCGCCACCAGAGGGAGTCGCCGCCGCCCGCGCGGTGCCCCCACTGGCGCAGCACGTCGCCCACGCCGGGAGGCTCGATCTTGATCACGTCGGCACCCAGGTCACCGAGCAGCTGGCCGCAGAACGGACCTGCGATGACCTGGCCGAGCTCGAGCACCCGAATCCCGTCGATGGCCTCGTACATCAGTTGCCTCCCGCGGTCATCGCCCGTCGGCCCGCTGCGAGGAGAATAAGAACGTCCGCCGCCCGGGTACTATCCGCGTGGCGCGAGGTCACTATCCGGGCAGCGCGAACCGGAGTCGCCTGGCGGTCGGCAAACCTGCGCCCAGCGGCTCGTACTTCGCACGCCGCGGATATCCGGCCGGGCCGGTAGTTCCTAGAGTCGTCGGTACAAGGTTTCCCCTCGCTCAGGAGCCGCCCGATGGCCGACGTGAGCATCGTCGAGGTCAGTCCGCGAGACGGGCTGCAGAACGAGAAGACGCTACTGTCCACCCAGGCCAAGCTGGAGTTGATCCAGCGGCTGGTCGACGCGGGCGCCAAGCGGATCGAGGCCGTCTCGTTCGCGCACCCGCGGCTGGTGCCGGCCATGGCCGATGCCGAGGCGGTGATGGATGGCGTGCTGCGGGTCCCCGGCGTGTCCTACGCCGGCCTGGTGCTCAACCGCCGCGGGCTCGACCGCGCCGTGGCCTCGGGCGTGGACGAGGTCAATTTCGTGGTCTGCGTGAGCGACACGTTCAGCCAGCGCAACCAGAATGCCTCGACCGCCGACAGCATGCGGGCCGCGGCCGACGTGGTCGAGGCGGCCCGGGACCAGGGCCTGTTCACCACGGTCACCCTGGCGACGGCCTTCGGCTGCCCGTTCGAGGGGGAGGTCAAGCCGGCCGAGGTGGTCAGGCTGGCGGTGGAGGCGGCCCGCTGCGGGGCCGACGAGATCGCGCTGGCCGACACTACCGGCGTCGGCGTGCCCACTCAGGTCCGCGATCTGGTGGACGCAATCCGGTCCCAGGCCGACGAACAGCCGCAGCTCAGGTGCCACTTTCACAACACCAGGAACACGGGCTTCGCCAACGCCCTTGCGGCTATCGATGCGGGAGTGACGGTACTTGACGCGAGCGCCGGCGGCATCGGCGGCTGTCCGTTCGCGCCGGCCGCGACCGGGAACATCGCGACCGACGATCTCGTCTACATGCTGGAACGGATGCGGCTGCAGACCGGGATCGACCTCGCCGCCCTGCTGCCCACGGCCGGGTTCCTCGGCGAGCAGCTCGGCTACTCCGTCCCGGCCATGCTGCCGCGGGCTGGCATCTTCCCGTCGCCGCAGGAGACCTCCGGTGCCGCTGAGCCTGACGCATAAGATCCTCGGGTCGCACCTGGCCGCCGGTGACCTGGCCGCCGGAGCGGACGCCACCTTCCGCGTTGACCAGGTACTGCTCGAGGACGCCACCGGGACCATGGCCGGCATGCAGTTCGAGATGCTCGGCGCGAGCGAGGCCGCGGTCCGGCTCGCCATCTGCTACGCCGACCACAACGTCATCCAGATCGATGACCGGAACATGCAGGACCACCGGTACCTGCGTTCCTTCGCCGGGCGTTACGGCGTGCGCTTCTCCCCGCCCGGTCACGGCATCTCCCACTACGTCCATCTCGAGCACTTCGCCCGGCCGGGCGAGCTGATGGTGGGAGCCGACTCGCACACCACCATGGCGGGGGCGCTCGGCATGATCGCGGTCGGCGTCGGCGGCCTGGAGGCGGCCGTCGCGCTGGCGGGCTACGGTGTCGAGCTGCGCGGCCCGCGCGTGATCGGAGTCGAGCTCACCGGGGGTCTCGGCCGGGCCGTAGCGGCGAAGGACGTGGTGCTCGAGCTGCTGCGCCGCTACGGGGTCCGCGGCGGCCGGGGCGCGGTCTTCGAGTTCTTCGGCGACGGGGCGGGGCATCTGCCCGCCACGGGCCGCGCCACCATCTGCAACATGGTGATGGAGACCGGGGCGCTGACAGGCATCTTCCCTGCCGACGAGCAGACCCGGCGGTGGCTGGCCGATCACGACCGGGCAGCGGACTTCGCGCCGCTCGCCGCGGACCCTGACGCGTCCTATGACGCGATCGAGCGCATCGACCTGGGACGGCTCGAGCCGCTGGTCGCCGTGCCGCATTCGCCTGGAGACGTGGTGCCGGTCACGGCGGTCGCGGGTACCGAGCTGGCCCAGGTATGCGTGGGGTCCTCGGTGAACAGCTCCTACGAGGACCTCGCCACCGTGGCCGCGGTGCTGCGCGGGCGCACCGTCTATCCCGGGCTCCCGCTGACGGTGACGCCCGGATCGCGCGAGATCCTCGACACGATCGTCCGGGCTGGCGTGTACGGCGACCTGCTCGCGGCGGGCGCGCGCATGCTCGAGCCGGTCTGCGGCCCGTGCATCGGCATCGGGCAGGCGCCGGTCAAGGGCCGGCCCTCGCTGCGGACCTTCAACCGAAACTTCCCCGGCCGCACCGGCACGGCCGAGGACCGAGTGTACCTGTGCTCGCCGGCCACGGCGGCCGCGTCGGCCCTGACCGGCGTGATCACCGATCCGCGCACGGTCGACTGGCCAGCGCCGCGTCCCCCGGTGCCGCCGGACCCCTCGATCGGGCGGCGGCACATCACCGCGGTGCTGCCGGCGTCGCAGCGGGAGGCCGTGGTCATCGAGCAGGGCGACAACATCGTCCCGCCGCCGGTCCCGCAGCCGCCCCCCGAGGACCTCGACGCCCGGGTGCTGATCGTGGTCGGCGACGACATCTCCACCGGGGACATGGCCCCCGACGGCGCGATCGGCATGGCCGTGTGGTCCAACATCGCCGCATGCGCCCGGTTCATGTTCCGCCGCCTCGACCCGGAGTTCCATGACCGCGCCCTGTCCTGGGGCGGCGGCGTGATCATCGGCGGCCACAACTACGGCCAGGGCTCCTCCCGCGAGCAGGCCGCCCTGGCCCCGCTGCATCTGGGCGTGCGGGCGATCATCGCCCGCAGCTACGCCCGCATCCATCGCCGGAACCTCATCAGCGTGGGAATCCTGCCCCTCGTCTTCGCCGACGACTCCGCGTGGCTGACCGCACGGGTGGGCCAGCGATGGCGCATCCCCGGCGTCGCCGCCACGCTCGACTCCGCCGCCGACACCATGACGGCCGAGGTCGAGGGCGTCGGCGCGGTCCCGGTGGCGCTTGACGTCTCGCCGGGCGAACGGCAGACCCTGCGGGCCGGCGGCCTGCTGGCCCAGGTCCGGGCCGGCGGCCGGCCGCGCCTGGGCTCGCCTTGATTGCGGTCAGGGCGCCGCGTGGCGCTTGACGGTGTCGGACGGGAGTTCCCCGAAGCGTTCCCTGTACTGCTGGGCGAACCGGCTGGGATGGAAGAAACCCCAGCGCATTGCGACATCGGTGACGCGGATATCACCGCGGCCGGTGCGCAGGAGCTCGGTCCGGACGTGGTCCAGGCGCAGGCGGCGCAGGTAGGCCATGCACGAGGTGCCGAGTTCCTGCTGGAACGTGGCGTGCAGGGTACGCACGCTCATGCAGCCCACCCGCGCCAGTTCCTGAGGGGTGAGCGCCTCGTCGACGTTAATCTCCATGTACTCGATCACCGGCGTGAGCCGGGACCGAGGCACGGTGTCCGCGGGGCGGGCCAGTTCGCCGGTGTAGGGGTTAGGTACCGCGGACAGCAGCTCAGTGAGCACGAACGTCTCTAGCTGTTCGCGGGCGATCGGCATTTCGGCGATGCCGCCCGGGCGGTCAAGCTCGCGAGCCATGAACTCGACCGCGGACAGCAGGCTGCGCCCGCACGAAGTGGTCATGTCCAAGCTGAAGTCGAAATCGATCACCGTGTCGACGCGGTGGCCGATCAGGTCGGCCAGGTGAGATTCAAGCCGCCACCGCGGTACCTTGAGGATCAGCTGCTCGGCGTCGGCTGTCCACCGCACCGTGTTCAGCTGATCGGGCAGCAGGACCAGCCCGCTGGAATGGGCAGCGGTCACCGCGCGGCTGCCGTCGGTCCGGGCCGCGAACGTCTTGCCCTTCGTCGTCAGGTTGATGTGATAGCTGTTCTCGGTCGGGGGCATGTCGAGCCGCGTCTTCGCACCGTAGACAAGGAACCCGATGGTGAAGCGGGCCGCCTCCGCGGCGTTCAGGGTCATTCGGAGCCGGTCACCGTCGGCGCTGTCCAGGCGGTGTGGCAGGTAGACCCTGGTTACGGCGTCACGGGCTTCGTCCAGCCTGGAGGTGTTGACAATAGGGAACTGGCTGAGCGGCTGGACGCTATCGCTGGTCTCCATGGCGACCTCCGGAGAGCCTTCAGACTCAGACTACGGCCTCCGGAGATGCATGAAAATGCTTGGTTAAGCCTGCGGCCGCAGTGCCTGGATGGCCTTGGAGCCCCTTATCGCCGAGCCGAACGAGACTAGGGCCTCGCCGTAAAGCGCCGCGGTATTTCCCGCCTCATCGGACAGGCCTTCGCCGTCGGTGAAGTCGGCAGGCGAGAAGTAGAGGCCGGGTGCGAGGACCTGACTGGCGAAGAAGCCGCACAGCACGCGGCGCAGCTCGTCTACGGCGAGGTAGTGGTGGAGGGAAGCGCCCGTCATGTAGATGCCGGCCGGCTTCCCGAGTAGCGGGGCGCGGGTCTCTCCCCACATCCCCCTGGGCATGTGATCCAGGAGCGTCTTCAGCGTATAGGCCATCCCGCCCCGGTAGACGGGACATCCGATCAGCAGCCCGTCAGCGTTATCGCAGGTCTCAACGATTCCGTCGGACGGGCCGCCGGCCAGGCTGATCATTTCGACCTGGCCCTCCGCCTTGATGATTCCTCTCGCGATGGCATCCGCGACGAGCCGGGTGCGTCCCGCCGCGTTTGGTGACCCGAGCAGACCTATGAACTTCATCCAGCCTCCCAGGCGGCGTCTCCCGAAGCCCCTACGGTCCCCAGTATGCGCCGCCGGACTATCGGGATCGCGTCATGGACTCCCCTCGCCCCCGTGGTGGCTTCGTGGCTCCAGCGCAGGATGGGGACTGGCCGGAGCGACCCTAGGTGACCAGGCCGGGAGGTGCGGAGTCGAGGGTGGCCTGGATGGCCTTGACCAGGGCCCTGGCCGATTCCGCGGTGAGCTCGACCGCGACCCGCGCCGACGGGCCCGCGCCCGGGTCGAGGAAGTCGATGTTTAGCGTGTGCTCTGCCTGCGCGTGCACCGGATGGTCGAAGTACACGCTCGCGTCGGTCAGCCGGAACCATCCGGACGGGCCCTTGCCGCTGCCGCTGATCGCGACCTTCTCCGTCAGGTACGTGCACATGGACGACTCCTTTCAGGGCACGGGCGGTTACAGGTAACGGCCGAAGAAGTCCCAGATGCGCTGCCAGGCGTCGACCGCCGCCTCCGGCCGGTAGCTGGCCCGGTCCACCTGCAAGAAGGCGTGTCCGGCTCCCTCGTAGGAGTGGAACTCGTAGGTCTTGCCGTGCGCCTTGAGCGCCGCTTCGAGCTCGGCGACCTGCTCGGGAGAAGGCGCCACGTCGTCCCGGCCGAACAGGCCGAGCAGCGGGCAGGACAGGTCGGCGGCCCGCTCGACCAGCGGCGGGACGCCGTGCAGCGGATGCCCCTCGGGCGGCGTCCCGACGACGAAGCCGCCGTAGCAGTCCACCGCCGCGTCCAGCGGCAGGCTGACCCCGGCCAGGAACGCCTGCCGACCCCCGGAGCAGTGGCCGATCACGCCGACCTTGCCGTTGGAGTTGCTCAGCCCGCGCAGGTAGGCCGCCGCGCCCGCCACCTCGCCGACGATCCGCTCGTCCGGGACCGGGATCGCGCCGGACGCCCGCGCCGCTGCCATCGCGTCGTCCGGGGCGGCGCCGGGCGCCTCCCGGTGGTACAGGTTCGGCATCACCGCGTTGAGGCCGCCGGCCGCGAAAGCGCGGGTGAACTCCTTGGTCTGCCGGTCATAGCCGGGCAGGTGGTGGATGACGACCACGCCGCCGACTCCCCCGGGCGGGCCCGCCTGGAGCGTCCGGGCCGAGTACGCCTCGATCTCGTCGCCGTTGTGCCCGGTGATCGTCACGCTCTCGGCCAGCATCGCGTCGTACATCCGCCATCCTCTCTCGTCGTGTACAGACGCACCATGATTTCACGGGGCCGTCGGGGCGCAGCACGCCGGGAGTGAAAGACTTCCGGCATGAAGGTTGAGGCGCGCTGCCACGTGTACGACGGTAGGCGCTTGTCCAGCGCGGTGTTAGCGACCTCGCTATTTGAAGATCCAGCGGCCGGACTGCGTGAGGCTGCCTCGGCTAGGCTCCCTGAGCATCCCGCTCTCCCCGGCTTCTTGATCTTGCGCCGGGCCTCGCCGCCGTCCAATGTGGGCGGTCACCAGGATCTCGCTGGTGGCCACGAGGAGGCACCGTGGCCAATCACAGAGAGCGACCGGCTTCTCGGGACACTGCGCTGCGGATCAGCTGCCCTGCCGAATCCGTACTCCTGGCCGTGCTCGAGGCTGAAGTAGGCGCGCAGCACATATCAACCTGTTAGGGGGCCTCGCTATCGCCGCCGCACCCGATCCGTCTAGGACTGCCTTGCCGGGCTGACCGCGGGCTGGGCCCCGGTGACGACGGGAACCTGGCCGCGGCGCCGGCGAGCGGCCAACGCCGGGATACGCGGCTTGCCCGTACTGCGGAGCCGTGGCAACTCGTGACGTGCCTCTTTGTTGGCTGCTCTGGACAAGGCAACAAATTCGGGCAAATGTGGACACCGGATGCACCCTCGGCGGGCCGCGCCCAGCCGTGAGGCATCTGAGTCAACTGCGACACAGATGAAGGAGTGCGCCATGAAAGACAGAATCCCTGATCGTGTCCGGCGGAGCGGCGGCATGGCCCGCTTGCCGCTGAGACCCCGCCGCGGGCCAGTGATTGCCGCGGTGATGGCCGCAGCGCTGATCATGGCCACGCTGGCGTCCGTATCGGCAACGGCAACGACTACCGCCTCGGCCAGCGGCCGCGCGGCCTACCTCGACTCGAGCCTTTCTGTCCAGGCGCGGGTCGCTGACCTGGCCGGCCAGATGACGCTGGCGGAGAAGATCGGCCAGATGGTGCAGATCGAGGTGACCCAGGTCACCGACACCAGCAACAGCTGCACCAGCCAGGGCGGCTTCAACCTGCCCAACCCGGTGTGCGAGCAGAAGATCTTCATCACCAACGATGTCGGCTCGATCCTGGCCGGCGCGACCGACATCCCGCCCGACACGACCGGCAAGGGCGGCCCCGGCAACACCGGCCTGGACTGGGCCACCGAGTACAACACCATGCAGTCCTTCGCCATCCAGCACTCGCGGCTGCACATCCCGGTCATCTTCGGGGTCGACGCCGTGCACGGCTTCGGGCACCCGTGGCAGGCGCCGCTGTTCCCGCACTCCATCGGCATGGGCGCCACCTGGGATCCGTCCGCCGCCATGGCGGGCGGCGTGGTGACGGCCAACGCGCTGCGGGCCACCGGATGGAACTGGGACTTCGCCCCCGTCCAGGACCTGGCCCGGGACAACCGGTGGGGCCGGTACAACGAGACCTGGGCCGAACAGCCCGCGCTGGCCGCCGCGATGGGCGGCGCGTTCGTACGCGGCCTGCAGAGCACCAGCGGCAACGGCCTGCAGGTCACCGCCACCGTGAAGCACTTCGCCGGGTACTCCGAGTCGATCAACGGGCACGACCGGGTGGCGGCCGAGCTGCCGATCCGCTACCTGCAGGACACGTTCCTGCCCTCGTATGCGGGCGGCGTCGACGCGGGGGCGGGCACGGTCATGGCGGACTCCGGCTCGGTCAGCGGGATTCCCGCCACCGCGTCGCACTTCCTGCTCACCACCGAGCTGCGCGACCGGCTCGGCTTCCAGGGCGTGGTGATCAGCGACTTCGGTGACGTGCCCGCGCTCGCCACCGCCTACCACATCGCCCCGAACCTGGCCGGCGCGGCCGCCCTGGCCATCAACGCCGGCGTCGACATGGCCATGCTCCCGTTCAACGCCGACCAGTGGCAGGCCGCGGTGCAGCAGGACGTGGCCGACGGCAGCATCAAAATGTCGCGGATCAATGAGGCCGTGCGGCGGATCCTCACGCTGAAGTTCCAGCTCGGGCTCTTCGACCACCCGGCGGTCGACGCCGGCAAGGCTAGCGCCGCGGTGGAGGCGGGCCGGGACGTCACGCTGCAGGCCGCCCGCGAATCGATCACCCTGCTGCGCAACCAGGGCAACGCGCTGCCGCTCTCGCCCACCAGCAAGCTGGTCGTGACCGGACCGAGCGCGGACTCCATGACGAACCAGCTCGGCGGCTGGAGCGTCAGCTGGCAGGGCGTGTTCGGGGCCGGCCACGTGTGCTGCATGGGACCGGCGAACCAGATCCCGCCCGGTACCACCGTGCTCAAGGGCCTGCAGGCCGAGGACCCGAACGTGGTGTCCGCTCCGGACCAGGCCACCGCGGTGGCCGATGCCGCGTCGGCGGACGCCGTGGTCGTGGCCGTGGGGGAGAAAGCGTACGCCGAGGGGCTCGGCGACAACCCCTCGCCCGCGCTGCCGCCCGACCAGAAGGCACTGATCAGCGCCCTGGAGGCGACCGGTAAGCCGGTGATCGTCGTGGTGATCGCGGGCCGGCCGCTCGGCCTGGGCCCGGCGGAGAACGCCGCCGCCGTCCTGATGGCCTACCAGGGCAGCACCGAGGCCGGCACCGCGGTGGCCGATGCCATCTTCGGCAAGATCGACCCCAGCGGCAAGCTGCCGGTGACCTGGCCGTCCGACGCGGCCGCGCCCGGCGGGGACTTCAACACCGGCGCCCCGTCACCGCTCGGCGATCAGCCCAAGGTCTTCGACCAGCTGCCGGGCACGAACTTCGGCCAGGGCAGCGGCTACAATCCGCTGTACCCGTTCGGCTTCGGGCTCTCCTACACCACGTTCCAGGTCAGCGGGCTCTCCGCGACCAGCAGCGTGTCCGGCACCGGCACGGTGACCGCTACCTTCACCGTGGCCAACACCGGCAGCCGGGCCGGGACCGACGTGGTGCCGGTCTACGTCCACCAGCCGGTCAGCGCCGTGGTGGTCCCGGGCCAGAGGCTGGTGGGGTTCGCCCGCGTGACCCTCGATCCGGGCCAGTCGAAGACAGTGACCGTGTCCTTCCCGGTGACGGAGCTGGCCGTGACCCCCGGCGACATTGAGGGCATCGGCCGGCCACAGGTCGAACCCGGCTCCTACCAGGTGCAGATCGGCACACCTGCCTCGCTGAGCGCCGGCTTCACCGTGCACGGCTGACACAGCCGAGCTGCCGGGCCAGCCACAGCATGCAGGCGAACACGCAGGAAGGACGCTAAAGGCAAGCCATGACACCCCGCGGCAGCCGTTACGGGCAGATGCCCGGACGGCTGCCGCCAGGTGCCCCGGCCTGCCCGGCTCCGCGGACAGCGTCAGCTTGCCGCGCGCACGACGCGGACCGGTGAGGCCACGCCGCCGCGGGCCTGATACGCGCGGCGCCTCGCTCCCCCGCACGCACGTGGACGCGTGGCGCCTCGTAGCGCACTGGCTGACCGGCCCGGTACCGCGCCGACTCAGATCCGGCCTCAGCTGACCGGGCTCCACCGAACCATCGTTCGGGCGCGTCTTCCGTACCAGTGAGTCAGCAGAGACTAGCGCGCATAGCGGCGGCTCGGTGTGCGCCGTGACGTCGATGGCTGATCACGCAGCGCGATCACGCTGATGAGCAACGGATGTTCGCCGGAGAGTGCCGATCCCGCGCGGACGACGCCGCGCGGATGGGCAGACGGTCCGCGGTGTAGGTGGTCCTGTTCTGCGTCCAGGGCGACATCCCGGGCTGGGGTCCATGCGGCGGGCGGGCCGGCGCTGCGGGGGTTGCCTCACGGGCTCGCCGGAGCTCATCTCGGGCTTGCGGCGGCGATGTTGCGCGGCATCCCGGTAGCCAGGTAAATGCGGGTTGCTGCGTCAGCCGGCTTCCGCGTTGGGTCGCCTTGTTCCTGGTGCCGCAGCGCGTCCCCGACCTCGGCGGGCAGCCGGGCCAGCTGCACCGCATACGCCGCCAGGCGATCACCGATGCCGGTGCGCCGGACGACAGATCCAGGCCCACCGCGGCTAGGCTCACGGCTGGTCCGATGGCGGCTCGGCTTCCAGGTACGAGGCGTTGATCATCACGCCGGCGGCGGCTAGGTCCGCGACCGGGTCAGGCCGGTGGTGCGGGTTCCCGCAGGCGGTCTTGACGCAGTAGAGCGAGCCAGGGCCGAACTGGCAGCTCTCGTGGCCGCCGCCGCAGACCGGGCAGCCGCTCATTGCGCCTCCCCGGACGGCGCGCCGGTTCCGGCTAGCGCGCTGCTGGACGTGCCGTCCGGCCATCGGGCGGCCCACGGCCGGCCGGCCGCCAAGGTCGCGCGGGCCAGATCGGTGGCCATGGTGTCCTGCGTGACGATCTGGGCCATGAATCCATCTTA